>Ga0193954_1000296_pt1 | contig 29920 bp, 27 predicted proteins | sample BB_5_MG_FD_140340 | JGI IMG/M metagenome (GOLD analysis project Ga0193954, IMG submission 140340) | Microbial mat bacterial communities from the Broadkill River, Lewes, Delaware, United States - BB_5_MG | ecosystem: Environmental > Aquatic > Freshwater > River > Microbial mats | place: USA...
ATGGTGCGACCTTTATGCGAATGGTCAATGAGGTATGCAAGTTAGAACTTGATACCCCCACATTGGCTAAAATTGGCTCAACCATCGGAGCAGACTTTTCCTTTTTTATCTATGACTATGATAGTGCCAATGTCTCAGGATTTGGCGAAGTGGTAGAGAAGTTTGATGAAGAGGCACTTGATCTTGAAATCTATAAACCTCCTCTAGGATGCGATACCGCCCAAGTCTATAAACGATTTAAACATGATTTACTAGATCAAATATCACTGGCTTCTTTTATCGGTTGGGATACTCTCCCTTCAAAGGAATTCTTAAGTAGCGTCGATGCCATTACTGCTAATGACCTCTATAAATCTGCACTCTTAGAGTACCCCAACCTCAAAACATATGAAAAAGAGGGATGGTTCTTTTCAGGGAGTGGGAGTAGCTTTTTTAGGATTAAACCCTAATTATTAGCCACTCTATATACTCTTCTAATGGATATGATCACCTTTCTCAACTAAAGGGGTTGTGTAAGTTTGCTTAGTAGCATTAAATAACTACCCACCTTTTTGACAGGTGGGTTGAATATCACTATCTTTTGCATAATAAATAGCAAATGCTTTAAGATGCGTTAGTGTATCACCTTCAACTCCCTCTTGGCTTAGATTAAACTCCTTAAAAAACTTCTCACCACCATTGGCAAACAGCTCTTGCCATTGTACTTTTGTAAACTTTTTACTAAAAATAGCACCATCATAGCCTAGTTTGGGGGCAAAGATGTATTTGTAGTAGGTCTGTCCCATATAGTGATTACCTATCTCCATACTTGATAAACTCAGTGGCGAGGTCAATCCCCATACTATGGCCAAAACCAGCACTTTTTTGTTGTAACGCATTTATTTTTCTCCTTTGTATTTTTGAAATAATACAATACCCTAGTAAATAAGTCAAGTTACTTGACAATTAAAGATAATCCTGATATTATTCGATTAAATATATTAAAAACATAAGGATTACTGATGAAAAGAAGAGACGCCCTTAAATTTGGGATATTAACCGCAGTGAGTACCACACTAGGTGCTAATACAACAACAAAAAGTGACAAAGAGATATGCAATGCACTGAATCTAACGGACAAACTTGATACGATTAATCGTGTGGGTAAACAACCTCGTGTGATTATCATTGGTGGAGGATTTGGAGGGTTAACCACCGCCAAAACCATTCAAAATAACTATGATGGAGCTGAAGTTATGGTGTTTGACCCTAAAAATATTTTTGCTTCTTGTCCCTATAGCAATCTTTGGATTGGTGGTTTGGATAATATTACTTACGAAAACTTGGTACGTTCGCCACTTGCTCCTGCTATGCAGCATGATTATAAACTCATTAATGAGAAGGTGATTGTGATTGATCGTTCTCTAAAGTTTATTAAGACTGATCAAGGGTGTTATGAGTACAATTTACTTGTCCTTGCTACAGGAATTGAGTACGATTACGCTCCTTATGGTCTTGATGCTAAAGAGGCTCTTTTGTGTAAGAACCGATATCCAGCAAGCTATCAAGGGGGGAATGAGCAGTTGATGCTCAAAGAAAAAGTTGAGAATTTTACAGGTGGGACATTTGTAATTACTGTACCTAAAGGCGGATACCGATGTCCACCAGCTCCTTATGAAAGGGCGTGTTTAATTGCCAATTTCTTTAAAACCAATAAAATCAAAGCCAAGGTAGTCGTTCTTGACCCAAGAGAGAAACCCGCGGCCAAAGCCAAAGGATTTTTAAAAGCATTTAAGGACTACTATGCTGATTTTATTGATTATCGTCCGATGAGTAATATTAGTAATATTGACCTAAGGAAAAAGCGTATCATTTATCAAGGTTTTGATCTAAAAAGCAAAAAGTTTACTACACAGACATTAGGTTTTGATGATGCCAATATTATCCCAAGTAATCGAGCCTCTAAATTGCTTAAAGATAGTGGTTTAGCATTGACAAGTACAGGATGGGGTAGGGTGAAAGCACCAGGCTTTAGAAGTTATAATGATGATGATGTTTATCTTGTCGGGGATGTTTTGGGGGAATATCCATTTCCTAAAAGTGGACAAATGGCTCACTCTTGTGCTACTATTTTAGGGGGTCATATTGCTTTACGTCTAGCAGGAAAGGACCCCAAAGAGGGAGAAGTACTACCCGGAAATGTCTGCTACTCTATGGTGACAAGTGATAAAGGAATTGCTGTAACTCATAAAGCCTACTACTCTTCAAATGAAGGGATGAAAACAGAGGTTGAGCTTTTTGAAGATGCCACACAAAATACAGCACTTGCGACACACGGTTGGTATACAGGTATTATGAATAACATTTTCAATTAAAATACTTTTTGGATATAATGTAAGAAGGAAAATGATGGAGTCAATAATGGCAGGTATATCTACAAAGAGTTTATACGGGGTAGTCTCGACACACTATATTTACAAGCACCAATCCCAAGGTGCTGTAAAGATAGCACTCATAGCTCAAGCACTTGAACTACCGCAAAACTATCTTGAACAGATACTACTCATTCTCAAAAAGAGTGGTATCTTACAAAGTATTCGTGGTGCTAATGGTGGTTATCTTCTTAAAAAAGACCCCCAAGATATTAGTGTTTTGGAGATTATTGAGATACTTGATGGGACAATATTTGAGATGCCACAAGGGCAACGAAAATGTGAACTTTTGGACTTTTGGAGCAATATGCAAGAGCGTGTCCAACAGCTTTTTGATATACCAATTACCAAGCTAGATGCCTATAAAGATGAGCTTATAAATTATGCTATTTAAAAAACCATTGCGTTGTTAGATTAAGTGTTTAATTCAAAGAATACAATACTTTGGGTAAAATTGTAGAAGTTGATTTTACTAAGGAGAGGTTGTGCGGACGAAGAAGTTTTCGATTAAACTTAGCGAACTTTTTACACTGCTACTTAGTAGTGTCACAGCGATACTCATTGCTTATAATTACTCTAAATCTTACGATCTCTCTTATATTATGCTTGATAAAATGCAAAAAGAGATTACCTCTAATATTATTAATGTCACCAATAAAACCTTGGAAATTTCTGCTAATCATGTCCATATTCTCTCCAAACTTAATGGAGAAAACAAAGATATTCTCAAATATAAATACGTACTAACCAATCTTATGAAAGAGCAGTTAGCATCTTATGATTACCTAAGCAGTATCTATATTGCTAATATTAACGGGGATTTTTTACAGCTTAGACGCTATCCCAAGCTTACTTTACGTACAATTCAAAGAGACATTAATGGCTCTATTGAGTATTGGGAGTATTTTGATGCACATTTTAATATCATCAAAAAAGAGCGTAAGAATACACACTATGACCCACGTGAACGCAGTTGGTTTTACAATGCTAAAGATGAAAACCATTGGTCAAGTCCCTATAAATACGCTACCTCCAAAGAGCTAGGCATTACCATAAGCAGTCCTTATTTTGATCAACAAGGGATCAAGATGAAAGTTGCAGGAGCCGATATTACTTCTGCTAAATTGCGTACTTTTTTAATTGAGCAGAGCCATAAAATTCAAGGGGATATTGTGATGTTTGATGAGATGCAAAATGTCATTGCTTCATCCTTTAGCAATGATACCTCCACTGATGTGGTCAAACTTTCACAATTTAACAACTCTCCTATGATTGTAGAAGCGATCAAAAAATACAACTGTTTTGATAAAAAACGGGGATTATTGAGTGATAAAGAGGGGGAAAAGTATTTTTATTTTTTCTCTGATTTTCCAAAACACTCCAATATGAATTGGCGGGTGGTACTGCTCATCCCTCAAAAGGTGATTCTAGGAGACATTATCTCTACGATGTATGAGACCATTGTGATCTCCATTGTGATTTTGGTTTTGTTTATTTTGATTGTGCTGTATGTTTCCAAAAAACTCTCACAACCCATTATCAAGATATCCAATCAGATCAAAAGTATTGAAACACTGCACCTGAATATGAAAATTGATGATAACTCTCAAGTTGAAGAGATACACCAAGCACAATCATCGCTTAAATCGCTTCAAGTAGCACTCTCTTCTTTTATTAAATATCTCCCTGTCGAACTCATCAAACAACTTATGGAGATGAATCAAGAGGCAAAAGTTGATGGTGAAGAGCGAGAAATTGCCATTATGTTTACCGATATTGAAAATTTCACCACCATATCAGAAAACATGCCACCCAAAGAAGTGGCCTTGCAACTCTCAGAGTATTTTGAGGTGGTCAACAGTGCAATTCGCAAACATGATGGTACGATTGATAAATACATTGGAGATGCTGTCTTAGCATTTTGGGGAGCACCTAAAGAGATCAAAGACCCCTGCCATCAAGCCATTAAGAGTGCTTTGATGATCCAAAAACTCACCCAAGAGATCAATGAAGAGTGGCAAGCCCAAGGCAAAGCGATGTTTAAAACCCGTATTGGTATGCACTATGGAAAAACACTTGTCGGAAATATTGGCTCTAATGCACGGCTTAACTATACGGTTATTGGGGATAGTGTCAATATTGCCGCACGTCTTGAAGAGATTAATAAGCACTATCAAACCTATTTGCTCTTTAGTGAGGAGTTTTATGATCAGATCCAAGATCATTACGAAGCTAAGTACATCGATACCCTCTCTCTTAAAGGCAAAACAAAATCAACCAAGCTTTATACGATTGAGGGATAAAAGAGTTTTTCTTTAGCTTCTCCATACGGGATTCTCTTATAGGTTATAAAATATATAATTTCATATTAAAATAAAAGAGAGTATCAAGGTAGTGGAGTGTATAATTTCGTTACAATATCCCATAAATAGGAGTAATTTTGTCAGATATTACTTTGGTGCTTTTAGGAGCGGGAAGTGCTACAAGGTTTCGAAACGATACAGCACATATCTATCCCAAAAAGCAGTGGCTTTACACTAACAATAAACCTCTATGGTTAGAAGTTGCTAACAACTTTGAACATATTTATAGCTTTGCCAAGATTGTTATTGTCTCTTCACCAGAGGATATTGCTTATATGCAAAATTTTGCTTCGTACTGTTTTGTTGAGGGAGGAGCGAGCCGTCAAGCATCGCTTAAAAATGCTTTGGCTCAGGTAGAGAGTCCTTATATACTTGTTAGCGACATTGCACGTTGTTGTTTGGATCAGTCGATGATAGAGCGTGTATTAGAAGCAAAAGGAAAAGCCAATTGTATTGTACCCATGCTTCAAGCCGTTGATACAATCTACCAAGAGGCTTTGCCTATTAATAGAGAGAGTATCAAGCTGATTCAAACACCTCAATTAAGCTCTACGCAAGTATTACGTACCGCACTTGATCAAGAGAAGGAGTTTAGTGATGATAGCTCTGCAATCGTGGCAATTGGGGGGAGCGTGACCTTTGTAGAAGGATCACTTCATGCACATAAACTCACACGAATAAGTGATTTGAATAAATTGCCTTGTTTGCAAGCTCCATCACAAGATTGCTTTTCTGGGTTTGGCGTTGATATTCACCCTTTTGAAGTTAATAAGACAATGATGCTTTGTGGCATTGAAATTGACAGTGTGGATTACGGATTTAAGGCTCACAGTGATGGCGATGTCGCCATTCATGCACTGATTGATGCCCTATTAGGTGCATGTGGTATGGGTGATATTGGAGAGTTGTATCCTGATAATGATATGCAGTATGCTAATATTGACTCAAAAATATTGCTTAAGGATAGTGTTGCAAAGATTCGTAGTGTTGGGTTTGATATTGTCAATGTAGATATGACTATCATGGCTCAAGCTCCACGACTGCTAAATTATAAAGATAAAATGAAAGAGCGTATCGCAGAGTTGATAGCGATAGAGAAACGATATGTAAATATCAAGGCAACCACCGCAGAAAAAATGGGGTTTGTAGGACGAAAAGAGGGAGTGATGGTGCAAGCCGTAGCAAATGTAAAATATTTTGATTGGAGTAAGATTTGAAAATTGTAATTGTAGAAAATGAGCTCTATCTTGCTCAAAGTATCTCAGCAAAACTTGTTGATAATGGTTTTGAGACAGAGATCTATACTACTGTAAAAGAGTCATTAGAGAGTAAAGGCGATGTCTACTTACTCTCTACCAACCTGCCAGGGCAAAACTTTTTTCCTTTGATTACCAAATTCAAAGATAAAATAGTGATACTGATGGTTAATTACATCAACAATAATACTGTTAGTGAACCTTTAGAGCTTGGAGCAAAAGATTATATTGTAAAGCCTTTTAAGATTGAGGAGCTTTTACGTAAGATTAATCACTACCGAGAGTATCAAGAGTTTAAGGTCAAAGGAGAGCTTTTTAAATCTTATACAGAGCATTTATTAAAAGATCTTCATTACGATTATGATATTGATAGTATGGATCTTCCACTTGTAATTTCGACCAATTATCAAAGATTGGCAGATAAGATTGTCTTTGATTATGCTCAAAAAAACAACTATACACTAATTTATATTGCACTTAGTAGTACAGGTTGGCAAAAAAGTATCGAAAAAAGTAACAAAAATCACCTCCTCTATCTTAGTGATATTGAAATTCTCAAAAAAGTGGAGAAAAGCCAACTCTTTAAAGTCTTAGAAGGGTATAATTTTATTATATCAACCACTTCTAGTGTAGAGACACCGTATCAAAGTATCTCTATTATCAGTGAATCTAAACTGTACGATCAAAATGAGATATTAACCATTGATGATTATGTTAAGTTTATTGTGAATAACTTTCAATACCAGTTTCCTGATACGGAACTCTCTAAAAAGCTAGGAATTTCACGCAAAAGTTTATGGGAAAAGAGAAAAAAATATGGAATCTTCAAAAAGAAATAGTCCAAAAGAAAAAAATAGTTCAATTTATATCGATACAGAAGCCCTTTCGACTTTAGCACTCGTGCAAGAGGGATTGATCTCTCCTGTAGATCGATTGATGAATAAAAGTGATGCCGATAAAGTAAATGAGAGCAAAAAGTATAAAGGCGTGCCTTTTCCTTTCTCTTTTATCTTGGCTCCTAGTGGTGTCAAAAACAAAAAAAGCCTAGAAACGCTTCAAATAGGAGAAGTTGTTGATCTGATTTCCCAAAAGAAAAAGGTAGGTGAACTTAAAGTTGAAGAGACCTTTGCCATTGATCCTACTTTGCGACTCAATAAGATTTATGGTACGAGTGATAGTTCTCACCCAGGGGTCAAAAATACCGTTGCCCGACTTGGTAATATTGCCATTAGTGGAGAGTACAAAGTAGAGTATCCTATCATTAGTGATAATAAAAAACGGGTCAAAGAGACGATTGAGCGAACAGGGGCTAAAAGAGTCTCTGCGATGATGCTCGCAGCCAATCCACTTAACCGTGCACATGAACGAATGATTCGTCAGACACTTAATAATTGTGATTTGTTGGTGATCTTTTTGCTCAAACCCTTTACCAAAGAGGGGCTTGATTATGAGATACGTGAAAATGCACTTAATGCCTTTATCGATAACTATCTTCCACGCGATAAGGTAATCGTTGTACCTTTTGAAAATACCTATATCTTTGCAGGGTATAATGAGCTGATTTTGGATGCACTCTTAGCAAAAAACTATGGATGTAATAAGCTCGTCGTTGGTAAAAATCATGCAGGATTGGGACTCTATTTTGATAAAGGGAAACTCAATACCATCTTTGATACCTTTAAAGATATTAAGATGGAGATTGAAACCATTGATGAGTATGTCTATTGCAATATCTGTAATACGCTTGTGAGTTTGCAAACTTGCCCGCATGGACAGCATCATCATGTGCATTATCACTCTGATTCGATTATGAAATTGATTCAAAGTGGTATTATCCCACCAACCATTTTGGTACGCAAAGAGGTGAGTGCTAGTATTTTATCGGCTCTCTATCCTGAGCGTTTTGATAACTTACAAGACCTCTACTACTCACTCATGCCTGATAGTGGATTGATTGAAGAGAAGAGTGAAGAGGAGTTTTATCTCAAGCTGATGGAACTCTATCAAACTACCTCATTAAGCTAAAGGATTTTATTTGACACTACAAAAACTATTTTTAACTTTTTTTGGCTCGGGTCTTGCACCTAAAGCCCCAGGAACGGTAGGGACAATTGCCTCTTTGCCCGTTGGATTAGCCGTACTCTATTATTTGGGGATGGAGTCTCTTTTTATGCTTACTTTTGCGGTAACAATCATTGCAATATTTGAAATTAACAAATATGAAAAGCTTACAGGTGAGCATGATCAAAAAGAGATTGTGATTGATGAAGCAGTGGGAATGTGGCTTGCATTGATGATTGCTCACTCAACAGCAATTACACTTAGTTATGCTTATGTAGAGGTACTTGCCGTGGTACTTAGCTTTGGAGCTTTTAGATTTTTTGATATTGCAAAGCCTTCAACCATTGGCTGGATTGATCGAGAGGTGAGCGGTGGTAAAGGTGTGATGGGTGATGATATTTTAGCAGGGATTGCAGGGGGATTACTCACAAGTCTTATCTTGATTGGAATTTCAAAAGTTCTATAGAGGGGTTGTGTAGCGTTGATGTTTGAAAAACCTAAATTTACAGAGTATGTCCTAGCACGATTGATCACTATCGCAATTTTTATTGTGATAGGTGCGGGTTTTTTTGCTTCTATTATCCTCCCCGATAGAGATATTGCACTTGATTTGTTGTTTTTATCGCTCTCTTTGTCAATTATTATCTATGCCGTCTACAAGGGTTCTAAGAGAATCGAGAAAAAACTCTATACTATCAATAAGCATCTACTTCAAATTAGCGATACGAGTGATTTGGATAACGAGACACACTTCTTTACCCATGAGTTTGAAGAGATCAATCAAAATCTTATAGAGATACTCAAACAAGCACGTAAACGTTACCGTGATAAACAAAAATACAACCTCAAACTCAAACTCAAAAACAATCAACGAAGCGACATTCTTTCTGCCATTGCTCATGAGTTTCGCAATCCTATCTCATCAATTATGGGATACTCTCAAACACTCAACGAAGATGATCATATTCCCCCAACACTAAAAAAGAAGTTTTTGCAAAAAATATACAATAACTCCACAAAAATAGAGGAGATTTTAAGTCGATTACTGCTTTGGAACCGTTTTGAAAGTGGACATATGGAGCTAAAGACTTCTAATTTTGATCTTGTTAAGCTCGTCCAAGATGTCACCTCCTCTTTGCAAGAGAAATACAAAGATAGAGAGATTGCTATTGAATCACAAGGGAGTGTTGCTATGTCTGCAGATCGTACGATGATCGAGATTGTTCTTAAAAACCTAATCGAAAATGGCTTAAAGTACTCCAAAGACAAAGTTGTGGTCTTAATTGATAAATACCGTATTGTTATTATTGATCAAGGAATGGGAATCTCTCAAGATAAGATTAAAAAAGTGACCAAAAAATTCTACCGTACAGGAGAACATGACTGGGATAACTCTATGGGATTGGGACTCTCCATTGTCAAAAATATTCTTGAACTGCACGGTTTAAAGCTTAACATAGAGAGCAAAGAGGATCGTGGTTCAAAGTTTGGTTTTGAGCTTAGTGATAAAGAAACATATTTTACAAAAGAAGGAGCATAGATGATTGTACACATTGTGATGTTTAAGTTTAATGAAGAAAATAGAGAGGCAAATCTCGCCAAAGTCTCAGAGATGCTAGATGCGTTGATGGGGAAAATACCAAGTCTAAACAGTATGGAAGTTGGAAAGAATTTCGCCAATGAAGCAAGAGCAATGGATTTGGTAATTACAACTACTTTTGAGAGTATTGAAGCATTACAAGCTTATGCCATCCACCCCGAACATCTCAAGGTTGTGGAGGTGATTAAAGCTACAACGGAGTATTCTAAAGTGGTTGATTTTGAGAAATAAGGAAAGATGAAAAAATTAGAAGCTTTTGAAAAACTCGTGGAGGCACTTGAATCTCTCCCCTCTATTGGCAAAAAGAGTGCCACACGACTTGCCTACCATATGGCAGTTGAAGATGGGTTCTCTGCAATGAAACTCTCTCACGCAATTGAGCATGCAGTAAACTCTATCCGTACTTGTAAACAGTGTCACAATATCTCTGAGGATGAACTTTGTCTAATCTGTTCTGACCCTGTGCGTGAACGTGCCAAACTTTGCATTGTACAAAGTGCCAAAGATATTATTAGTATCGAAGAGAGTGGAGAGTTTAATGGTCTTTATTATGTCATTAATCGTTTGGAGTATCTTGATGATAGACATTTAAAAGCCAATATTGAAACGATTGATGAGATTATCTTTGCTTTTTCTCCCTCCATTGCCACCGATACCATGATTCTTTATATTGAGGATAAGCTGAGTGCTTATAACATTAAATTTACTAAAATAGCCCAAGGTGTTCCTATTGGTGTAGAATTTGAGAATATTGATAAAATTTCTCTTTCACGGGCAATGAGTAGTCGTATTGAAGTCTAACTGATAAATAGTAAACAAAAAAAATATAAATACCTAACTTTTACACATCATTTAAATAAAATCTATTGATAGATAGTGTATAATTTTATATATCTTAAAAAGGAGACATTCATGAAAAAAGCTATCGTATTCGTTGCACTTTTCGTTGCATCAGTTGCTTTTGCTTCAGAAGCTGCGGCACCTGCTGAAACAAACACAACAGAAGCTAACACAACAGAAGCTGCTAAGTAATTTAGCTGTAGGGTAGCATTGCTACTCTACATCTGTGAAATATAATTTTTTAAGTACTGCATATCACTGTTTCTAATATTTTTTCTTATTATTTTTACGTTTTCATATATTTTATTCTCTAGGATAATGGTTTTCTCTTTTGATGAAAAGAGTCCATTTTTAAAGGCAAAGAGTAGTGATAGTAGTTTTAGATTCGATAGCCCAACTTCAAGATAACTCTCCTTGGAATACTCAAAAGCTTTTACTTGATAGATATTTTGTAAAAGCTGATCCAAGCTGTTGTGATACTCTCCAAAATAGTAATAGCGAAATAACACAAGCTGAATATTCTCCTCTTTTTGAAATATTTTCATTTTTGTTTGGATTAGGTGAAGTACAATAAATCGTACCATAATTTTATATTGACTCTCACGGATGGTTTTATAAAAGATCATACTGTCCCAAATTCCCGTAATGGGTGCAGCAATATAGGCAGAGTAAACACGCAAAGATGAGCGAGTAAGTGCCTTTTTGACAATAAATTTGGCTACGATATTGCTAAGCATCACTTTGGCTTTATAAACCAAGGACAAAAGCACAATTTTATGCTCTTTGTACTCGTAGGGGTTGAGGTTGTATTTGATGATCTTTTTTTCAGGTAGCTCCATAACCGTACGTACCAAAGTAGAGACAAACTCCTCTTGCGTAATATCATAAATATCACTGTCAATTTGATAGAGGTGATGAATATAGTAGGCTAGGGTGATAAAGCTCAGTAAAAATAGAAAATAAAACTCCAAAAAAACAGAAATGAGGGTTACCATAAGATAGAGCGTTACATTGAAGAGCGTGGGTTCTTGGTAGAGATTTAAAATAAGCTCAAAAAAGATAATGGGTAAAGTAAAGATAAATCCTATAATAAAGGCCAAAGTAATGGGCAGATAGAGTATTTTAGACTTAAAAAGCCCATGAATACTCTGATGTTTGGTTCTTGAATTGCTAAACCGTTGATAGAAGAAGTTTACTTTATCAATACCCCACGCTTCTAAAATTTTCATCTTACCCTATAACTTTAACTCAATGCCTGTGTTAAATCATCAATCAGATCTTGTGTATCCTCAAGACCAACGCTCAGTCGTATAAGTCCCTCATGAATACCTGATTCTTCTAACTCTTTGGCTGATAACTGCTGATGAGTTGTAGATGCTGGATGCGTGATGATTGACTTGCTATCACCAATATTGGCTACTAAGGTAAAGAGATTTACACTACTTGCTACCTCTTTGGCAGAGGCTCTATCTTTGAGTTCAAACGATAACAGTCCACTATGCCCCTTAAAATATTTTTGACCAATATCATAGAATCGATTGCTCTTAAGCCCCGCATAATTGACACTTTCAACTTTGGGGTGAGCTTCTAAAAACTGGGCTATCTCCAAAGCACTTTGTGAGTGCTGTTTCATTCGAATGGCAAGTGTCTCTAATCCTTGAATATGCAACCATGAGTTAAAGGGAGCAGGTGTAGCACCCAAATCTCTAAGCAGTGCCAATCGTACACGCAATACAAATGGTGGAAGTGGTAGATCAGAGTAGACTAAACCATGATAACTCGCATCGGGCTCATTAAAGTGATAATATCGTGGATTATTTTTGATAAGTTCAACCAAGTTTTCACGCTCTACAATAATACCCCCAAGAGCCAACCCTTGACCTGTGGTGTATTTACTCGTACTATGCACCACCAAATCACAACCAAGAGCGATAGGTTGACAATTGATAGGCGTGGCAACCGTATTATCAACACAGGTCATGATGCCATGCTTCTTGGCAATAGAAGTAATAACATCAAAATCACAAAGTGTCACATTAGGATTGGTGATGCTCTCAAATAAAATAATTTTGCTTTTTTCATCAATGAGCTTTTCAAGTTCACTAGGATTTTCAATATCAAAATAGCGACTCTCAATTCCAAAGCGTTTAATAGTATGGGCAGTGAGTGTAGATGTTCCCCCATAGACTTGTTTGGCTACGATGATATTATCCCCTGCTTCAGCTACATTGGCGATACAGTTAAAGATTGCGGACATTCCTGAGGCTGTACCAATAGCAGCAATACCACCCTCCATTGCGGCAAATCGCTTCTCAAAGACATCGGTGGTTGGATTCATAAGTCGTGTATAGATATTACCTAGCTCTTTGAGGCTAAAGAGATTGGCAGCGTGCGTGGCATCTTTAAACTCATAAGCAGTACTTTGATAGATGGGTACTGCCATGGTTCCTTGAGCATCTTTATCGTATCCTACATGAAGTGCAAGTGTTTGTTGTTCCATCTTAATATCCTTTGAACAAAATAGTATAGAGTATTGTACCTACACTAGACTTATGGAAAGATATTGTAAAAAGTTATAGATCTTTGATCTGAGTCTATGTTACTTTTTCTCAATCTCTTTAAGACTACTTTTGGGATAAGAGGAGAGTACTGTAAGCAATCCTACAATGGGTGTTGCGAGAATAGAGAGGAAAAAATACCCCCAAAATCCAAATCTACGGTTTTGTCCAATAAGTGCGACGAGATAAGCTAGAAAAATATAAATAATAATAAGTGCAATTTGATGTATCATGGTTTTTTAACTCCTTTGTTAATATGTTGTGTAATATTGGCTTCATCAATGGTAATGTTTGAGTCACTAATATCTAAATTACTGTCATTGAGATCATTATGATTGCTTTGATTGATATCAAAAACACTGACCTCTTCAGCCTCTTCTATTTTTTTAAGATTACGAAAAATCTTTTCAAACTCCTCTTTTTCTTTTTGGGAGGTTGTATATTTGGCCAAAATCTTATCAAAGGTTCCATTTTTTTGAATATGGGCAAATCCTTTGTTAAATTCATCCCGAAAGTACTCTGCATCATAACAGTTTTTGGAAAAAAGAATGTAGTTGGCTTTTTTGGTCATTGGCTTTTCATGATGGGCAAACTCTTCCATTTTATGAGGCATATAGAGCTTAAGTGCATCAACAAAAAGATGACGATTCATGGGGAGTATGTCAATTTTTTTAAGGGTTAATGCAATCAATGCCTTTTTGGTATTATCCAAAGCATGGTAATCAAAACTCATCCCTGAAAAGAAATTCTCGTAAAAAGCACCTTTGATACCACCAATACGGTAATCTTTGAGATCATAAAGGTTACGATACTCTATCCCGTTAGGGAAATTTGTTTTGTCATAAAAGAAATTGATATCTGAGGTCATAATAGGCTCACTTAGTTCATTATAGAGCCAACTGTCCACTCCTTTCGTCCAAGGGAAGCTCATGCAAGTTTTGCCCCATTTATTATAGAGGTAGGCCTCATTTTTGCTACTATAGTTATAATTGACAGTGATATTTCGATCTTTAAATGCAGTTGTCACAATTTCAGCTAAGACTCCATAGTTGCTCATATCATCTGAAACAAAAGAGCCTAAGGGATAGATTGAAGCATCAATGGAGCGGTGACGCAAATCATTTTGTATAAAGTCATTAAGGTAACGTGCTTTGATCTTTTCAACTTCACCCGAATTGTTCATTACTTTAATGGCTAAATTTATTTTTTTGAGTAGATTGTTACGTTTTGCAAAATACTTATTAGAAAAGGCTAAATGAATGCCCTCTTTGGAGATAAGGGTGATGGGTTTAATCTTGTCAATAAATGCAAGTGTTTGATTGTCTTCTTTATATTCTCGCTTTTTTTGGAGTAACTCCATTTCGAGTGTTAGTGTTTCATTGATATAACAATCAATCTTTTTATGGATAAGGGCTTCAAAATTTTTTTCATCACCGTAATCCACAATTTTGAGACTTTTACTTTCAATTGCTTCTTTAAAATTAGCAGACTTGATGATGTTACTGCCTTTTTGTTTGGCAATTGTAACTCCCTTAAACTCATTGACCCAATCAATATGATTGGAGTCTCGAATAGTAATGGGACGATTGCAGTAGATGGCAGGATATTCATAGATGTACGCATCACTGTAATCAATAATGTATGGGCGTTTTTTAGGGCGATAAAAAGCATTACCCATAATGAGTATGTCACTTTTTTTCATCTTTTCAAGCCCTTCATTCCATTCAATAGCTTGAAGTTTTAGACGGTAGTTTTTCATTTTAGCAAAGATCGAACGCAAGATATCGACATGAATGCCTTTAAGGTCACCATGCTGTAGATAGGAGTATGGACGGTAGTTATCCGAAGTGTAAATGGTAATTTCACTTTGAGCGAAGAGTGGCAATGCAAAGAGCGTCCATAGCAGTAAAATCTTTTGCATTTTACTTATTGTTTTCATTGATAGCTCTTTGTTCTTAGGATGGGTTCCATGGTTTGGTTGAGTTCACTTAAGTTATGATCAGTTGCATTGCTATCATTGGTCGCATTGACTTCAAAAACACTTTTTTCTTCAGCTTTCTCAACCTCTTTGAGGTTGCGGAAGATTTTTTCAAATTCCTCTTTCTCTTGATCATTGGTCGTATATTTTGCCAAAATTTTATCAAAAATACCATTGCGTTGAATATTGGCAAAACCTTTGTTGAACTCCTCTTTAAAAAAGTGTGCATCCGAGCAGTTTTTTGAAAAAAGAATATAGTTGGCTTTTTTGGTCATGGGTTTCTCATGATGAGCAAACTCTTCAAGTTTATGAGGCATATACTCTTTAACCGCATCCACAAAAAGGTGTCGATTCATGGGTAAAATATCAATTTTTTTGAGTACGAGTGCGGTAAGTAAAGCTTTGGTATTGGGAAAAGAGTAATATTCAAAACTCATCCCTCCAAAAAACTTCTCATAAAACGCTCCTTTTATCCCACCAATACGGTAATCTTTGAGATCATAGAGATTGCGGTACTCTATTCCCTTAGGTAAATTGGTTTTATCGTAAAAAAAACTAATATCTGAGGTCATAATAGGATCACTTAGTTCATTATAGAGCCAACTGTCCACTCCCTTGATCCAAGGAAAACTCATACAAATTTTGCCCCACTTATTGTAAAGGTAGGCTTCATTACGATTGTAGTAGTGATAATTTACACGAATATTGCGATTGGCAAAAGAAGTGCTGACAATATCGGCTAAGAGACCATAACTGCTCATTTTATCAGAGACAAAAGAACCTAATGAATAGATCGAAGCATCAATACTTTTATCCGCAACATTGGTAGTGAAATACTCTACTAAGTATCTGTCTTTGATCTTTTCAATTTGATCTCTATTTTGCATCACTTTAATGGCTAAATTTACTTTACTCAGAAGGTCTTTACGTTTGGCAAAATATTTTTTGGAAAAAGAGAGGTGAATGCCCTCGCTTGAAATGGTGATAACTTTAAGAATTCTATCAAGTTGTTGTGTACTTTGGTTATTTTCTTCAAGTTCTCTTTGTTTTTGCAAAAGAGATCCTTGAATAAATAGATCTTCATCCGTGTAACAATCGATCTTTTGATTGAGAAGTTTTTGAATAATATTTTCATGGTCATCTTCCACTATTTTAATATGACCTTCTTTAATGGCTTTACGAAAAGGGAGGGATCCTGAAACACTAATGCCTTTACGTTTGGCTATTGTAACACCGTTAAATTCTTTTTCCCAATCAACATTGTTTAGGTCTTTGATTTTGATACTTTTGTTACAATAGATAGCAGGATGATCTTCCATATAAGGTTGTGAATAATCAACAATATAGGGGCGTTCTTTGGGACGATAGTAGGTGTTATTTAAAATTAATATCTCTTCATTTTTCATCTTCTTTAGCCCTTCACTCCACTCAATTGGACGAAGTTCTAAGTTATAATCATGCATCTTTTCAAAAATAGCTTTGATAATATCAACATGAATCCCTTTTGCAGTGTTGTTATCAAAATAGGAGTAGGGTCGGTAATCACTATCACTATAGACTACTACCTTGGTTGTTGCAACAGAGAGCGTAGCCAAAATAAAAAAGAGTATTGTTTGTCGAATCATCTGCTCTCCTTACTCAAAATAGAGATATTTAAATTTACCACTAAGCACCATCTTAAAGTAGATTTCACGTCCCTCAATATCCCCACGCTCATTGAGGGAATATTTACCAAAGATACTCTCATAGTTACGTGTATACTTGAGTGTATCGGATATTTTACGGGTATTAAGAGAGCCTGTTTTTTTGATGGCATAGGCAAGAAGCATCATTGCATCATACCCCTGTGCTGCCCAAGTATCAGGAAGTCTTTTATACTCCTTTTTGAATTGATCAATAAAATCCTGTGTTTTGTCATTGAGGAGTTGTGCATTATAAATACTTGCGACAATGGCTCCATTCATCTCTTCACCTGCTTCTAAAATAGCATTTCCATCAAGCATATCACCTGTTAAAATAGGAGAATAGATACCTTGTTTACGTGCTTCTTTGATAAATGTCATCCCATTTTCTTCATACGAAGCGATAAAGATGGCATCGTAATCAATATTGGTATTGACCTGAGGCGAGAGGTGAGTGAGAATCCTACTAAAATTTGGTTCATCTTCATTAAATTCGGCAGTATAGATCACTTGTGAACCAAGGTTAAGTACCTCTTTGGTATATATTTTTGCTAGTGATCGCGAATAGCTATTTTTGGCATTGATGACGGCTACCTTTTTTAGGTTCATCAATGCAGAGAGACTGGCTAAGCGGTTTCCTATATCGACATCACTGGGTGTATTACGAAAAATATAATCAAAATTAACACGGGTAAAGTTTGGATCTGAAACGGCAGGAGAGACCATTACAACATGTGCGTACTCATAGATAATGGATGCAGGAATCGCGAGAACAGAATCATCATGGGCAATGACAGCAACAACCTCTGGGTCATTGGCAAAGTCATAGGCGATAGAGAGAGCATCCTCTTTTTCCCATTTATCATCGGCAAAAATAACTTCAATTTCTCTCTCTAAGAGTTTTTCTTGATTGATATGTTTGAGTGCTAAATTAATGCCTTCTCTAAAATAGTTGTCCCCTTTATCTAAAAAAAATGGCCAAGTAACGCCTATTTTGATTTTAGCATTTTTAGGCAAACTATCAAGTTGTTTGGCTCTTTTTATTTGCATGGATTCAAAATCAGTCGATTCATAATAGTAGCGTTCAATGAGTACAAAAGCAAGTGTTGTTAGTGTAATAATAACAATAAGTGCAATGACAATAAACCCTCGTCTACTTTGTTGCATTTTTGATCTCTTTGTCCATATCGGCAGTATTGAGAATAAGGGGTAAACCATTTTTACCTGAACCAATAATCACAACCTTAGAGTTTTTAGATTTTGCCAATTTAAGCGTGGCTTCAATTCCTTTCCATGATAGGTATTGTGGGGTTAAATCTTTGGAGATAATATCAACATACCTACGAATACCATTGGCTTCAATGATCTTTCGGTCAACTTCCAAGCGTTCTTTGGCAATTTTGTATTCATACTCTTTAAAACGGTGATATTGGTTGATCTTTTCTTGAATGGAACGCATAATTTTAGGTGGAAATCTAAGTTTTCGTACAATAAGATTATCTAAGATAATAAATTTTGTTGCTAGTTCTTTAGTAGAGAGATTGGCAATGGTTTCTAAAATAGCCTTTTTGGAGGTATAGATCTCTTCATCGTTAAGTTGTCCAAACTGTTTTCTAACAACAGCCTCAACTTCAGGAATAACGACACGACGTACATAATCAGGTCCTACGCGTTGATGCAATACTCCAAGCATGGTTGGGTCAGGACGAAAACGAATGGAGAGCTTAACATCAATCTCAAGTCCTTGATTGGAGAGAATAGGAATGGTATGTTTAAGCTCTTGAACTCTCAATGAATACTTAGTCATAATATCCCATGGTGGGATGATGTAGATTCCTTCGCCATACACCTTATCAATCACTGTCCCTGACCAACGTTTAAATAAAACGCCTGACTCCCCTGAGTAGATTGTTATCACGGTACGGTGCCAAAGCATTACCGCAATTAAAGCAGTGATGAGTAGTGTTAGCATAATGGATATAAATCTCATAATTTACCTTTGTAAGTTTTCATTTGCCCATCTTTCATTTTAAAGGCACGATCACAACAATCAAAGTAGGTCTCATCGTGTGTGACGGCAATGATGGTTTTACCTTCACTTTTGAGTTTTGGTAAAATAGTTTGATAAAAATATTTTCTAAACTCTGGATCTTGATCGGCTGCCCACTCATCAAAGAGATAGATCTCTTTGTCTTCAAGTATTGCAGCAATTAATGCCAAGCGTTTACGTTGTCCTGTGGAGAGGTTCGTATTGGTAAAACTTCCATTGATAAATTTGGTTTTTTGATCCAAGCCCATCCGTGAGAGTAACTCGTTGACATACTTATAATCAATCTTCTCCATTTCGTATAGATCTTTAAAAAGATAAAAGTCACTTAAAATAATACTAAAAAGATTGCGATAAGATTGTGCGTTGTACTCATCAATACGTTCATTATCAATATAAACATCTCCTTTGCTTGGAGGGTAGAGATAGAGGAGTGTCTTCATTAGTGTGGACTTCCCACTTCCATTACCTCCAACAATAAAGAGCGTTTCACCACGCTTAATTTCAAACTCAATAGGTCCAATACCAAAAAGACGTTCGTTTTGTGTATCTTGATACTCAAATTCAATATTTTTAAATTTTAAAGATTCAAAGTCTTTAAAATAATTATGCTCAGGTAGGATGTTGATATTAGGCAAATTAGTACTCAAACTATCTTCAAGTTTATAGATATTTTTAATTGCAATGTTGGTTTTGGTTGCCATAGGAAAGACATAGATCGCATTATCAATGGGACCAATAATAAAAAGCATGGCAGCTGTGACTTGAATGATTGTTACACTATCTTCTAAGACCAAATGTGGTACAACAAAAACAATGGCTCCTAATAAAATATATAAAAAAGTCTCTGCAAACATCATAATAGCAGTAAAGCGTTCACTAAGATCACTTCGCAAGGTATAGAGGTTTTCTAAAATACCAATGTGGCGTTTGTAGATAAAACCACGTTTTTGGGTATTAACTTTGAGTTCTTTAAAACCACTAAGCGTTGCATCAAGAGAGTTGAAAAACTCATCTTCTAAAACACCACTTTTGGCTAAATCACGTTGTGTCTCTTTTGCAAATATCGAATAGACCATCACCGTCATGACCAAAGCCGAGACAATCAAAAAAAACATAATAGGCGAGATAATTAAAATATAAATCAATGCAAAAAAGACCATAACAAGGGACTGCACGGTAGCAAGCATCTCGGTAGCACTTTGTGAAACGAGGGTGGTGTCACGTGTTAAACGGGTAAATATTTTGGCACTGTCAAGCTTCTCTATGGTTAAAAGATCACTCTCTTTGATTTTATGGGATATTCTACTTCTAATATCTTTTAAAATTTTTTCTATCTCTTTGGTAGCTTCCAAAATAGCGAATTTTTTGGCAAGAAAAAATATTAGAAATATAATAATATACAGGGCAAAAAAGTAGTAATTTAACTCTTCATCTTGGGTTGCTTTTGCCGCTGAGTTGATAATGGCTAATAAGCCTGCATTGGCAATGGCAGAGATGGTTCCAACAATAATAATACCATACCAAAAAGAGGTGTCTCCCTCTTTTTGAAAAAACTTTCCGATAGCGTGAAACATTAAGCAGCTTTTTCTTCTTTGCTAGGGGTTTCCTCTTCTTTTGAAGGCTCTTCTTGTTTTTTGGATTTTAGAGTATCTTTAACAAGACCTTTCCCTTTTTCAAACTCTTCTTTGAAAAATTCTCGCATTTTAGATGAGTCAAAATCAAGCAGTGTGCCACCTGACTCAAAGTGTCGAATAAATACCTGTCCTACAGCGTAAGTAGAAGCAGACCCTACAGAAGCGATGGAGACAGCCCCTGCACTCTGACCAATAATAGGAATTGATTTAATCAAACTTGCCATTCCCATCGCAACAGGTAGTGTGATGCTCCCTCCAATGAGTGAAACAATGGCCTTTTTTGCCAACTCATCGGTAAAGCTATGCCCATAAACTTCTGATAGTTTTCGTAACATATTGAGTTGTGTTCCTGTAAGACCCACAATATCCACAATTGGCACAGGTATCGTACCAAACCCAACAGCAAACAACATATGATTGGTAACAACATTTTGGGCATCTTTCATTCTTGCCTCTTTATTGATTCCCTCTTCTATCGTGTCTCCTTGGGTAACACCTTCTTGTTCAACTGCCTCTTCATTTTTAATCTCATCACTTTTATTCATAACAATGCTCCTCTTTTATCATAACATTTTGTCAAACTTTGTCAATTTGGCAAAATTATATCTAAAATAGATTTAGATATAGTGCAAATAGATGATTATTTATTAGTCTTAATTATAGATTCAAGTAAAATTTTACCATTATGTTATAATTTCATAAAAAGTAAAAGAGTAAGATGAAAAATAGTGTATATGATGCCATTGTAGTAGGTGCAGGTGTAGCAGGATGTAACATCGCTTATATGTTGCATCAAAGAGGCTTAAAAGTGTTGATTGTGGATCAAGCTTGCGATGTGGCCAGTGGTGGTAGTGGGGCAGCAGGAGCCTTTGTCTCACCCAAGATTGGGAAAGCCTCAGCTCTGCATACACTGACCAACGACTCTTTTATCTTTGCAAAAGAATTTTATAAAAAATATTTTCCTTCTTTTTTTCATCAAAGTGGCGTAGTACGTATCCCCAAAGATGCCCAGGACAATGAAAAATTTGCACTCTACAGAGAACACAATATTGACAATTTTCAAGATTTCTCCTCTCAAGATATTGAATCGATTGGTATCCAAAGTACGTTTGATGGTTTTTTATTTGATGAGGCTGGTTTTTGCGATAGCAAGGAGCTATGTGGGGCATTGATTAAGGATATTGAGTTTAAAAGTATGGATGTAAGGAATATTAGCAAAAGTGAAAATGGATGGAGTGTGAATGAGAAACTCCATACACGCTATCTTATTTTGGCGACAGGGTACAAAACCAACTTAGTCAACCTTGATTATATGGGTATCCGTGCGACTTGGGGGAGCAGGGGGGATTTTAAAACAACACTTTCTGTTACAAAATCTATACACAAAGACCTCTCAATCTCACAAAATGTAGAGGGCATGATCAAGATAGGAGCAACACATAATAAAGCCCATGCTCCTTGTCTAAGTTGTCACAACGAGCCACTCAAACCACTTTTGCAAAAAGCATCGCAGTTGATAGATACTTCTAAACTTGAATTGGTACAAACCTTTTGTGGGATGCGTTCAGGTTCTCATGACTATTTTCCTCTCGTTGGGGGTGTGGTGGATGTAGAGTATATGTTTGCAAATTATCCAAATCTCAAAAGAGGGCAAAAGGCAGAGCTTAAAATGCATAAAAATCTCTTTGTACTTAATGGTCTAGGGGGGAGAGGATTTGTCTTTGCACCATTGATGAGCGAGATGTTAGCAAAGCATATTGTCGATGATGCTAAGCTTGATGAGCGTATCAATCCCAATCGACTTTTTTTAAAGTGGTGCCGACGACTAAATCGCAGTTGAAGCTTTTAATGGCTTCAAAGAAAACTAAGAGTCTTTAAGCTTTTTACTAGTATAATTAAAATCGTAACAAACAGGTAGACCCTTTAATCTACTTTATTTTAAATTTAATCAACACTATTTTCGTGGGATTTTTCCACTCTACAACTATTTACTTACCAAATTTCCAAGGAATTCTAATGTCCATACACAATTCTATTCTTTTATCGATAGCTCTCTCTACGCTCTGCTTCGCCAAACCTTATCATAATGAGGATAGCACTAAAAGTTCAAGTAACAACATCACACGTAAAATCAAACAAGATTTTAATATACCTAAAAAAATTGATCACAAAAGTACACTCAAACCCAAAAAACATAAACCCAAAAAAATCAAAAAAGATCGTGGACTGTTGGCTAGTAACGACTAAGGTGCCATCCTAAAGTATCGGGACAGGGATAACTTTTAAGTTTAATGCCTTTGCTTTTCCAAACTTCTTTTGCTTCATCCATCGCTTTTTTTTGTGTTATATAGAGCGTTTTAAACTCTCCATTTTTATCTTTACAAATACAGATTGGCTCGTTGTATCGCTTCTCTTCTTTGAGTTTGAAGCCATTATGGATACGATGATAGGCAATGGTTTTTTTGATATTTTTGAGCTGTTTTTTAAATTCCATAACTTTAAGTATAGCTAATTTGACCTTATCCCAAATAATAGTATAATTCCAAACTATTATGATTTAAAGGTAAAAATTTTATGAGAGCATTACTAAGTGTAAGCGACAAAGAGGGGATTGTAGAATTTGCAACGTCTCTAGTAGGTTTAGGTTTTGAAATCATCTCCACAGGTGGGACATTCAAAAAACTAACAGAGGCTGGTATCAAAGCCATTGAGATCGATGAGATTACAAAATTTCCTGAGTGTTTTGAGGGTCGAGTAAAAACTCTTAACCCTTACGTGCATGGTGGAATCTTGCACAAGCGAGGGGATGAGGGTCACGTAGCTCAGGCAAAAGAGCTTGGTGTAACGGGGATTGATTTGGTTTGTGTAAATCTCTATCCATTTAAAGCCACCATTGAGCGAACCGATGACTTTGATGAGATTATTGAAAACATCGATATTGGTGGACCTACTATGGTACGATCTGCGGCTAAGAACTTTAACGATGTGATTATTGTGACAGCTAGTAGTGATTATGAGAGCGTTATTGATGCACTTAAAAACAAGCAAGATAGCGTTGAGTTTAGACGAAATCTGATGATCAAAGCCTATGAGCATACCGCTTCGTACGATGCGATGATTGCCAACTATATGAACGGTCGATTTAACGACGGATTTGGTGAGTATCAATTTATCACAGGTAAAAAATCCTTCCAAACACGTTATGGCGAAAACCCACACCAAAAGGGTGCCTTGTATGAGTTTGACAATCACTTTACCCAAAACTTCAAACAAGTCAAAGGCGAAGCGAGCTTTAACAATATCAACGATGTAAACGGAGCACTCAAGATTGCATCAAGCTTTGGTGAAGAGAACGCGGTTTGTATCGTCAAACACGGAAACCCTTGTGGATTTGCGATCAAAGATACTTTGCTTGAGAGCTACACCGAAGCACTCAAATGTGACCCTATCTCTGCCTTTGGTGGGGTAGTTGCTGTTAATGGTATAGTTAGTAAAGAATTGGCGGAGAAGATGAACGAAATCTTTTTAGAAGTCGTCATGGCAGCAGATTTTGAACCTGAAGCCCTAGAGGTGTTTGAAGCCAAAAAACGTCTTAAGCTTTTTGCACAAGGTGGTACAAAATTAGTAATGAGTAAAGATTCTCATGACTTTAAACACGTTGATGGTGGATTTGTTTATCAAAACTCTGATTGCATCTGCGATAATGAAGTCCATAACGCTCACCAAAAATCAGAACTAACAGCCACTGCCCAAGAGATGAAAGATTTAGAGATCGCATGGAAAGTAGCAGGTCTTACCAAATCAAACTGTGTAGTCTATGTCAAAGACTCTGCAATGGTGGCAGTAGGTATGGGGATGACAAGTCGTGTAGATGCAGCCCAATGTGCCCTCAAAAAAGCCAAAGAGATGGATCTCGATGTCAGTGGAGCTGCGATGGCAAGCGAAGCATTCTTCCCGTTCCGTGACTCAATTGATGCAGCGGCAGAGGCAGGGGTCAAAGCCATTATTGAGCCAGGTGGAAGCATCCGTGATGATGAGGTGATCGAGGCAGCCAATGAGCATGGTATTTCGCTCTACTTTACGACTGTAAGACACTTTTTGCATTAAGAGGTCTTTTTTCTACTCCGCAGCTTTTTGTTGTGGAGTTTCCATTCCATAAGCCCCCATTTGATACAATATACCACTATGAAAAAATTTATACTAATATTTGCTTTACTATGGATAAGTATGCTTAATGCTAATGAAAAAACGATTCTATTTTTAGGTGACTCCCTCACCGAGGGGTTTGGAGTGGAGCGAGATGAAGCCTATCCTACACTTGTGCAAGAGTTGATAGAAAAAAAGCTCAATCAAAAGGTTACTATCATCAATGGAGGGGTAAGTGGCTCGACTACAAGTGATGGATTGGCTCGGCTTAAGTGGTATCTTAAACGAAAGCCTACGATTATCTTAGTTGCCCTTGGTGCCAATGATGGATTACGGGGGCTTGACCTCACAAAGTCTCAAAAAAATCTTGAAACTATTATCGAACACGCCAAAGCTTCAGGAGCCAAGGTGCTACTAGCAGGGATGCTTGTACCGCCCAATTACGGTGAGGCGTACGCCAAGGAGTTTAGAGAAATGTATCAAAAAGTAAGAGATAAGTATCAGTTAAAAACCATACCGTTTTTGCTTGAGGGTATTGCAGGTAAAAAGCAGTACAACCAAATAGACGGCATCCACCCCAATGCCAAAGGGCATGAGCTTATGGCTCAAAAAGTTTTTGAATTTATCAAGGATGAGCTTTAATGTTAAGTATCCAATCCCTCACCAAATCCTATCAGCAAGGCTCACAAGCAATAGAGATATTTGAAAATCTTAACTTTGAACTCCATGAGGGGCAAAGAGTAGCCATTATGGGCAAATCAGGAAGTGGTAAATCAACCCTGCTTTCGCTCATCTCAGGCATTATCAAACCAAACTTAGGCGATATAATTCTTGACTCCACCTCGTATAAGAGCCTCAATGAAAGAGAGCTTAATAACTTTCGAGCCACCAATATTGGTTTTGTCTTTCAAAACTTTCATTTGGTCTCCTACCTCAATGCCCTAGAAAATGTGATGCTCCCTGCCAAGGTCTGCAATATGGATAACCCCAAAGAGAGGGCTATCGAATTGCTTGAAAGTGTGGGGCTTTCGCACCGCCTAGATCACCTTCCAAGTGAGCTTAGTGGTGGAGAGAAACAGCGAGTCGCCATTGCACGGGCGTTGATTCATAATCCCAAAATTATATTAGCCGATGAGCCAAGTGGGAACCTCGATGATGAGACGGGTAAAGCGGTAATGGATAGACTCTTTGAGCTTATTAAGGCAAACAACACCAAGCTGATACTCGTCACACACTCCAAAGAGGTCGCCTCACGTTGTGAAGAGATCTATGAGCTAAGTTCAGGAGTACTCAAAGCATGTTAGTGGTCGATTTGGTCTCTAAGGCGTTGGCTCGCTCCAAATCGTTTAGTTTGATCTTTGTGCTTAATTTTGCTTTGGCGATTGCTTCGCTCTCCTACTTGCAGTTTTTCAAAGCAAGTATGGAGAGTTCATTGGAATCCAAAGCCAAGGTACTGCTTGGTGCGGATATGGTGGTCGCTTCGCGTTTTCCTATTGGCGAGGCTCAAATAGAGCAGATCAAAAGTCGCCTTCCTGCTATCAAAGATTTCAATCAAGGCATCTCGACTGTGAGTATGATTGCTTCGAGCAAACGAGCAAGGTTGATGGAGGTGGTCAAATTGAGTGAGGGCTTCCCCTACTATGGTGGAATGGTTTTTAAAGATAGCACTACTTATCCCCAAGGTGGAGCTATGCCCCAAGAGGGGGAAGCATGGGTCTATCAAGAGGTGTTGGACTTGCTAGGATTAAAGCAAGGAGAGAAGCTCAAAATTGGAAACGCTCACTTTGTGATAGCCAAAATCATCCATGAAGATAGCCTCAAAACCATTAGCTTTAGTGGTTTTTTACCCAAGATCTACATTAGCCCCAAAGGCTTTAAAAAGAGTGGGCTTTTATCCTTTGGCTCAACTGCAAGATATAAACTCAACTTTCGCTTTCAAAAAGAGTTTAGCAATGATGAGCTTGAAATGATAGAGAATCAAGCCAAAAAGGGGATCGATCCAAACCTGCGTGTGCTCTCTCCCAATGATGGGCGTGATCGCCTCTTGCGTGTGATGCAATTTATTACCAACTTCCTCTCATTGGTTTCGCTCATCTCCTTCTTTTTGGGCTTGGTGGGGCTTATCTATCTCTACTCAGGCTTTCTTCGCAAACACCAAACCGATATGATCGTACTTAGCGATATAGGACTAAGCAAACGGGTACTAACCATGACCTACCTCTTGCATCTCTTTGTACTCATTACCCTAGCGAGTGCTATGGTCTTTGGGGTGATGATGCTCACATCGGGCTTAATTGTGCCTATGATTGAACGAGCCATCGCCTTTGATTTTGATCTCACGCTCGATTACCATTTTTTTCTAAGTTCCGCACTCCTGCTCTTTTTGCTCTCGCTTAGCATTGGCTTGCCTCTAATCTTGCCCCTGCTTCAAAGGCAAAAAGCTTCATTGCTTAAGATGCTTGTTAGTTTTATCCCTTTTATTGTGATCTTGTTGCTCATAGCCCACTTTGTTACCCCTGCCAAAAATGTGGGGCTTCTCTTTGGGGTGGCAATACTGCTCATTATCTTGCTCCTCTTTGGGCTGGGTTCGTGGGTGCTTAAGCGTCTGGATTTCTCAGGGCATCTGCGTAGCCTCTCGCTCTCACTTGCCATCAAAAATATCCTGCGTCAACGCACCACTTCGCTAACCCTCTTTTCGGCTATTTTGCTCTGTACCACCTTTTTTACCCTCATTCCCCAAACGGGTGCATCGCTCTCCTCTGCTTTGATGCAAAGCGTAGATAATAAACCACGATTTTTTGTCATCGATGCCAAAGAGGAGCAGATTGGTGAGCTATCCAAGGCAGTGGTAGAGGTTGGAGGGAATTTAGAGAATGTCGCCCCGATGATTCGTGGTCGCATTGTCTCGCTCAATGGTATCGACTTTTCCAAACACACAAGCAAACAACCCAACCCCCAAGAGGATACACGAGGAGCTCGAAGCAGTACGACTAATCTCTCCTACCGACGCGAACTCAAAAAAAGTGAAACCATTATCGAGGGGCGTGAGTTTAGCGGGGTCTATGATTCGCCCGATTTTTCCAAACCCATCGAAGTAAGTATTGAGCAACGCTACGCCAAACGCCGAGGGATCAAGCTAGGTGATAAAATTCTCTTTGATGTTTTGGGATTAGAGCTTCAAGGAGAAGTGGTCAATATCCGCTCTGTGGAGTGGATGGAGTTTGTACCCAACTTCTTTTTTATACTCCAAGATGGGGCGATCAACGATGCACCCAAAACGATGCTCGCCACCATCTCATCAGGCGATTACGACGCATCAGCGATGATACTCACGCTCTCCAATCGCTTCCCCACACTCACCGTCATTGATGTCAAAAACCTCTTTGAGACCTTTGCCACGCTTGTCAAGAGTGTCACCAATATCACCGATAAGATGAGTCTCTACTCCATCATTATTGGACTGCTCATGAGCTTTATCATCATCCAATACCAAATGAACCTACAAAAAAACAACATCCTACGCCTTAAGATGATTGGCATCGACAACACCACCATACGCAACTCATTTTTGATAGAGTTTGGGCTGATCTCCTTTGTGGCAAGTAGCTTGGGGATTATACTAGGGAGTGTCGGTTCATACATCATCAGCACCCTTCTATTTGAATCCTACTGGGACTTTAGAGCTGATCTACTGGCACTCTATTTTGTGTTGATACCTCTTTTGACTATTTTGATTGTAAGCTACTTTACCTCAAAGATGATAGATCAAAAAGAGAATGTTTTGTTTGGGGAGTGATGGAATAGGGGGGGGTGAACGAGTTGGCAGATGTTTAGGTAATAATTAAATACACAAACCAATAATGAAACTATCAATAAAAAGCAAGAGTAAAACCTTACTTTCTATTCTCAATCTTTTTTATCCATTTTAAAAGTTTTTTTGAAAAATGAATATTTCTATATTTGTCTTTTAGTATAATTTTTTTAGCTTTTTTTAAATATGCTTTATTTTGTTGATAGTTATCAACACCTAAAATCAACATTTCTGCATAATCAAGTTCATAAGCCATTGGATTAATATCAGCTAGTTTTCTTTGGATAAGCAGTGCTTCTTGATGCACTTTTATAGCTTGTTTCTTTTTATTTGTTATCTGATATAATGAACTCAAGTTTTTCATAGTGAGAGCTAAATTATTATTATAAACATTAGGATGATCTTTAGAAAGTTTTCTTTTAATTAATAATGCCTTTTGATATACACTTAAAGCTTTTTCATACTGCTTTTGAACTCTATAAAAATTACCTATATCATTTAAAGTTTCAGCAAGATATATTCTATATTTTGGATTATATTGAATTGATTTCTGCCGTAAATCTAAAGCTTCTTCATATACAGATAAAGCTTGTTCATATTGTTTTTGAATTTTATAAAAATTTCCTAAATAATTTAATGTTTGTGAAAGATAAATACCATATTGTTTAGAGTCAGTTTGAACTAAAGCTCTTCTTAGTATTAATGCTTCTTCATGTGAATTTAAAGCTTTTATGTATTGTTTTTGTTCACTATACAAAACTCCTAAATTATCTAATGTTTCGGCAAGATAATTTGTATATGATTTTTGATTATTGCTTACTAAGTTTCTTCTTAATGTTAATGCTTCTTCATATGATTCTAAAGCTTTTTTGTATTGCTTTTGATCTTTATAAACCTGTCCTAAGTTATCTAATGTTTCAGAGAGAATTAATTGATATTTTTTTGGATTTTTCTCAACTAAGTGTCTTTGGATAATTAACGCTTGATCATAAATTTGTAAAGCCTTTTGATATTGATAATGTTTTTGATAAAAACTACCTAAATCGCTATATATTAGTGAAGTGGTGTAGTCGTTGCTATTAGATTTAATTAGTTTTTTTTGCCTTATCAATGTTTTTTTATAAGTCTTTAAAGCTTGATTATATTGATTATTAGCTTTATATATATTAGCTAAATGATAAAACATTGTAATTTCATCTTTATTATCAAGATTAAATTTTTTAAGGTACTTATAAACTTTTAAAGCCTCATTATATTCATTATGATTTTCAAGAAATAAAGCATAACTTAGTAAGTTTTTTCCATTATTTTCATATTGAAGAAGTCTTAAATAACTTTGTTTTGTCATTTGAAAATTGTGTTGTTTTTTATAAAGTATAATGAGTATATTTAGTATAAAAATTTTTTGTTTTTTATTTGTTGTCATAATTAAAAACTTTTCAAGTTCTTTATCACTATATTGATTGCTAAATATGGAATTACTATTTTGGTAGTTTGATGTAAAGATATTAAAATTTAATCTATTATTTA
>Ga0193954_1000298_pt1 | contig 29851 bp, 41 predicted proteins | sample BB_5_MG_FD_140340 | JGI IMG/M metagenome (GOLD analysis project Ga0193954, IMG submission 140340) | Microbial mat bacterial communities from the Broadkill River, Lewes, Delaware, United States - BB_5_MG | ecosystem: Environmental > Aquatic > Freshwater > River > Microbial mats | place: USA...
AACTGCTATACCCGTCAAAAGCATTCTTAACTCTGTTTTAGCCGTTAAATCATCCATTGCTATGCGAAGTACCAAAGCGCGAATTAACTCTTGTTCATCGTCACATGCTTTATCTACTGTTGCCCAAAGCTCAACTTCACCTTCGCTAAACTCTGCTTCGCCGTGAATAAACAAATCAGCCATAGCCGTTTCGTTAAATTCCATTTCTGCGCAAGCTTGGTTGTCTGCGTTTGCGTGTTCTGCTATTTGTTCGTTTATGTGACAAGTCATGATTAAATGATCTTTTGTATTAACTTGATACATAATGTAGTTTATTGTATTGCTTTAGTCAATACATAATGTATAATTATTTGCAGTTATTAGATGTTGTACAAAAGATTTGTTATATTCTTTTTTCTTTACTTACAAAAAAAAGGAACGTAATGATGGAAATTGGATCTGTAGCAAGCGCTTCAGTGGTTAAAAATCAGCCTGCCAAATCGGTAGAAAGTGAAAATACTATTGAAGATACTGAAAAAAAACGCGATACTCTAAAAGAAGATGTGGTTACGTTAGGTAACGGTGGCGGTAATGAGCCACCAGTTTATTTATATAATAGTAATGGCGGAGGCAATGAGCCACCTAAATAACTAAGCTGCCACAATTCTTGGAGTACTTTATTTAAGGATGGAATATGTGGCAATTGAATTTATTTCTAATTACGGTAGGTGGTGCAATTTCATGCGTTGCCTGCCTTTATTTTTATCTACGCGCAAGACGAAATGTCAGCTCTTTTTCGTTGTCTTTGTTTTTGTTTGTTGTCTTTAGTTTAATAATGGTTCTTGTAGATCCAATTATTTATAGTGCGACAGGCGATATACACTTAGATAGGTTTATATGGTACGCAACATTTTCACTGTTTGATGTGCTTGCTATATTATCTATAAACTTGGCACATAAATATTATCAAATAAACTTACACCGTGACTCATTAGTTATTGTAATCTTCTTTCTTCTGTCAATGCTTCTCCAAGTATCAAGGTATATTGACAGAGATATTGTTGAAACAAATGCTTTGGGTGGCTTTTATGCTAGTTCATTGCAGTTTTTAAATGCTAGTGTTTGGTTATATTTAATATTTGTTACGGTGTTCCATGTTCTTCGGGCAAAACAAATTAAGGAGTTGAAATGATAGGGATTTTGAGCATAGTTTTCTTTATGTTAATCGTTGTTATAGGATGTTTTGGTTTTTATGTGTCAGCAATCCATACAGATACAAAAGCATCCGATAGGTGTGATTCTGTGAACAACAACGAACAACATAATATTATTTTATTTAATGAATTAGCTAACGCTGTACACGATAGGGCATTGGCAGAGACTAAAGAAGATTTAGTTGAAAAGATTCTTCATATAAAAAGAAGTGATGAAAATATTATAAACCTATCTGAGCGCATCAAAGAAAAACGTGCTTAACCCGCTTTTCTAATTAGGTTTTGAATATTTAGTACCGCATCTATTTGAGCGGTACTATTGTTTCCTGCCTGCGATAATGCATTGGTAGCTTTGATTATATTGGAAGGTCCAATATTATTTAACACTTTGAGAAATGCCACTAAGTCTTCATTGTTGATTTTAGCTGTTCTGGCTAACAGCGATATAGCATCAATAAAATAACGTTCGTTGTCGCACTTTAATTCCATGCTGTTATTTATTTCTTCCTCTAAATTTAAGAGAGCGACTATTGAAATATCTAATTTTTTAGATAATGCAATAATGCTGTCAATTGATGGTTTTCTTCTTCCATTAAAATAATGTCCGACAGCGCCAACGGTTTTTACGCCAAAAACATCTAATAGATCATCATTCTGCAATGATAATTCGTCCATTCTTTTTTTAGCTATAACAGCCCAAACAGGTTTCATTTCAACCAATCTCACTACGTTCATAATTACCTCTACAATAATACACTTTGTATAATTCTATCACAACATAACAAATTGTACAGGCAATGTACGTTATTTTTTAATGTGTTTTGTATTTTGTATTTTTGATCTTTGTATTTTTATTTATTTGGTGTATCATGTTGTACATAATGTATCATGTGAGAGTAAAATGAAACTAGGTGTATATTACAGATCGCTTACGCAAACAGAAAGAAGCAAGTTCCTTTCTTTGCTTAGCGACGAATTAAGCAAAAGCGAAGTGACTATTCGCAGTTATATAAATGGCAACAGAAAAATACAACCATCTCACGCTAACAAAATATCAGCGTTAACAAATGGTGAAGTTACAGTGGTTGAGCTTTGCCCTGATGTGTTCGGTGATGCTGCATAATTTATTCACCTGGTTGTTATTGGGTTTTCTGGACAGTTCCCACAATAGCAACCAAGGCGAGGGAATTCAATTTTAAACTGACCACATTTAGCAGGGTTAAATAATGGATTTAGCAGACGAAGCGCAAAAATTAGCGGATTTAGAGTTAAACATAGCACTAAGCAATAGATCACAAAGAATGCCTGAAACTGGTATTTGTTACGGCCCTGAGTGCGAAGTAATTATAGGTGTAGGTAACTTTTGCGGTCCTGATTGCCGTGATAGTTATGAATTAGAACAAAAAAGAATGAAGGGTTAGTCATGGTCAACAAAACACAGTTTTATAAATCAAAAATTTGTCTATCTGTTCAGTTCGCTTTAAGCGATAAGTATTTTTACAGCGACAAAGAAGAAGGCGCAAGCGGTGCCGTTGACGATGGCTATGGCTATCTGGACGCACCAAGCAAAGAATAACCATTGCTACGGATAGCACAGCGAGCCACGCGCTTATTTGATCCTTGGTGATCAGCGGGGAAAGAGTGGTACTGATCGATAATTTAATTTAGCAGTGAGTTATTAATGATTTTATTTATATACGGGTTGTTTGGTTATGTTTTCCAAATCATAGCAGACCCGATAAACAGAATTGGCACATGCAACGCCAATACAAGAACCAAGAACGATAGCGACCCACCGCAGCGTGAGCCATCTAATGTGCAGCTTTCACCGCTTGGTTTTGGGCTGGGTATGGATAAGTTGCATTAGATAAATTGAAAAAGGTTAGTGACGGCCTACTTGAGAATAGTCACTGACACTACGGAAAGACGTGTAGGTACGTTACTAAGCCGTTATGAGGAATTGCGCTTACCAGTTCGTAAGTTGTAACAGTAAGCAAAATAAGGTGTCCGGTAATGCAAAAGCACCACCGGACTGATACAAAAAAACCGCTTAATCCGTGGAAAGATTAGAAAGCGGTTAATTCACAACGAGGTCAATTATGAAGAAGAATATTCACATTGTCAACGCTGATAGGCTAGCGCGTTTAATTGGGCGAGCGGCAAATCCTAGAGTTAAATCTACTTTGGTTAAAGCATGGGCTAATGAAATACGTTTAGCATGTCGTTTAGCTGATAAGAGGGCTTGCTAGTGGCTGTTGTTCAATTTAAAAGACCAGCAAAGGTCGATGATAAAAGTAACGGTTTTGCAATGAATAGCAGAGATATTTTAAAAGCTAATTGGTATAAAAATATCAATGCAAGATTGGTTTATATTGATTTGAGTTTGCGTGTTACTCATTCTAAATATGAAACCACATTTAATGGCAACAAAATAACGTTACAACCAGGTCAATATGTTACCAAGCTTGAAAACTTAGCTAAATCAATAAATGGCACTAAAGAGCAAGCGAGAAACGCATTAATAATACTTGAGAAACATGGTGTTATATCAAAATATACTGTGGGAACTCAGCGAAATAAATGCTCAATAATCACGTTGAATTCTAACACACTAAATAACACACTAAATACACACTGCGAGCCAGTACAGAAAGGGTGTACAGATGTGGTTCAACACACAACGCACACACTAAACAACACAGTTAAACAAGAAGAATATAAAACAATAAAAGAAACATACGTAAAAAACGATAACAAAAACGCTAGCGCGTTGTTGGTGCGTAACATCGTAAAATCTTACAACGAAAGTTTCCCTGAATTACCCTCAGTATCAAAAATAACACCTGGTAGAAAATCTAAATTAATAAAAATAATTAACGATAAATTTACGGTGAACGGTAATCCAGTGGAATTCAAAACACTACATGACTGGGAAGGGCTTTTTGCTTACTTGCAAAACAGCGATTTCTTGATGGGGCGTAGTAGCGATTGGCAAATGACGTTTGATTTCATGATCAACTCAACAAATTTCGTAAAAATAATCGAGGGAAATTATGATAATAAATAATCCCCCTCACAATTTGGATGCTGAACAAGCGATACTTAGCGCTTTATTGAAAGACGTTACAAACTCAAATTGCCGACAAGCGCTTGACTTACTAAGCGAAAAATCTTTTTACTCAAGATCACATCGAACTATTTACAAGACGATTTTAACTACTGTCAACAAAGGTGACACAGTTGATTTGTTAACGATAGAGCGCTCATTAGAACAACAAAATGAGTTAGAACAATGCGGTGGTTTTATCTATCTTGCTGAGCTAATGAGAAACTTTACGTGTTCAGCAAACGTTTTGGCTTATGTTGATTTAATCAATAAAACAGCGCAATCAAGAGATATTTTATCAATTGCAAATACGATAAACGAATCCGTAGCTACCGAAGAACCTGACGAGCTTATAAATTTCATTGAAAACCAATTAAAAATTTTAAGTTCTCAGCAAAGCGGCAAAGAAATCAATCACATTTCTGAATTTGGTAATTCTTGGTTAGATGAACTTGATTTACGCATAGCAAACAAGGGCGGTTTTAGTGGTTTAGCAACGGGGATTACTGATCTTGATTCACGATTAGCAGGTTTCGACAAAGAAGCGTTGGTTGTTTTAGCTGGTAGGCCATCGATGGGTAAAACGCTTTTGGCGCAAGATATACTGGCAAAAGTTGGCGTAACTCAAAACAAACCATGTATGTTTTTCTCGATGGAAATGTCAGACAAGCAAGTTTACGAACGGTTCATTTCGGGTTTATCAAATGTTGGGGCTAACAAGATCAGAACTGCTGATTTAAACGATGAGGATTGGGGTAGATTAAATGAGGGTATGCGCGTTTTAAACGAGAGTAATATTTATGTTGATTCTGATCCGCGCTTATCGGTAGCTCAAATACGCGCAAGAGTACGCAGACAGATCGCTAAAAAAGGACAACAGGCTCTAATCGTTATTGATTATCTTGGCTTGATGCAATTACCAAAAGCTGATAGGCATGATTTAGCGATTGGTGATGTGACTAGTTCGTTAAAAAATTTAGCTAAAGAAATAAAAACGCCAATTCTATTGCTTGCACAGGCAAATAGAGCAACCGATCAGTCATCACGCCCAAGCATGAGCAATATTAAAGATTCAAGCGCCATTGAAGCGGATGCCGATGTTGTTTTATTTGTGCATCGAGAAGAAGTTACAGACCCTGACACTGAATTAAAAGGTGTTACTGAATTGATTATAGCGAAAGACAGGCACAACGATGGCAATGGAACAGTCTACTTAGTGAAGCAAAACGGTGGATTTAAGCCAATGTGCCAACAAGCGGTAGCTGAAGCTTTTCATGCTGAAAACGCAAGGAAACAACCCCAAAAAAAACAACGCGGCTATGCTGCAAAAGGAGCTGCTTAAATGCTAAACGCAATAAGAAAAATACACGAAGCGCCCAAAATTTATCAACAAGATAAAACAGATCCTTTGGGTTTATCAAAAGTCGATCGGCAAAACATGTCTGTTGCTGACGATACTGTAAAAAGTGTTTTTAACGCAATTAAAGAGAGTGTTGGTATCAGCCAATCAAAATTAATGAAACGCTGCGATAAAAGCAAAGAGACGATACGTCGCGCGTTAATCAGATTATTAAACGACGAGAAAATTTCACGCGTAGAAACAGGTAAAAACGGAAAAAATTATATTTATTCTTATTTTGAATTTGGGAAAGAATTCAAGCCAAAAACAACTAATGAAAAATTTGCCGATGAAATTTTAAAACTCTTATCAAACAAAGGCACTTTAACAAATAAACAATTAAGAGCGCTTTTAAATACAACTATCTATCGTGTCGGCATTGTAACAAAGCAGCTAGAAGCTATGAATAAAATCACAACACAAACACGCGTTGGTGAACACGGAAATAATGAGTTTGCGCACACTATAAACAATCAGGAGGAATCATGTATATCACAACATCATTAGTTTTATTGCTTGTCGTGTATGTAATCACGTTTTTATGCAAGCTAAACAAAAAGCGTTTTTATGACTGTAATCGCAGTGATGATATTCAAATTAATATTGCAGATATTGTGATTATTGTTGCTGTAACGGGGTTGTTTTTGTTTTGGGCGTTTTTGTTGTGAGGGTGAATGATGGCTAAGTGTTTCTTTGAAAAAACAGCAGGGGGAATATTAATTCCAGCTGACGATGAAACAGCAGAATATTTAACATCAATAAAAACAGGAACGCATTTAAAGACAAATTTAACTAAAACACGAAACTATGAATTTCATAAAAAAGTTTTTGGGTTCTTTAATTTTTGTTTTGACCATTGGGCTGCTGAAATAAATTATCAGTACATGGATGAAACAGCGCAAAAGAATGCGTTTAGAAAACAGTTAACTATTTTAGCTGGTTATAGAAATGAGTTTTATAACTTAAGAAAAAAAACGATTGGCTACGAAGCAAAAAGCTTAGCTTATGAAAATATGGATGAAGATGAATTTAGGCAATGTTACGTAGCACTAACACAAGCCGCAATGGATAACATTTTTCACGGTTCTGATGAACTTGTTTACAACAAATTAGTGAGTTTTTTTTAATGAAAACACCCGTGGTTAGTCATCATAGCGAAACATGCCATAAATGCAAAAACCCTATTTTACCAGGTGCGCCACGGGTAATTTTAGACAGAAAAACATTTAAGTGTAATACGTGTTATTTAACGGAAAAATACGGTGAGACGTTACCAAAATATAGGGCGGTATAATGTTAATTCGCAGTAAGAAAATAAGAGAATCCGCTCGAGGCCAAGAATGCCAAGTTAGGTTGCCTGGTATTTGTAACTTTAACCCTGAAACTACGATTTTTGCTCATGTTGGCAGTGGTGGTGGCATGGGTTCAAAGGTAAGTGATATTCACGGTACGTATTGTTGCTCTAGTTGTCACGATGAATTAGATAGACGTACAAGAATTATGAACGCTGAAACAGCAGAATTATTCGGTTGGCATGGCGTCCAACGAACACAAGAAATACTTTGCTATATGGAGTTAATAAAAGTCGCATGATTTACCCATTATATTACTACACAAATTATAAGCATGGAACGGATAAAAATTTTGTATTAGCAAGAATGAACGTAATACCAAGAGAGCATCAACAAAAAATAGCAGACAGGTACGAGCGAATATTCAGAGATAACAAAGGCAACAACAGAAAGCGCGCAAATACGTTTTTACATAAAGTAGCTAAATATTTTAGAAGTAAAGGGAAGGTATGAAAATAATCATAGGCATTGATCCTGATATTGTAAAAAGCGGTTTGGCAGTAATACAAAACGGCAAGATAACTAATTTAGAATCATTATCTTTTGTTGACTTGATAAATGCGGTTGATCATATTCCGAGCGGTAAAGACGGGTTCACTATCAAAATTGAAAATCCTGAAGCTATCAAACCGTTGTTTGGCGCTAAAACTAAAAATAAACGCGCAATACGCGAGAAAATCTGTCAAGACGTTGGCAAGTGTAAAGCTACCGCTCGTTTAATTTGTGAAGTATTGGAAAGTAAAGGTTATATCGTTAACAAGATAAAACCGCTAACAGGCCCAACAAAAAAACAAGCCAAATCAGACGCAGAATATTTTAATAAAATAACTGGCTGGCAAGGTAGAAGTAACGAAGATAAACGCGATGCCGCATTAATTGCACTATTTGGATAGGATTATTTATGATGTCGATACAACTGCTTTACAGCAGACAAGTACCAAGAACGATTAATTGCGATATTAATATGTTAAAACGCAGCGTTAATGCGATAACAAGTGACGAGGTATTATCTATTTTAAGCAAGGTGCAAAGTAAACACCCTATCGGTAATGCTGTTCTTGATGCTCAAATAGCATTAGACCCGATGGCTAGACGTTTATTAACAAAAACATTGACCGCAGCGCTAACCTATGAAAAATACGATAGTGATATTGCAAGCGCAATTGCAGAAGTTGCGGTTATGGAGGTTTGCGATAGTAATGTTTGCCCCATGTGCAAAGGTACTGGTGAATATATCAAGCAAGGCGAGGGCGTTGTTCAATGCTCAAGATGCAATGGGGTGGGTAGTTTTATATTAAGTAATCGTGCTTTACATAAAATGATAGTGAACTTGCTACCAGAAGAAAAACGCTTTTGTCGTGATACGTTTAGGCGCAAGTGGTACGATATTTATATGAGCGCAGTAGATAAACTACATCAATCGGCAGGTGATGCGTCAAGCTATGCTAAAAAGATTTTAAGAAAAATTGAAGATCAAGAAATTTCATTAATTAGGTGACTTATGAATAAAAAATCAATAGAAGATACATACACAGGATCATTAATCACATGGATGGATTTAGAAAAACTTATATGTTGCCAAGCTGAAACTCTGAAAGCTGCGGTAAAAACAACTTTAGAGAACTATAAAAGGGATGCCCTGGAAGAGTACAAAAACCAAACCAGACTAGATAAAACGAAAGGGCTTAGTCCTAGCTTAGTTATAGTTGATGATGTAAAGGATGGCTTTATAACTAAAACACAAGAAGAAATAACAGACATAGAAACAAAAGCAAACGCATTACTAGAACTTGGTGAAGTGCAAAAACCAGTAGAAGACTATATTGAACTACTACAAGAAACAATTATGACATACCAGGGAGAGTTGTATTCTAAAAATAGTGATATAGGTAGGTTAGAATTCAAAGTGAAAATGTTAGAAGAGGCCGCCAAGCGAGACAGCCTTGTTGCTGATTAAATTTGCCCTTGTCGCCAATACGCGCGACTTGAATAAATTAAAACATTTTTTTTGGATGTGGAATTTATGCGTGTTTTCACGTGTTGTTTCAACTTTTTTCTACAGAATAAAACCATCCCTTGACAATCGACCACTTTTTGATAGTATTTATCTACTCTAGGAAAACTACGTTTACAGCCCGACTTTAACCAGTTGGGCTTTTTTTTGGCTAAAATTTAGGTGAGACAAATGAAAGGTAATTTACATATTGGCACTAAACTGGTTTTGGCTTTAGCTATGACCCGACTTGAATATAACGAATATCGCGGTTGGGAATTGCCAGAAGACGAAGACGGAAATGATAGTGGTTACCTTGTTGAATATGTTGATGGTGGTGATTCAAACCATCCAAACCATAAAGGTTATATTTCGTGGTCACCAGAAGAAGTATTCCATAACGCGTATAAAGTCTCTGGTGAAATGTCATTCGGCATGGCAATCGAATCCGCCAAGCGTGGCTATAAGATTGCCCGTTCTGGTTGGAATGGAAAGGGTATGTGGGTTATTTATAATCCTGGCAGTAATGGCGAAACCCATTCAATGTTTGATGGTAGCGTATATAAAAAACATGGTGTTGATGAATGTGAAATACTTCCACACTTTGATATGTATACTGTTAACTCTTCAGGTCGTAGAGCAATGTTACCTGGTTGGCTAGCTTCTCAAAGTGATATCGATGCTAATGATTGGATGATCATCGAATAATGAAACTAAACTTAAACAAACTAATTGCAGCAGGTTTATCTACTGTAGTTGCGTTTGTTGGGTTTAACATCGCACAGCATGAAGGTGAAGAATTCACGGGTTATATTGATCCTGCAGGAATAGCAACAACTTGTTACGGTCATACAAAAACAGCAGTTGTTGGCAAAAGCTACACTGAAAATGAATGCGTTAGTTTGCTAGCTAAAGATTTAGGCGAACATAACACACAAATGAACAGTGTTATTAATGTTGATTTATCACCAGGTGAGCATTCAGCGTATTTGTCGTTTCATTACAACATTGGCCATGGCGCATTTACTCGCAGTACATTATTACGCTATCTAAATCAAAACAAGCGAGTTGAAGCTTGTAATGAATTATCTCGGTGGGTTTATGCTAAAGGTGTAAAGCTCCAAGGTTTAGTTAATCGACGAGAAAAAGAACGTGACATTTGTTTAAAATCATTAGCGAACGTAAACAGTGTTAAGTATATTTTCTAGCATTGAACGAATAATCATCGCTGTACTGTTAGCGTGTGTGATTTTTGTGAGCTACGTTGCATACAACACTAACAGAAATTACACAGAAGCGCGTAACACCATAAAAAACCAAGCGTTAAAGCTAGAAAACAGCGAAATTCAAAAAGAATACTTAACGAACAGTTTAAATTTATCTGAAAAAAGCAACGAAAAATTACTAAAAGAACGCGCATCTTTAGCAAAAATCAATGAGCAGTATAACGCTGAACTTATCACGTTAAACGCGCAGCATTCCAATTCACAACAACAAATAAAACTATTGAGGCAATCAACGAATGAAACCGTTAAAGATTGGGCTAATGATTGTGTGCCTTTTAGTGCTATCAGCTTGCTCAAGTATGCTAGAGCCAAAGATTGTCACAAGAACAGTCGTTCAAACGAAACTCAAATACGTAATACCACCGAAAGAACTAATTCAACAGTGCCAAATACAGCACAGTAGCATTTCTCGTAATGATGGTTTGTTGTCTTACGCTCGTTCGTTAGAGTCAACAATCGATGAGTGCAATCTAAACATTCAGCGCGTGCAACAATGGATTAGCGATAATGCAGAATAATTCTAAAATTTTTAATAGTAGAGTAAATTATGAGTACAACATTGAATAACATCGAGTTAACGCCAAATACACCCATTGATTTGTATGCGCATGCAACTGTAACCGGTGCTGGCATTACATCGGGAACTAAACTGTTAATTAAAAATTTAGGCGAGTATGACGTTCAGTTGTACAGTGGACCATCTTCACCAACTCCATCAAACGGTTACAAGCAAGTACCTGCCAAAAAAGAGGCTGTTAACACAACGGGCGATGCTAAATGTTGGGTTACATCACCTGGTCATGTTGGTTTAGTTAATGTGTCAGTAGCGCCATGAGTTTTGTTGTTTTCACTAACGATGATTACATCATTGGCACGGGTGTTAATAGTATTAATTCTGATGCGGTTGATCCCGAACCACCAGCAATCCAACGCTACTTCACTCAACTTGACCCGGTTGCTAATGCTTATTATGAGCTAGAAACACCTATCACGTTAACGGGTGATTTTGAGATTGAGGTTTGGTTTAGTAGCACATCAGTAGCTGCAAGTATGAATTTAATTTCAGGAACGATAGTCACTGAAGATACTATCATACTTGATTTTACAAGCTCGAACACTATTCGGGCATTTGCTTACGTTGGTACTACGTTACAACCCATCACATCAACATCATCATTACCTTATTTAGATGGTAAATTAAGAACGGCTGGTATTAGATATACAGGCACAACGGTAGAGTTATTAGTTGACGGTGTTGTTATGTCTAGCGGTACATGGGCGCTCAATGGAAATCAGAATATAGCATATAGTGGCGCAAGGGCTGGCACCACTAACTACTTAGACAGCATCCTATCTAACTTAAAAATCACAGACAAATCAGGCGCAGAAGATGTAACTACTACGTTTGCACTTGATAGTGGAAAAGGTGTTACTACTGAAAATAGTTTAGAGAATAATAACTCATTAACTCGCATAAACGTAGCTGACGAAGATATTGAACTATTCGAAAAATCAGGTAATCAGTGGGGTAACATATCACCATTGCCACAAGAGTTACCTGCTGTGATACAAATAGCTGAACAATCATAGGGGTTAAGTTATGAAACTGTATTACATAATGCACAAAGACTTTGCAGAGCCGTTATTAGCTAAACAACCTAAAGCTGCTTTATATGATGAACAAACATTAGTGTTGGCAGTTACACCACCTAAAAACTTTGAAGGTGAAACAATTGAACTATATAAACTTGGCTTTACTGAACAAGAATGTGACGTAACACTAACAGAAATACTCACTGGTTTAGCTAACAGAGCGGAGTTTACCGAAGCCGATTTAGCAGTCATTGAGCGAATAAAAGCTAACGGAGGTCTATCACCATCGTTACTAACAGGCTTAATTGACTATATGAGAGCTGACATACCTACAGGTAAACTAATAGTAATCAGTAAAGCACAAGGGTGGTATTTATATGAGAACCATCCTAATTTTATGCCTAAACAAACAGAAATATAACAATGCGCTTCGGCGCATTTTTTATGCGCGAAATTTTAAAAACACTGGAACAACAAAATGATGGATAAACAAACAGCGATAGCAAGTTACACAGCGAGCATTGGTACAGCGGCAGGCGGTTTGATGTCACTCAACAATATAGCGCTCATGTTGGGTATTGCGTTTGCAGCAGGTACATTCATTGTGAATTGGTACAGTCATGCGCAAAAAATCAAAAGCGACAAAGCAAAGCGCAAAGAAGATGCGGAATTTCACGCAGCACGCATGGCATCATTGAAAAACAAATGTGACATAGATGAAATTTAAAAAATACGACTGGACGGGCTTTTCAGATAGAGATCGCATTTTTTGTTACGAATATTTAGTTGAAAAAAATAAAACTCAGTGTGCGATTAATGCTGGATTCTCTAAAAAATCAGCGCAACAACAATCACAGCGCGTTTATGCCAAATGCAAAGAGCGCATTATTGAAATGATGGAAGACATTGCAGAGCCGCACCAAGTAACAGCAGACAGAATTATTCAAGAGCTAGCAAAAGTTGGCTTTATGAATGCTCAAGATTTCTTTGATAATGACGGTCGTCCTATTCCAATTCAAAAGTTAGATGCTGATATATCGAGCAATATCGCAGGTATGAAAGTTCGCACTGAAAGTGACGAAGAAGGCGATGTGTCTACAGTTATTGAATACAAGCTTTGCGACAAAATAGATGCGCTTAAGTTACTCGGTCAAAACCTACAAATGTTCACTCGTAAACTAATCATAGACGATAAACGACCTAAAGTTATCGTTAAAGATATGACTGGCCGCAAAAAAAGGCTGAAATAATGTGTCAGAACAAACAACGTATGAGTTTTTATATGCACCGCAGGGCGATGTACTAGACGAGTATTATACAAGTCGAGATAGAGTTACGTTAATTATGGGGCCTCTTGGCTCTGGTAAAACAACTGTTTCTTGTATGCGAGTGTTTGATCAAATATGCGAGCAAGAGCCAGACGCACACGGAACACGTAAAAGCCGTTGGATAGCGGTTAGAAATACTTATCCTGATTTGACAGGCACAACGATAAAAGATTGGTCTGATTTATATCACAACGAGCATACCAATTTAGGCAAATTCAACAAAGACTTTCCACCTACACATCATTTAGATTTTGATTTAGACGATGGTACGAGAGTGATTGCTGAAGTTGTTTTTCTCGCGCTTGACAGACCGGATTCAGTTAGAAAACTTCGCGGTTTACAGGCAACAGGATTCTGGCTAAACGAAGTTAAAGAGCTAGACAAATCAATTGTTGATATGTGTGATGGCCGCCATGGTCGTTATCCTAAAGATGTAAATCCCACGTGGCAAGGCATTATAGGCGATACAAACGCGCCTGACACTGACCATTGGTATTACGAGTTAGCTGAAACAAAAACGCCTGATGATTGGAAGTTTTTAAAACAACCAGGTGGTGTTATTGGTGAAGTTGTTGGTGATAATCCAGCAACACGAACAACAAAATGGAAACCTAACCTTAACGCTGAAAACATTAATAACCTGCCTGATGGTTATTACATAAAAATGATTCAGGGTAAAAAAGACGATTGGATCAGGGTTAACTTAGCCAACGAATACGGCAGCGTTTCAACGGGCAAACCAATTTATCAGGGTGTTTGGAATGATGCGTTGCACGTTTCTGCGCATCGTTTATTACCGATTCCAATAGTTAACAAACTCTTGTTAGGGTTCGATTTCGGTCGTACTCCTGCTTGTATTGTCGGTCAGTTAATGCCAAACGGTAAATTGCGTGTATTACGAGAATTGATTGCTACAAGTATGGGTATTCGCTCATTCATGGATAAGTCAGTTTTGCCTTGTTTGAAAAAAGATTTCCATATGTTTGATATTAAAGACATGGAGGCGTATGGCGATCCAAGCGGTATTGCCAAGTCAGGAAATGATGAGAATAGTCCTATTGGGATTATGAACGATGAGTACAACTTAACCACTTACCCAACGGCGACAAACATTCCTCTTAGACGTTGGGAATCGGTGAATGATTTCTTGATGAATACCATTGACGGCGTACAAGCGTTTGAGCTTAGTAATTGCTGTGCAGTGCTAAGAAAAGGCTTTAACGGTGGCTATCAGTTCAGGCGGTTAAACGTTTCGGGCGAAAAGTATGCCGAAGCAGCAGACAAAAACAAATTTTCTCATCCTCACGATGCGCTTCAATACTTGGCGCAGGGCGCGCAGGGTGAAATTAACTACGAGTGGCTAGATCAACATTTAGCAAATAGCGACAGCAATCAATCAGTCATAGCAGATCAAACGAGCGGATATTAATGAAACCAGAATCAAACAAATACGAGCATGATTACGATGAAGATAGCAAAATCGACATGCTTGCGATGGAGCTTGAGCGTAAATTAACGCAAGTGATCAACGATAGAACTGTTATTGATAGCCGCATGGTTGAAGATTTAAAAAACTACCACGGTAAATATGACGACAAAATAGTAAAAGAGTTGAAAGAGGCTAAACGCTCGCATCCTTTCATTAAATTAACGCGCGCTAAAACAAACGCTGGCGAATCACAATTAGTTGATTTGTTATTTCCTAATGATGATAAAAACTACGGTATAGCGCCAACGCCAATGCCTGAGCTTGCAGCTAAAGCAGAAGATGACACTCTAGCAGAAATTGACGGCCAACAGTATCAAGATAAAGAAAAAAGTATTGTAACGCAAGGTGATTTGGCATCGCGTGAATTAGAAATGATTAAAGAACGCTGTGAAAGAATGGAAGAAACCATTGAAGATCAGCTCGTAGAAAGCAAGTACAACGCTAGAGCTAGGCAAACTATTCATGATGCGTGCGTGGTTGGTACAGGGATTTTAAAAGGCCCTGTTGTCATGGGGAAAATCGACAAGGTTTATCTTGAGCAAAACGGCACGTTTGAGCTTCAACTAAAAGAATCGTTTACGCCAGGTGTTGAAGTTGTTCGACCTTGGGATTTTTTCCCTGATTTATCCGCTAGTGATATTAGCGAAGCAGAGTTTACGTATGAACGTAGATACATGAGCAAGCAGCAAATAGCAGATTTACCAAAACGCAAAGGTTTTAAAAAAGAGCAAGTGGCTCGCGTGCTTCAAATGACCGCGAATCAAACACAGCATACAACTAGTTATCAAGATGATGTTAGAAAGCTCGCAGGGTTAAGCGATACTATCAATGACAGTCGTTTTGAAACATGGGAATACAACGGGCCTATTGATAACGAAGTTTTACTTGATGTTGGTGCGTTAGACGTTCCTGAAGATGAAGACGAAAGAACAGCTTATTTAGAAGAAGTTAGCGGCGAAGAAACATTGGCTACCGTATTCTATTGCGGTGGCATTGTCATGGGTGCGCGTGTTCACCTAATGACATACGAAAACTACATGCCGTATCGAGTGTTTAACTGGGAGCCAGACGATTCAAGTATATTTGGCTACGGCATTCCTCGTATGGTTCGTGACGAGCAAAGTATTTTAAATACGCTTTGGCGCATGATGCTAGATAATGGCGGTATTACAGCAGGGCCACAAATTGGCTTAAATAAAAAATACATATCTCCTGCTGACGGTAATTGGGAAATAACACCATTTAAACAATGGAATATGACTGGCGGTGTCGATGATATTCGTAAAGTTTTTACAACAACTGAATTTAACAGTCATTTAAACGAGCTACAAGGCACGTATCAATTAGCACGAACATTGTTTGATGAAGTGTCAGGCGTGCCAATGCTACAACAAGGTGAGCAAGGGCAGTCAACGCAAACCCTTGGCGGCATGTCAATGCTAATGAATGCGGCTAACACAGTGCGCAGAAGACAAGTAAAAGACTGGGATGACAACATCACGAGTCCGTTAATTAGTGATTTTTATCACTGGAACATGAGCCATAACAAAGATACAGAAATCAAAGGTGACTATCAGGTAGACGCACGCGGTACTAGTGCGTTACTCGTTAAAGAAACACAAGCCCAAGCATTAACAAACTTTATGAGTGTCGCAGGAAGTAGCCCAGTGTTTGCACCAGTGTTACAACTTAAAGCGGTTGATATTCTTCGTGAGTGGGTTAAAACGCAAGGTTTGCCAAACACTATCGTGCCAACTGACGATGAGCTAGAAGCATACCAAAAACAACAACAAGAACAGCAAGAGCAACAACCGCAAGATCCACAGCTACTAATCGAACAATCACGCATGGAGCAACTTAAAGCTAAGCAAAATTTTGAAGCGCAAATGTTTGATAAACGCACTCAAATTGAAGCGCAAGAGCAGCAATCAAATATGCAACTGAAACAACAGCAGTTAGCAGCAGAAATGCAAGGACATCAAAGCAAAGAGCGCGTCGAAATGATGAAGCTTGCGCAAAACGACAAGATTAATAGTGAAAAATTACTCACTGAACTTAAAAAAGTACAAGCCAATAATGAACAGGATTGGGCTAAGTTTATTGCTGAATTGAAAGTTAAGCAGCAGTCAGGCGAAACAGCTAACTATGGTCTTGAATAATGAGCTTACTTAATTCAAACGCATGGAAACGCGTTATTAAACAGCTAAAAAAAGACCGTGCTGATTTGTTAGAGCAGCTTGTTCAGCCATTAGAACAGCGCCAAACAGATACATTACGCGGCAGAATTCAACAGATAGATGACATCATTGAGTGTTATCCGTCTCAAATTAAAAATAACGATACTTAGCAACCGCTATCTATCACAACCAAACCCACGCTTTGTCGTGGGTTTTTTTATGACTGCAAGAAGCACTCACAAGGAAAATCCATGAAAGAGCAAAATGAAAATCCACGTCTTGAAAGTAATAGCGAAAGCGACAACGAACAAGATGCGGCAGCGTTATTCACACAACTAGCAAGCCAAGACTCTGACGACTCCGAGCAAGCAAGTGACGAAGATACGCTGGACAGTAGCGAAGAAGATAAAAACGACACTGATACAGAAGAAAGCGAACAAGTGAACGTTGAGCAAGGCCAAGCTGACGACCCTTGGGCGCAAGTAGATGAATCACTACGTAATGAATTTTTAACGTTACAGGCAAACCACAGCAAATTGCAAAACGACCATAAAGCTAATGCTGGACGAGTACAGGCGCTTAATCAAAAAGTGGCTGAATTCCAAAAGCAAGTTGAACAGTCAGAGCAATCGCAAGGTAAGCCGACCAGTAATGGCCCTACTGCTGACGACTTAGAAGGTATGAGCTTCGAAGAAGTTGAACAAGAGTGGCCCGAAGTTGCTGGTTATTTAAAGAAACAACTAGAACAAGGTCAGGCGCAGCTATCAAAGCAGTTTGACGACAAGCTAAATCAGTTTGCCGAAAAGCTAAATCCTTATGAAGAAATGCGCCAACAGCAGCAGAATGCGCAGCAGCAGCAGCATGTAACAAACGAATTGGAAAGACTCAAAAAAGTTCACCCTGATTATCAGCAAGTGGCTAATGACTCTAGATTCCAACAGTGGATTACATCACAACCTGAAACGGTTAAAGCGATGGCTCAAAGCACGTATGCGGCTGACAACATTGTTTTGTTGAATCTTTACAAAGGTAGTTCGAGCAATCCTGCCCGTACTACGCGATCAAACCTTTCAGATCATGCGGTCATTCCCAAAAAAGGAAGTGGCCAAAAAATTCAAACCGATCCGAACAACATTGATCCAGTCCAGTTATTTACACACTTAGCATCAAAGAAAAAATAGGAGACTACCATGTCTAACAATTATGGTGATTTAGGCGTCGAAGCAGGCGTTTACGCAGAAATGAAAATGCTTGAGCACGCTGAGCCAATTTTAGTTTTAAACAAATTAGGCGATCACAAGCCTATGCCGAAAAATGCGTCGAAAGTTATTAAATTTCGCCGTCCACAAGCGTTGCCTTTAGCAACAACCCCATTAACCGAAGGTGTTCGCCCTGCAGGTAGCAACTTTCGCTACGACCGTATTACCGCAACATTGCAACAATACGGCGATTGGATGGAGCTAACCGATGTTGTAGCTGATTTGCATGAGGATCCTGTTGGTTCTGATATGGCAATGATGGCTGGTGAGCAAGCAGCAGAAACCATTGAAACCGTTTGTTACGGTGAATTGATTGGTGGTACTAACGTTATTTACGCTAACGGCTCAGCCCGTGGCGATGTTAATACAACCCTTTCTCTTGGTTCTATTCGTAAAGCTGTACGCACATTAATGTCGAACAAAGCTAAACGAATAACCAGTATCTTATCTGCCTCACCTATGATTGGAACATCACCAATTGAAGCGGCTTTTGTCGGTATTTGTCACACAGATATGGTGGCGAGCTTACGCAAAATCACTGGCTTTACTCCTGTTGCTGAATATGGTTCTCGTAAACCGTTATGCGCAGAAGAAGTTGGTAGTATTGAAGATGTACGCTTTGTGTCTTCGCCGCTATTCAATGCGTGGGCGGATGCTGGTGATGTGAAAGGCTCTGGCGCTACAGAAGCAATTTCAACCACTGGCACTGATGCTGACGTTTACCCTGTCATCATTATGGGTCAACACGCATTTGGTCACATTGCATTAAAAGGCAATAAAGATGCTGGTGGCGCAATCAAGCCAATGGTGCGCAACCCTGGTAAACCAGAAAAAGGTGATGAACTTGGTCAAACAGGCTCAGTAGCGTGGAAAACTTACTACGTAGCTAAAATCTTAAATGATTTATGGATGGTTCGTATCGAGTGTACCGCGTTAGAAAACCCGTCTTAATCTAGAAAATTAACTCAGTAAGCAAAAAGCCCACCTAATCCGTGGGCTTTTTTATTATTATTTTTGGAGAATAACAAATGAAAATTACAGCTAAAACAACTAAAGCTGAATTAATAGCATACGCAGCAACAAGCCTTGGCGCAGAATTAAGTGACAGTTTAAGTCGTGACGAATTGATTGCCGAAGTTAAAAAACTTGAATCGTCATTAGGTATTGTTAGCGAAAACACAGAAAAAAAAGAGCATGAAGCAACTCAACCAAATGATAACGAAGAAGTTAAGCCGAAAGGTCGCCCAAAATTCGTTATGTTACGCATTCATACACCGCCAAACAACAATGCTGATGAAGATGCAGAAGAAGACACACACTGTATTGTTGGTTTTAATGGGCGTAATTATCAAATCGCTTATGATGTAGAAGAAGGCGTAAAAGTACCTTACGGTGTTTATGACATTCTAAAAAATGCAGTGCAAAAGAAATACCGCAAAGTTAAAGGTAAGCGTGAGTTAAAAGAAGTAAACGAGCAACGTTATAAATTTAACGTTGTAAAAGAAATCTTTTAGTAGCGCATTATGACTTTTTTAGAGTTATGCCAGCGTGCCCGACAAGAGTCGGGCATTTCGGGTGATGGTCCCGTTTCAGTACTTAACCAAAAAGCTATTTTACAAAAAGTAGTTGAGTGGGTTAGGCAAGCAGATATTGATATTCAGCGTTTACAGCTAGATTGGTTGTTTATGTGGCGCATGCAATCAATAACATTTACTGAAGATATTAACGAATACGATGCTACAACGTTATTGCTACTTAACTTACGTGAGTTATTGTCAGTTGATATTGCAGGCAACGAGTTATGTTGTTACACGTGGGATGAATTCAAGCGCGAGAAATACCACTTAGCAACGGAAAAAGGACAGCCAACAGCATACACAATAAAACCCAATGGTTTAATTATGCTATACCCGATACCTAATGCTGACTATACAGCTACCGCAGAATACAGCTTAAAGCCTCAGTTGATGGTGAATGATGCTGATGTGTCGTTAATCCCTGAAAGCTACCACGACATTATTTTGCATAAAGCGCTGATGTATTACTCAAGCCATGAAGAAGATCAAAATTTATATCAAGTCAGTGAATCACGATATGAAATGGTATTAAGTGAATTGGCCGCTAATTACCTTCCTCGCATTAAAATGGCAGGTGGCATTCGATAATGGCTAGTAATACTAAAGTATCGAACATAGCGTTAACGGGTGGGTTAAATATAACATCGTCCGACCAAATGCTTGCCGAAGGTGAGTGTATGGAGTTGAAAAACTACGAGATAACAACCATCGGACGTTATAAGCGCGTTAAAGGATATGAACGTTTTAGTGGCGAACTACCGCCAAGCGAGGTTGTAGCCTCTGAATTACCTGGATTTCCTTTTGATACGACTAATGAACTGATCGATGCTATTTTAGCTGAGCAACTAGTTAGGCGTAATGCGATAGAGCAAGTTCCAGGGGCAGGCTCAGTGCTTGGTGTTTTTGGTTTTGATGGCGAGATATACGCTTTTAGAAACATTGAAGATGAAAGCGAAGCCAAAATGTACAAAGCCACGTTTGGCGGCTGGGTTGAGGTAACAACACCAGAACTTGAACCAAACGGTTATTACGAAGTACGCGAAGCAAACTTTACAGGTTCGGTTGGAACGCGCGAGGTCATAGGTGTTGATGGTAAAAACCCTGCATTTAGATTTGACGGTACAACCTTTACGCAAATAACAACCGATGTAACACCAGATGCGCCCACGCATTTAGAAATATTACCCAGTCAAATTTTACTATTGTCGTTTAGAGGCGGTAGTTTTTTATATAGCGCGGTTGGTGATCCTACAAAATTCAGTTCTGTTGATGGCGGTGGCGAAATTGCCGTTGGTCATGAAATTACAGGCATGGAAGTTCAAGCCGACTCTACAGTAGCGATATTTACGCGCAATAGAACATTTATGCTATATGGTTCAAGTTCGTTAGATTTTCAACTAAAAGCCCTTGCGTTACGTTCAGGCGCATTAGAAAAAACTATTCAGTCAATGGGTAGCACTATGTATTTAGATGATCGTGGATTAACACGATTAGACAGAGTGCAACAATTCGGTGATTTTGAAGGTGCAACCATTAGCCAAAAAGTACAAACGTTACTTACTCAACGACTTCTTAATGTTCGTTGTAGTATGGTTTTAAGAGAAAAAAATCAATACCGATTATTTTTTAGTGACAATACCGCACTCACATTAACGCAATACGGAAGTGAAGTGCTTGGATTTACGCAGCTTAACTTAACCTTTACCCCTAATTGCGCGTGGTCTGGCGAAAACACCGAAGGTAAAGAGTCTTATTTTATCGGTGGTGAAGATGGCTATGTTTATCAAATGGAAAGCGGCAACAGTTTTGATTGCTACTCGTATGTTAGCTCTTTTCAAACTGGATTTATCAATACTGGCGCACCAGAATACAAAAAACGGTGGCGAAAATTAGTGCTAGAAGCACAAAGCGTGTCAACACTAGAAGCACAATACAAGTGTTATTACGACTATGCTGACCCAAACATACCTTTAAGCGATACCATGATAGGTAGTGGCGCAAAGTGGGATTTAAGCACATGGAATGATGCTATTTGGGGGGGTGCTAGTACGTCATGGAGCGATCTATATATTGACGGTGTAAGCAGAAGCATATCGGTTTACATGAGAACAGAGTCAAATTATTACCCACCGCACGAATTAAGCCTTTTAATGTTGCATGCTAGCCCTCGCGGTCGCAGGAGATAATACATGAGTTGGACCCCTTGGAGTTTCACCGAGCCATTCATTGCTTATACGCCAATTTTAGCGGAAGAAATGAACCCTAAGTTAAATGGCATTAGCGCAAGCTTTACTTATGTAGCCAATGAGTTAAATAACTTTGTCCCTCGCTTACCTAATAACTTTACGGGTAGCGTTAATATGGCAGAAGGAACTTACACTAGCACACTTATGGCCATTGATGAAAATGGCGATGTTGCTTTAATTGATCAAGCATCATTCTTAGCGTCAATCGGTAAAGACTTCACCATTAAACCCGTAAGCGATGAAACGTTACTGGTGGGCGGTGAAAATCATGGCGATTGGTTTATGATGAATTACACAACTTTAGGTGAAGGGCAAATACAAGTTACTGTTGGTCAAGCTACAGAAATGATTGAGGGTGTTAGCGCAGAGGCAAAAGCAGCAACCATCATTTTTACGCAAGATAGCGAAACGTCTCTTGTGTTTGTGGCGGCTCCTGGTGTAACTATTAAAAGTCCAGGGCATTTAATGGCCTATGGTAAAAACAGCACAGTTACACTGATTGCGGTTGATCAATACACTTGGGTAATGGGTGGCGATGTTAGACCTACTGAGTTGATTGTTTAGCGTATGCCAATGTTATCAGTAATGACCGCTTTACAATGCGGAATGCACACAAGGCGAAAACCTGATTACCTTGTCAGGAAAGGCTTAGTTAGTGATTTATATCCCTTTAGTGTTACAGAAAATAGTACGATTTCTACGGCTGGAATATACACACCAGCGCAAGCAACGGTTGATACATCGAACTTTGGCGCAAGCTTGGTCGCAGTATTGGAAAGCCGACTGTTTACCTATGAAGAGAACGACAGCTACACAGCAAGTGCTGATTTCTCTTTAAGTATGACAATCATTATTAATAATGAAAAAGAAGTTTTTGTTAACGACAACTACACCGCAAGCGCTGATTTCTCACTAACGCTGTCTCGCTACACAGTACAACGAATAGATTTAGAGATTAATGATGACAACTACACCGCAAGCGCTGATTTCTCTTTAAGTATAACAATTTCATAGGACATATAATGACAGTTAAACATCATGGTCGATTTTCGATTAAAGTCACAAATACCGAAACGGGCGAAGTAAGAGAACTGCCAGAGCAAGAGAACTTAATATTAAACCAAGCGTTTTCATTGTCTGAATTCTCTCGAAGCAATAATTATATATATTGTCTTTTTGGTACTGGGGCTACAACGCCTAACGTAACCGATACATCTCTTTCTGCTAAGGTTGGATATTTATCTAAAAATGTATTTGACGTTAATTCAACAAGAGATATGACCGACTTTACTAGCGAGACAACCATAATATTCGAGGGAACAGCAGGCCAAATAACAGGCAATATAAGTGAGTTAGGTCTTAGTTTTTCGTCACTTGAATCCAAATTGTTTACTAGAGCATTAATTAAAGATGAATTTGGTGATCCTACTACGATTTCTTTAGGGGTAGGCGATATACTGACTGTTGAATATATATACGGATTTACTATTGATTTAACTACATCATTAATAACAAGCAAAAGCGTCACTATTGGTGGGGTTAGTACCACAGTTGATCTTCATTGGGCTGATTATGATGTTAACAATGTTAATTTTGGATTGTGGGATACAGCAAACCCCTCATTACTTTTGTCAAAGCTCTCTAGAAACCCCATGTCTTTTTGCAAATACATGAATCCATTTACTGGTGTTATAAGTGATTTTTCTGACATAGATAGCCAGATTACGCCATTAAAAGTAAATTATTATGATACCCCTAACCCTGATGATGGATATGCTAACGGAACTTCTTCTGGGGTATCTATGACAAGCGAGTCCTTCCCAGCAGGGAATTGCACGGGAACTTGGGATGGTGTTGCGTTTTACAGGCAAGATTTAAACTGTCTTTCTTGTGTTTTAACCTTCGATCCACCGCTAGTAAAGGGCGCAGACGATGTTTTTACTATCGATAGTTTAATCTTGGGTGCAATCAGAGGTTCGTAATGATAAAAACAAAAGGCTTCTACCAAGTAAATATCGGTGATAGGTGGGTTAACTCTGCTAACATGCTATTAACTGGCTTTTATAATACAGATTTTAGCGGTAATATATTTTTAAGTATTGGTGACAACGACGATAGCGTGCTTTATGAAGATGTAATTAAACCAAACTTGGCCGATTCTGATAGCAAAATAGGGTTAACAGGTGGTACATCATTCATTGTTGACGAAGATGAATTTATTATTACTCAACAGCAAGACTTTAATTTTGGTTTAGGTCACGACTTTACTTTTTACGACATAGGATTAACGAGTAATAGTGTTTTAGTTAGTAGGGCGCTAATGCCTGAACCTATAACGGTTGAAGTTACAGATTCAATTCTAGCAAGATACATTATGAAGTACACCTTCTCACGAACACCAATAATATCAAGCATCGAATACAATGGCGCCACGGTTGCCGCTAACATTTATTTTGTTAACCCTAGCAAGTGGAACAACACCAAGCTAGGGCAACCAATGAGCATATCAAATGCTGGTATAGGTAGTGGATGGAGTATTGATAGTAGCGCAAGCTTAAGCGGTAGCTTTGTTATTGATAGTATTGCTACAACTGATTCAACAGATAGTAGTGGCAATGTAAAAAAATACGCTGCTGGCTTTATTTCTGATTTAAGTGAGCTTACAGGAACGTTTGATCAAATAATTCTTTGTCACGGAGCAGCAGGGCCAGCCAATGCGCTAGTGCTAATTGATTTAGAATACTCCATAACAAAGACTAACATAGATACATTAAGTCTTACCCTTACCCTTACTCAGGAACCATAATGGCAATACCTGATTGGTCAACAATAGAAACGCTAGCGCCCTACATTAAGCCTAACGAGTTATTACCACCTGTAGATAAAGACTTAATGCAAAGTGTTTCAATAGGCCCTGTTAACTTAAATGACTCTAAAAGCCGTCTTGATAATCGTTACTGGCTTGTTTCTTATGACTCAGGTACGGTTTACATACAAGGCTCAGTAAATGGTGAATGGGGTACAATAACCGCGTTGTTTTTAGAGCCGATAGTAGTTGAACAAATTTCATTAACCTTTGATCAGCTTGGTAGGCCATTGGTTTTTTATCGTGTTGGTGAAGATAGCTTAAAATTATTTTGGTATAACCCTGTAATTGGTGCTAATGAAATTAGTTTAGTTGCTACAGGAATAGAGCCAAAAGCTGGTTTTGATGTGCCAGAAGATACGAGCGCATCATATTCTGACGCGCTTTTATTCTACGTTCGTGACGATAAAATATTTATGCGTACTCAACGAGATAGATTCACTATAGAATATAGCACGCCTGTTAATGGTGTTGATATTGTTGCAGAAGGTGTAACGCTTGAGCATGTTGGCGCGAGAATAGATAACAGGTTTCAAGTGTCTTATTTGCAATTACCGTGGGATGGTTTCGAGCCGCCAGAATTTATACCGCCTGATCCAATAGAAATAAATTACCGCTATTACTATCGATTGGCATCAACTGTTATTTGTTTTTACTTAGAAACACCGCTTATCACCGATCCTGAAATAAACGACATTCGTTTTGATTTTGATTTATTAGAATCCACAGGTATTAAGCGAAGTGGTTTAGCATTCCCTATTTATTGTGAGGGTGAACAATCAATTCCTTACCCTATTACCGCAACTTATAATAGCAACAATAATGGTGTGATCAGGCAAGAACAATTAAGTACAGCAAAACGTTTTAGCTTGTCTTTCATGTACAACTTAGCTAAAAAATTACAATTGGTGCTAGTGATTAATGGTACGGTAAATATGTTTCCTATGCCTTTTGATTTTGAAGACGATAGATGGTCTGTAATCATTGAAGGCAGTAGTATTTCAGTTTTAAAAGATGATGTACAAGTGTTTAGTGATACGATAGTGCGCGGCATTAACAATGAAGCCGATATTGTCTATCACGCTAAATTTGCAGCATTCAATATGCAAGCATCTAATAAAAATTGGATTGATAATTTTACGGGTATCATGAGCGACATTAATACTAATATTGATAATTCTGAATATTTTTATCCAATAAATAACAATACGTCTGCATTGCAAGAATCAAGGCCTAGTGGTAATGATATAGTAATACAAAGTTACCGCTCAGCTAACTGGATTTATAAACAGTATTAGCACTTGGTTTATCGACCACTTTAGCTTATTATTTACCCATACTGCTTATCTTGCGTATATTTCTTCACTTCAAGGTAAAATCACATGCAAACAATAACTCAACCTTCTGTTAACCAACAGATAGGACAAACTTTTGCGCCCAAAAAAAAGGCTGTCAATAAAACGGTTACACCTGTTAGTCAATCACCCGACTACAACCCCAATGCGAATAACACAGGGTTATTGTCGCATGTTAATACACAGGAAGATCACACTCCTGCAGGGCAAGGAAGATGGAATAATAATCCTAGCAAAGCTAACGATGTTATTACTATGGAAGAACGCGAGGCGCAAAAAACTACAGGGCAAAACAATCAACCTAACCAACCTGTTAATGCTGGTACGCCGCAAACATCTTATGCAGCTAATGAATACCAAAGAGATGGTTATACTGGTGTACAAGGTAATGTTGATTACAATTACGACCCACGTAGTGAATCATTAGTACAAAACCAAATAACAGGTTTGCTTGACCCAAATAGTGCAATGATGCGTAAAGCCATTGCTCAAGCGCAAGGTTATAATGCTTCAAGAGGGTTACAGTCAAGCTCGCTTGGTAGTGAAGTAGCTTTATCATCAATGATAGATAAAGCACTACCGATTGCACAGCAAGACGCAGGAACTTACGCCACAGCGGATCAAACAGGATGGAATCAATCATTTACCGCAGATCAAAATAACCTAAGCCGAGAACATGAAGCATCAATGTTTGATAAGCAAGGAAAATTAACAACTGACTTGCAAAACGATCAACTTAGTTTCTCTAACATGCAAAGCAATGCAGACAGAGCACAGCAAACCAACTTACAAAATTTACAACACGAACAAAATTTAAGTTTAACTGACAGACAAGCCGAAATTCAAACTAAGCGTGATGAATTAATGAATTCGTTTGATATGTCTAAAATGGATAAAACTTATTTACAAGATTTAGAGAAAACGCAAATAACATGGGAACATGATGATGATGTTTTTACACGAAATCTTGACGGGCAAGTAGCGCTTGAATACAAAAACGCCACAGCAGAGGCTTACAATGCTTATCTTGAGCAGGTAGCCGCAGTTTACAGCAACCCTAACATGACGTCATCCCAACAACTGGCAGGCGTTCAGAAACTGCAAGAAATGTATTCAACGCAACGCCAACAAATGCAAATTATTTACAGCATAACACCTGGCAATGAATCTTATATTGATTGGAGTAGCAATCAAGTATCAACCGACCCTGTATTAAACGAAGGTGTTTCACCTGAAGGAGCAGGACAGACCACAACAGATTTACATGATCCTTATAGTCCGTACAACCCATATTCCAACCCTAGCGGCTACATAACACCTTAAGGAATTACGATGATTCGCACAGCTACGTTAAATGATATACCTAGCATTATAGGTATTGGTCAAAAGATCATTAATAAGTCATCAACATACAACGTCAAAGTAAACCCTGATAAGGCCGCTTACATGATCAGAAGATCAATTAATGACAAAAAAATGGAAGTGTTTGTATCAGTAAAAGCCGACCAAGTAGTCGGCTTTTTAATAGCCTTAAAAGATGAATACTGGTTTGCAAAAAAACATTATGCAACAGACTTGGCTTTTTGTGTTTTACCTGAACATGCAGATCAAGGCGTTTGGTTGTTAAGACGTTTTATTCGTTGGTGCAAAAAACAAAAAATCGAAAGCATTCAACTTGGTTTAAGTACAGGTTTAGACCCCAAAGGTCGTACAGGTAAGCTGTACGAATCACACGGATTAACATTAGTAGGTGGTATTTACGCCACAATTAAAGAGGTTGTTTAGTATGAGCGGTATTAAAAAAGCATTTAAAAAAGCATGGAGACCAGTAGAAAAAGCGTTTAGCGCCATGAATCAATTTTCTACACTTGGGCTACATAAAAAAACGACAAAAATACGGCGTAAAATTTTAGGCTCTAAAGTTTTTAAAGTAGTGGCCGCAGCGGTCATTATTTATTTTGGTGGTGCCGCTTTACTGTCAATGGCTGGTGGAGGTACAGCCGCCGCAGGGGTTGGTTCCGCATGGGCTGGCGCTCAAGGTGCTGGCTCAGCGGTGATGGCTGGTAATTTTAGTGGTGCGGCTTCGGCACTTGGTAGCGGTTTTACTGGTGGTGCGTCAGCTGGTGCGGCAGGTACTTTTAGTGCTGGTAAAGCGTTAACGGCAGAAGCAATTGCAGGGGATGCCGCAATTACCGCAGGCACAACAGCAAGTACAGTGGCAACAGGTGAAGCTGCCACAACCGAAGCTGCTTTAGCTGATGGTGTAGCAACGAGCGCTGATGTTGCAAGCTCTTTGGGTGAAAAGGCAGTTGAAACTGGTGCTAAACAAGCGGTAGAAGCAGGGGCAAGTGAATTGGCAACATCAAGCGATGTTGTTTCTGCACTTGGTGAAAATGCTGTTAATACTAGTGCTGTTAATGCTGGCGGAGGGGCAGCAGAAGGAGGAGGTTTACTTTCTAACGCATGGAATGGTTTAGGTGAATACGGTAAAGCTGCCGTTGTTAGCGGTGGCATTCAAATGGCAGGAACCGCAATGGCTGGTAAGGCAGAACAAGAAGCAGCCGAAGCAGCCGCAGCCGAAGCACGCAAAAAAACATATTGGGGTATTGATGCCGATGGTAATGCCGCATTAAATGCAGGAGAGATTAACTTTGGCTTACTTGCCCCAACACCACAGGCACCACAGGCATCAACCGCGCCAACATGGCAAACGTCACTTGATGATTTAATTCAAAGGCAAAAAGCAACCGTTGGGGGTTACGCATAATGGATCAGCCAATTCAACAGCAGGCGCAAGGTCAAGCTGAACAAAACGCAGCACCACAAGAGCCAATGCAAGATGGTGAAGTACAAGCCACTGAACAAGAACAAGCGATGCTTGAACAGCTTTACATGGTTAGTGATAGCATCATTCACAACGAAGGGCAAGCAGGCGATAAAATTGCTGAAATGGTACTCAAAGCACAAGACGTTAGTGTAGGTATTGGTAATGCTGCATCAACTGTTTTGATAGGTACTGAAAAGCAAACAGGAAAAATACCTGATGATATGAAAATTCAGTTATCAATGGAGATTATCGCTACATTATCAGAGCTTGCTGTTAATGCTGGTGCTTTGGCAGAAGATGAGATTGATGATGATTTTATTGATGCTGCCACAAGCAATATGTATAGCTCCTACTTGACAGCGAAAGAATCTATGGGCGAATTAGATCCACAAGAACTTGAAAGCTCAGTATCAGAAGCAGAGCAACTAATGGGTGCCAGTGTTCGCAATCAAAAGTCGCAAGGTCAACCACAACAACCACAAGGCGGCTTACTGTCTATGGGGGGTAAAAATGTCTAGTTGGGGATTGTTAGGCGGTGTAGGTCGTGGTTTATCTCAGTTTGGCAGCACATTACAACAAGGAATGTCAGCAGATATAACCGCGCAAAAACAACAAGAAGCAGAAGCACGGAGGCAAGCAAGTATTGAAAAGCGCTGGGCTAGGCAAGACGCCAAACAAGAAGCGCGCGAATTAAAAGCGGATGCTAGGCATGCTGAAGATAGAACGTGGCGTGAAGAGCGGGCGAAAGTTGGCGATAAACAAAACGAACGAAGCATGCAATTACGTGAGTCTCAATCTATTGAAA
>Ga0193954_1000303_pt1 | contig 29607 bp, 30 predicted proteins | sample BB_5_MG_FD_140340 | JGI IMG/M metagenome (GOLD analysis project Ga0193954, IMG submission 140340) | Microbial mat bacterial communities from the Broadkill River, Lewes, Delaware, United States - BB_5_MG | ecosystem: Environmental > Aquatic > Freshwater > River > Microbial mats | place: USA...
GCGGCTTCTCGTTTAAACTCTTTGGTAAATGATCGTCTTCCCATAGCTTTAAACACTCCTTGTTGATGGCTCAATATACCACCTTAAGTTGTGTCCGGCTTTAGTAGACCACTTCAATTTGTAGCAATGGTCAAAGAAAATCCAACCTTCAAGGACTCTGGAGCCAACACTTTTTTTGTGGTGACAAGCTGATTGCGCTAAGGGGGGTGAATTGGTTACTGGTTGTTTCAGCGTTGTCGCTTAATAAGAAGGGGTGGCGTTTAGTTCCTTTAAGCTAAAGTTCGAGGAATATTATGGAATTTCAAGATGTGATTACAGATAGGCACAGTGTCAGAAAGTATACTGATAAACCCGTTTCTGAGGAAATTATCGGTCAAATTGTTGAACTTGCTAAAAATTGTCCTTCTTGGGCTAATTCCCAGCCGATACGATACAACTGTATATTGAATAAAGGTATCAAGTCGCTACTTGCAAAAACTTCTGATTATAATCAGCGCTACATGGAAAGAGCCGTAGCGGTTGTTGTCGTGAGTGCCATTTTAAACCTATCTGGCGCAGATGATTCTGGAGCAGTATATTATCATACGTCAAAAGAGTGGACGATGTTTGATGCGGGGGTTGCTAGTTGTGGATTTTGCCTCGCTGCCCATAATTTTGGTGTCGGTACAGTAATCTTGGGTGACTTTGATGGTTGCGAAGTAAAAAATGTTATTGATTTGCCCGACAATGAAGAAGTCATCGCTCTTATCGCAATAGGTTATCCAGAAAAAAAACCACGTGGTCCTGACAAATTGATGACCACAGAGCTATTAAGATTTACCCTGTAAGTGTAGATTGCCTTACTTCTAGCGTAAGCCATTCTCTTTTTGTAACAATTTTCCATCACACAAATCCTTCGTAAATCACCTTTAAGAATCATGGTGTCGCCATGGTTCAAGGTGCCGCAGGTTTGATCCTTCGGGGTCAAGCCTGTTTGCACTTGTACGTAAAGTCTGTTCACGAGCACGTGGCCAAGAGTTCAGGGCCAATGGTGTCTTCCGCGTATCGTGTTACTGCAATTCAAATCGTTTCATTTTTCTAATACCACTCACCTTTGAGCCCCTTTCTTTATCCATCCCTCTCTTTTTTTCAGCAAAAACAAGAGTGTCATCTTACTGTAAATGGTGGGTTTACATTTTTAGGTGACGGACAAAATGTAATCCTTTGCGCTAATGTTTTTATTCTTTAAAATCAGACACTTATCCGCATGTTTTGAGTTTGGCACCCTCCTTGCTCTAGTAGTGAATAACCTTTGTATTATAACAAAAATCAGAAGTAAAAAAGGAGAGCAATCATGTCTGTAAAGTTAAACGAAGAACAAAATCTTATTGTTGCAAGTATGCGGGAATTGATGACCCGTGAAAACTGGGATGACTATTTCAAAGAGTGCGATAACGAGCACAAATTCCCAGAGCGGTTTTGCAAAGAGCTTGCTGATCTAGGTCTGCATCAAATCGTAAACCCCGTTGAGTTTGGCGGACTTGAAGAAGACGCTATGGTTACATTTGTTGCTGCATGGGAAGAAGTTCTTCGCCTAGGTGGTAATGCTGCATGTATCTGGTTCTCATCAATTTATCCTGTTCTGCTCAGAGAGGGTAATGAGCAGCAGAAGAAAATTGCTGTTGAGCTGATGGAAACAGGTTTAACCAAGGTTGGTAACGCAGCAACTGAGCCAGCTGCGGGTTCTGACTTGGGCAATATGCAAACAACTTATACCCGTAAAGACGGCAAAGTTTATCTTAACGGTCAAAAAACATTTTGCACTGATGCAACCTACAGTGACTACCTAATGGTTACCGCTCTGGATGCAGAAACTAAGACAAAATACACCAACTGGTTTGTTCCGGCAAAAGCTGAAGGTGTAACCATTTCAGGTCTGGAAAAATTAGGTCTGAAAACCAATAGCGCTGGTGAGATTTACTTAGACAATGTCGAGCTTTCAGAAGATGACATGTTGGGTGATGAGGGTGCTGGCTTTGATATGCAAAAAGATGATTTCAACACTGAGCGCGTTGTCTCAGGTCTTTACTGCTACGGCTATGCCTTATGTGCCTTTGAGGACGCTGCCAAATATGCAAACCAGCGTGTTCAGTTTGGTGAGGCGATTGGCCGTCAACAACTGATTCAATTGAAGCTCGCCAACATGAAAGCCAAGCTTACAAACATGCGTAACATGATTTATGACGGCGCTGAAATGGTTGACGAAGGTACCCTCGATAAAGGTTACGCAGCGATGTGTAAATATTACTGCGTTGTTGCTGCTCAAGAAGTGACCGATGATGCACTGCAAATTCTAGCTGGTGTTGGAATTTGTGGCGACCATCGTGCAAGCCGCGCGTGGCGAGATATCCGTGCTTCACGTGTTTCTGGCGGTACTGATGAAATGATGATTCTGACTTTAGGTCGTAGCATCGTTAAAGAGTATCGAAGCTAAAGGTTACAGCTCTTATGTGTGTATCGGGGGAATTCATTATGGATTCCCCCACCTGAGGGTTTGACTATGAAGTTTTAGATTTTCGCCGTTTTGCTGAAGTTGAAATAATCGAATATTTTAGTATTCAACACACAGCATTGTATTGGTCAACTTCATTCTTTGATGAGTTTTTCACTGTAACCTCAAGAAGGTTTGTTGAGCGTTAGCAGACTAAGTAAAGGGTATGAAAATGAAAAATGATGTAAAAGAGTTTTTTGATAATTCCGAGCACAGACCACCTAAGTTTGGTGTTTTACAAGGTGTAAAGGTTGTTTTTTCAGCAGTAGAAGTTGCTGGACCGTTAGGCCCTCACTTTATGGCTGAATGGGGTGCCGATGTTGTTTGGCTCGAAAATGTCAATGGTGGCGATACCAATCGTAACTATCGACCTTCAGAGCACGAACATAGAAATGACCGCTCTATGTCTATTGATATCTTTTCTGAAGATGGAATGATCGTCTTTAAAAAGCTCATCGAAGAAGCGGATGTTTTTCTTGTCGCTGGTAAAGGGCCAAGTTTCATTCGTAAAGGGATCACTGATGAATTTCTGTGGGCGATTAATCCTAAGCTCGTAATCACTCGTATCTCTGGCTATGGCCAAGAAGACGCGGATCCTAATTTCATCGATCAACCTTGTTACGATGGTATCGCTCAGGCCATGTCTGGTTACATGAGCCAAAATGGTACCGTTGAGACACCCATGCCAGCTTACCCTTATGTTGGCGATCTGTTCACGGCTCAGTTTAGCTTGTCTTCAACATTGGCTGGATTGATCAGGGCGCGTGAAACAGGAGTTGGTGAAAGTATTGACATCGCCATGACCGAAGTTCTCATGCGTTTGTCAACGTATAATATGGTTGATTATCTCAATGATGGCCGCCTGTATCCCCGTCCCGGCGCAAAAGATCCTATTCAAGGTGCTACTGGAATCTACAAAACTCAAGACGGTTACCTCTTTACCAATATTCTCGGTCGTAAACAAATGAAGACACTGTTTACCATGATTGGTTGTGAAGATATTTATGGCGCCGGCGACTTTAAAGAGGGCTTCTCATTTATCAACATGAATTGGGATAAAGCCGAGTATGTCGAGTCTAAGGTTGAAGAATACTTTAAGACTAAAACCAATGATGAGCATGCCGCTATTTTTGAAGGAATGAAAGTTTCTGCTGCCCCTGTGTTGAGCTTCCCTGAGGTTGTTGAACATCCACAGTATAAAGCCCGTGATATGTGGGTTGACTGGGACACTATGACAACCAATGAAACCTATAAAGGGGTCAATGTTGTTCCACGCTTTAAAGTGAATCAGCCTAAAATTTGGCGTTCAATGCCACATATTGGTTATGACAATGACGCGATTTTAGAGGATCTCGGCTATTCGGTAGAGCAGATTAACGAGCTTTATGACAATGGTGTCATTTTCAGAGATGACAGAAAGAAATAAGGAAGACTCCCATGGCATATACATATGAAACGATCAAGTGTGCAGTCAGCGATAAAATCGCTTTAGTTACGCTGAATCTACCTAAATATAATGTTCTAAATGGTCAAATGCTGCGCGATATTCGCGACGTGCTGAACGAGCTTAAACTAGAAGCTGATCTGCGTTGTGTCATTTTCACTGGCGAAGGTGAAAAGGCTTTTTGTGCCGGTGCTGATGTGGGTGAACTGACCGACCCTACCATTGATGATCTGGAAGAAACCGATTCTTGGGCCAGAGGTATTTTGACTAAAGTGGCAAATTTCCCAATTCCAACAATCGCAGCTATTAACGGTTATGCATTAGGTGGTGGTCTTGAACTTGCCCTGTCGTGTGATATCCGGATCGCCAGCGATTCTGCAAAGGTTGGTCTTGTTGAAACCTCGTTAGGAATGATTGCTGGTTGGGGTGGTTCTCAGCGCTTGGTTCGATTAATCGGCGCCGGGCAAGCAAAAAAAATGATGTTCACTGCTGATAAAATTAATGCAGCGAAAGCATTAGACATTGGCTTAGTACAAGACGTTTGCCCTGCGGCAGAATTAATGGCTCAAGCAATGGAATTGGCTCAAAAGATCGCTGCTAATTCCCCTGTCGCTAATAGACTCGCTAAGCAAGGGGTTAATTTTTATCTGAACCAAGGCATTAATGAAGGTTTGGACTTAGAGCGTCAATTGGATCGTGCTACGTACGAATCGGAAGATTCAAAAGAGGGTATGAAGGCTTTTGAAGAAAAACGTACACCAAATTTTCCCAATAAATAACAAATAAGTATATGGCTGGCGCCGTAATGGCGTCAGCATCAAATTCGAGGTGTTAACTATGTCAGAAGAAAAATTTGACGCGATTATTGTTGGTGCCGGGCTAGCGGGTTCCACCTGTGCGTATCTGTTAGCCCAGGCTGGGTTGGAAACGATTGTCATCGAACGGGGGAATTTCCCTGGTGCAAAGAACATGACAGGCGGGCGGCTTTATGCTCACAGTTTAGAGAAGATTATTCCGAACTTTGCAGAAGAAGCTCCCATTGAGCGGTGCATCGTTCATGAAAAAATTTCCTTTATGGACGGTGAGCGCAGCACGACCTTAGATCATGCGTCACCTGAATCAGATGACCCTGCTAACCGTTCCTACACTGTCATGCGATCTAAGTTTGATCAGTGGCTTGCGGAAAAAGCTGAGGATGAGGGTGCTGGTTATATCCCTGGTATCCGAGTTGATGATTTGATCGTTCGTGATGGCAAAGTATGTGGCGTCATTGCTGGTGAAGATGAAATGGAAGCTGACATAGTCATCTTGGCTGATGGGGTCAATTCGATCCTCGGAGAAAAGCTGGGCATGGTGAATAAAGTTACCCCACATCATTGTGCCGTTGGAGTTAAGGAAGTTATCCAGCTGTCGAAACAGCAAATTAATGATCGTTTCGGCTGCACCGAGGACGAAGGAGCTGCTTGGCTTTTTGCTGGAATGCCTTCGGCAGGCCATATGGGTGGTGGGTTTATTTATACCAACGAGGACAGTATCTCCCTCGGATTAGTTTTCGGTTTACATAACATTGCTGACGCTAATAAGAGCGTGCCGCAGATGCTTGAAGATTTCAAAAACCATCCAACCGTTAAGCCACTGGTTGAAGGCGGTAAGCAGATTGAGTACTCAGCCCATGTTGTACCTGAGGGTGGTCAAGATATGCTGCCGAAGATGGTCGGTGACGGTGTCATGATTGTCGGCGATGCAGCGGGTTTATGCTTGAACGTTGGTTATACCGTACGCGGTATGGATTTGGCGGTTGCTTCGGGCGAAGCTGCTGCTAAGGCTGCGATTAAAGCCAAAGAAGCGGGTGATTTCAGTGAATCCTCACTGTCAACTTATACGGATGTGTTGAAGAATAGTTTTGTCATGAAGGATATGGAGCTCTATAAAACTTTCCCGAGTTTTATGGATAATACCCGCATGTTCAACGAATACCCCAGCATGGTGACTGACATTATGGATGACCTTTTTACCATTAATGGACCGTCAACGCCTTTACGCAAAATGCTCATGCCCCATCTGAAGAAAGTTGGCTTCATGAACCTGATCAAGGACGGTTTCAAAGGAGTGAAAGCATTATGAGCAATCCAGTTAATGTTGATGTGAAACTAGGTGTTAACAAGTTCTTTGTTGACGAAGGTACTCCGCATATCGAATTGGTTGATGATCCTGATCCTAAGGAGTTTGCCAAACTTGAAACAGCTTGCCCCGCTGGTCTGTATAAAAAAGATGAAGACGGCGAGATTCAGTTTGATTATGCCGGATGTTTAGAATGTGGCACCTGCCGAATCTTGTGCGGTAAGACCATCCTTAAGCGGTGGGAATATCCCAATGGAACTTTTGGTATCGAATTCCGTTGTGGTTAACCTCTGCGTTCAAACTAATCGATCAACCTATTTAGTTTGAAAAGGATCTCTTTGTTTTTGCGAACCCTTGTAAAGATTTCCAACGCCGGTAGCGGCTTTTAATAAAGGATTTAGCTATGTCGATTGCCAAGATAGAAGCAGCCCTAGAAGATATTCGCACTGGAAAGATGGTCATTCTCTGTGATGATGAGGATCGTGAAAATGAAGGCGATCTGGTAATGGCCGCAGAGTTGGTAACTGCTGAAGCGGTTAATTTTATGGCCCGCGAGGGGCGAGGTTTGATCTGTTTGACCCTAACTGAAGAGCGAGCCGATCAGTTGAAGTTACCGCCAATGGTCAGTGACAACAACTGCACCTTTGGCACGGCTTTTACTGTATCAATTGAGGCTCGCACTGGGGTCACTACCGGTATTTCAGCCGCTGACCGCGCTCGAACCATCGCGGTGGCTGTGGATGATGACAGTGGTGCTGACGATCTTGCTAGACCAGGACACATCTTTCCGTTACGGGCAAAAAATGGCGGCGTCATGGTACGAACGGGGCAAACCGAAGGTTCTGTCGATTTGGCTCGACTGGCTGGGCTTAAGCCTGCTGGAGTCATTTGTGAAATTATGAACGACGACGGCACCATGGCGCGTATGCCTGATCTGAAAGTTTTTGCTCAGACATACGATATGAAGATAATTACCATTGCCGATATGATCGCTTATCGGATGGAAAAAGAGCGGTTTGTTCGGTGTGCTGCCGAGACTTCGCTGCCAACCTCTTACGGTGGTGAATTTAGGATGTTGGCATATGAAAATGATGTCGACGATTGCAATCACATCGCACTTGTAAAGGGTGAAATTGATCCCAATAAGCCTGTTCTGGTTCGAGTTCATTCCGAGTGTATGACCGGTGATGTTTTTGGTTCTTTGCGCTGCGATTGTGGAGAGCAGTTGTCAACTGCAATGGCAAGAATTGAACAGGAGGGCAGCGGCATTGTCCTTTATATGCGTCAAGAAGGCCGAGGTATTGGCTTAGTGAACAAGTTAAAAGCATACAGCCTTCAAGATCAGGGTTGCGATACGGTCGAGGCCAACGAGGCGCTTGGATTTAAAGCCGATCTGCGCGATTACGGTATAGGTGCTCAGATTCTGGCTGATCTAGGTGTGCGCAAAATTCGTTTAATGACCAATAATCCGAAAAAAATTATTGGGCTTGAAGGTTACGGTTTAAAGGTTGTTGAGAGGGTTTCGATCGAGATGGCAGCAAAAGACAGTAACTTGCGTTACCTGAGTACCAAACGGGAAAAAATGGGTCATATTATCAACAATTTGAAGGTGGCAACTAGCGAACCAAAGCAGGAACCAGTTGGAGTTCAACATGGTTAAGTCTATTGATGGTCACCTGAGTGCAGCCGACTGTAGATGCGCCATTATTATCAGTCGCTTTAATAGCTTTATTTGTGATCGCTTGCTTGAAGGGGCCATTGACACTCTGGTTCGCCATGGAGCAACGCAGGAGCAGCAAACACAGGTTCGAGTTCCAGGTGCATTCGAGATCCCTTTGGTCGCCAAGAAATTGGCTGCCAGCGGGAAATATGATGCAGTCATTTGCCTTGGTGCGGTGATTCGCGGTGCCACTCCGCACTTTGACTTCGTCAGTGCTGAGGTTACCAAAGGGGTTGCTCACGTGTCGTTGGAATCAGGTGTGCCTGTTTCATTTGGTGTGTTGACTACCGACACCATTGAGCAGGCCGTTGAACGGGCTGGGACAAAGGCTGGCAACAAGGGAGCCGATGCCGCAATGACCGCGATTGAAATGGTTAACCTGCTTAAGTTGATCTAGTGCCACGTTAGTTGGTCTAAATCACCTTAGAGATACCGTAATAGAGAAAACAGCAATAGTGGATATACCTTATTTGTAATTTAGTTACAGTAGTGATGTGTTTTTTGCGCTAATTAGGTTGTGGCAGAGCAGGTTGTAGGAAGTGAGAAGGGTACATGAGGACGACAAAAGATAATCTTTGTAGACATGTTGTTTCGTTTCGGATCAACGAACAAGAACGAAAAGTTTTAGAAAAATGGTCGCTCGATAGTGGAATGAAAGTTTCTACCGTGATGCGAGGGATTCTTGGCCATTATCAAGAGTCTTCTGCCAAAGCCTTATTTGTTGAGGCAGCAAAGTAGGAGAGTTTGATGGGATGCACAGGATATGTTGCAACCATCGGGTACTGGCCAAATATGAGATAGCAGTTTTTTTACTAAAACAATTATTATATTGGAGGCACAATATGAAATCGCTCAATGTTAAGAAAGGTCTTATTTTAATATCGGTTCTGTGTGTATCGGTATTGGCTTTGTCAGGAAATTGCTGGTCCGCTGATTCAGACGATCTTTTAGCGGAAATAAGAGCTCTTCAAGAAAAAACAGCTGAGTTGGATACTTTAAAAACTCGTTTAAGTGAGTTAGAAACCCGCCTTGCAACAGAATCAGATTTAGAAGAAAAAGCCGATGCTCGTGCTGTGAAATTCAGTGGAGTGATTCGCTATAACTACGCCTATAACGATTTCACTGAAAGCGATAAAGATAAAAAAGGTGATATGGGCTTTGATCTTTTCCGCATAGGGGTAGATGGGGAATACAATGATCTCTTTTACTCAGCTCAATATCGCTGGAATAGCTATCAAGATTTTATCCATCATGCTTATATCGGTTATAATTTCGATGAAACCCTTTCGGCTCAATTGGGGGTCACTGCGGTCCCTTTTGCTAACGCTTATGAAACACATAACTTCTGGGCAGGTATCCCTTACTTCATTGGCCTTGCTGATGATTTCGATATGGGGTTGAAGGTCATCAAAAAAAGTGGTCCTTGGGATTTCCAGTTTGCCTTCTTTAAAAATGGCGAATGGGGCAGTGCTGGTAAGACTGAACGCTATTCATACGATATTATCAACGATGGCACTCAATCTAACGAAGAAACCAATCAGTTTAATGGTCGTGTTGCTTATACTTTTGACCATGGTGATTTGGGTAAAACAGAAGTTGGCTTTTCTGCGCAATGGGGTCAACTCTACAACAATACAACCGAAGACATGGGTGATCACCGGGCTTTTGCTGTTCACTTAGACGGTTACTATGGTCCATTTAATCTCCGCTTTGAAGCAGTTGATTACGAATATAATGCTGAGAATCCCGCTGGTGTCGATGATAAAGTCGTGCGTATCGGTGCCTTTAGCGATTCATTTGATGTTGCTGCGGAGGGAACCGTTTATGCGGCTGGACTTAGCTATGATGTTCCTGTTAGCTGGGGGCCAATCTCTAAGTTAACCTTCTACGATGATTACAGCATCCTTGTTAAAGATGAAAGCGATTTTGAGGATTCCCATATCAACACTGTAGGTTGCATGGTTACTGCCGGTCCAGTTTATACCTACATCGATGTAATCAGCGGTAAAAATGCTGCTTATTTAGGAGGGAACTCTGATACGGCTTTCGGCGCTGGAGATGAAGACGCTGATTGGGGAACCAAATTTAACATCAATATTGCCTACTATTTTTAAAGATTATTTAACGCTCCCCTCTTCCTAACTTGTCCCACCATTGATGGGGAAACGAATCGTTTCCCCATTTTTTTATTTAATGTAAATATGTTGCTTCTTCAGGCTTTTAGCACAAAGACAAAAACTCTTTGACTACAGCTTTTCAAGAGCACGCAAAGAAAAGGATGAAAAATGAAACACAATCCAGAAGCTAAAAAAAAACGCGTTGCTGAGGTTGCCCGTCAATTGTTTGTCGATAAAGGGTTTTACGCTGTTACTATTCCCGATATTGTCACAGAATCTGGTGTAAGCACTGGGACAATTTATAAGTATTTTGGTAGTAAGTCAGCTCTTGCTGAACGGTTATATGAAGATTCTGCCCGCGAGTTCAATTTACTTCTTGCTGAGCGCTTGCAAAACAAAAAAGGTGCTTACGAGCGAGCCAAGGTCATCGTTGAATTATTGTTGGATCTCGCTGAATATGATTCAACGCTCGTTGAATATCTTTTTTTGTCTCGCCATCAGGGATTTAAAAATAAATACAACCCTGCGCTTGGATGCTCATCGAATTGTATTCTGTGTCAAATTTTTAACGAAGGAATAACTCAGGGGGAATTGTGTGTGGGCGACCCGCTGGCAAAAGCTGTTTCCTTTATGGGAGTGGTGTTAAAAAATATTGAGATGAGGCTAAAGGGGATTTTTTTGCAAACGTTCGAAGAGGATTATAGGCAGGCTGTTGTAAAAAGAGCATGGGATGCGGCGTATCGATAAAGTAAATAATCGAACTAAAATTTGAGCCTGAGAAGTGGGGTGTTTGAGGACAGGGTTGCATTGACGTCACAAAAAAAGGGCTAGCTGGAAGCCAGCTAACCCTTTTGTATTTATGGTGCGCGATGCAAGATTCGAACCTGCGACCTTTGGCTTCGGAGGCCAATGCTCTATCCAGCTGAGCTAATCGCGCATGAATTTACGTGTATAGCTTAGAACGGGGTGAAAAGCAACTGCTATCTTTGATGTTAGAACTCGCTGTTGTCAAGGTTAGTGAGAGCTTTGTCTAGTTGCTTTTTCTTGATTTTTTCTAAAAGAGTTGTCCGTTTCAGGTTGAGTAGTTCTGCAGCCTCTTTTTTGTTTCCACCAGTTTGGACGAGTGCTTGAAGGATTAGTCTGTCCTCAAATTCACTTACACGAGAATTGAAATCTGTCGCACCACTTTCACTCACTAAACCGACCGCGGGGGCTTGTGGTTCCTGATAAAGATATTTTTCAGGTAGATCTTTTGGATGAACAATTTCGCCCATGTGTAAAATAGAGAGTCTTTGGACGAGATTTTCAAGTTCGCGCACATTGCCCGGCCACGGGTAGCGGTTAAGATAAATAAGTGCCTGCTCTGAGTAGGTAAAGACATTGCGGCGCTTGTTGGTGCAGAAACGCTGAGTGAATGTATCGAGCAATAAACTGATATCGCTAGTACGCTGGCGTAAGGGTGGAATATGCAGTGGGATGACATTTAAGCGATAGTAGAGATCCTCGCGAAAGGTCCCTTTTGCAACGGCTTCATCGAGATTTCGGTGCGTGGCCGCAACAATGCGTACATCAACTTTAATGCTTTTAACGCTGCCAACGGGTTCAAACTCTTTCTCTTGTATGACACGGAGAAGTTTAGCTTGAAGAGACGGTTTCATGTCACCGATTTCATCGAGGAATAGAGTCCCGCCATGAGCGTGTTGGATTCGTCCCTTTTTGTTGTTGATTGCTCCTGTAAATGCCCCTTTTTCATAGCCAAAAAGTTCACTTTCCAGAAGTTCTTCTGGAATGGCAGCACAGTTAAGCGGAACAAAGTTGTTTTGCTGGCGAGGGCTGTGGGTATGTAGTGCTTTCGCTACAAGCTCCTTGCCTGTGCCGCTCTCACCTTGAATGAGGATGGTGCTGTCACCATCATCGCCTAGGCGTTGAATCAGATTAAATAGTTGGCACATTGATTCTGATTGGCCAATGATATTTAGAAATCCGTTTTGTTGTTGCTGCAACGGGGATGTCAGTTCGTTGTTAAGGTGTTGCTGAAGGGCCCGTTGAGAAATTTGTGCAATCTCTTGTTGCGTATAGGGGGCGTGAAGGAAAAAGTCTGCGCCAGATTGCAAAATTGTTTTGGTTGATGCAGTGGTCTCTTCTGGCACCAATAGAATCGAAACTATTGGGGTGTCTTGTTTGTTTATTTCGATAAAAAAATCAAGGGTTTCATGCTCAAACGGCTGCAAATGAAAGAACAGTACTGAACAAGGAAGTTGATTAAGAGCTTCTTTGGCTTCGTCAATGGTTGATACTTCAACGATGTTTGTCGTTGTATCAATATTGAGCTCCTGAGAGAGCACAGTTCTGGTTGTGTCATTGCTGTCGAACAAAAGGATGTGGGACACGGCTACTTCCAGAAGTGAGAATTGAGAGATTTAAAAACTGAAACTTATTGTCTCTTTTTGTCACACTATTGGCAAGTGGTTTTCAGGTTTGTTGTTGCTTTTTCACATATTTCGCTATTAGTAGCTGGGGTGAGGATAATATCGGTTGCTCCATATCGAACTGCCTTAATGACATCGGACCGCGTCCACTGTGGTCCAGCAACGATAAGAGGGCGGCCTTGAGGGATTTCGGAACGAACTTTTATGATTGCAGCAAATCCTTTTTCATTGACGTCAGTCATAATTAGAAACGCACCTGTGACGCTGTACTGGCGAAGTTCACTGAAGTTGTCATTACTGCCTAGTTCGGTTGTTTGGTGTTCTGTTTCACTTAGGCTTTCGGCGAAATGTGTACGCATTGCCGCATCATCGCAGATGATAGCGACAATCGGTGGCAATGGTTGTGCTGCTTCGGTTTCAGAAGTCGTTTTCCCCGATGAGCTTGCAGCAACTGTTTGTGGTTTTTCCGTTACTGGTTGTGGCGCATCTTGCTCTGTAGGTGGCGCTCCCCAGCCAGTTTCTGAAGGGCGGGGAACCATGTGTAATAGATCAACCGGGCAGATAAAGGAAACGTCACTTAAATCGCGAGAGCCACAACTTAATGTTCCTGTAACGACATAATATTCCCCTGCTGGAAAAGGTGTTGAGTCTTCAACTTTGACTTTTGTTGGTACGAAAAGGTCTTGATCACCTTTTTTAAGGTGAAATTTACGTGGGTACATCTCATCAAAGTTTTGAACTAAACCACCACTGATGATGTTTGCGACTTCACCAAAGGCATCGGCTTCGTCTTCGCCATATTCTCCTGCTTTGATGTGGTTTGAGATCTCTTCAGCGGGCAGCATGATCATGGTTCCCGCAAAGAAAATAGCATCTTTTAGGTCTGTTAAGAAGTAGGCGGTGCCTTCACTCGCACCGCTAACAAGCATTTGTGTCGCAATCGTCTTTTTACCCGGTTTGGCAAAGAACTCTTTTTTGCTTGTGTAGCGTCCTGTTAGGCCGTCAATCTCTAGTTCGATGCCAAGCATGCCACCGATCTCTTCGGCGCATTGCATCATTGCAGCATTAATTACGCGATCAACAGTTTCCTGGGGGATTCGTTCATCCTCAGGTTCTTCGGGGGCAGACTGTGGTTGATCTTCTTCTGCTTCTGGTTCGACGTGCTCAGCCTCAGTGGATGCAGGTGCTTCGCCTTTTATTTTTTCTTCTGCCGTTTCGTTTACGGTGGTGTCTTTTGTCTCTTCACCTAGAATTTCAGCTGGAATGATGACCTCTAAATTTTGCAGGTCAAATCCTTCTATTTTCATTTTACAGCTGCTGTAAACATACTCATTCGGCGGGAAGGGTTCGTCGCTTTTGGGGTCAATTTTGCTGGGAACAAAGTCCTCAACAGAGGTACGTTTGAAGTGGAGGCTTTCGGGATACATGTCAAGGAATACTGCGGTGTATACTCCAGCGATGATGTTAGCGACCTCTCCATAGGCATCGGCTGCTTCGCCATCGAAGGTACGTAATTTACAATTTTCCTCAATTTGTTCTTGAGGAAGCATAATTAACGTGCCGCCGAGGATTACCGAATCTTTTAGATCGGTAATTATGAAGGAGTCGCCACTGTGGTCGCCAGAAACAACCATTGTCGAGATGACAGAACGGCCACGACTCATGGCAAAGAGGTCGTCTTTGTTTAGACGTTCAAGGCGATGATCAATGAGTTCGATTGGCGCGCCAAGGAGTGCACCAATCTCTTCCGAAAGTTGATCTATTATTGTGTTGAAAACTTGTTCAACAACCGCTGATACCGCCACAATGTACCTACTTTGGTGCTTTTAGTTTGAGTTCGACGAGAAATTCGCCTTCATCTAGATAGAACGGAACCGTTGTCCACATCGCATCGTCCATTCCACTGACACGATAAGAGCGTCCAGCTAGAATCGTTGGAACGGCAAGGCTGATGTCTATTCCTTGCTCGGTAAAGCCATCCTTTATGCCGCCAAGAATCATATTGGCCATCTCGCCAACGGTGTCTTTAACGTCAGCATCAACCTCGTTAACATCAATCCCTAATAGAGTGTTGGTGATGGAGAAAGCAACGTCTTGAGGGCAGTGAATCGTTAACATCCCTTGGATTTCGCCAGCGAAACCTAACATGCCTGAAATGCTTTTTTCAAAACTGTAAACTTTTTCTGAAAGAGTGATACCGGGTGTTAGCGGCATCATGAGCATTGTATCAAAAAGAAGTTGAGTACTGTCAATGATTTGTTGTTGAAGGTCTAGGTTCACACGCTACTCCTGATAGCAGGCTTTTGTTGAATTCTCGTTGTCTTTTGAAGGCTTAACAGCTCTTGATCTGTAGCTCAACAAGAAATTGTCCTGCATCAATTGAGAAGGGAACAACAGCCCATTCTGCATCTGCTACGCAATCCATACTGTACTCATCACCGTGAATGCAGGAAGGGATGGAAATTGTAACATCTTTTCCTGCGGCATCGAGAACCATCTTGATATTGCCAGCTAACATGTTGGCAAGCTCACCGATAGCATCAGTGACATCATCATCAACTTCTTCAACTTCCATTCCAAGAAAACTGCTGGTAATTGCTTTAGCGACGGAATCTGGTGTATGAATTGCGAGCATACCTTGACAGGTGCCAGCTAAGCCGATAACGCCAGAAACTGAACACTTGAAGCTGGTAACATTTTCAGCAAGAGGGTCGCCAGGGGTGATATCTAGCATGATCATTGTTTCAAAAATCTCTTTGGTCGCCTCTTTAATGTTTTCCAATAGATCCAAAATGAACCCTCCACATTTTTAATTAAGTAATTCAGCAGTGAAAAATTGTAGCTAATTTTTTGTACTAAGGCTTGATGTTTATACAAACAAACGATTGATGTACAAAATTAGCCAGATCAAGAGTTGCCAACGGCGCAGTTGTTTTATGCTGCGCCGCTGGCATTGTCTTACATGATGCCGCTAATTACTTCATTGATCTTGTCAGGAGTAAAAGGCTTTTTGATGTTGCCCGCAGCTCCGAGTTCTTTTGCTTCGCCGATAATGTCGGCTCCACCCTCAGTTGTAATCATAACAACTGGAATGTTTTTGATTCCGTCGATCTCCCTTTTCTGGCGAAGAAACTCAATGCCATCCATGTTTGGCATATTGATATCGCTAAGAATTAGGTCTACATTCTCATTTTCGAGAAGGTTAAGAGCTTCTTGACCGTCACCGGCTTCAAGGATTTCATCAAAATCTAAGCCTGCTTGACGTAGGGCTCTAGAAACAATTTTTCTCATTGTGCTTGAATCATCTATAACTAATACTCGTTTAGCCATTGGTTGGTTCCTTTCAGTGTTGCGTTTGATTAGGTGTTTAATAGTGAGTTAAGGTTATCCATTTCAGCTGCTTTGATTTCAACTGAAAGAGGGAAGTCTTCAGCGATATAGTTAAATGTGAGCTCTGATGTACTTTCTTCCTCGTCAGACAGTTCGGGGATACTGAGAGCAAAATCGGAGTCAGGTGGTAAAATTTCTGTCATAAATCGACCTGCAAGCGTATTCAGGATTTCCGCAAGGAGGTCGTTAATGAGTTGATCGTTCAACTCATCTCTGTCCATGGTATACATGGTTTCGGCAATCTGGTAAAGCAATTCCTTGGAGACGTTTAAGCGCATCTCAAGGAGTTCTGGTTCGGTGATAAGAAGGTTAACGCCAAGCATTTGTTGCTTTAAGTTTAATGCTTCGTCGCTTGTGCATTCTTCAATGCTAACGAACGCCATATTCTCAAGTGTTTCTTCGAGAACTTCAGTTGTTTTTTGGTGGAGAAATGTTGTTAATTCTTCCATCTTAACTATCCTCGCTGTTAATGAGTGGTGCTAGGGCTTCGCTCAGCATTGCTGGGTTAATTGGCTTATTAAGGACGGCGAATGCTCCCATTTCAAGCAGTTTGTCCGTTTTTGCCTGATTACCCGCACTGGTGATGATGAGTACTGGTAGGTCGACAAGTTTAGGGCTAGCTTTTACCCATTTAAGTAGTGATTCGCCATCCATTATTGGCATATTTAAGTCGCTAATAAGGAGGTCGGCTGGCTCTTGTTTAACCAGTTTTAGTCCCTCTTTACCGTTTTCAGCTTCGGCAAATTCGGCATCAGCTAGACCGATAATTTCTAGGCAGCGACAGATCATCATTCGTGCAGTGCCAGAATCGTCTGCTATTACGATGCGTTTCATTTGATTTCCTTTCCTTTCTATTTGTCCGTCATGGCGTTGTGCATCGTGTCAAAGGTGTCGTTGACTTCGAGCATAACAAGTGCCAGTTGTTCAGATGATAGGTCAATATAATTCGTATAGTTTTGGTCTAAATGGTATTGCAGTGAATCCGAGGATTGACTGCCGCACATCATCGCCACAATGCAGCCAAGGTGCACCGCATATACAAGGTGCTGGTACTCACTTGGGGCTTCAGATGGTCTATGGTGGTACCTGATTGCACATTGTAGCGATTCTGGAAGTTCCCAGCTTTTAGCGAGTTCGTACCCTGCTTCTGTGTGATCAATGCCGAGAAGTTCTCGTTCTCCTGCTAAATAGTCTGTAACTTCATGGCCATCAATGCCGACAAGAACATCGTTGGAGCTGTGCTGTAAAAAATCTGAGAGGATTGCCTTGCCAACTGCGTGTAAAATCCCTGCTGTAAAGGCTAAGTCGGGACTTAGCGGTTGCTTGGACTGTTTGGCAATTTCCCGTGCAGCAATGGCGGTTCTTAGGTCGTGATTCCATAATTCACTTTTAGGGCCATCGTAGCCTTCAAGTTCTTTATGAAAGAGAGCTGAGGCGCTATCACCAAGAGCGATTCCAGCAACCATCCGTTCACCTAGGTAGCCGACAGCTCGTTCAATCGTCGTTACCTCATGGACAAGACCGTAGGCAACGGAGTTGACTATTTTTAATACGCGAGCTGTGAGAGCAGCATCGCATTTTACAATATCAACAACTTCGCTCATATCGTGATCGCTACTTGCTGAGAGTTGTAGCAGTTGCGAAGCACTTGGTGAGAGTAGCGGGACCTCTTTAATTGCAGCGATTATCTCTTCTTTGCTGGCTCGTTGTTCCATCATAACTTCTCCTCTGCTAAAGTTTCCAGTCGCTACGACCTGGTGACGAAAGGGTTATTTCGCCAGTGGTGACGGAAACTGAAACAGTTCGGCTATAGGTGGCGCCGAGGTCTTCAGCAACAGGGCCGAGAGCATACTTCCACAGAGTTTTCTTTACGGCCAGCGCATTTCGTTTGCCGATATTGAATGTGTTGTTGGGGTCCATGATTTTTGCTCCCCCTGCCAGTTTTACGATGAATCCACGTCCGCGAGGATCGCAGCCCATTGTTGACATTTGGTTCAATAACGCTGGAATTCCTGTGTCGGCAAAGTAACCGGGCCGTGTTTTCACTTTATCTGGGTTTATTTTCGATTCTGGTAGCGCGACGTGTACCATGCCAACGGTTCGCGTTTTTGGGCACATCAGCACGACTGCAACACAAGATCCTAGGGCAAAAGTTTTAACAATGTCTGCTTGGTCGTTGGATGCCCCAAACTCACCAACGCCTAATATCAAATTGCTCATAGGGTTATTTTCCTGTTAACAGTGAGATAACATTCGAGGCAATATTGTCAATGGGGACCAGTTTTTCTGCTCCACCTTTTTCAAAGGCTACTTTAGGCATGCCAAAAACAACTGATGTCGCTTCATCTTGGGCAATGTTTCGCGCTCCAGCGTTGCGCATGGCGAGCATCCCTTTTGCGCCATCAGAGCCCATACCAGTGAGCATAACGCCTACTGCGTTGCGGCCCACTTGTTTTGCTGCGGAGTCCATGATGACATCGACGGATGGGCAATGACCACTGACTTTCTCTCCAGCATAACATTTGACTTGATAAATGCCACCAGAGCGAACAATTTCCATCTGCATGGCACCCGGTGCAACTAGGATCCTGCCTTGGCGTATTCGGTCGCCTGTCTCAGCTTCTTTGACCTCCATTGAACAGAGTTGGTTGAGACGTTCTGAAAACATTTTTGTAAAGCCAGGCGGCATGTGTTGAACAATGACAATGCCTGGAGAGTTCGATGGGAACTTGGTGATCACTTTTTTGATCGCCTCTGTTCCTCCCGTCGAGGCACCGATAACGATAACTTTGTCTGTTGATTCATCAAGTGCGTGGTTTGCTGAGGTGCTTACTGTGCTGCGTCGGCTAATTGGTTTGTTCTTCCAGTGTGAAACATTAGCGTTTGAAGCAATTTTGACCTTTGTACGCAAGTCTGTCAGCATTGCATTAAGGCCCTGAGCAACGTTGGTGGTCGGCTTTGTTACAAAGTCTACAGCCCCCGCTTCGAGAGCTTGCATGGTGATCTGTTTCCCTTTTTGAGTCAAAGAGCTTACCATGACAATCGGTATTGGGAATTGAGGCATCAACTTGCGTAGAAATTCGACGCCATCCATACGTGGCATTTCAACGTCTAGCGTTAGAACATCAGGTTTAAGCTGAACGATTTTGTCTCGGGCAATATAAGGGTCAGCCGCTGTTCCAACGACAAGGATATTGGGGTCAAGAGATAAGCCGTTGCTGAGAATTTGGCGTACCAGTGCCGAGTCATCAACGACGAGTACACGAATCTGTTTTGCCATTACCTGTTTCCTTTCTGGTAGGCCGCGGGCATTAAATATTTGAATAGCTCACTGTCGCGGCCAAGTGTTTCAGAATGTCCGATGAAAAAATAGCCTTCTGGTTCCATGCTTTGGTTAAACCTCTGCACAAGAGCATTTCGTGTGAGCTGATCAAAGTAGATCATAACGTTTCGGCAAAAAATAATTTGAAATGGTTTTTTGAATGGAAACGTTTTGTTCATAAGGTTGAAGCGACGGAAAGTCACTTCATTACGGATTTTGTCGCACACCTGCATTTTCCCGTTCGGTAACTTAGTAAAGTACTTTCTTTGTAGGGTTTCTGGGAGCGATGCAACCTTGTCTGCTCCATAAATGCCCTGTTGAGCCGTTAACAATACCTGCTCTGAAATATCTGTAGCTAAGATTCCTGCATCCCAGCTGCTGTATTGAGCACCAAGATATTCATGCATTAACATGAGTAATGTGTAGGGCTCCTCACCTGTTGAGCATCCGGCACACCATACTCGAATGTCTTTGCGGTTTTCTTTTTTTAGCTTTTCACAAATCGCAGGTAAAGCCGTCTTTTGAAAGTAATCAAAGTGATCTTTTTCGCGATTAAAGTATGTATAGTTTGTTGAAACTAAATTGATAAGATCGCTAACCGCTTTTCCTGAGTTATCTGTTTTAAGATAATCGTAATAGTTTTGAAATGTGCCAAGATCTTTGTTGCGAATTAATTTCTGCAAGCGACCAACAAGTAGGGACCGTTTTTCATCGGTGAGATTAATCCCAAATCGGTCATAAATCAGCTGACGCAAAGAATTAAATTCTTGGTCAGAGATTGGCATCATCGTCGAGTTTTGTGTGGCTGAGGCTGGCATAGGTTATCCGAGTTCCTTTACTTTGTTTCGACGAGATTGCCGACGTCAAGGATTAGGCTGACATCACCGTTCCCTAGGATTGTGCAGCCTGAGCAGCCGCGCACGTTACCGACATACTCCGATAGGCCTTTGATGACTGTTTGTTGTTGTCCTAGGATTTCGTCCACCATCAGACAAATACTGCGATCCTGGTATTCAAGTACAATAAGAATTCCGTCTTCAAGGCTCGAATGGTCTGGTTGTACATCAAGCATCTCGTGAAGTCGAACAACAGGGAAGAAATTCTCTCGAACCCGAACAAGCTCTTCAGAGTCTGGGGTAATTGTAAGTGCGTCTGGCTGTGGACGGAATGCCTCTTTGATCGATAGAATTGGTACGATGCAGCGCGCATTCCCAACTCGTACAAGCATACCATCGATAATGGCGAGAGTAAGTGGAATGCGAAGTTTGATCGTTGTTCCTTGTCCGGGAACACTATTGACGTCAACTTTACCTTTAATTTTTTCAAGGTTTTGTTTAACGACATCCATACCAACGCCGCGGCCTGAAATATCTGTTATCTTCTCTGCCGTTGAGAAGCCCGGTTGGAAAATCATATTATAGATCACTCGATCACTTAGGTCTGAACCGTCACCTTCAATGAGCCCATTTTTAATGGCTTTTTCAAGGATCTTTTCTTTATTGAGGCCACGTCCGTCATCTTGTAGCGTGATCCACACCTCTCCCTCTTCATGGCATGCATCAAGGTGCACTGTTCCTTTTTCCCCTTTTCCTGCCGCAAGCCGCTCTTCGGGTGGCTCAAGTCCATGGTCCATTGAGTTGCGTAAAATGTGGACAAGTGGATCCGTAATTGTCTCGATAACGGTCTTATCAACTTCTGTGGCTTCTCCCGTTAGTTTTAGGTCAACTTTTTTGCCAGATTTGACGGATAAATCGTGAACCAGTCGAATCATGCGGCGGAAGAGTCCTGATACGGGGATCATGCGAATAATCATCGCCATCTCTTGTAGCTCTCGAACTAGTTTCCCCATTTGCTGGGCTGCTTTGTTAAAGCTTTCAAGCTCGAGACCGTCAAGGTCTGGGTTGTGGATAAGCATGTTCTCAGCAATTACTAGCTCACCGATTAAGTTGATCAGGTTGTCGAGTTTCTCTAGGTCGACACGAATATCTTGTTTCTTTACTTGTGCTGGTTTGGCTTTTGCCTTCTGAGGCGGAGCGGGTGGCTGCTTTTTGACCTCGTTTTGTGATGATAGTGCTTGGTCGACCTGCTCAGCAGATGCTTTGCCCATGTCAATCAAAACGTCACCGAGTGGCTTTTTTTGCTGTTCGAGGGCTTCTTCGACGCACTTTTGGCTAACGACACCTTTTTCAACTAAGACTTCGCCGATTTTTGGAGCAGGTAAAGCCTTGAGTGCTTCGACGTGGGCTTCTAAGTTGGAAATGTCATCCTTGCCTTGACCACTAAGCCCTAAAACACCCTCTTTGAGGGCGTCGACGGCATGGAGAAGAGTGTCAAAAGGGTTTTCAGTAGCAAACGCGCCACCACTTTTAATGATGTCGAGAACATTTTCTATTTGGTGACTAAGGGCCTCAAGATTGCCGTATCCAAAAAAACCACTGTTACCTTTGAAGCTATGAATATTGCGAAAAATTGCAGCAACGAATTCAGAGCTAGCAGGGTCTTTTTCCCAAGAAAGTAGACCTTGTTCTGAAGCGTCGAGCAACTCGTCGCCTTCTTGGATAAAGCGCTCAACCATTTCGCTTGTAATTTCAAGCATGAGATCGTCAGATTTTGTTGGTGCCGTTGCTTCAACCTCGGTAGCATCTTCAGTTGTTATATTTGCTTCGGGGGTAGGTTCTGCCACCTCTTCAACGGTTTCTTCACTTGGGGCTGGGCTCTCCATGGCGGTGTGGAATTGCGCCGACATGGTTTTACTCTCTTCAGCTAAAGCTTCATCGTTAAAGTTTTCATCAACACAGTCAAGGGCATCTTTCATGAAGTCGCATGATTCACAAAGGAGTGTGACGTGTTCTGGGAGCAGGTCAAGCTTGTCAGAGCGAACCATGTCAAGCAGGCTCTCCGCAGCATGGGCTACACCAGTAATATTGTTGAACTCGAGAAAGCCTGCACTTCCTTTCATTGAATGGAAAAGTCGGAATACCGCGTTAATTGTTTCGTTGTCGGTGTTTTGTCCAAGTTCAATGATCGTCGGCTCAAGTTGCTCGATCATGTCACGACTCTCTTGCGAAAACTCTTGAATAATCTCTATTTGATCACTGCTTAGCTCGTCAGTCATGGCTTTGTCGATTCTCCGTAAAAAGGGCTACAAATGAAACTAAATAGCAGAAGGTAAATTATTGTTTAATGCATTGAGTTGACGTTCACATATGAAGTGTTTCTATTTCACTCTGTGACGCTAACGGTTCCAATGCTGTCTCAATTTTAATGATTCGTTTTATTATAGTGTAAAATGGAAAAATTCTGTACTTGTTTTTCATGTATTAGGTGTCAAATAAATGACATCGTTTAGTTTTTCCTTTGGTGTCGTTGACTTTTGACCCTGTGAACGTGTTGCTAGATGTCGATTAGTGTTGGCCGTTCAGGCAGTTTGGCTGCTGGCTCGTTTATTGCATTGTGAGTTATGTGTTCGTTGTTGCTAACGTGGCATATTTATTTAAAAATTTAAAATTACCCATGTTGTATTCAGTGGCATGGATCTTTAGCTATCTAACCATTTGCTGGAGTGCGGGTTTGAACAGTAGAAAGTCTTTTGTGATGGTATTGCAGATCGTGTTGATCTGCTGTGCGTTCCCCTATGGCGCGTGGGGACAAGAGAACTTTGTGCTGCTCTCGGTGGAAAAGCATGATGAAGTGAATGTGACTCGCTTGACTTTGCAGTTCAATCGATTGCCAGAATTTCAAGTTAAAACTTCTGGGCAGAGGTTGGATATCGTTCTGCCTGAGACTCAAGCATCGTCAAATACGCAATTGCCGCCAGAAGACGAGCGGCTTGTTCGAGTGCTGATCGGGCAAGCGCAAAAAAAGTTAATGCTTTCGTTTCTGTTACGTCGGCCACCGTATTTTGTCAATAGCGTGAAGGATGTGCAGGATCATCGTCTCGTGGTTGACTTGCATTGGCAAGACTCTCAGCGGGGGACGCGACCAGCAATCTCAAGAAGTTTGCCTGGGCAATCTTCGATCCAGAGCGGTGGCGGGGTTGCTGGCCGAGGGATTAACTCAAAGTATCGTGGCGACTGGCAAAGGTTTTTTGCTGAGTATGAACGGCCCGTTAAGCTTGGGGCGCATATAAACTATACCCTTGCACCATTTCCTTGTCTTGCTTTGGTTGATGACGTATTTGATGTGTTACCTCTCGATGTTGCAGCTTTGGCTGACAGTGAAGATTGGGATGCCGCAATTACGGCTTTAAATTATGTTGGACTTGAAGCAGAACGGGGCGATGCACCATTAAGGTTGATGCTGATTAAAGCTGATCTTCATCAGCGGGCAGGAAATTATAAAAAAGCAAGGCGTTTTCTGGCGCGGATAGATCGGTTGTTAAGTGATGAGCAGAAAGACCTTGCTGCTTGTGTTTCTTTGCAGCGTTTATATTTGGCTAGTGATCAGGTTCGTGATCCATATGAGCTCTTGGCTGAGTTAACGCTTGCCGTTGATCAACGTTATCCTATTGCTATGCAAAAATATCTCGATCTATTTCAGGCTGAGGTTCTGATTGCATCAGGAGATGTACAGCAAAGTAATCCCATCCTTCAAGGAGCATTACTTGAGGGTGTGGGCGATCTTGAAGGTCTTTACCGTCTACGTTTAGCTGATGTCGCTGCGATACGCGGCGACCACAAGGGTGCGATTAATCGGTATTTAGCTTTAGACGATCAGTTGGTTGGGCAGCCATTTTCACTTGCCGCCTATGCAACAAGTCTTTATCGCGACAAGCAATATGATGCCACAATAGAAACGATCAAGACATTGCTGGAGGATCTTGATGATTCAGATCATCGCGATTTAGCTCGTTATATGATGGGACTAGCTTTGATTCATCGTGGTGATGGTGGGGCTGGGTACGATTTGCTGCACCAAATTCTTCCAGGAACAATAGGGGCTATTTTAGCGAAGGCGAAGATTGCTGATTTAGGAATTCAGACAGATGATTTCTATAGTCGTCGACGGTCATTAAATGAGTTCGAGATGTTGGTGGATATGATGCCAACACGCAGCGGCCGAGCGGAGATGCAATTCAAACATGCGGTTGCTACGTATCTATTGGGTCACAGAATGGCTGCAATAGATGAACTTCAATTGTTTCTTCGCTCTGATCGTATGACTGATTTAGTTCCACACGCCCAAGCATTACTCGTTGAGATCTTGCCTGGGGTTATTCATGATCTTGTCGAGGGCGAAAAGTATTTCAAGGCGTTAGTCTTGGTCGAGCAAAATAGAGATTTGTTGGTCACGAGCCAGAAAAACTTTTCGTTTCTCGTTGAGCTAGGGCAAGTCTTCTCAGAGCTTGAATTTTCAGAGCGAGCCGTGCGTTTGTATCTGTATTTAATGGATGTTACCAGTGTCGGTGATCGTCAGGAGCAAGTCTATCGACCATTGATTGAAGCATTGTCGCAACAAGATGATTATCAACGTGTTTTAGATTACGCAGGTCGCTACGAAACTCTCTACCCACAAGGTGAAAGTCGTGCCGAAGTTTTTTTGGCTAAGGTAGAGGCCTTGCAGAAGTTAGAGCGTAATGGCGAAGCGCAACTGCTTTTGGATGATCCTAAACGACCTCAGTCGCATGAGATTAATCGCTTAGCTGCTACGTTAGATTTACAAAACAACTTACTTGAGTCCGCAGCGTTAAGCATCGCAAAAGTTGTTGGTAGCGATATGACTCAAGCAGCAAGTGAAGATGTCTTGCTACAAGCTGAAATCATGCTTAAGCAAAATAAGCGCAGTAACGCTTTGGGGCTTTATCGTTACTTGAAAACAGTGGCTGAGTTTGCTGACCAAGCACAATATCGTGAAGCATCGATTCTCTTGCAGCAAGGGTCTAAAAAGGCTGGGTTAAATCTTTTGGAACAACTGGTCGAAAATAGTAGTGACGGCCCGTGGAAAACACTCGCACAAGAAACTTTACAAATAGAACGGTTTAACCGTTGAAAGGGGTAAGCCATGTTGGGAAATGGTTTAGTCGATAAAACCGCATTATTGTTAAAAAAAACACTCGACTTGCGCATGCAAAACCAGCAAGTGATAGCGGGTAATGTGGCCAATGCGCAAACGCCAGGCTATAAAGCGCAACGTTTAGAGTTTGACAAGGCATTACGTCAAGCTGTTGATGGCCAAGGGCATGATGTGTCGGTAACTCATCCAAATCATATCTCGTCGCATGGTGGAGCCGTTGCACGTGTCGAAGCAACGGTTTCTGAAGTTAAGGGGACTGGAGCCCTTGGTGATGGCAATACGGTGAGTGTCGATCAAGAGATGATTTTGCTCGCTCAAAACCAATTAATGTATGAAGCGTCGGCCCAATTATTAAGTAAGAAGATGAGTATTATTAAATACGTAGTCCAAGGGAATTAAGGGAGGACAGTTAAATGGGTATTTTTACATCCTTAAATATTAGTGCTTCGGCCCTTCAAGCTCAACGGACACGCCTCGACACAATAAGTTCAAATATGGCTAATGCTGAAACAACTCGTACGCCTCAAGGCGGACCTTATCAGCGTAAAATGGTGGTGTTTGAGAGCCAGCAGATGTCCTTCGCAGATCATTTGTCGAGTCGTTCTAATCGAGCAATAAGTGGTGTGCGTGTGAGCAATATTGCAGTGGACAATCGTGAGCCTAAGTTGGTTTATGACCCCCAGCATCCTGATGCGGATGATCGAGGTTATGTTGCTATGCCTGATATTGATATTCTCAAAGAAACCACTGATATGATGATGGCTACGCGTGCGTATGAAGCCAATATTACGACGATAAAATCCGCCAAGCGGATGGCGCTTAAAGCCCTTGAGATAGGTAAGTAGGAAAGGATTCTGTCATGACAGATATTTCGATAGATAGCCACTTGAAGTCGATGATGCCTTCGCTTGGACAAAGTCAGCCGCAAGCGAGTAGCAATTTTGGTGAGATGTTGACACGGGCGATTTCAGAGACAAATGAGGCTCAATTGGGTGCTGATAAGGCTGTGACCGATTTGAGCACAGGGCGATCTGATAATCTGCATGAAGTGATGCTGGCGATGGAAGAGGCTGATATTTCGATGCGGATGTTGGTACAGATGCGTAACAAAGTTGTTGATGCATATCAAGAAATTATTCGTATGCAGGTTTGATGTTTAGTGCAAGGGCTGATGTGACGAGTACGAGTGTTTTATGTGTGTAGGTGGGGATAAAGGGAAATCATGGCTGAGTTAGAAAAAGGAAATATTTTTTCTGTTTTAAGTGGTTGGCCGCTGTCGCGAAAGATCAGTCTCGGAGCTGTGGCTGTATTTTCGATGACTTTGTTTGCATTGATCATCTTACAAACACGCCAATCCGATTATCAGTTATTGTTCGCAAACTTACCTCAAAGTGATGCGTCGTCTATTGTCGTTTGGTTAAAGGAGCGCAAAATTCCTTACGAACTCCAAGGTGGTGGAAGTTCAGTCTATGTTCCTGCTGATAAAGTGTATGAAACGCGTTTAGAACTTGCTGGTTCGGGCCTGCCTCAAGGGGGCGGTGTCGGTTTTGAAATCTTTGATAAGCAGAGTTTGGGCATTACTGACTTTGTTCAAAAAGTAAATTACTTGCGGGCCATGCAAGGTGAATTGGCACGTACGATTGCATCGTTGTCTCCTGTTGCAGCAGCTCGCGTTCATTTGGCGTTGCCACAAAAGAGGCTTTTTAAGAGTCAGCAGCAAGCAGTTACGGCATCCGTTATTGTTAAAATGATCGCAGGAGCAAATTTAAGAGATTCACAGGTGCAGGGGATTGTTAACCTTGTTGCTGGAAGTGTTGAAGGGTTAGAAGCCGAATACGTTAATGTCGTCAACTCATCAGGCAAGGTACTCTCCAAGCGTCCTGAAGAGGGACTGAATGGACCGATGACGCCAGGGATGTTGGAATATCAACAAGCTGTTGAGCGACAAATGGAAAGTCGAGCTCAAGATTTACTCGACCGTGCTCTTGGCGTCTCGAACTCCTTAGTAAAAGTAACTGCAGTCCTTGACTTTGCTCAGGTGGAAAAACTTGAGGAGCTATACGATCCTAAAAGTGCTGTGCCCCGTAGTGAGCAAATACAAGAACAGAAAGACTCTGGTGGAAGTTCAGTTGGTGGTGTACCCGGTGTGCAATCTAACTTAGAGGGAGGAGCAGCTGTTGGTGGCGGGTCCTCGGCTACGAGTAGTAATAATGCTGAAACGACAAACTATGAGATTAGTAAAGTGGTTAACCGTACTGTCGCGCCTGTCGGTACGATCAAGCATCTTTCCGTTTCTGTGCTTGTGGCTGACGTTCTGGCCGAAGCGGCCGATGAGGGCGTTGAAGCTAAATTGCAACCTCGCCCTGAGCAGGAATTACGTACGATAGAAAAAATGATTCAAAGTGCTCTCGGGATTGATTCAACACGTGGCGATCAAATAAATGTTGTTTCGATGCCCTTTGCGGATGAGTTCTATACGAAACCTGTCGCTGTTGAGTCATCAATTAGTGATAATCTTTATTCGTACCTACCGATCATTAAGTATGGTGCTGGAGCTTTGGGCGCGCTGTTTTTATATTTCATGATGGTGAGACCTGCTCTGAAAACATTGCAATCTGAGTCAACAGTGCAGCACTTTAAAACAGTAAAAGAACTTGAGGCAGAAATGGCATCAGGTAAAAGTAGTCCTGTTAAGCTCGACCCAACTGAGCAAATGAGACAAAATATCCTTAAGGCTGAAAACTCTCCATCGCAGGTTATTCGTACCTGGATGACAGATGAAAAGTAACGGGTTGAATTAGGAGTGTTTGCGTGGAAGTAATGCAATTAAACAGGATGTCGGGGCATGAAAAAGCGGCAATATTGTTGATGTGCCTAGGTGAGTCAGCGACGTCGGCAGTTTTTGCTGAACTTAATAGCGATGAGGTTCGGATTCTGACTCGGATTATGATGACCATTGATCATATCCCTGCTGAGTTGGCTAACGATATTATGGCCGAGTTCCAAAACGATCAGAAAAAAAATCCTGGTATGTACATAAAGAGTGAAGAGTTTATTCGTAATGCCATCACTGGTAGTGGGGGTGAGCAGGCCGAAGTGTTGCTTGAAGAGATCATGAGCGGAGCTGAGACTCGTCCACTTGAAACGATTGCTACAATGCAGCCGCGAATGGTCGCTAGCTTGCTGGAAAATGAGCATCCGCAAACTCTTGCCTTAATTTTGTCAACTCAACGTTCAGACCATACGGGGAAGGTTTTAAAGTATTTGCCCGATGAGGTGGCAGGCGATGTTATGTATCGTATTGCTAAAATTGACAAGGTTATGCCCGAAGTTATTGCTCAGATCGAGGAAGCACTGCGTCGTGAAATCGGTGGTGTAAGTAAGAAAGAGCAGCAAGAGGTTGGGGGTGTTGATAAAGTTGTGGATATCCTCGGTCGTGTTGAAAAAGGTTCTGATCGAATGATTGTTGATAGCATTGAATCGGTTGATCCCGAACTTGCCGAATCAATTCGTAAAAAGATGTTTACCTTTAGTGACTTGGTTAATATTGATGGCCGAGCGATGCAGATGATTTTGCGTGAAATAAACAATGACACTCTCACTCTGTCACTGAAAACTGCGCCAGATGATTTGAAGAATTTGATTTTCTCAAATATCTCAAATCGCGCTGCGGAGATGATTAAGGAAGATCTTGAAGCTATGGGTCCAGTTCGTTTGTCTGATGTCGAGGCCATGCAGCAAACAATTGTTAAGTTAGCTCTTAAGCTCGAGGAAGAGGGGCAAATTGTGATTCCTGGACGTGGAGCAGGTGATGAGCTTGTCTAAAATTATTCGTAATTCTGAAGGGCTTGATTGTCGTCGAGTCATTATTTCTGATCTCAGTACGGTGACTCAGGCTGAGTCGAGTGGCTTTGTTGTTGTCGACTCGTCTCATATGGAACAGGCTGAAGTCGAGTCCAGCGCTGTGGTATCAAATGTGGATTCCGTTTCTGTTGATTTGTTGTTAGAGCAACAAAAACTAGACTTAGCAGAGAGGTTTGAAGAGGGTCGTCAGCGTGGTGTCGCTGAGGCTGAGCAATCATTTGCCCAAACGACTCAGGCTCTCGCGTCAGCGTGTGAGCAGATTTCGAATCTGAAAGAGAAAATGCTCGAACGAAGTCAGCCCGATATGTTGAGGCTGGTATTTGCCATTGCTGAACGAGTCGTGCAAGCCAACGTTCAAATCGATACAGAAGTGATAACTCGTACGGTACGGCAGGCGATTCATTTGGCTGTCAGTGCTGAGGAGTTCCATATCCGAATAAACCCAGAAGATCTTCACGTGGTAAATGACCATAAACCGTTGTTTATTGCTAGCTTGAGTGGCCTGAGTAATATTGAATTTGTCCCTGATGAAAGCTTAACTCGCGGAGGTTGTATTCTTGAGTCACCATTAGGGCGAGTTGATGCGACCATGGAAGCGCAACTGGAGGCGATATCTAACTGTCTTCAAGAGGCGACTAGGGGGGAGTGATGGCAAACC
>Ga0193954_1000306_pt1 | contig 29395 bp, 33 predicted proteins | sample BB_5_MG_FD_140340 | JGI IMG/M metagenome (GOLD analysis project Ga0193954, IMG submission 140340) | Microbial mat bacterial communities from the Broadkill River, Lewes, Delaware, United States - BB_5_MG | ecosystem: Environmental > Aquatic > Freshwater > River > Microbial mats | place: USA...
CGCATTAGATTTGGATGAAGTTGAAAAGATACTCAATAAACACAGTGGACTTAAAGGGCTGTGTGGTATGCAAGATATGCGTGAAGTTATTGATGCTTCTAATCATGGTAATCGTGATGCTACTTTAGCAATTGAGCTTTTTTGCTACCGTGTCAAAAAATACATTGGAGCCTACATGGCAATTATTGGCTCACTTGATGGGATTGTCTTTACAGGAGGGATTGGTGAAAACTCACCATTGATTCGACACAATATACTTCAAGAGATGGAGCATCTCAATATCTATATAGAGCCTAACAAAAACAGTAACAATGAAGCTTCAATTGAGCAAAAAGGGATCAAAATTGCCGTCATTAAAACCAACGAAGAGTTGGAGATGGCACGCTTGATTATGAGTGTAGAGTAACGCAGTTTCTTCCGCTCTTTTTAGAGAAGTAGAGGGCTTGATCTGCTCTTTTGATGGCAGACTGGATCTCTTCATTTTTACTCAGTAGAAGCGTGACACCAAAGCTACAGGTGAGCTTTTTGATGTGTTCAAATGGATAATCTTCAATGATAAGACGTAGGTTTTGAGCGACTTTTTTAGCTCCATCGATGGATTGTGTCGCAATGAGCAGAATAAACTCTTCACCACCCCATCGTATGAGGTAGTCACTCTCTCTGACGGAGGCTTTGACCTGTGCTACAAGCTCTTGTAACACATAATCACCTATATCGTGTCCGTAGGTATCATTGATCTTTTTAAAGTGATCAATATCAAAAAAGATAATGGCAAGTTTTTTGTTTTGAGAATAGGTGTTATGAATGATCTTCTTTGCATTGGAAGCAAAAAATTCACGGTTGTATGTGTGGGTCAATTGATCAAGGATTATTTTCTCTTGCAACATAATCTGCTCTTGTATGGTTCCGCTAATGTCATTGAACGTCACGACAAAATAGTTGTCTTTGTAGGCATTGTAAGAGATGGCAAGAGAACACTCATGCCCCCCTTTATCTTTGATAAGCACAACTTTATCTTTATTAGAGATTGTATCCAGATGTTTGACCCAGTTGCGTCCATCGGGTACTTTGCCTAGGTGATAGTAGTTATCGTGCCTGATAAAGAGATCGCAGATACATCGATACTCTTTTTTAAAGACTTCTAAGCTAGGGTATCCCAAAAAATCTAAAAATGCTTGATTGATATCGAGAATCTCCTCCCCATTGGTAATGACGATAATTGACTTTTGGGTATCCAAAATTCTTTTGGTTTTCAAAGAGAGATTTTGCAATCGTATTTTAGAGAGGTATTCACGGTAGATAAACATGGTAGCCAAAAGGATCAAAATGATACCGATAGCAAAAATAATAATATGGTTGTATTTAAATCGCAAAAGTGTCTCATTATCAACTTGCAATACAATGGATGCGACTATTTTTTTACTAATGGGGTTTTTGAGTGGTAAAAAGGTAAAAAATGTTTTTTGATCGATGGAAGAGAGTGTGAATATCTCTCCTTGGAGTATTCTTTTGTTAGCGATTTTAATGTTTTGTTCATCAAGTTTCTCAATCTCAATATGTTTAAACTCATACTCCAATTGTTTTTTGATGATGCCTTCATAATAAAAACCTGCCAAGGGGCTTTGGGCATAATTGCTCTGCTCATTTTTAAATACTTTTTCATTGACCACACTTTTGGCAACAAAAAATCCTGTTTTGGCATTATGAGAATGGGCAAACTCCCGTGCAATGGCGTGCGCACTAAAGGAGGTCTCGACACTTCCTAAATGCTCTTTGTGATTGTTGCTAATCAAAGTAAGGGGGAAGACATAGCGAAATCCATTGTAGATTCTCCCCTCCTCAAAGCCCTCTACAGGAGTATGGTTTTCATTGACCCATTCCACAGTAGCACGAATGCCTGTTAGGTTGTCTCCATATTTATCAGGACGATGAAAACGCAAAAAGCTCTCATTGTTTTTGAGATGAAAGTGCAATTGTCGAAGATCATAAGTTTGCAAAAGGCGGTATTTTTCAACTAGTAAAGCATAGAGTGTTTTGCGTGCAAGATCTTTTTGCTCTACATCATGGTAAGCTTGTTTCATAATCTTTTTAACACTGGTATTATTGATCACTGTTTCAAACATTGTATTGGCAACACTTTGATATTTCCCTTGGATAACATTAAAATCTTTGTGAATCATACGTTGATGGTTTTTAAAAAACTCTTTTTTTTCCCGAGTGTAGTTGAGATTTAAAATCGTATACAAGAGTAAGACAGCAAGTACAAAAAGAAGGCTAAAAAAGACCATATATTTTTGAGAGTGATGCTCCTGAAGGCTAGAGGATTTCTCTTTGATGTACAATAAAAGTAGCAAAAAAGAGAGTGTAAGAAGTCCAAGAAAGCTTAGAATATTGATAAGCAGAGATCTGTTTTTAAGTGTAGAAGTATCAATGCTATTAAGTGAACGAAACATCAAAATATACGCCATGGATTGCTCAGTATTGTCAAAAAGTGTATGATGAACCAACAGAGTGTTATGATCATCGATGCTGTAAATGCTTTTGTAGTTTAAAAAGCTATGGAGACTTTGGTGTTTTTTAATGTGTTCAATGATACTTTGATCAACATTTTTATTGGCGATATAATGCCCCTCGATAAAGGATTGGGTAAAGGGGTATTTTAACTGTTTGGTGTAAGCTTTATCAACAATAATAATGGGTTTAAACCCCTCTTTTGAAATCTTTTTGGCAATAGAGTTGAAGTGAGTAATGGTCTCTAAAAATCCAATAAAATGGTTGTTTTTATCAAAGAGAGGTACAAGGGCTTTAAAAGAGAGATCATACTTATCAACATCAATGGAAGTATGGACTTTTTGAATATCTTTAAAGGTTCGAATCTCTAATAAATTGTCTCCACGCTCATCACTCCAGCTTCGTGATACCACTTTGCCCTCTTTGTTGACCAGTTGAAACCAAACATTTTTAAAGTCCGTCTCTTCTCTAAGTTTGAGTGAGAAGGTATTGAGGAGTGTTTGGATATTGCGATTATCAAGAATGGCTTGATTGAGTCTTTGGTCTTGGGCAAGAGCAAGTGAGATGGTGAGTGTGGCATTTTTCTTCTCTTCGATAAGCATTTGTACTTTTTTGCTGATATTGGAGCTTAATTTACTGTAGATTTTAGATGTATTGAGCGTGTATTGGTACGCTTTATAGTATTTGTTGAGGATCAAGGCAAGGATTACAACCAGTATAAAGACCATACTGAGTACGAAACTCCAATTCCCATTTTTCATCATGACTCCAATATTTATACTTTATGACACATGCGTTTAGGCTGTAGAGATATTGTACCTTATTTTAGAAGAAAGCTCTAAAATTTTTTATCTACTTCACACAAGAGTTACAAAATTGAATAAAATTTACAAAAAAACCAACCATAAACCAATATTTAGCTAGAATATTATAAAACATAAATAAAAATGATAAATAGAGAGTTGGTATGAATATACAAGATTATACTATTGAACAACTAGAACAACTATCTTGCGAGATACGTGATAAAATTTTACATACAGTAAGCCAAAATGGAGGGCATCTAAGCTCCACACTTGGAGCAACTGATCTCATTGTAGCGATGCACCATGTCTTTGATTCATCCAAAGATCCTTTTATTTTTGATGTTTCGCACCAATCCTATGCACACAAACTGCTTACCGATAGATGGGATAGCTTTGATACCTTGCGAGAGTTTAATGGTATTAGTGGTTATACCAAACCCAAAGAGTCACCCCATGATTATTATGTCTCAGGGCATAGCTCTACTTCCATCTCTCTAGCGGTGGGAGCTGCCAAGGCTATCAGGCTTAAAAAGCAAGAAGAGAGTAGAGTACCTATCGCTCTTATTGGTGATGGCTCAATGAGTGCAGGGATGGTTTATGAAGCCCTCAATGAGCTAGGAGATAGAAAATATCCTGCAATTATTATCCTTAATGACAATGAGATGAGTATTGCCAAGCCTATTGGTGCGGTGAGTAAATATCTCTCACAAAGCATGGCAAGTCCTTTTTATCAAAAGCTTAAAAAACGCACAGAGAAAGTATTAGAGCATCTTCCCGAAGGGGCGACCTATATGGCAAAACGTTTTGAGGAGTCTTTTAAGCTTATTACCCCTGGTATTTTGTTTGAAGAACTTGGGATTGAGTACATTGGTCCCGTCAATGGGCATGATTTAGAATCTTTGATCAAAACGTTAAAAATTGCCAAAAACCTGAAAAAGCCTGTGATTGTCCATGCTCAAACAACCAAAGGCAAAGGGTATGAGATCGCCCAAGGACAAAAAGAGCATTGGCATGGAGTGAGTCCTTTTGATAAAGAGAGTGGACAAAGTCTCAAAAAATCAGCCAAACCCAATGCCACCACACTTTTTGGGAATAAGCTCTTAGCTCTTGCCAAAGAGAATGAGAAAATTGTAGGGGTTACAGCGGCCATGCCAAGTGGAACGGGGATGAATATTCCTATGGAGGCTTTTCCTGAGCGTTTTTGGGACGTAGCCATTGCAGAGCAACACGCTGTGACATCGGTAGGGGCTTTGGCAAAAGAGGGCTTTAAACCCTTTTGTGCGTTGTACTCTACCTTTTTGCAAAGAGGATACGACCAAATCGTACATGATATTTGTTTGATGGATGTGGGGGTAGTTTTTGCCATTGATCGAGCAGGAATAGTAGGCGAAGATGGAGAGACCCATCAAGGGGTATTTGATGTCTCCTATTTACGAGCATTGCCCAATATGACTCTTTTTGCTCCCTATAATGAAAGTACACTAAACCATGCTATGGAGTTTGCTACAGCGTACAATCACCCTTGTGCTTTTAGGTATCCTAGAGGAGCATTTATTGCAAGTGATCGTGATGAAAAACCTTTTGAACTAGGTCGTGGTGAGATTATCCAAGAGGGGAATAATGAAGAGCTTGTCTTAATTGGGTATGGTAATGGTGTGGGAAGAGCATTAAATACATCAAGACACCTCAAATTTAAGCCCACGATTGTTGATTTACGTTTTGTTAAGCCACTTGATATCGCCTTGCTTCAAAAATTAGCCCAAAAATATAAGCAGTGGTTTGTCTTTAGTGACTCTGTTAAGATAGGTGGTGTGGGCTCTGCGATTTTAGAAGCACTAAGTGAGCATGAAATTGAGGGTGTAGAACTTGTAAGTTTTGAGTATGAGGATGCTTTTATTACTCATGGTAATACGACATTGGTAGAGGAGTCTTTGGGATTGTTGCCACAGCAGTTGGCACGAACCATCGAAGAGATGCTTAACGAAAAAAAGGGGAAAGAATGAAGAAAATAGTCATAAGTGGTGCAAGTGGATTTGTAGGGAGTCATCTACAAGAGTATTTTAAAGACAACTACAGCATTGAGAGCATTGAACGTAAAGAGTTAAAAGACCCAGAGACACTTCTCAAAAAGATCGAGAGTGCTGATATTGTGATCAATCTTGCAGGTGCTAACATCATCCATCGGTGGAGCGATGATTATAAAAAACTGCTCTATTCAAGTCGTATTGATACCACCCATGCGATTGTTGAAGCCATCAACAAAGCTGCAAAACCTCCTATGCTTATCTCCACCTCTGCCATTGGTATTTATGATGGAGAGAACAAGCACGATGAAGAGAGCAAAAACCATGCCGATGACTTTTTGAGCAATCTTTGTAAAAACTGGGAAGCCGAAGCAAAAAAAGCAAGTGGGAAAGTGGCTATCTTCAGATTTGGTGTGATTATGGGGAATGGTGGAGCCTTTGCTAAGATGAGACTTCCTTTTAATCTAGGAGTAGGTGGGCAAATTGGCTCAGGGAAACAGTCATTTAGTTATATTCATATTCATGATTTGGCACGTGCGTATAAGTTTGTGATTGAACTTTCACTAGAGGGAGTATTTAATCTCACCACCCCCAATCCCACGACCAATCTTGGATTGACCAAAGCACTAGGCAAAGCACTAAGCCGTCCTACCGTGGTACCTTTACCTGAAGCAATAGTGACAATGATGTATGGCGAAGGAGCAGGAGTATTGACTAGTGGTCAGCATGTCTTACCCAAGCGACTTATTGATGCGGGCTTTGACTTTAAATTCAAAACCATTGATGAGGTCTTAAAAGATCTTGTGTAGTTGCAATCAAAAAGGTAAAACGTGCTACTAAAATATATTCTTTTTGTCTCTCTATTGATCAATCTACTCAGTGCCAATGTGCATCGATACGATGATAGTCGCTATCTACAAGAGATCAATGAAGAGCGTTATGACAACAGGTATCAGCAACCTCAAGAGATTATTGATGATGAGTACCGTGGGAGTATGCGAAAGGTGAATAACCATCAACCTCACAGACCCTCAACCCTGCCACTTAAAAGAGTAACCCCTCCTAAACGCTATATTTTGCAAAATGGTGTTCGGAAGTTTAGTGATGAGGATCAGCTCAAAATCATCAACAAAGATGAGTTTGATGAGATAAATACACTCAGCAAAGACCTTGCCATCCCTTACAATGCCAGAATCAAGGTCGAGGTTAATATTGCATCCCAACGTATGAGTATCTATGCCAATGGCAAACGCTACTACCGATGGAAAGTCTCTACAGGGAGATGGAAATACCCTACTCCTAGAGGTTACTATCGTCCGCAATTCCTCAAACGGATGCACTACTCCAAAAAGTACGATAACGCTCCTATGCCCCATTCGGTCTTTTTTAAGGGAGGCTATGCCATCCACGGTACCAACTCTATCTCCCGTCTGGGACGCAAAGCCTCACATGGCTGTATTCGTTTGCACCCTCGCAATGCCAAAAAGCTCTTTGGACTCATTAAAAGTCGAGGAAAACATAATATCTCTATTGTGGTACGCTAGTGCAAGATATTGAGATCATCAAAAAAGATATTAAACATATCTACATTCGCATTAAGCCCCCTGCACAAGTGATCCTCTCTGTCCCTAAACGAACCAAACAAAAGACCATTGATAATCTTTTGAATGAAAAGCAAGAGTGGATCAACAAGCAACTCCAATCTTTTGCCCAGCACTCTAGCCCAAAAACATTGGAGTATATTGAGGGGGATCAACTCTACTTTTTGGGCAAGTCCTACCCACTCAAAGTACTCCATGCTCCCCATAGCCATGTAGAGTTTAAGAATCAAAGCATTTATCTTCACACACCCAATACTAGCTCCATAGCCCATAAAGAGGCAATCATCAACCAATGGTACACAGAGCAAGCCAAACTCTATTTTGATCAAGCCATCAGTAAATACCACCCCTATGTCAATCGCCCCATCCATGCTGTGAGGATCAAAAAAATGAAAACAAGGTGGGGGAGCTGTAACCACTCTAAAGGCTATATCAATCTTAATGTTGAGCTTATCAAAAAACCTCTTGAAGCTTTGGAGTATGTGGTCTTTCATGAACTTGTACATCTCATCCACCCCAACCACAGCAAAGCGTTTTATTACTATATAGAACAGTATATGGAAGATTGGAAAGCCAGAGAGGCTTTGTTGAAGTAGTAAAAATATAAAGTTGATTTTTATAACTCTTATTCCCTGTCTTCTTAGGTAGGTTTTTCCATTATGAAGTTTTCTAATTATTGAATCACTCTAAAATATATTACTTTTACCTATCTTTTGCTATAATTTTATAAAATAACTTTTTAGGCTTACTTCATAATGTTAGATATGTTCATCAATTTTGTTTTTGATATTGGGTATATAGGATTTTTCTTCTATATGGTTGTTGTTGGGACGTTTATTCCTTTGCCTACACAAGTGATCTTACTGCCTGCGGGGTATCTCGCATCATTAGGTAAGATGGACTTTGCCATGCTTTCTGTGATTACCACAGCAGGCACACTGATGGGAGCTATGATCAACTATACCTTTGCCAATAAGATTGTGGTCAAAGTATTTACAGGCAATCGTAGACGTACACTGATTAGAATCAAATATTTTTTTAGGCGTTATGGTAAAGCTTCAGTTTTGTTTGCTCCATTAGTGCCTAGTATGGGGCAGTATATCTCTATCCCCGCAGGCATATCCAAGATGCCACTCATATGGTTTATCCCGCTTACCTATCTATCGAACTTTGCATGGAATGTGACAATGCTCTCTTTGGGGTATTTCTTTGGAGATAATGCACAAGAGAACTTGCAACTTGTAGTTTATGGACTTTTGATTATGTTTGGGGTGGTTTGTTGTTTTTGGATGATCCAAAGGTTTAGAACAAAAAAGATAAAACTCTCTACTATGAATGTTTAATCGTAGAGAACTACGATTAAGCATAGACCTCTTGTTTGCCTAGTTTTTCAACAAGCATAGTATAAAAGACTGCACGGTATTTGTTGCGTACCGATGTACCAATGGCTACGCAGATCTCTTTGACCATTGCATCAAGTTCTTCTTCTGAGTTATCTAAACCAAGCTTTTTTTGCAAAAAATTCTTTTTGACGGTATTAAGCTCACTTGGGTCTCCACACGATATGGATTCAGCATCTTTAAGGTAGATAGAAGGACCTAAACCTTTGGTGACTTTTGTTAGTAGTTCTATATCTACACCCAATTTTTTATCAGCAACAAATTTAGTATATAACGCTATTTTATCATCGAGTTTACTCATAGTTATCCTTTAAAGTTATAGTGGTTATTATAGCACTATTTTTTAAACATCAACAATGATTTATCTTTGACCTCTTGGTAGAGATAGATATCAAGGCTATCGATGAGCTTTAATGAGGTCATTGAAGCAATCTCTTCTATAGAGTAGTAATATTGATTGATAGTAGCTTGTTCTTTGTTAAAGCTTTTATTTTCGTTTTGGCTAAAGAAGGTAAACTCTGAAATATAAACCCCATCAGTAAAATCACTATCAATGGTGAGAAACCTTGTTTCATCATCAACGATATACGAGCCTACTGCCACATTCTCAAAGCCCTCTAGGGTATTGATATCAAGTAAAAAGAGTCCATTGGGAGCAAGAAGCTTTTCCACACAGCCCAAAAAGCGTTGCAAAGCAAAGTGGTCAAGGTAGTTGAGCGTATCAAACATCGCTGTAATGACCTCAAAATTACCCTCAAGATTACAAATATCGATACATTTGGCATCAATGCCCTTGGCAAGGGTAGCCTCTACCATGAGGGGGCTTAGATCAACACCCATTAGTTTACTAGGCTTAAACTCCTTTTGGATTTGAGTCAAAAACTCACCTTTACCGCATCCAATATCAAGCAGAGAATCAAAGCTTTGTTCTTTGAGTGTATCGATATAGTAGCCTTGGAGATCTTTTGAAGCCTCTTCAAGCCCTAAAAGATCTTCGACTTTGGCGTAGAGATCAAGATTTTGCACGTTTCTCAACAACCTTTTTGATTTCACTATAGATAGATAAAATCTCATCTTTTTTACTGTAGTAGCTGTTTTTATTGGCAATCAAATGAGCTGATGACTCCATAATATCTTCGGCAACTTTAAGTCCATTTTCTCGCATGGTTGAACCTGTCTCGACAATATCAACAATGGCGTCACACATACCAATCAATGGAGCAAGCTCAATAGAGCCATAGAGCTTGATGACCTCTACTCCTACCGCTTTGGAGGCAAAGTAGTTTTTGGCGATATTTTCCATTTTACTAGCCACTTTAATATTGGGTTTGCTCCAATCAAGCTCATCTTCATTTTTGATACCAATGGAGACTTTGCACTTGCCCAGTTGCATATCAAGGAGCTGAATAATATCGAGTTCTTGTTCGGTGATGACATCAAGCCCTACCACACCAATATCGGCACATCCATACTCTACATAGGTAGGTACATCTTGGTTTCGTACGTTTAAAAACTTGAATCCGCCTACTTCCAAAATCAGTTTTCGGTTCTCAAACTCAAATTTTTTATCAAAGATTTCTGAAAAGATCTCAAGTGTCTCCTCAGCGATTCTACCTTTTGGCAGTGCTACGGTTATCATTTTTGTTTCCTTTTTTTGTGTCGCTTAAGCCCTTTTTGGATTCCTTGGAAGAGGAGTCTCTCATCGTAAATTGCCTCTTTAAAAAAGGAGGAGAGAAACTCACCATCGCCACCACTAAAATATAACTTTGCATGATGTTTATGATTAGATATAAGTGCTTTTATTGATGCGATTATACCATAACTAATCGAATCTTGTGTTGTAATGGGGAGTTTCTTTAGCGATATATTTTGGTTTAGCTCAACTTTAAGTGCAGGGGAGATATTGGCATAACTTTGCAGATAGGCTCGAATCCCTGGTAAGATAAATCCACCCCTGTATTTGCCATTTCGTACAATATCCACGGTAATCGCACTCCCTGCATCAATGAATACTCCATTTTTTTTGCTTAGAGAGAGGGCTTTGCGGTCAATGCCCATGGTTGGGTACTCTCCCTTGATATGAAGCTTTGCTCCAATATCTTGCCATTTTTTGATTTTGTTGAGCTTTTTGGATAATGCCATACTCACAGAGATATAGAGCAGTTTTTGGTTACTGTATTTTTTGATGGCTTCATCGTGAGGTAGATGGATTACCTCTTTGCCATTATAGATATGAAAGTGGGTATTGCCAATGTCCGCAAGCAACATATATATCCTTTTTTCAAAATTAAAACATCTCATAGTTAAAGTTAGATATTTTATCCAATAAATTTCTAGGAAAGATTAATAATGATAATACGCAAACTCTTTAAATTTGAAAATGCTCACATTGTACGCAACTGCAGTACTCAGCGATGCAGTCAAAGTCTGCACGGGCACTCTTACAAAGTCGAAGTTTTACTAGAATCAAGCTATCTTGATGAGGCTCAGATGATTTATGATTTTGGATTGACAAAGCTACGCATCAAAGAACTTATTGATGCCTTTGATCACTCCATTACCCTATGGAATAAAGATAAGAGTGACTATATAGAAGATATGAAAAAGCATAGTCAAAGATGGGTGGTATTGCCTGTGAGTCCCTCTGCCGAGCAGTTTTCACGGGTGATTTTTTTGATGGTGCAAAAGGTGATTGATACCACATTAATGGTTAATGGTGAGCGTGGGGTGGAGGTGCATAGCATTATTGTACATGAGACGGATACAGGGTATGCACAGAGCTTTAAAGCCGATGCTTACAGTGAGAGAATGGGGAAGATTGAGCTTAAAGATATTGAATTTTCTCAGCAAATTGCCAATGAATGGAGTTTAAATACTCTTTGGAGTGATATGTTAGAGGGTAAGTTAATAGAGAATCCCAAAAAAATTTAGTATAATTGAGTCATTAAATAAGAAAAATAGGAACTAAATTTATGCAAAAAACACTTATGATATCACTAATGGCTCTAACCTTTATCTATGCAAGTGAGAGTAATTCAAGTAATGCAACAATAGAGAGCAATATAAGTCTCAGCGATAAAGCAAGCAATTTACTTGGCGATATTAGTAATGGCACCAAAGAATTAACAGCAAAGATCAAAGACTCTACAACACCACTTATTGAAGAGACGAAGGAAGGGGCAAATAAATTGGTAGAAGATACCAAAGAGGGTGCCAACAAGCTTGTCGATGCCATTAAAGCCAAGACCCATGAACTACTCGATGATAATGCTACTAATGAAATTGATGCTAAAGCTCTCTATAGTAAATGTGTGGGGTGTCATGGAAGTGATGGTAAAACTAAAGCACTAAATAAAAGTCCTATTATTGCAGGAAGTGATATGAATGCAACACTGACTAAGCTCCAAGGCTATCAATTAGGTGAGCTTGATACATCAGGGATGGGACGATTGATGACCACACAAGTTGATGGCATGAAGCTTGAAGAGTTGGAAGCATTGGCAGAGTATATAGCAAAAATGGAGAAATAAAACGTATAAGGTACATTGATCGTACCCAAGTAAAAAAGGTTATACCCTATGCAAAACGTCTATCAGGAAGTAGGATCACTCGATCATCATTGCTACGAGACTTTTAATTTAATGGAAGATATTTTGATGGAGAATGCTGCACGGGGTATTAGTGACTATATCCTACAAAATTTTAATAGAGAACAATCTATTTTAATCCTCTGTGGTATGGGGAATAATGGAGCAGATGGGGTAGTCATAGCACGGCATTTACACTTAGATTATCCCATCTCTCTCTATCTACCTTTTGGAGCCAAGTCCCCTATGATGCAACTGCAACTTGATCGAGCTAAGTTGATGGGCGTTAATATCGTCGAAAATATAGAAGAGGGATATGATATTGTTGTCGATGCTCTTTTTGGTACGGGACTTAATAAACCACTGCATCAAAATGCCATTAAGCTAATTGAGCAGGTTAATAAGATGAAAGGCTATAAGGTTGCCTGCGATATATGCTCAGGAATTGACAGTGAAGGTGACATCAAAAATATTGCTTTTAGAGCAGATACCACCATCACCATGGGAGCATTGAAAAAATCCCTCTACAGTGACCAAGCCAAAGATCATTTAGGTGAGATTATCTTAGCCAATTTAGGTGTGAGTCGAGAAGTTTACGAAGCCACCCAAGCCAATATCTTTTTATTAGAAGAGAGTGATATGCAACTCCCCTACCGAACTAAACGAGATAGCCATAAAGGCAGCTATGGACATACCAATGTGATAGTGGGGGATAAAGAGGGAGCAGGGGTAATCTCTGCAATATCTGCTCTTAAGTTTGGTAGTGGTCTTGTTTCAATCATTAGCCCCACAAAACCCTCAAACTTGCCTCTCTATCTTATGCACTCTTCAACTATTAGTCCAAATTGCAGTGCATTAGCATTGGGTATGGGATTGGGTGATGCTTATGATCTACAAGAGGTTTTGGAGTTAGATATTCCTATGGTATTGGATGCAGATATGTTTTATCAAAGTGAAGTTTTAGAGTTCCTGCAAAAAGGGAATATTGTACTCACCCCTCATCCCAAAGAGTTTGTATCTTTACTCAAACTCACCAAAATTGCAAGGATAACAGTTAGTGAGTTTCAACGTGATCGTTTTAAATATAGCTCACTGTTTAGTATCAAATATCCCAATGTGGTACTTTTATTAAAAGGTGCAAATGTTCTCATCACGTATCAAAATAAAACCTATATCAATACTTTAGGAACTGCTACGCTAGCCAAAGGAGGGAGTGGGGATGTGTTGGCAGGCTTGATCGCCTCATTGATTGCACAAGGTTATGCTCCACTAGAAGCAACCATTAGTGCCTCGTTGGCTCATGCACTTGCTTCGATAAAGTACAATAAAAATTCTTATGCTATGACTCCATTGGAGTTGATTGAGATTATAACAAGTTTATAAATTTGTGGATTTTCGAATATAATTTTGTAGGTTCGATTTTATCGAACATTTTGATAAAATGATTTTGATTATGTGAATGAAGTACCCATCCCCATCAAGATGATAGGGATGAGGTTATATGGTTAGATCTTAGTGATCTCTCCATTTTTCTTTTTTCCAAAGATATGCAAGGATTGTAAATACTACTGTAAAGAGTAGTACCCATGGTCCAATTGCTTCTCTTGCTGGTTTACTTGGATCACCTGTCTCAGTTAAGTAAGCTTTGACTTTTTCAAACCCTTCTTTTGTAAGACCAACTCTAGGCATGGATGTACCTTCTAGTTGTGCTTGAGGATTTTCTACAAATGTCTCTAAGAAGTCTGCACTTCTCGCTCTAATAATCATAGAAAGATCTGGTGGAAGTTTACCCATATACGCTTTGAGCTTATCTTGGTACTCTAACACTGCCACTTTATGTTTAAGAGCATCCGTCTCTTTTTTGAACTTAGGTGTTTCACCAAGTTGTGTTAACTTACCGTATCGGTTAGCGTGACATCTACCACAAGCATCCATATACGCTTGTTTTGGTGTGATCTCTTTTGGAGCAATAGATTGAAGATATGCTACCATATCTGCGATCTCTTGAGCTTTATCACCACCTGCACCGTAGAATCCAGTCATTGGGTGCATTTTACCTTTTGCTGGATCAAACTTATGCTCTACTTTGAGTGCATGAGCAGGGTTTTCGATAAGGTTTGCTAAGAATTTTGCATCATAAATAGCACCTGCTGTTGAGAGATCTGGTGGGTTTACACCATACGCTCCTACTGCTGTTGTAGCATCCATTGGAGCTTTATGTCCAATTGCTTCGATACCGTGACAACCTGTACATGCACCAGCACCCATTACCAATGTTTTACCATTGGCTGCATTTCCTTTTTTTGTATTTGCTTTTAACTCTGAATAGGCAAAGTCTTCACCATCTACGTGCTTGTGCATTTTACCATGTGCAAATGGTTCAACACCGATATAAAGAATAGCTGTAAAGAAAACTACTACGGCTAATATCTGTAATTCTTTTTTCATTATCGCTCTCCTTATGCTTTATTTTCGTTTTTGGTTACCCATGGTAAGGCAACAAAGAGTGCAATAAAGACTACTGCAGCTACAAGACCAATGTGATTCCAAATACCTGTTGGAGGTAATTTACCCATAACTGTTAATACAATCATATCAACAATCATAATCCAGAACCAGTATTTAAACAATCCTCTTCGATTTGCAGGGGCTACTGTATCACTCTTATCTAAGAAAGGTAGTAAGAAGAACGCTACTTGTGCAAAACCAAAGGCAATGAGACCTGGATCTTTAGGGAATGGTCGTAAAATCTCATAAGACCATAAGAAATACCACTCAGGGTAGATGTGAGCTGGCGTTTTGAGTCCATCTGCAGGGTCAAAGTTTACTGGATCCATCGCAAAGTTAAAGTGATAGAATACAAGGTAGAAGAAGAAGATTAGATAAACACCCAATACAAATACATCTTTACTCAAGAATACTGGTTGGAAAGGAATAACTTTAGACTCTTTTGTTTTACCCTCTTTATAGAGTTTTGCAGCTTCATCATAATCGATCTCTTCACCATCTTGGTTGTTGACGTGAGGAATTCTAAGTGCAGCAAAGTGTAATCCAATAAGACCCATAATAGCTAAAGGAAGTAAAAGAACATGAAGCATGAAGAATCGTGTTAAGAACGCTTGACCAGGAACATAATCCCCTCGAATCCACTCAACCAAACCAGGAGCATTCATAATACCACCCGCGATATCAGGAGAGAAACCTTCAAAAAGATTGGTAATAACCATACCAGCCCAGTAAGACATTTGTCCCCATGGTAACATATATCCTGAGAATGCTTCAGCTGAGAATGTTACAAACAATAACATACCCGAAATCCAGATCATCTCACGACCTTTTTTATACGAACCATAATAGATACCTGTAAACATGTGAATGTACATGACCAAGAATACTACAGACGCAGCAACACCATGGATATGTCGCCATAGCCACCCAAATCCAACTTCAGTCATAATAGTGTAGTTGACACTATCAAATGCTGTATCCACATTTGGTTGATAATACATCAATAGGAAAATTCCTGAGATTGTAAGTAGGGCAAATGTTACTGCCAATACCATTCCCATTGCCCATAGGAAGTTAATATTTTTTGGAATCCAATACTCTAATGCCATAACTTTCTTAACAGTTGTTACAGCGAGTCTTTGGTCTAACCACTCTTGAACAGAGTTTGCTTTTTCAAAATGTGCCATTTTTGCTCCTCTCCTATGCTATTCCAGATTTTTGCATTTCCAAATACTCTGGACCTGCTTCACCTAATACAATTGTGTTACCATTTACTTTAAATGGAGGAATCAATAAAGGCTTGGGTGGAGGACCAAATGTCTGCTTACCACTTACATCAAATTCACCACCATGACAAGCACATTTAAACTTCGTCTCACCTGGGAAGTATGCAGGGATACACCCTAAGTGTGTACAGAGTCCAATTGATACATGGTACCTTGCTCCACCTACTACTACATCTCTGTCATCTTGTGGCATATCAGCACTCTTTTTAAGAATAAAGATTGGTTTCCCTCTCCATTTTTCTGTGACAAGTTCGTTTTCGAGAATTGCACTCACATCAACCTCAGTAAAACCAGCAGCTTTAACACTTGGAAGTGGATCCCACGATCTCTTCATAGCATACAGCGCTGGAATACCGCCTAGAACAGCAGTAAAGCCACCTAGGGCGATACCCATAAAGTCTCTTCTGTTACTCATACCTTTCCTTTAAATAGTAAAATTTCAATTCATAATTATATAGCAACTCTAATTAAAAGCATATAATAAATTAGGCTTATAACCAAACAAAAGAAAATATAATTGCTATATTTGGCTCAAAATCACCCACTTGAACTTTTCAATTAGAATAGATACCTCTATTGCAAGCTCTATTTGCCAAAGGTTAGTTATAATGCTAGCTAATAATACTAATAGCAGGAGTCTTAATGAAAGAGGTCATTAATATCTATAAGAAACATCGACTAACCGTCGATAGTTATATCTCAACGCTTATCACATCACTTCCTCGAAAGTATATTGATCATGCAAAGAGTATTTTTAAAAACCATGACCATATTGAGCTAATGTACTCCGTTGATAGAGAGTTTAAACAATCTACGCCTGTCGTGTGCCGAAGAAGAAGTGACGATACGCATATTTATACCGATAAAAGTAACTATTTTATGAAACTTGACTTGGATGATAAAGGTATCTATATCTCAAACCCTTACATTCACTACCGTACAGGAAAGGCAAGTATTTCGGCTGTCTATTTTAAAGATGATGAGTATCATGTTTTTGATATTAATTTGATAGAGGTATTAGAGGAACTTAAACTCATAGAGTACAACTCGTTGCATGATAAATTTAAAAAGAGTGTCTACTCTTTAGGCTCTTTTTTACTCGCAGCAGTTGCTATCATGCTCATTGTTTATGGTGGGTATATCTTTTTTATGTTGATTTTTGCTGGAGGAGAGAGTGATATTCTCCAAGGGGTCTTTAAATCCATTATTGCTATTACACTTGGGCTTGCGATTTATGACCTTGCCAAACAGATATTTGAACACGAAGTCATCTTCAAGTCTTTTCACCATGAAGAGGATCAACAATATAAGGTACTAGGAAAGTTTTTGATCTCTATTGTCATTGCTTTGGCTATTGAGACACTTATGGTAGTCTTTAAAATTGCACTTGAAGACTATACTCAAATGCTCTCTGCCTTTTATCTCTTAATAGGAACGACGATTATGTTTATTGGGCTAGGGTATTTTTATAAGATGATTAAGAGTACTGAGAAGAGTGATGAACAACATTAAAGATTAAATGATAATTTTTTTGACGGGATCAAACCCGTCTTAATTAGATTAAATTATCGTCTTGTCTTACCTACATACCGCTGTCTTGGGCGTACGATTTTACTTTTTGGATCTTGTTTTTGTTCCATCCACTGGGTGATCCATCCTACTGTTCTACCAATCACAAAGATAGGGGTAAACATACTTCTAGGGATGTTAAGAGCCAAGAAGATGGTTCCTGAGTAGAAATCAATATTTGGATAGAGGTTGCGTTTGACAAAATACTCATCGGTGAGGGCAATCTCCTCGATACGGTTGGCAATTTCAATGAGTTTGGAATTAATACCTAGCTCTTCTTGGAGTCTATCACGTAATTTTTTGAGTACTCTTGCACGGGGATCAAAGTTTTTGTAGACTCTGTGTCCAAAGCCCATCAATCTAAAGTCATCTTTGGGGTCTTTAGCCCTTGCAATAAACTCATCGACCTTACTGACATCTCCTATAAGTTCAAGTTGATCTACGACAGACTCGTTGGCTCCACCGTGAGCTCTGCCCCAAAGAGCATTGATCCCCGCAGAGATTCCTGCGTAAGGGTGGGCTCCAGTTGAGCAGACAAGACGTACGGCTGAGGTAGAGGCATTTTGCTCATGGTCAGCATGCAGTGTAAAGATTGCATCGAGTGCATCGACTTCGACTTTTTTGATATCGACTTTTCCTCCAGGGAAGGCACGCAACATATAGAGGAAATTTTCCGTAAAATAGCGATCCATATCAGGATAGACATAAGGATAACCCATAGCATGACGATAAGTGTAGGCAACCAATGTCGGTACTTTTGCAATAATTCTACGTGCCATTTCAAGATACTCCTCAGGAGTATGCAAGTCAAGGTGTTGATGGTGAAAAGCACTCAATGCTGAAACGGCGGAACTGAGTACTGCCATAGGGTGAGAGTCATCAGGGAAGGCCTCAAAAATCTTTTTGATCCCTTCATTGGGAAAACGTTTGATACGCATATCCTCTTCAAAGCCTATAAGTTCCTCTTGACTAGGAAGTTCACCATGAAGCAGTAGATAACAAACTTCCAAATAGTTATGGTTGGTTGCTAAATACTCAATCTCATAGCCACGGTAGATTAACTCTCCTTTATCCCCATCAATAAAAGTAATATCTGAAGTACAACTTGCGGTCATCCCAAATCCATTATCGTAGGTGAAATATCCAAGTTCTTTATTAAGTTTGGAAATGTCAATGACATCACTGCCCAAAACTGATTCCAATATAGGGAAATCTACACTCTTCCCTGTTTGATTATCTTTAAGTGTTACACTCTTCATCTGTTGTTACCTTTATCTATAATTCTATTGTTAATTAGCTCTTTAAGCACCTGAAATTATAACTAATATGATTATATCAAACTATCTTATAAAAAGAGTATGTAAATCAGGTTCCTTTTGTCTTTTGTAGCAGTCTATCGGTTGAGAGCGTTGCAATCATCGAGACAATAACATACATCATAAAAAAGTAGAGTCCTACTTCAATCTCAGCTTTGCTTGAACCATCCCCACTATTGGAGAGAAATACCAGTAGGGTGGCAACGACAAAAACATCCGCCATAGACCATTTTCCTATTAGCTTAAAGAAGTGTACAATGGAGTGGGCAAATTTACTTTGGATAAAAAGTGAGACAAAAATGAGTGAGAGGTTTTTAAAAGCAGGAAGAATAATTGAAAAAAGCAGTAAAAAAACCCCCACAATATATTCACCACTCTCAAAGAGTGAACCAAGGGTTCCACTTAGGCTTTTTGATTGTACGGTTAGGGTAATGTCACCAAGTAACTCTACATTTTTATGAATACTCATAATCATAATGGGAGCCAAAACACCTACAAGCAGTGAGATAAGGGCAACAATGGTAATAGCAATGTTAAAAAGAGCCAAATCAATAAGAAAATAGAGTAGTAGAGTTAAAAAAAGAGCCACAACAAAGAAAACAGTATATTGCATACTTTTGTATCGGTAGTACTCTTTGACCTTTAAAAGCTCTTTGCGTTTGGAGAGGATCTCTTCATAGCCATTATACAAACCAAAAGAGAGAATATCCCCGACTTTTTTGAGTTTAATGGAGGCAAGGTTGTTGATGGTGTTTTGCTTGACAATCAGCAGTGTGATCTCTTCATATTTTTTTGAATAGTTGTAGGATTTATAAGCAAGTATTGAGGCACTGACAATAAAAATCAAAATGATTGAAAGGTAAACTCCCTTTTTGTACATAATCAACTCCTTTGAATGTAGAGTTGATTATATCATAGTAAAGTAATCAAAAATTCTATATTATATTATTTAATTCTTCTTCAGGAATAGCCAGTAAACGTCTCTCTAGTCGACCAATCTCTTCAAGAAGTTCTCTGGAAATCCCTTCTAAGTCATCATAGTTTTGTTTGGCATCGGTTAACTCATCTGCAGTCAGTTCTTTTTTCTTGTTTCCAAATACTTTGGACATAAATCCTTTTTTAGGTTTATTAAAGTAAATTTTAAAGATTTTGAGATAAATATCATGCAGTTCAAAGTGAAGTGTCTCAATCTTAGTCATACAATCAAGTGAGTTATTAGGCATGGCATTAAGCTTTTGTCCCTCACCATAGAACCACTTACCAAACTTACATTCAGTTGAATCGACAGGAATGGCATCCTCTTTAATAGGTAAGCCACTAATAAGAAGTTTTGCTTTTTGTACCCATTTGATATGGGCTGCTTTTGCTGCACGTAGATGCTCTAATACAATGGTTTTGTTCATTTCAGACTCCTTAAACTTATTTTTTTACATTATATCCATTTATAACTAATAGATGTTAAAAAGAGTGAATAATTTTTATTCATATGAAAAAATTGCTTAAAATATCATATAAATCGTATTTCAAACATATAATCTAAATTATAAAATGCTAAAATGTTATAAAAATTACTCAAATAGGAATCATCTTTGAGAGAGGTCTTCAAAAAGAGAGCCAAAAGTGGTAAGATAGATAAGTTAATAGATAAGTATAATATTCCTCGAGAGTATCTATCCATTAATCGTAAATCAATCTCCCGTGGGATAGGGATAGGAATTTTTCTTGCGTTTATCCCTATGCCATTTCAAATGCTTGCTGTTTTAGCGCTAACCCCCTTTATGCGATTCAATGTTCCCATTGCGATTGCCATGGTATGGTTAAGTAATCCTGTGACGATGCCACCTATGTATTATATGGAGTATCAAACAGGACTGCACTTTTTGGGGCAAGCCCCTTTACCTGACATTGAATTGACACTTGAATGGTTTGAAACTAATATTGAAAAGATCATTGTGCCACTCTATCTAGGGACACTGTTTTACAGTGTTTCTGCTTCATTACTTGCGTATCTTTTGATCAATATTTTATGGATTCGTTCCGTTCATGAATATAGACGTTTACGCAAAGTACGCAAATGGCTGAAAGTAGCTAAGCGGTATAAAAACTTTAGCAAACATCGCCATGATATTGTCCATTTAAAACACTATAAAAGTAAACTCAATTTAAATATGTTTGATGAGCAACTGCATAAGATGCGACGTAAAGTTAAATACAACAAACAATTTGTTCATTTAGCTCATCGTTACCGTGATATCAAACGCATGCACCTCAAGGGGCATCTCAAAGATATTCAACTCCCTCAATTTAAAAACCCCTTATCCAAAACCAAGGATAGCAAAGAAGAAGCAAAAAGCTCCTCCCAAGAGTAAATGTATACGTTTATTTCTTTTGAGCAACAAGCAGTGTTGAGATTCCCATTGAAAAAGATTTAACGTATTTAATCTCAAAACCTGCCTCTTTGAGCTCATTTTCAAGCATCTCCGTGGTTAAAAACTCCTCAATGGAGTCAGGCAAATATTTATACGCTGCGTAGTTTTTGGATACCAATCCCCCAATAGCAGGGAGTATCTTTTTCATATACAAATCTGTGATCTTTGAGATAAAACCACTTTTTTCTTGTTTGGTAAATTCTAGTATCACAACCATTCCATTTTGTTTTAACGCACGGTTAAACTCATTGAGTGCCTCAACGCGATCAACGACATTACGAATCCCATACGAAATTGAGATAATATCCGTTGAGCCATCCTCAATAGGAAGCTCCTGAGCTTTACCCTCTACAAACTTAGCAAAATCAACTTTCTCTTTAGCAACTTTGAGCATCCCAACGGAAGGATCAACACCTACAAAATTCTTAACTTTAATATCGTGTTTTTTCGCTCGGTCTTTCCAGTAAAGTAACAAATCTCCTGTACCACACGCCACATCGACGATTTGGGATACCTCTTTGGCTCCTAAAATCTCATAGGCTTTATCACAACCCTTTTTTCGCCACTGCTTATCAATACCAAAACTTAACACCCGATTGGCTAAATCATAGGTAGAGGCGATATCATCAAACATTTCGACAATTTTTTCTTGTTTTTGACTCTTTTCACTCAAAACTCAACTCCCATTTTTAATTGTGATAGATTAACATAAATTATCAAAAATTAGGATAATAGAGTAGGCTATGGAGCTCGATTGAGCATAGAATGGAGGGTACAATACCCATCTTCTCCTTGTTTCATCGCCCCAAATTTATCACTTTGGATAATTTTACTACGATGAATTTTCTCTTTTTGAACCTCCAATACCCTGTCAATCATCGCATCATAGGTAAAGCTTGTTACCACGATGCATCGATTGTGATTACAAAAAAGAGCGTAATAGCAGTTATTCTTTTTCCCTTCAATGCTCACATAACCCTTGTTGTTTAGGTTGAGATAGCGTGCATTGACCCAACCACTTTTAAAATCTCCGTAGCGATGCCCAGGTAATTGGCTAATCTTGCACCAAGTCGAACGCCCAACCATTTGGCATGATTGCACGGCTACCTTTGCATTATTGGGCAATCCCCCTATCTTTTGAGAACGATGGGTAGCTTGGGTATGGACAAAGAGCTTATCATCACTTGCCACATCTTTGACCGTGCCAAAGAGAGGGTAAGACTCTTGATCATTGGCACTGATCATCGTTATAAACAACGCAAATAAAATAAACTTTTTCATCTATTTATAGAGTTTGTACTCTACTACTAAGTGGTACTTTTGGATATTGGGTTTTGTAAGTACAAATTCTCGCCATTGTTGATCGAGGCTTTGTGCTTCTTTGAAGTGAAAATCATGCAGGGCTTTAAATCCTACAATACGAAGCTTTCCATAGTTCCCTTCAGCTGTTTTAAACATCACAACGGTGCCGACTTTAATATCATGGTTGCTCACTTTGCCATCTCTAAAGATAGGAAACTGTTGCATATAGGCTTTATCTACTGAAGCATAGTGCTCTTGAGTCACTTCTACGGTAGCACCATTTTTTGGGATTAGATTGCTTGTTTTGTTATCGATCTTATTTAACCAAAAATCAACCTTGCTATCATTCCCACCTTGTTTATTACTCTCCACATCCCAAGTATATGTACCCAAGAGGGTGATAGCATTTTCACTATTTGTTGCTTTTGTAACTTCTTTGGCAAGAGGTGTATTTTGAGTACATCCTAGAAATCCCAAGACCATCATAGTAAGTAAAACTGTTTTTTTCATATTTTTCCTTTATTGTAGTACTAACTTATCCCCTTGTGAGGTACTAAGTTTGGTTTTGTTACTTGCGTTGAGTGTAATGGTAAACATTGCTGCACGGATATAGATTTTATTATTAAGGTATTTATACTTTAATTGAGTCCCTTTTTGCATTATCTCATTTTTCCTAAGAGCTTTTGCATGGCTTACATGACTATACATTACTCCATTATCCATAAAGAGATAGTAGAGGTAGCCATTATCATAGACCTTATTCTCTTGTCGATAGATGCGGTTGAGATGAATGTATTGCGTAATTCCTTTGGTATTTTTGGCTCTCTTTTGGCTAAAGTAGAGGGTAAATTCACCCATGTTGGATTTTTCGGTAATAATGAGATAGGGGGTCTTATAAATGGCCTGCATTGTTTTGCCACGTTTTGTTGAAATAGCGTAGTGATTAGTCGATGTGACTTTATAGGTTCCTACTTTTTTGTTTGCATCATACATAGTGCCATTATCAAAGCGTGCCTCTTCACCCACAAGGGATTTAAGCAGATACTTCTCCTCTTTGGTCTTAGCATGGGCTTGTGAGGCTTTGAGATCAAAATACCAATGCCCCGTAATGCTCTTTTGGCTTGTTGTGCTTTGAGTTGTGTTTGGTTTAGGAGTATTTTGCTTACAGCCTAGTAGTCCTAGTGCTATTATCATCGTTATAATAATCTTTTTCATAGTTTTCCTTTATCTCGTGCTTTAGTGAGTATGTTCCATATTCAATACTTCTTCTACTCCTTCATCACTGAGTGATTCAAGCTCCAAGACCTCTCCCCAAACGTGCAAAGCTACACCTGCAAACTCATGGTTGGCATTGAGTATGGCAAAACCATCCTCTATACTCTCAACGACCCAAACAATCTCTTCACCCTCAGACTCTAGCTCCATCCCTAGTGTTAAATCCTCTGGTAACGCGTCAAGTGATTCTTTGAGTACCAAAGAGTCATCGTACTCACCAAATGCTTGGGCAGGAGTCAGTGAGAGAGAAAAACTATCGCCTGTCTTTTTGCCTTCTAGTTCTTCTTCTAGTTTTTTAAAGATTTGTCCGTATCCACCATGAAGGTAGATAAGTTCTTCACTCTCATCCAAAAGTTTCTTTTTTGCATCTGCAATCTTGAGTGAAATAGATACCAAGCTATTTTTTGTAATTGTTTCCATACATTTCTCTTTGTTTAAATTTGAACTATCGTTTAGCGAAAGTTGTGTGCTTTTTGTTTGTAGATAAACTTCAACGCTTTGGTAAATCCTCGCAGTGAGAATTTCACGCTCTGTGTGTGATTTTTAAGGTGGTAGGTAAAGGTGAGCCATCTTGCCCCTTTAGACTCCTCTATCACTGAAGCAAGCTTACTTTGATGGTATATCATATAGGTCTCCATCATACGTGTCTGCTCAGGGGTTTTGTAATCACTGCTATTAAAATCAAAACGCTTTTGCCCTAACTCAATGCTAATACCGTCAATGGTTTCTGGGGCATTGTGTTGATAAAAATCAAGTACTAATTGGTTGCTCCCTTGCATGGGAACAATGCTAAGACGACTGTTGGGGAAAAACCCAGTGGTTTGATTGTTTTGATTGAGGTAATTGACCATTCGACACTCCCCCTCACCTTTGTCTTTGCACACCACAAGCCAATCTTTGTAATAGACGCGTAATTCACCAAATGAGTGGATAAATGGCACACCCTCTTTGGCACCCAAAAGGCTAAACCACAACACTACAACAAACACACTTTTTAATCTCATCTTCAATCCTTTATACTATAGTTTAACTCTTCTAATACCACTTCACCCAACAACTCTACCACACGCTGCATAAACTCATAATCCAAGCTTTCAGGGGTGTCACTGGCTTTGTGGTAGTTGGGGTTGCGAAACTCTGAGGTATCTGTCCACATCATGGCAGGGATGCGACTCTCCCAAAAGGGTGCGTGGTCACTGCGTGAAAGATGAGGGAAAAACTTCTCTGCTCCCAAAAAGACTTTAAGTGCTTTTAGAGGCAAAATAGGTTGATATCTTTTAGCGGTATTAAGTAGTGGTTTGATAAGATGATTGCTGTCTCGATTAGAGATAATAGCGATAAAGTCCCCTACATCACTTATTTTGATGGGAAGTCCATCAGGCACGTATTGAGAGTTTGGCTCGTGGCTACAATAGCCTATCATCTCTAATATATGCACACATTTGAGTTGTTTGCTTAGTGTGGGAGAGAGTGAGTGCATAAAATCATAACTCCCTAACAATCCATCCTCTTCACGATTAAAGGCAACAAACATCACTTTTAGAGTGCTATCTACCGCTCTTAGAGCCTTGGCTACGGCGAGCATCCCTGCTATGGCAGAGGCATTATCATCCGCACCGAGTGAATGAGGCACAGAGTCATAATGCCCACCAATGATAATCTCACACTCCTCCATACTCACCCCATCAAAGGTGGCGATGATATTGTCATACTCTCCTTGATAGATAGAGTAAAGCCTCAAATCTTCAAACTCTTTTTTGATCCAATTGCGGACTTTGAGATTGTTTTTACGTTCATGGATATAGTGGCGTGGTATGGCAATGGTCTCGATAATCTCTTTGAGATACTCTTGTGAAATAACTATATTTTGAGGAGTAACATCTTTGTGCAAAAGTTTACGAGGGTCAAGAGAACTTACAAGCATCCAATACTCCTACCAAATTTTGGCAAAATCAAACTCAAAGGCACATCCATCCAAATCAAAAGCTATTACCTCATCGGATACATCGGCTACTTTGATGTAACGCCCCTCTTTGAGATGATAGACCTTGGCAATACCCTCATCTGGATTGACGATGATATAGTACTTGACTCCCTCTTCTTGGTAGAGGTCAAATTTGACATTGTGGTCTTTGATAGCAGTGGAGGGAGAGAGAATCTCAAAAATAAGTTTAGGAGCTTTAGATATATAGTTGGGGTGCAGAGGTTTATGGCAGATAACGAGATTATCGGGTTGGACGACGGTATTTTCATTAATTTTCCAATCCACTGGTAAAAGAGCTTGACACTTTGCACACGCTTCTACTGCTTCATTTAAAAATCGATCAATCTTACTGCTAATGGCTTGATGAGCGATACTAGGAGCAGGTGCCATAGCGTAAGGCAGACCGTAAATAAGCTCCCAATCCCCTTTCCAATTTAAATAATCATGGTAGGTATAGTTTGGTAGATACTCTTGTTTAATTGCTCCCATATCACTCTCCTTAAACTTTTGCTTATTATATCATATTTTGAATACTCTTAAAAATCAACTTATTATCCTCTATCACAGCTACCTTTTTTTGACACACCAGTGAGGGGAGTGAGATATAGTTTTGGTACTGTATGCCTTGATGGTAATGCCCCTCGACAATTAGATTACTACTGTAATGCTTGACAATCTTATCTACTTTTTGTTCAAAACCTTTAAACTCTCTGCATATTTTTTTGGACTTTAACGTCTTGATTTGTCTATCAATAAGGCATTGTTTAAAAGGTAGATATTTCATTATTATTTGAGAACGAATCATCTTAGTATAGAGTTGATACCCTAATCCCATCTCGTACTTATCCCCATGAGCCAAAGCAACGCTTTGATTACCCAGTTTAAATATTTGAGGTTGCTTATTGATACTATAAACGTTTACTTTGGGGAAAATATTTTGCAGATTAAAATCATGGTTGCCCTCAAAATAAAATATCTCTATCTCTTCACTGAGCTTGTTAATCAGATCAATAAGCTTTTGATTATACTCTATGAGATAGGGAGCATGAGCAAAAAGTATATCAAAAATATCCCCCATCAAAAAAAGCTGAGGGGTATCTTGAGGTAGATTGCGTAGTAGTGTGAGTATCTCCTCACCGTGATGAGGATAGTGACTATCTGCAATAAATATAGCTCCCTCTTTTATATGGGTCAGGCGTTGAATATTCACTCTTATCTCATCCCTTTTATAATCTTACACACCATAGACCTAGACAATCCAATAAACTGAGCAATCTTAGCTTGTGTATAGCCATCTTTAAGTGCCATTATTATAGCATCATCTCTCTTGTGGTTTTCAAAATGCTCTTGAAATGTTTTTTGATACGCTACTCTATTGACTCTATCTTCTGTAAGCACTTTTTGTTTTTCAATTTTACTTAATAGTTCTAACTCTTCCTCGTTCTAAATCTATTCTTAGTAGATATTCAACGCCTGACTTATTTTAGTTTTTCGTTTTTTTTGATAATTTTTAAAATAATATAGTTGACAATAAAAATATATTTGACTATAATTATATTATGAAAACTAAAAATATACATAAATTCAATGACTTACCACAACGACAAAAAAAGTACGCTAAAACAAAAATAGCTCTACTCAATGCTCTACTCACTGAGTTAGAGAAAAAATCGCTTTCTGAAATTATGATAAAAGAATTAGCTCATATTGCTGAAGTATCCGAGCCAACATTTTTTAATTATTTTGACTCTAAAAATGATATGTTGGTATATTTTATACAGTTATGGTCAATAGATATGAATGCTTTAGCTCAAAGTAGTGAATTAAAGTGTACCTCTTATGTCACAACAATAAAAGACATATTTAGACAAACCAGTCTGCAAATTACAAAGCATCCCCAAATAATGCTTGAGATTATAGCTTTTCAGGCTCAAGGATTAAAAGTAAAACCTCATACTATCACTGTAGCTGAAAAATGGATCTTTTTCCCAGAAATTGAAGAGGTTGAAGGTATTGAAGGAATGGGTTTAGAAAGTATCTTACCACCACTCATTACAAAAGCTATACAAGCAGGAGAGTTAGAAAACTCAACAGATTCTGAATTGCTTTTTTTAACTCTCTCTTCACTGTTTTTTGGTACTGCTCTTTTAATATTAAAAAAGTCTGCCAAAGATTACCCAACATATCTTGAAGCACAGCTCAATCAATTATTCAAAGGATTATCATGTTAAATACAAAATTTTTATGGTTACTAAGTATCACTTTTATCGCTTTAGTTGGAATGCGTTTTAATGTTGGTATCTTGGCATGGGTTATGTTTGTACCCTTACTTCTTTTAGTAAGAGAAATAGAGAATAAGAAATCTTGGTTTTTAATTTTTTGTTTAATTCAACTTGCTTATTTTATACAGATATCCAAAATAATTACAGACCCGATGCCTATAGTAATGGCTCTGCTCTTTTCTGTCCCTATGGCATTGGGCTCTTGGATAGTTTTGTGGATTTTTGAAAAAGTTAGACGACGTATTGGTGATAGCATAGGTATATTTTTCTTTGCGTCACTTATGAGTGTATCAGAGTGGCTTACTTTTTACACTACTGAGTTTGGTTCATGGGGATCAATGACTTATACCCAATTGGATGATTTAGCATTTTTACAACTTTCTTCACTCTTTGGTATAACATTTGGTTCATTTTTTATCTATCTCTCTTCTGCATTTATTACAGTATTCATTGTAAATAAAGATAGAACACAATTTATTAAACCAGCCATCATTACATCTGTCATATTTTTACTTTTTTATAGCTATGGAGTCATCAGAGTAGAAAATGGCTTAAGTAAAGGAAGTCATGTTTTAGTTGCAGGGATATCAAGCAATATGCAAATAACCCCTCATAAAATACCAGATAAGCAGTATCTGAAAGAGGGTACAAATATTTTGATCAAAAAGACTAAAATAGCTATTGAAAGAGGTGCTAAACTCATTGCTTGGAATGAGGGTGCAACCATTATATTTAAAGAGGATGAATCTAAATTTATTGAACAAGTTCAGATGATTTCATCATTAAATAATGTTGATTTATTTATTGCATATATTCTACCTGTTGATGGGATTAAAAAATTTGAAAACAAATATCTGTTTATCTCTCAAGGTAAGATATTAGATGAGTATTTTAAGTATCATCCTGTTCCTGGAGAACCAGCTATTAAAGGCACACACTATGCAAAAATGGGAGTATTGGAATATGCTAATGTCTCAGGTGCCATCTGTTATGACTTTGATTTTCCAGTATTGGGAAGAGAGTTAGCAAAAAAAGATGTGGATATAGCTGTTGTACCCTCTAGTGATTGGAAAGGTATTGACCCTATACATGGACAAATGGCAATGGTACGAGCTATAGAGGGAGGATACAGTTTATTACGTCCTGTACGAGGAGCAACTTCTTATGCTTTTGATGCTTATGGAAATGTTCGAGCATCAATGAGTTACTTTGAAGAGAATGACCGTATTATGATGGCTTCGCTCCCTACCAAGAAAATATGGACACTGTATGGAGTTGTAGGAGATATTTTTCCATTCTTCTTGATTTTATTTATGATGCTAATTGGAATACGGGTTTATTTTAAAAATAGCAACTAATCTCAACTTTCGCACATAAACCCAAAGCGACACACAAAACTTTAATTAAATATCAAAATACCAATAGAACACTACGAAGCTGGAGAGATTGTGAAACAACACTCTAAACCCAACCTTAAATGGCTTGATTTGGATGAATATCTTACCCCAATAATAC
>Ga0193954_1000308_pt1 | contig 29341 bp, 23 predicted proteins | sample BB_5_MG_FD_140340 | JGI IMG/M metagenome (GOLD analysis project Ga0193954, IMG submission 140340) | Microbial mat bacterial communities from the Broadkill River, Lewes, Delaware, United States - BB_5_MG | ecosystem: Environmental > Aquatic > Freshwater > River > Microbial mats | place: USA...
AAATCAACTTGATTGTAAAAAACCGGATCGAGCTGTTTTAGCTGCAATCGCATGCACTCCAAACCATCTTTTTCATATTGCTCCATTACCTCTTTTCTGAGCTGGGGATCAATAGTTGGAATTTCATCAATACCATTACAAACGGCATCGATGTACATCATGCTGCCACCAACTAATAGCATCTGATCTTTCTCTTTGTAAAGATCTTCAAGAAGCTTAAGGGTTTGTTTTTCACACTCCCACGAGCTAAAGTAATCGTGAATTGAATGTGTGTGAATAAAATGATGCTTAACAGCCGCCAATTGATCCTCTTCGGGTACAGCTGTTCCAATTCTCATTTCTTTGTAAACCTGTCGACTGTCGGAAGAAGATATTTCGGTGTTAAAATGTTTTGCAATACTGATACTCAAATCAGTTTTACCAACACCTGTGGGACCAAGAATTACGATGAGCGTTTTAGACATGAGATAAAAGTTAGATGTTATTTATTTAAACTAAAATGAGTAATACTTTCATATTACTCATTTTTACTTTTTTGTAGTACTTATTAAAGTATATCTTCATAGTCGTCCAGGCTTTCAAACTCAGGACCATCTTTTAAATCATCATCAAATCCTTCAAGATAATCGTCAGCAGTTTTTTCTTTTTCAGGTTTCGATTCGAACGAACCTAAATCAATATCTTCAAAACTTTCAGCATCCATCATTATTTGTTGAGGAGCTTCATTTTTTGAAACAATACATTTTGGATAAGCAGAAGTTGATTTAGAAATTCCTCTTTCAACTAACTCAATATTGAAATATCTATCTGAGAAAAAATCGTATACATAAATCAGATCTGCGTTTTCTTTTGACGAAAATTCACGAATCATTGCAACATCCATTGCAAAAACGTTCATATTATCGTCTTCTTCGGTATTCATTTCAAAAAGTGCAATTTCCACCCCTCTTTGTCCATCTGCTCCAATTTGATAAAATGAAGCCATCTGAGAATTGTCATATTTATTTGATTCCTGAATGGCATTGTGCAAATCTAGCCAGGTTTGCTCATGTCCAATTTCAATCTCTCTCACGTATCCTTCTACTTCTGATGAAGTAATTTTAAATCGATATATCATTATTTAGTTTGATTTTAGTTCTGTTAAAAATTTCATTGTATCAACATCATCAGCATAATCCCACAATTGTGGTTCTTGTGCCTTTCCAAAAGGAATTGTATTGTTGTTTCCTGATCCAACAACGCATTGAATCAGATCTGAGTTTAGTAATAATGTTTGCTCTAACTCTTTAATTTCGGAATAATATTCAAAGTAAACAACTCCAACAGGTGATGCAATATCATTTTTTTCACGTAGTAGTAAAAAGCCATTGTCAAAATGATCGATCTTATTCATTAACAACAATGAACGTTGATAGTCGTAATTGTTAGCATATTTAGAATGGTTGGCTAAATATTCGAATCCATTCCATTCGTCCAAAAGCAATTTTATATCATAGCCTTTAGGAAGGTAAATTTTAGAAACATTTCTACAGCCTAATCCAAAATAGAGAAATATATCTTTTCCTAAAGCTTTAATTTCATCTTTAGATTCGTTACCAGTAATTGTGGCAACAGAATTTCTATTTCTTCGAATGATATTAGGATACTTAGAAAAATATGCGTCGAAATATCTTGCAGAATTGTTACTCCCGGTTGCAATTATCGCATCAAAATCATTTTTTCCACTAATTCTTTCCGTTTTAAATTGGATCAATTCTTTAAATTCAGGATTTAACTCAATTAAAAGTTTAGAGATGAAATCAAGAAGTTGATTGTCTTTTGAGGAAAGTTTTCCAATAAAACGATGTCCTGAAATTAGAACACACATCATATCGTGAAAACCAACCATAGGTAGATTACCAGCCATTATAACGACAACAGCTACATTTGTGTTTTTTTCAGAAACAGAATATTTCTCAAGCCATTCAGCAATTTTATCCTCTTTTAAAAGTTCACAAACACCAATTATTGAGCAGCGAACATGTTTTGGTGTAAACCAAGCGTTCTCAATTGTTACATTTCTTAGTAAGCTCTCAAAGCTTTCAAAAAATGCAGAATTTAATTTGTGCTCAATTTTAATTGGCCTTTCACTTGTAAACTGATGTAGAAATTCTCCCAATTCAACAAATGCCTTACTTCTTTGTTCAAGATTCATTTTTCTAATCTCTTAGTCCCGAATAAATTTCGGAATCATGATTTGTAATTTCAGGCAAAGATAAAAATTGTGCGGAACTAAAACACGAATTAACAAGGTTTAAGAGTAAAGCCATGAATTAAATAGAAAGTTTATGGAAGTAATTAAAAAGGATAAGTATGACTGAGAGAGTAAATAGAATTTTTATTCCTTTGGTTCCCCAACTAAGCTTAAAATTTATATGGACTAGAAGTAATGATAAAGTTGCCAATATTGGGAGAAGTGCCGGATATAATTTTATAGATTCTATAAGGTTTCCTTTTAATAAAGCTATAAGTGAACTTTGAAATCCACACCCAGGACAAGAAATACCAATATGTTCTTGAAATGGACAAGTTGAGTTATTTTTACTAATCCAATTAATGAATTGTTGCCACATATTTTATTAATAATTGAATAAGTGATAGGATTTTAGGACCATACAATTTGATATTCATTAAGATTACAATGAATTGTAGTAAGTAAATATTTTAATCAAGTCAGTTTCTTTTTTGTGTTTGTATTTATTAGAGTTTACAAACTTGATTAGCTTATCGTTCGACGTGTTAAACATCTTATAAAAGTTAGATTTTTTAGAAGGAATTTTTAATATGTCTTGATTGTTTTTCTTGAAAAATAAATTCGTTTTTATGATATAATGATCAGGGATTTTTTCTTCGAAACTTGATACATTTTCTTTTCCTTTAACAAGTTTGCATTTGTAGTGTTTTAAAAGTTGAAAACTTCCATCTACAAGTATTTCATAGCACGACTTCTTATTGTTAATGTGAGATTCTGTGTATATAAATTTACTGTTATTAATTGTGATGTATTCAACTTTATCAATTCTATTTAGAGACACTGTATCACCATTTAAGACAAATTGAAATTCTTGATTGTATATGCAATATCTTAAGTTTAAATCTAAGAGAGAGTCATTTTCTTTAAGTTTAACCTGACCGGGCTTAAAATTTTCATCCCAGTAATAATCTCCCTCTAATTCAAAAGTTTTAGAAAGTATATCTGGATTTAATTTATCGCAATACTTATTAAATTTTAATTGTGATTGGGAAACGCCTTGACCATATACATTCAAATTTAAAAATATTGAACTGAAAAGTGTTATTATTATAAAGCTAAATTTATTCATAGTTTTTAAGTGTTTGGATTTTACATCCTGATTTATATGATCTTACCTGTTGCAATATAATAATAATTGTATAAAAAAAGCCGGTGCATTTGCACCGGCTTAGATAGTAATAATATTAAATTACAGATCTCTTCTCTGATATAGAGCATCCTCCATATCCATTTCGTCAAACTGCATGTATTTGTATACTTCCTCTTCGTGGGCAGCAATTTTCTCATTGTAAATTTCCATATACTCAGCTGGAGTAGGTAGTTTTCCTAGAACTGATACCATAGCACCTAGCTCTGCAGATCCTAACCAAACCTGAGCACCTGTACCCATACGGTTGTTGAAGTTACGAGTTGAAGTAGAATATACATTCACCTTATCCGGCACACGTAGTTGGTTACCCATACATAGTGAACATCCAGGAGTCTCGATACGAACACCTAACTGAGAGAAAGTAGAGAAAGTAGCCTCTTCTTTCAATACAGCTGCATCCATACGAGTTGGAGGTGCCATATATGTTCTTACCTTATCAGATGGTGTTAAGCCACTCCAAACTTTTTCACAAGCACGGAAGTGACCAATATTTGTCATACAAGAACCGATGAATACATCCTGAATTTCAGTATTCTGAACATCAGAAAGTAATTTTACATCATCTGGATCGTTAGGGCAACAAAGAATCGGCTCAGTAATATCCGCAAGATCAATTTCTATAACCTCTGCATATTCAGCATTCTCGTCTCTTGAAAGCAACACTGGGTTAGCTAACCACTCGTTACATGCATCGATACGGTTCTGAATTGTTTGAGCATCATCGTAACCCATCTTGATCATTGATTCCATCAAGGCAACGTTAGACTTCACGTACTCGATAACACGCTCTTCTGATAACTTAATGCAACCTGCAGCAGCAGAACGCTCAGCAGTCGCATCAGTTAATTCGAAAGCTTGCTCAACTGTAATATCCTCAAGACCTTCCATCTCGATAATCTTACCGTTGAAAATATTGATTTTGTTTTTCTTAGGAACAGTTAATTGTCCATTCTGAATCGCAAAATATGGAATAGCATTTACCACATCACGTAAAGTGATACCTGGGTTAAGCTTACCTTTAAATTTGATTAGTACAGATTCTGGCATATCCAATGGCATGAAACCTAATGCACCAGCAAAAGCAACCAAACCTGAACCAGCTGGGAAAGAAATACCCAATGGGAAACGAGTATGTGAGTCACCACCTGTACCAACAGTATCAGGAACCAATAAACGGTTCAACCATGAGTGAATTACACCATCACCTTGCTTCAAAGGTACACCTTTACGCTCAGACATGAACTTAGGCATAGACTTGTGCATTGCCACGTCAGTTGCTTTAGGATAAGCAGCTGTATGACAGAAAGACTGCATAAACATTGGCGCTTCGAACTTCAAACATGCCAACTCCTTAATCTCATCACGAGTCATAGGACCAGTTGTATCCTGAGATCCGACAGTTGTCATTTTTGGAGCACATGATGTTCCTGGCAATACACCTTCAACACCACAAGCTTTTCCAACCATTTTCTGAGCCATAGTATAACCTTGGTTAGCCTTTGGCTGTGGGTTGTTAGCAACCTTAAAAATATCTGTTGCAGGCATTCCTAATAAAGCACGAGATTTCTCAGTTAATGCTTTACCAATAATCAATGGAATACGTCCACCAGCTCTGTACTCATCAGTTAAAGTATCAGGAGCTAAAGTATAAGTAGAGATTACTTTACCATCGCGAGTAATTTCACCTTTAGCATTGTTGATGATGATTTCGTCACCTGTATTTAATACAGAAACATCAGTTGTGATTGGTAATCCACCTGAATCCTGTGTTGTGTTATAGAAAATTGGAGCGATAGCACCACCAATTACCACACCAGCAGTACGCTTGTTTGGTACGCATGGGATATCCTCACCAATGTGCCATAGCAATGAGTTAGCAGCAGATTTACGTGAAGAACCAGTACCTACAACGTCACCTACGAAAGCAACTTTGTGACCATCTTTTCTATATCCAGCAATAGTATCGATACCGTCTTCGAAACGACCAGCACCCATAGCTAATGCATGCAATGGAATATCAGGACGAGTAAACGCCTGAGATGCAGGAGAGAAATCATCAGTATTGATCTCACCTTCTACTTTGTAAACCTTAAGTTTGATTTCTTCTGGCAATTCTTCACGAGTGGTGAACCACTCAGCATTTGCCCAAGACTCAAGCACACTCTTAGCAGCAGCATTGTTTTTTGAAAGCTCTGCTACAGTTTCGAAAGCATCATAAACAAGGATAATTCCTTTAAGAGCTTCTGCAGCCTCTTCAGCTAAAGCTTCGTCTTTTAAAGCTTCAACCAAAACGGTTACATTGTAACCACCCATCATAGTTCCCAAAACCTTAATGGCTTCGGATTTCGAGATGATTGGTGAACTCAATTCGCCTTTTAAAAGCTGTCCTAAAAATTCAGCTTTTACTTTTGTTGAATCATCAACTCCAGGAGCGATTCTTTCTTTGAATAAATGCAATAGAAAATCCTCTTTCCCTTGGATAGGATTTTGCAATAACTCGCAAAGTTCTGCAGTCTGTTCTGCATTTAATGGCAAAGCCGGGATACCTTTGGTAGCGCGGGCTGCTTCGTGTTTTAAGTATGCGTCAATCATTGGTTTGTTGATACGATTTTGTCGTAAAAGTTACTAGTGTATTATTAATAAAGAATTATTCCTTTATTCGTAACAAACATATGGTTTTTCTATTAACACAATACATAAAAATATGTGTTTTACATCATATTTTAGGGCACAAAAAAAGCTCCCTGTAAGGGAGCTTTTAGCATGTATTTTGATAGGATTATTTTACTGAATCCATATATTCAACTAATTCACATACTTTAGTAGAGTATCCCATTTCGTTATCGTACCATGATACAACTTTAACGAAAGTTGGAGATAATTGGATACCTGCATTAGCATCGAAAATAGAAGTTCTAGGATCTCCGGTGAAATCGTTAGATACAACCATATCTTCAGTGTAACCAAGAACACCAGCTAATTCACCTTCTGAAGCTTCCTTCATTGCAGCACAAATAGCTTCGTAAGAAGTTTCTTTCTCTAAACGAACTGTTAAGTCAACTACAGATACGTCTGGAGTTGGAACACGGAAAGACATACCAGTTAATTTACCATTCAATGCAGGAATTACTTTACCTACAGCTTTAGCAGCACCAGTTGATGATGGAATAATGTTTTGTCCAGCACCACGTCCACCTCTCCAGTCTTTCATAGAAGGACCGTCAACAGTTTTTTGAGTAGCTGTTGTTGCGTGTACAGTAGTCATTAGACCTTCGATAATACCGAATTTGTCGTTTAATACTTTTGCAACAGGAGCTAAACAGTTAGTAGTACAAGAAGCATTAGAAACGAAAGCCATATCGTTAGTGTATTCTTTGTTGTTTACACCCATAACGAACATTGGAGTATCGTCTTTTGAAGGAGCAGACATAACAACTTTTTTAGCACCAGCATCGATGTGACCTTGAGCCGATTCTTTAGTTAAGAAAAGACCAGTAGACTCAACAACGTACTCAGCTTCTACAGCACCCCAGTTAATATCAGCTGGATTTCTTTCAGCAGAAACGCGAACAACGTTACCATTTACAACTAATTGACCATCTTTAACTTCAACAGTACCGTTGAATTTTCCGTGAGTAGAATCATATTTTAACATGTAAGCCATGTAATCTACATCAATAAGGTCGTTAATTGCAACTACTTCGATGTTACCTTTTGCTACAGCCTGACGGAAAACGAAACGTCCGATACGACCAAATCCATTGATACCAATTTTAATCTTTGACATTGTGTATAAAGTTTTAATGTTTAAACCCTTTGTTTCTCAATGGCAAAAGTATGTAATTTAAAAATATTTTGTATATAAAAAATGAAAAAAAATCAAGATATTTTCAAAGTGATATGTGTGTTTAATTGGCACTATTACAGTTTGTTGGTGTCGATTAAAACGATTGCAATTGCCCTCCATAAACAAAAAAAAATCTCAATTTTTGAGATTTTTTTATTAGGATTAAGCATTTTTGCTTGTACTTGTTGTATCTGATTTGGTGTATGCAGGACATCTTTTATCAACTGCACATGAACTTGCAACAATTCCTAAAAGAAAAATTACGGCCAAAGCATAAAGTGTTTTTTTCATGGGTAAATAAATTAAGGATCAAGAAATAAATTTTAAAATTTCGGAAAAGATATAAAAAATCTAGTAATTCATGGTAAACTATTAATGCTTGAAATAGCTAATATTGCCAATTAATAAAAGTTAATACTGATTTTACAGAAAAAAGTTATTGATATTTAATAATATGAGGAAATTATTCTTTTTGTATTGCCTTTTGATAACGATAAGTGCGAATTGCTATTCGCAAGGTAAAAAGATATACCTGAATGTTCGTATCGATAAACCAGTAAAATCCGTAACAAAAGTTTTTAAAAGGTTGGATGATGATTATGTGGATCAGACTAAGGCAAGTTTTCATTTAAATCGTAAAATTGAAAAAATCCGGAAGAGAGGCTATTGGGAAGCAAATGTTGATTCTCTAAAACTTCAGAATGATACCCTATTGGCATTTGTGCATATTGGTAAAAAATACAACATGGAAGCTTATTGGAAGTTTGATCAGGAAGAAAAAGAATCTGCTTATATAACTAAAAGATCAATTGAAGAAAGACATTCGAATTTGGATGATGTGAAGTTAATTCAGGAATCGATTCTGAAAGATTATAATAATAATGGATATCCATTTGCCAAGATTGAAATTGATAGTATAGATGTTAACGGAAAAAGTATTAAAAGTTCGTGGAATGTGCAATCTGGAAAATCTGTAGTTTGGGATACAATTTTGGTGAAGGGAAATATTAAAATATCTCATAAGTTTATTTCTAAATTTTTGGGGGTTTCGAAAGGAAAAACTTACAAAGAGAAAACTCTCACTTCTGTTTCGGATAAGATTAATTCCTTAAATTTTATGAGTGAACTAAAATCTTCTGAGGTTGAATTCATAGGAAACAAAGCTAAAGTATATGCCTACTTAAACAAAGAGAAATCAAACAGGTTTGATGGCATTTTAGGTTTGCAGAACAATTCAGGTGAGAAGGATAAATTAGAGTTAACCGGAGAAATTAATTTATTCTTGGAGAATGCACTACGTTCTGGTGAACAATTAAAATTGAACTGGAAAAAATATGAATCTGAAAGTCAGGATTTAAATCTTGGATTAGGATTTCCCTATTTAATAGGGAAGATGGGATTTGATTTCGATTTGGGAATTAAAAAGCAGGATAGCACTTATTTAACAACAGATTTAAATTTAGGAGTACGAGTTTTACAACGAGGAAATAGTTTTGTGAGATTGTATTATCAATCCAATTCATCGTCTTTAATATCCACTAAGCATTTGAGTGGAATTACTGTGTTACCTGATTATGCTGATATTAAGTCAAAAATTTTTGGAATTGGTTTCGAAATGAACAAATTGGATTATCCATTTAATCCTAAGGATGGTCATGTACTGAATGTAAAGTTTGGAGTTGGAAGGCATAAAATTAAAAAGAATAGTAAAATTCCTGATAATTTATACGATGATCTTGATTTATCGGGTTCATTGGTGAATGCCAATTGGTATCTTGAGTACAATATTCCTTTATTCAAGAAAATAAGTTATCGTTTAAAAAATAGAGGTGGTATAATTGATGCCCCGGATTTGTTCGCAAATGATTTATTTAAACTTGGTGGTTTATCAACAGTAAGAGGGTTTAATGAAAATTCATTTTTAGCTTCAACTTATACTGTTTTGTCTAATGAATTGAGATTTATACCAGAAAAAAATACAAGTTTTTATTTGTTTTGGGATGGAGCGTACTATAAAAGTCAAATCTTAAACAACTCATCTAGTGATACGCCATGGGGAATAGGGTTTGGGTTAAATTTTGCTACTAAATCAGGAATTTTTTCGATGAATTATGCATTGGGGAAACAGGAAAATCAAAATCTTGATTTTAAAAATGCAAAAATACACTTTGGTTTTGTAAGTCGATTTTAATAACAAAAGACCGAAGAACAGAGTTCTAACGGTCTTTGTAAACATCAAACTTCAAATTATTAGTCGCGATTTTTATCAGTACTATGATTCTAATCGATTACCCAAAACTATCAATAAAGTTTGAATTACGCATACGTTTGAAATAAGTTTAAAAACATAGTGCAAACGTTTGAAAATAATATATATTTGCACTAAAATTAAGAGAATACTGTGTTGTTTGTAGAAGGCTAAAATCCATGAATATAGTAAGGAAGGTGGTTTTGGTTTACTGCTGTGGCGAGCTAAATTTGGAAAAAACAACATAATAGACCAGAATCGAAAAAATAGAAATGCAAAATGCAGCCACAATTGGCAATCTTTCATTCATTAATAGATTGATTGCAAATACAAGAATAAAAGCTGTAGGAATTCCAAATATTAGCGATCTGACCATGTGATTGAAATAGCTCTTATTTGTTTTTACAGCTAAACCTTCAATATATTCTGAATCAACTTCGAAGTTTTCTATGGCTTTTGAAAAAGCATTAATTTCTTCATTATAATACTTATCTTCCATCTTAGATCGGAAAAATCCGGATGTACTAAAATGATAATTTGCGTAGATATTATAATCCAGGCGTTCTTTCTTAATGATTTCGAGATCAACCTTAGTTTTCCAGTTCTCAGGAGTAAGCGAAGTCATGTTCCCTAGAAAACTTCCTCTTTTAAAAGTCATTCCCCCAGCATGAGCATCAGTTAATTCGTAGCCTCTTATTTCGAAAAACTTAATGATATCTGAAACCAAGAGTTTCTTGTTTCGTTTGATATTAAAACCAATGAGTTTATGCATCTGAATAAGTATATTATACTATACTCAAAAATATTAAATTTTTAGTCAGTCTCAAAATTGGAATTATAATGAGGATATTAGGTGAGGAGAATTTAGCATTGTTTCCTTTAAAATGGATTAAGCTTATGAATTGAATTTTACCTATTGATATGCATAATATTTTTACTTGCACAGCGGGCAAAAAAAATGAGCTAAAAGCATAACTCAATCATCATTTTTAATGTATAAGTAATCTGAAACCATTGATAAAAAAAACCATTTCATTGTCTATGATAAATGATAAATCCCCTATGTCGGTTCATGAAATTGAGCCAGTTAATTTACAATACTCATTGAATGAAGACCTTGCTATTGATTTGGAAGGTATGATTTCTGATTTTGCATATTTAAGTAATTCTTCATGTGTTTTTATTGATTATTCTGATAATACAGCACCTAAACGTGCTGATTTGAACGATTTGAATCTTATAGAACAACTAGATGATGGATTTAAGGGGTTATTAAAGATATATACAACCGATTCTGCATGTACAAAGCAAGAAGTTTTTGAACTAAAGTCATCAACTGGAGCAAGAGTAGTTTGTTTGCCTGTTTTCCTTACGAACAGAATATATGGATTTGTTGTGTATGGTGGGTATTTTTTAGATACAGATGATTTAAAAGATGATAATACTATCACGTTAAAAATTGCTGACCTTAATAAATATAGAGCTATCCGATTTACTAAGATTTTATCTTCTCAATTGAATTCTACTTTTGATTTGAAAGAAAAGATAAAGGAAAATATTAAAGCAACCGAAGAATTAAATTTACAGAAATCATTTTTTGAGAATCTTTTTGAAAATTCTCCGAATGCAATTGTGATTTTAGACAATAAAGATCGGGTTATTAAAATAAATCGTGAATTTGAGAGATTGTTTGAGTATACCAGGGAAGAGGCTGATTCTAAACTGATCAATGATTTAATAGTGCCTGAAAATTTTAAAAGTGAAGGAGAGGGTGCTACAAAAGATGCTGCAGAAGGTAAGATAATTGAACTTACCACAATTCGGCAGACTAAATCTGGAAAACAAATTCACGTAGAAGTTTCGGGTAAGCCAGTTCTTTTGGGAGATAATCAGGTCGCTGTTCATGCCATATATCGAAACTTATCAGAACAGGTTTGGAATCAAAAGCGTCAACAGATAATGTTGGAGGTTTCCGAAATATTAAATTCTGCATCCACATCAATAGAAATGATTCATAAAATTGGTGATCAATTAGCCCCGATTATAGGAAGTGGACAATTATTTTTGGATTTAATTTCTCCAAATAAAAAAGGTTTTAGATCCTTCCAGCAAGGAGAAAATGATTACAAAAAAATTCAATTTAGAGAGTCATTGAGTTATGCGGTTCTTAAAGAGAAGGAAGTGTGCTGTATTGTAGACGATAAAGTTGAGGAAACAGTATCGTTAAATAAATTAAAAATTAGTACTTGTCCTAAAATGTGGCTAGGGTTTCCTTTGATTGATAAGGGGCTAATATTGGGTGTATTTGGAGTGTGTTCTTTAAAAAACTCAACCAAATTAAATAAGGAAAGTTTGGAATTACTTGAAGTATTATCGAAACAATTGGCTGCAGGAGTAATAAAAAAGAAAAGTGAATTGGAATTAAAAATGCTTCATGGTTCAATGGAGCAAAGTCCTGCTTCAATCATCATTACCGATCTTAATGGTGATATTGAATATGTAAACCCAAAGTTTTGTTCAATTTCAGGCTACAGTTCTCAAGAATTAATAGGAAAAAATCCTAGAATTTTAAAATCAGGATTTACACCAAACGAGGTGTATGAAAAGATGTGGGCTACTATTAGCAAAGGCAATGAGTGGACAGGAGAGTTTTTAAATGTTAGAAAGAACAAAGAGTTGTATTGGGAGAGAGCATCCATTACGGCAATAAATGATGAGTTTGGAAATATTACTCATTATTTGGCAATAAAAGAAGATATTAGTAAGAGTAAGAAATTTGAGAAGGATCTATTAGAGGCTAAAAATAAAGCAGAGGAATCGGATAGATTGAAGACAGCCTTTTTGGCAAATATGTCTCATGAATTAAGAACACCATTGAATGCTGTAATTGGATTTTCCAATTTGTGTAATGATTCTATGTCTATAGGAGAATTAATGGAGTTTGTAAATTTGATTAATAGAAGTGGAAATCAGTTGCTTGGAATTATTGAGGATATTTTAAGTTTCACCTTAATTGATGGTGGGGGTATGCGGCTAGTTGAAGAAGAATTTTTAATGATCAATTTTTTAGAAGAAATAAAAAAACAGGCTCGAGAAAAGCAAATTCAGAAAAATAAAGAAAGACTAAAATTAAGATTTTCTCCTGACCCCAACTACAATAGAATTTTGGTAAAAACGGATTTTCAAAGGTTATTACAAGTTGTGTTGAATTTATTTGGTAACGGATTAAAATTTACGAATGAAGGCTTTGTGGAATTTGGTTATAGGTTGTTAGGAGATCAGATTAAGTTATATATAAAAGATAGTGGTGTCGGAATAGAAAAGGAGAAGAAGGATGTTATATTTGATCGGTTTCGACAAGCTGATGATTCAATAACAAGAACGTTTGGAGGAACGGGAATGGGTTTGGCAATTTCAAAAAAAATAGTAGATATGTTGGGAGGAATCATTGAGGTTGAATCTGATAAAAATGAGGGATCAACGTTTTCTGTTGTTTTGAATTGTGTGATTTCTAAAACGGAAAAAACAGGAAATAAAATGTATGATGAGAAGGATGAGGTTAAGGTGGAAAAAACCATTTTAGTTGCAGAAGATGAGAGTTCAAATTATAGATTGATACAGGCAATTTTAAAAAGAAATAATTTTAAGGTTATTAGAGCAGAGAATGGAGAAGAGGCAATGAATATGTGTGCTGAGGATGCAAGTATTGATTTGGTTTTAATGGATATTCGAATGCCTTTAATGAATGGTATGGAGGCTACCAAAGAAATCAAAAAAATACGCCCAAATTTACCTATTATAGCACAAACTGCTTATGCCATGGATGGAGATAAAGATAAGGCGATAGAGCAAGGTTTTGATGATTATGTGTCAAAACCAATTCGAAAAGACATATTAATTGAAAAAATCAAATTATTTTTAAAATTATAAACCGAATCATTTAAAACAATAAAATGAATGCAGTTATTGGCGGCGCTACAGGTTTTACAGGCAAAAAATTACTTAAAAGGTTAATTGCCGATGATGATTGTACCCAAATTTATGCATTGGTTCGAAAACATTTGAATGTAAAACATGAAAAACTTATTCAAATTGTTGTAGATTTTGATCATTTAGATTCAATAGATATTCCAGAAAATATTGATATTGCTTATTGTTGTCTTGGAACGACAATAAAGAAGGCTCAAAGCAAAGAAAATTTTTATAAGGTAGATTTTGAATACATTACTCGATTTGCTAAGTTCTGCGAATTAAGGGAAGTGAAAAGTTTTCAGCTAATTAGTGCAATTGGAGCAAATCCGGAATCCTATTTCTTCTATCAAAGGGTAAAAGGAGAGGCTGAAAATTTCATTAATTCACTTGATTTTCCAACGGTGGTTATTTACAGACCATCAGTTATATATGGAGGTAGAAAAGAATTTCGACTGTTCGAGAGCTTTGCTGCCTGGATCAGTCGAAATTTTAGATTTTTATTTGTGGGTAAATTAAATAGAATTGTAGCCGTTACAGGTAAACAATTATCGAAAATAATTCACCAGAAATCAAAGCAATTTTGTCCTGGACGTTGGATTGTTGAATCGGAAGAAATAGCCAAGATTAAATAGTTTACTTTTTTAATACATCACGAGAAGAAGCTTGTGCCGTAGGCATTATCAAAATATCATTAATATTTACATGAGCCGGACGAGTGGCAACAAATTCTACAGTTTCGGCAATATCTTTTGCATATAATGGAGTAAATCCTTTGTAAACCTGATCCGCTTTCTCTTCATCACCTTTAAATCGAACAATAGAGAATTCCGTCTCTACCATACCAGGAGCAATCGAAGAAACTTTTATGTTATGAGGAAGCAAGTCTATTCTCATCCCTTTAGTTAAGGCATCTACAGCATGCTTGGTTGCACAATATACATTTCCTCCAGGATACACTTCCTTTCCTGCAATTGAAGTGATGTTTATGATATGACCTTGATTTCGTTCAATCATTAATGGGCTTACAGAACGGGTAATGTATAGTAATCCTTTAATGTTGGTGTCAATCATTCGTTCCCAATCATCAATAATTCCATCCTGAATTGCTGTAACACCAACAGCCAGACCAGCATTATTAACTAGTAAATCAATATTTTTCCATACTTCAGGAAGAGAATTTATTTTTTGATCTACTTCATTTTGGTTTCGAACATCTAATACTAAGCTAAAAACCTTACAATTATTTTCCGAAGTAAGTCTCTTTTCCAATTGAACTAGATTTCCTTGTCTTCTTCCAGAAATAATCAAATCGAATCCTGCTTTGGCAAGATTTATTGCACAAGCCTCGCCAATGCCAGCTGTTGCTCCAGTTATAAAGGCAATTTTATTCATTTTGTATTTTGTGATTTTTATGATGTGTTTGAGTCTATTTTATCAATTTCAAATTGATTTTAATTCGCTTAGTAAAGGTAAAAACTAAGGTGATAATTCGTGTTCCTATCTTATTTTTTTTAAATTTAAAATATTCATTACCTAAAATCTTGCACCATGGAAAAACAGGAGGTTTCAATTCAATTAGCAGAGGATCTTGGAATTACAAAAGACGCATTTGAAATTATAGCAGAAGGTTTGGGGAGAGCCCCAAATTTACTTGAGTTACAAATTTACTCTGTCATGTGGTCCGAGAATGTATCTTATAAAAGTTCTTCGGCATGGCTTAATTCATTACCAAATCAGGGAGATCACATAATTTCTGGTGCGAGAGAATCTAGTGCTGGTGTTGTTGATTTAGGTAATGGTGAATTATGTGTTTTTAAAATGGGAACTCACAATCATCCATCAGGAATTGATCCTTACCAGGGAGCTGCTACGTGTGTGGGAGATGTTTGTAGGGATGTTGTATCTCTTGGTGCAAAACCAATGGTCGTGATGAATTCTTTACGATTTGGAGATGCCTCTTTGGATAGAACTAAATGGTTAATGGATGAAATTGTAAAGGGAATTCATGATTATTCGAATGTTCTTTATATGGAAGATATCGGAAGTGAGATTTTTTATAATTCAACTTACGATACAAATCCATTGGTAAATGTAATGGTTGCTGGTATTGTTAGTAAGGATAAATTAATCTATAAAAGGAAAATAACCCATGGTCAATTGATTTTTATTGTGGGAACTCCTACCGGTTCGGAAGGAGTTATGGGACAGGAAGAAAATTTTACTATTCCAAAAGGAAACCCTAGTCTGGGTAATTCCTTAATTGAGGCAATTGTTAAGCTCAATAAACAAGATGCTATTGTTCGAATTGAAAATATGGATATGGCAGGTATTGTAAGTGCCTGTTCAAAGATAAGTGCTTTTGCAAAAGCAGGACTTGATATTGATTTGAATAAAGTGCCTCTAAGTCAGGAAGGAATGGGAATTGAGCAGGTGTTGCTGTCTCGGACACAAGAAAGGCTTTTGTTGGTAATTGATAAGGAACATGCTGATTTGGTTTCTTCCACCTTTAAAGAATTTAATATTTTATGTGAAGAAATTGGATGCGTGACCGATAATAAAACGATACGTATTTTTGAGAATTCGGAGGTAGTTGCAGAACTTGTTGGTGAAAATTTAGTGATGGATTATGGAGCTCCTCAAGTGGAACGAAAATATCATTCCTTAACTAATGATTCATCAATTGATTATCTAGAAAATATACCTGAACCAGATAATTATTGGAAGGTGATTAATAAGATGGTCAACAATGCCAATTTGGTTGTAAAAGAGCATTACCAAGGTCAGATTGAGGAACGTCATAATTCTCCTTCCGATGCCCAGGTATCATCATTAGGATCGGATAATAAGTCTATTTGTTTTACAGTATCAGGAAATTCAGTGTATGCTTATAATGATCCATATGTTGGAGCACAAATAAATGTTGCCAGAGCGGTTCGTAGAATCATTTGTTCAGGTGGTAAACCTTTGGCTTTTAACGATTGCTTGAATTTTGGCAGTCCTCTTGAAGAGGATGTTTATTCTCAGTTTGTTGAAACGATTAAAGGGATCACCAAAGCAAGTTGTTCTTTTAAAACTCCGGTTGTTGGAGGTAATGTTAGCTTTTATAACGAAAGCTCTGTTTTAGGTAAAAGGAAAGCTATTAACCCAACTCCGGTTATTGCCATGATGGGACTATTGCCATCAAAAGAAAATCATATGTCCTATATTTTTAGAAATAAAGGTGATATGATTTTTATAATTGGAAAATCAAGGAATGATATAGCCGGTTCTGAATATTTATGCTCTTTCCATAAAAAGTGTGAAGTAGGAGTGCCACATTTTGATTTAAATGAAGAAAAAGCAATAAATGCGGTTGTGGAAAAATTGATTTCATTAAAGCTGGTTTGTTCAGCACATAGCGTTGAGAGAGGTGGTTTATTCTTTAATTTAATTGAATCTGCAATGCCTTTAGGTCTGGGATTTGATATTACATCGCCTGCAGAAGTTAGAAAGGATGCCTTTTTGTTTGGAGAAGCTCAAGGACGTGTAGTTGTATCTGTTTCGATGGAGAATGAAGATGATTTCGTAGATGCCATGATGGAAAGTGGATTACCATTTTCAACTTTAGGTCATGTAACAAAGAGAGAACTTAGAATTGATGATATTTCCTATGGTTACATTAATGAATACAAAAAGATTTACCACAAGAATACATCGAACTAATTAACTTTAGTTTTCAGATTAATAAGAGAACAAAGAACTGATTAATGGTTCTTTGTTTTTCATTCATTATATTTGTGCGGTCGTGATTGAATTCGCGATCGCTATTTTTTTAGTAACTGATTAAAATTTACCCGTGGTAAATCCGTATAAAGAGTTAGATAAAGGAAAGAAGGCTCAAGTTGCCTTGATGTTTAATAATATTGCTAGAAAGTACGATTTTCTGAATCATGTTCTTTCTATGGGAATTGATAAGTTGTGGCGTAAAAAGGCAGTGAAACTGCTAAAGCCATTGCAACCAAAGAGAATATTAGATATTGCTACGGGAACTGGAGATTTTGCGCTTGCAAATTTAAAACTGAATCCTGATAAAGTTGTGGGTATTGATATTTCTACGGAAATGCTTGCAGTGGGCAGAGAAAAGATTGCGAAGAAAAATCTTTCGGATAAGATCGAATTGTTTGAAGGTGATTCGGAAAATATTCAATTTGAAGACAACTCTTTTGATGCCATTACAGTGGCTTTTGGTGTACGTAATTTTGAGAATCTTGAAAAGGGATTGAAAGAAATGAATAGAGTTGTACGTCCTGGTGGAAAAGTTGTGATTCTTGAATTTTCGAAACCTAGAAATTTCCCAATAAAGCAAATCTATAATTTTTATTTTTTCAGAATATTACCTTTTTGGGGTAAAATGGTTTCGAAGGATTCTTCGGCATATACTTATTTGCCGGAATCAGTGGATGCTTTTCCTGATGGAGCTGATTTTTTGAAGATATATAATGAGTGTGGCTTCATTGATACAAAACAAATTAAATTGAGTTTTGGAATTGCATCAATTTATATAGGAACGAAACCTGTACAATAAAATTTGTCTTTTTAGGTTAATAATAAAAACCAAATTCTCTGGCTTGAAAAAAATACTCTTAATACTCTTATGCGTAATTAGCATGTCTTCTGCCTTTTCGCAGAGCAGGTATAATCCTGAAAGTATCTTGAATTATCAAAAGGTAGATCAGAAATGGTTGCATTTTGGATTTACTTTGGCGATAAATAATATGGACTTTGCGCTGTATAATTCTGGATTGTCAAATGCTAGAGCTGAGCAAGTAGTATTTTCTCCTGGCTTTTCGGTTGGGATAGTATCAGATTTACGTTTGCATGAAAATTGGTCGCTACGATTTTTACCAGGATTAGAGTTCGGAGAAAGAACAATAAAATATTCAAACCTGCCTCAAGATGAAGTAACAGTAGAATCTGTATTAGTTAATCTTCCATTACTATTAAAGTATCGAGCTCGAAGGCTAAATAATTATCGTCCTTATTTAATTGGTGGCGCTAGCTATAAAATTGACGTTCAGTCTCAGGATGCTTTAGATCCGGATAATAACATGTTGATTCGATTGAATACTACCGATTTTTATTTGGAACTAGGTGCTGGTGTTGATTTTTATTTGCCATATTTTAAGTTGGCAACAGAATTGAAATTTGCAATTGGTTTAAGAGATATTTTAAATCATAAATATGACATAGAGAACCCCGGTTACGAAGGCTACACCGATGCCATACGAGGAATGAATTCTAAGATAATTACTCTTTCTTTTCATTTCGAATAGAATTTTTTTGACCTATAATTTTCCAGAAATGATTACAGAGATTGATGTTGTGTTGAGCCCTAAAGAGGCTTCTGAGGAGTGTTTTTATAAGCCAATATTGGCAAGTAAATTGAAAGTAAAACCTGGAAGAATAAATGGAATTAAGATTCTACGAAAATCTATTGATGCCAGACGAAGAAATATCAAAGTTAATTTGAGATTTAAAATTTCTATTGATGAAAAAATGACTGCTTCTGAAGGATCTGATTTTGTTTATGAAAATTGTGAAAATTCGAGAAAAGTTATTGTGGTTGGTGCGGGACCTGCAGGTTTGTTTGCGGCTCTTCGCTTAATTGAATTGGGCTTTTGTCCGATTGTTTTAGAACGAGGTAAAAGTGTTGAAGATCGTAAAAAAGATTTGGGTGAACTTCACAGATCACGTCAAATTGATCCAGAATCCAACTATTCTTTTGGAGAGGGTGGAGCTGGAACTTTTTCTGATGGCAAATTATATACCCGATCGAAAAAAAGAGGCAACTTAAAAAAAATATTAAATGTTCTTCATTTTCACGGAGCACAGGATGATATTTTGTTTGATGCACATCCGCATATTGGTACTGATGTTCTTCCTAAAGTAATTGTAAATATTCGAAAGAGTATTATTAAAGCAGGCGGAGAGGTTTATTTCTCTAGAAAAGTTGTTGATTATGTTCTTGAAGGGAAGAATATTGTTGGTGTAAAATTAGAATCGGGAGATACTCTTATGGCTTCTGCTGTTATTTTAGCAACAGGTCATTCCGCGAGAGATGTTTATCGGAAATTAGATGAATCGGGAATTGATATTGAAGCAAAATCGTTTGCTATGGGTGTGCGTATAGAGCATCCTCAAGAACTAATCGATCAGATTCAATATCACAACCCTAATGGAAGAGGTAAATATTTACCTGCTGCAAGTTATAGTTTTGTACATCAGGTAAATGAGAGAGGAGTATATTCATTTTGCATGTGTCCGGGTGGAGTTATTGTTCCAGCGGCTACTGGGAAAAAGCAGCAAGTTGTAAATGGTATGTCTTCTTCAAATAGAAATACAGCATATGCTAATTCGGGAATGGCGGTTGAAATTCGCACCGAAGATTTGGAAAAATACTCTGAATTTGGAAATTTGGCAGGTTTAAAATTTCAGGAAGATCTGGAAGAACAGTCATTTATCGAGGGAGGAGAAGATTTAACAGCACCAGCTCAACGTATGGTTGATTTTGTTGAAAATAGAAAAAGTGACTCCTTACCAAAAACTTCTTATCATCCAGGTGTTGTATCATCCGAAATGCATAAATGGCTACCAGATCACATTCGATATCGACTGCAGGAGGGATTTAAGGCTTTCGGGAAAAAATCGAATGGATATTTAACAAATCAAGCGATTATACTCGGTGTTGAATCGAGAACTTCTTCTCCTGTCAGAATTCCGCGTGATAGAGAAAGTTTACAGCATATAAATATTGCGGGTTTATTCCCTTGCGGAGAAGGTGCTGGTTATGCCGGAGGAATTGTATCGGCAGCTATAGATGGAGAACAGTGTGCAAATGCAGTGGACCGATTTCTAAATCTCGAAGAGCAGAATTAAAACTCCCTTCGGCGAAATTCAGAGCAAATTATTGATGTGGCAACTGATACATTTAATGATTCGGATGTTTCTTGGTTAGCTGGAAAATTGGGAATGAACAGTTTATTGCTTACTTGTTTTGCAATGTTTTCAGATATTCCTTTTCCTTCATTACCCATTATAATGAATCCATTGTTTTGTAATGAGGAATTGTAAATGGTCTCACCTTCCAGAAATGTTCCATAAATTGGGAAATTATCTGATTTGTATTTTGCGATGAGTTCATCAAGAGGAGTATAACTCAGCTTAATTCGGGCAATCGCACCCATAGTCGCCTGTATTACTTTGGGATTGTAAAGATCAACGGTATTGGGCGAACAAAAGATATTTTTGATTCCAAACCAATCAGCTATGCGAATAATAGTTCCCAAATTTCCTGGATCTTGAACGTCATCTAAAACAATTGATAAACTATTTGAAATGGTTTTAGTATTCAGTTCTATTTTAGGTATATTAAATACACCTAATACAGGTGATGGGTTTTTAAGTGTGCTAATTTTTTTAAGTTGAGATGAATCTGTTTCAATTCTTGTCTCAATATTTTTAAAATGAGTGCTTGAATGTGTGTTTTTCCAATCTTTAGAATAGATTAGAAAATTTGCTTCAATACCTGATTGCAACAAATCAATAACCAGTTTATCTCCCTCTGCAACGAAAAGTTGATGTTGATCTCGGTATTTTTTCTTTTGTAAACTGTTAATTAACTTGATTTGATTTTTTGACAGCACGGTAATTTATTTGAAAATTTGTTAATGAAAGCCTGGTTTGTCCAAAAATATATCACTGAAGTTAAGTATCTTTGTGGTATTTTAAACGAAAATACGCTCTATATTCTTGGAATCAATTTTAAAATACAAAAGTAGTTATAATTTCCCGATTTTAATTTTATTGCTGAGTCTGCTTCTTGGCTTTGCTTCTTGTTCTACCACAAAGTATGTGGGCGAGAATGAATATCTGTTAAATAAAGTTGTTGTTAAAATAGATGATAATTCTATATCAACAAGTGATTTGAAGAGAAATGTAAAGCAAAAACCCAATTTGAAAATTTTGGGAATGTGGCGTTTTCATTTAGGATTGTATAATTTATCAGGAAAAAATAAAGAAAAAGGCTTCAATAAGTGGTTGCAAAGGATTGGTGAGGAACCAGTTGTGTATGAAGATTTTCAAACGCAAAGGTCATTAACTCAGTTACAATTATACCTTAAGAAAAAAGGATATTATAATGCAGTTGTAACAGATTCTGTAGCCTTTAGAAAAAAGAAAGCTAAAGTTTATTACAATATAACAGCCAACAAACCCTACCGATATCGTAATGTATATCACAAGCCAGAAGAGGTACCATATAATTTCTTGACTGCACATCAAAAAGAAGAGGAGATGCCGGATTCGACATTAATTCGAAATTATGTTGCTGATGATAGTGAAAATTCTGAATTAAAAACTGGAGGAAAAGTAGATTCTGATGTTTTAGGTGAAGAAAGAATGAGGATTTTTAAACTTCTTAAGAATCAGGGGTATTTTAATTTTTCAAGAGAGTATATCCATTTTATGATGGATAGTACCAATAAGCAGCAACAAATGGATGTCTTTGTTGGTTTAAAGACTCCTGAAGATGAAAAAGCAAGAAAAAAATATAAGATCAACAAAGTTCAAATATTTACTGAATATGACCCTAAAATGGTTTTGACGAATGATTCAACTTACCTTTTAGAATTAGACACTTTATCGCATAGAGGGGTAGATTTTATATTCAGGAAAAAATTAAATATCAAACCTGAAGTTCTTTTATCATCAGTATTGATTAAAAAGGAAGATACTTATAATTTGACTACTGTTGAGCAAACTTACAGTAGGCTTCAGTCTTTAAATCAATTTAAATTTTTAAATATAAAATTCGAAGAAAGTAAGAATAATGTTGATAGCACTTATGGTCAGTTGAATTGTATAATTCAGTTAACACCACATAATTTACAGTATTATTCATTTGAATTGGAAGGAACAAATTCTTCTGGAAATATTGGATTTGCAGGAAATCTGAATTATCAGCATAAAAATTTGTTTGGAGGAGCTGAAATTTTGGATGTGCAATTTTCGACAGCTAGAGAGACTGTAAAAGCAAATGAGCAAACAGATTTTAATTCTTCTGAATATGGTGTTGAGTCTAAATTAAGTATTCCTAAATTTTTGATGCCCTTTTTTAATGTTGAGAAATTTCGAAAATCATATAATCCACGGACGGTATTCTCAATGTCGTATAATTATCAAAAGCGCCCAGATTATACACGTACTATTGCAGATGCGAGTTTTGGGTATTTTTGGAAATCATCAAAATATACAAGACATACTTTAAATTTGGTTGAGCTTAATTTTGTGGATGTAAAAGATTTAAGTGATGATTTTTTGGATGATATCGATAATTTATACATTCAGAATTCATTTACAGATCACGTAATCGCAACGACTCGATATTCTTACACTTATAATGATCAGAATATAAATATACCAAGAGATTACAATTACCTAAGGCTTAATTTTGAAGTGGCGGGAAATTCCCTTAAAGCGATAGATAATTTGCTTGGTAGATCGGAGACAAATGATTACAATTCAAATGGCGAATTGGAAGGAACCTATCATGACTTTTTAGGAATTAGATATGCACAATATTTAAAAGGAGATATAGAATACCGTTTTAATAAGCATATTAATAGTGCCAATACAATGGTATATCGTTTATTTGTCGGACTTGGATATCCTTATGGAAATTTAAAAGTTTTGCCTTTTGAAAAAAGTTATTTTTCAGGTGGGGCTAATGGTATTCGAGCTTGGCAAGTACGTTCATTAGGTCCAGGTTCGTATATAGACAAAGATGCAACCTATCCAAACAATACGGCAGACTTTAAGTTGGAGGCGAATATTGAATATCGATTTAAACTGTTCTGGGCATTAGAAGGTGCACTATTTCTTGATGCAGGAAACATTTGGGCTATTTCGGAAAAGGACGATAGAGAGGGAGCCGATTTTCAATTTAATCGATTTTATAAAGAAATTGCTTTAGGGACAGGCTTTGGTACCCGTGTTGATTTAAACTTTATTCTTTTTAGATTAGATTTAGGATTAAAATTACGTGATCCATCTTTAAGTGAGAGCGAAAGATGGATCATAGCAAATCGTCCATTTAAATTCTCTCAGCTGACATTCAATATTGGTATTGGTTATCCTTTTTAAATTGCATTCGTTTGCGTAATTTTCTTATTGCCAAAACGGTGCAAATTCTATTATTTCTTTTTAACTTCGTGGTAAAATTGAACTTTCCAAAGATTTTTTTAAGAACTATCCGATAAATTATATTATTATGAAACGAGTATTAGATGTTGTTAAACCGGGTGTGGTTACCGGTGATGATGTGCAAAAATTATTTCAGGTTGCTAAAGAAGAAGGTTTTGCAATTCCAGCTGTAAATGTAGTAGGAACTAACTCTATTAATGCTGCTTTAGAAGCTGCTAAAGAGGTTAATTCTCCTATCATTATTCAGTTCTCGAATGGTGGGGCTTCATTTTTTGCAGGTAAAGGAATGAAGGCAGAAGGACAAAGCGCTGCTATTATTGGAGCAATTGCAGGTGCTAAATATGTACATGCAGTAGCGGAGCATTATGGTATTCCAGTAATTCTTCATACCGATCATGCTGCAAAAAAATTATTACCTTGGATCGACGGATTGTTGACTGCTGGTGAAGAATTTTTTGCTCAATGCGGTAAGCCTTTGTTTAGTTCTCATATGTTAGATTTATCTGAAGAATCTCTTGAGGAGAACATCGGAACATGTGCAAAATATTTAGAGCGCATGGATAAAATCGGTATGACAATTGAAATTGAATTGGGTTGTACTGGTGGTGAAGAAGATGGTGTTGATAATACAGATATGGACAATTCATTGTTGTATACTCAGCCAGAAGATGTAGCTTTAGCTTATGAAACTTTATTAAAAGTATCTTCACGTTTTACTATTGCAGCTTCTTTTGGTAATGTTCATGGTGTTTATAAGCCAGGGAACGTTGTTTTAACTCCAAAAATATTATTGAATTCTCAGTCATTTATTTCTGAAAAATACTCAGTAGCAAACAATACTGTTGATTTTGTTTTCCACGGTGGATCAGGTTCAAGCCTAGAAGAAATTCGTGAAGCTATTTCTTACGGTGTTATTAAAATGAATATCGATACAGATACGCAGTGGGCATGTTGGAATGGTATTCGTGAGTTCGAAGCTAAGAACCATGATTATTTGCAAGGTCAGATTGGTAACCCTGATGGAGACGATAAGCCAAATAAGAAATTTTATGACCCACGTGTTTGGATGCGTGCAGGTGAAGTTTCGATGAAGGATCGTCTTGTTCAAGCATTCAACGATTTGAACGCAGTTGGTCGTAACTAATCGATTAAAATATTTTTATAAAGGACTCGGATATCATCCGGGTCTTTTTTGTTTATAGATGTTCTAAAATTGTGAAGCTTTTAGGAAATAGGACTTTAATTTTGCAAATTTGGACTTGCACTAAAATTTCTAATAAAAATTGTTTTGTATGAATAAAAAGCCCACACAAGCTCGTGATCTGTTTGCTAGTAAATTTGGAGTAATTGCTGCAGCCGCAGGATCAGCTGTAGGTTTAGGAAATATATGGAAATTCCCATATATAACTGGTGTGTATGGAGGTGGAGCATTTTTATTCGTATATCTCGGCTTTATTGCACTTATCGGATTGCCCGTAATGTTATCTGAATTTAGCATAGGGCGTAGGGCTAGAAGTAACGCTTTTGGTGCTTTTAAAAAACTGGCTCCTGGATCTCCATGGAAATTTGTTGGAATGCTTGGCGTTGCAGCAGCATTTATGATTTTAGCTTTTTATGGTGTTGTAGCTGGATGGAGTATTGATTATGTGATAAAAGCACTGTCGAATAGTTTCGCATCTAAAAGTCCAGGCGAGCTGGAGACGATGTTTGTTAATTTTACTGAATTGCCATTAACACCGGTTTTGTATCAATTGTTCTTTATGATTTTAACTATGGCAATTGTAATTGTTGGTGTTAAAGATGGTATAGAAAAATATGCGAAATTTTTAATGCCTTTACTCGTCCTGATCATTATCGTTTTGGGATTAAGGGCCGTGACATTGGAGGGTGCTTCGGAAGGATTAAAATTTTTGTTTTATCCTGATTTTTCAAAGTTAACGGCTGAAGGTGTATTGAGTGCATTAGGTCATGCTTTCTTTTCTTTAAGTTTAGGTATGGGAACTTTAATTACATACGGTTCTTATGTGAGTGATAAAAATAATCTCACAAAAACGGCTGTACAGGTAACAATTGCTGATACAATTATTGCGATTCTTGCTGGAATTGCAATATTTCCTGCAGTATTTGCCTTTGGTATTGAGCCAGATAAAGGAGCAGGTCTTGTATTTATTACCTTGCCCAATGTATTTCAGCAAATGCCTGGCGGTTATTTCTTTTCTATCCTATTTTTCTTGTTGCTTACAGTAGCCGCTTTAACTTCATCTATTTCTATACTGGAGGTAGTTGTTGCTTATTTTAAGGAAGAATTAAAAATTAAAAGAAGAACTGCTACAATTATTAGTACTGTATTAATATCAATTGTTGGGCTTTTCTGTTCGTTATCAATGGGTATTTTAGGAGAATACAAGTTTTTTAATTTAAACTTTTTTGATTTACTCGATTGGATTTCAGCCAATATGCTCCTTCCATTAGGAGGTTTGTTTATTTCCTTGTTTGTTGGATGGTATTTGGGTAAAGATAAAATTCAGGAAGAGTTATCAAAAGGATCGGTTGTGATTAAACCAGTTTTAACTGTTTTTATATTCTTGGTAAGATTTATCGCACCTGTAGCGATAGCGATTGTGTTTTTGAATGGTATTGAGGTACTTAATTTTGGCTAAGAGTAATCTTTTTTATAATATTGTTAAGTGTTATTTGTTTTCAAATAACACTTTTTTTTATTTATGAAAATAAGGAAAATCATAAAGGAATATTTTTCATACTCAGCATCTGAAAAAAGAGGATTGTTAATCCTTGTAATAGTATTGTTGGGTGTGTATGTTGTGCCAGTTTTTTTTAGTTCTTCTAATTCTGAATCAAAAATTCTGGTTAAGGATAAGCAGCAAGAGATTCAATCTTTAATTTCTTCTATCGAACAATCAAAATCGAAACAGAATCAATACAATTACTTTTCTTTCGATCCTAATTCCGTAACGGAAGTTCAACTAAATCAATTGGGCTTGTCTAAATTTCAAATAAAAAATTTAATCAGATATCGAAAAGCAGGAGGCATTTTTTATAAGAAGAGTGATTTGCTTAAGATTTATGGTTTCACAAATGAAGATTTAAATCTACTTGATGAATATCTTATTTTCAAGAAAATACAGACTTTAAATAGGTATAAGTCAAAAAAGGTGTCGAAAATATCTTATCTGTTTCCATTCGATCCCAATACTTTATCTTATTCTGGTTGGGATAGTTTAGGTGTAGATAGTAAAATTGCCAATCGGATTCAAAAGTACATAGAGAAAGGTGGTAGTTTTAAAGAGGCTAAAGATCTTAAGAAGATATATGGTTTTGATTCTGCTAAACTTTCAGTACTGATGCCATATATAAATATCGATTTAGTTATTCCTGAGAAAATTGATAAAGAATATAAATTGATTGAATTGAATAGTAGTGATACTAGTGAATTAAAAAAATTGCCAGGAATAGGAAAAGTATTATCCAGTCGAATTATAAAATATCGGAAGTTATTGGGTGGTTATTCAAATAAGGAACAATTAATTGAAGTTTATGGGATTTCAAAGGAGCGTTATTTACGGTTTTCAGGATTAATTACTGTTGATTCTTCATTAATTTTAAAAATGGGAATAAATTCTTTTAATAAAGATAAATTAAAAAGTCATCCTTATATAAAAGATAGAATTGCAAATGATATTGTACGATATCGGCATAGAATGGGAGATTTTAACTCTGTTGAGGAGTTGAGGGATAAGGGGTTGTTGTCTGATTCAATATTTGGTAAATTATCTCCTTATCTTTCATTAGATTAAAATGATTAGAGATATTTGAGAAAGAACAGCTTATTTTCTAACTTTGCACAGTCGTATTTTTGATCTAATTTCTTAAGAAGGAGAGAATTTCGATACTTTTATTGAAATAAATTTGAATAATACTGATTGAATTGATAAATTTGCGGCTCACTTAGAAAAACATAAAATTTAAAGGAGAAAATTATGATTGTTATTCCTATGAAAGAAGGCGAAAACATTGAAAGAGCCTTGAAAAAATTCAAAAGAAAATTTGAAAAAACTGGTGTAATTAAAGAACTTAGAGGAAGACAGGTTTATAAAAAACCATCTATCAAAAGAAGAGAAGAGAAATTACATGCAATCTATGTTCAAGCAATGCAACAAGCTGAAGATTGATTTTTTTTTGGATTAGTTCCTTGATATCTTAATTTTTTGTATCTTGGATTATCCTGACGGATAAATATCCCGGATGTATGAGTTTTAAGGAATCTTTTCTATCTTATTTGCAATACGAAAAACGATATTCTGTACATACTATTCTGTCTTATGACTGTGATTTAACTCAGTTTGATGAATTTTTATCAAGAGAAGAGTTAGGTTTGGAAATAGAAGAGGCTAGTTTTAAAGATGTGCGGAAGTGGATCGTTTTTTTAATGAATGATGGAAATAGTTCACGTACTGTAAATAGGAAATTATCCTCGTTAAAATCATATTTTAAATACCTGTTGAGGGAATCACTTGTGGAATCGAATCCAATGGATCGTGTAGTGGGACCCAAACAAGCAAAGAAATTGCCAGGTTTCGTTGGAGAGCATTCAATGTTGCTTTTACGAGAAATTGATTTTGGTGGAGGTTTCGAAGGTGTTCGAGATAGATTTATTCTTGAGTTGTTTTATCAGACTGGAATGAGATTGTCTGAATTGATGAATCTTAAGGAAAATGATTTTGATCGTGGAACATCTTTGGTGAAAGTATTAGGAAAAAGAAATAAGGAAAGAATCATTCCGATAAGTAAAAGTTTAGAAGATCTTCTTGATGAATATCTTGATGTGAAACAAAAGGCTTTTGATCGCGGGAATGATTTTCTTTTTGTAACTAAAAAGGGGGTGCCTGTTTACGAAAAATTGTTGTATAGGGTAGTGGTTAAACATTTATCTAAAATTACAACAATGACAAAGCGGAGTCCGCATGTCTTGAGGCATACTTTCGCAACTCATTTATTAAATAATGGTGCGGAATTAAATGCTGTTAAAGAATTGCTGGGTCATTCCAATCTTTCTGCAACGCAGATTTATACTCATACTACATTCGAGCGTTTAAATAATATATATAAACAAGCTCATCCGAGAGCATAAATTTTGGAGGAATAAGTATGAATATAAATATTCAATCTATCGGTTTTGTAGCTGATATAAAGTTGGAGAATTTTATTGAGAGCAAGCTTGAAAAAATAATGAAGCTTAATGATGATGTGCTTGGAGCGGAGGTTTTTCTTAAAGTTGAGAAAGCAGCAAGTATAGATAATAAAATTGTTGAAGTTAGTCTTAATGCAAAGGGTGGCGATTTTTTTGCGAAAAAGCAAAGTAAGACATTCGAAGAATCAACTGATTTGGCTATTGAGGCGCTACGAAAGCAAGTGGTAAAACACAAAGAAAAGCTTCGCGCAAAATAATTGTAAAAAACACATGATTATTTTGTTATAAATTTAAAATATTTTTACATTTGCAGACCATTTTCAGGGAAATCTATGCCTTGTTAAATAAGTGGTTTGCATTTTGCCGATGTAGCTCAGCTGGCT
>Ga0193954_1000311_pt1 | contig 29164 bp, 31 predicted proteins | sample BB_5_MG_FD_140340 | JGI IMG/M metagenome (GOLD analysis project Ga0193954, IMG submission 140340) | Microbial mat bacterial communities from the Broadkill River, Lewes, Delaware, United States - BB_5_MG | ecosystem: Environmental > Aquatic > Freshwater > River > Microbial mats | place: USA...
TCTTCGGGGTCCAGCAGGTTGCGCACCGTGAAGAAGGTGCCGTCCCGCTTGCTCATCTTGCGACCGTCCACCCGCCGGTGGCTGCTGTGCACCCCGTACTTGGCGAAGGAGCGACGGGGCTCGTCGTCCGGGCTGGGCCCCGGCACCGAGACGTCCAAAGCACAGCAGCTCTGCGCGATCTCGCACTCATGGTGAGGGAAGATGTTGTCCTCGCCTCCGGTGTGGATGTCGATGGTCTCGGCGAGGCAGGCCAGGCTCATGGCCGAGCACTCGATGTGCCAGCCCGGGAAGCCCTTCTTGATTTCGGGCCGAACGCCGTTCGGCAACATACGTTGCAAGCGCTCCCAGTCCTCCGCAGGCCAGCCTTCAGCGCTGTGGGGGTCCCATTGCATCAAGTGAGTGCCATCGACCTTCCACAGGGCGAAGTCCCGAGGGTCACGCTTTTCGGCACGCACAGAGACCCTGGAGCCCGACTCGAGGTCATCGATGACCTTGTTGGACAGCTTGCCATACTCCGGGAAGCTCTCGATCGAGAAGTACACCTGCCCGGTGGAGTCGGTATAGGCGTGGCCCTTTTCGATCAGGGTGTCGAGCATCGCCAACATCTCGGGGATGTGACGGGTGGCCTTGGGGTGCAAGTCGTCTTGCGCAGCTTCCTCGGGGCTGTAGATGCGTAGCCGTAGGGTGCGTGCGTCAGCCTCGAAGGCCTCTCGGAAGTGGTCGGCGACTCGGTAGGGATCCCAGCCCATCTTACGGGCCGCCTCAACCAGCTTGTCCTCGCCCGAGGCATCGGCCATGTCGTCCTCGGTGAGGTGGCCCACGTCCGTGATGTTCATGACCTGACGCACCGTGTAGCCGCTGCGCTCAAGTACGCGTCTCAGCAGGTCCGAGAACAGGAAGGTCCGGAAGTTCCCGATGTGGGCGTAGGAGTAGACGGTGGGCCCACAGGTGTACATGAGCACCGATTTGCCCTCGGAATCCGCAGGGATAAACGGCTCAACCGACCGCGAGTAGGTGTTGGTAAGGCGCAGGCCCGACATGGGGCCCGGAGCCTACATTCCCAGGTCCCAGCTTGCCAGCGAATGCGGCGGAGGATGCCGGGTGCGAGCTCGGGGCCACAGCCGGCCTTGATTCCCTACCTGAGACAGGCTCAGGGTCCAGGCATGCGGCAGTGCCCAGGCACATTGTTGGCGATCGAGGATGGCCGCGCGGTCTGGAGCGATGAGCGCAGGGACTGCGATGATCTATTGGCCACCCGGTACATTGCCGGCCCACGCTCATGTGCCGCCGTCGTGTGCTTGGACGATGACCGCGCCGTCGGGTCGCTAACGGCCCGGGTGCTCATGCGGGTCAGCCGGGGTCGACTCGCCGTATACCATTGCCTGCGTCCGGAGCCTTTCCGCCGTTTGATCACCCATCTTGCTCGAGAGAATGAGCCGCTGGTCGCGGTCACCAGCGACCAAGTGCACCCAGGCCCATCCCTCGGGCCCGAGGATCTTCGGTTTGTAAACGAAGCGCCGATGAAGGTCGCCTTCGCGGGGGTGCAAGCGCGGGCCTTGCCTCTGGCGCTCATTTCAAGTTGGGAGGTCGGACGTCATGGGGCCGCCGACCCAAATTGGGGCTTTTTACCCAAGCCATGGCGTCCCGATGACCTACTCGGCCTACTTTGCGCCGGGCTCATCGAGCTCCGGGATACTCTCTCGGCCGACCTACTATCTCCGGGCGATGTCATTCGCGGCAGCGCAGGCTGGGGCCCTCGCTCTGAAGTGCAGGCGGCCCTTGAGCGTCTGCAGCTGGTTACTAGCGCTATGATGAAGCCCAAGCGAAGGAGACGAACCCGCGCTCGCGACTGACCCTAGGCGGGACCCTGACGATACCGAGCTAATATATCGCCGCTTCCACGGGGGGACTTAAGATAGGCCCACACACGGCCTTGTATGCTCACCTCGCATGCTTAGACCGTGGTGCCATGCGCCTCACCAACGGACCTCTTCTGACTGTCGCTGATGGTCGTCCCCAGTGGAGCGATGAGGTGTCGGTCACGGATGATGACATAGCCGTTCACCACTGGGCCCGGCCTGAGGCGATAGGCACGATTATGGCTCCCAGGGAGGCCTGGAAGACCTTCGCTTTGTCTCGAATGCGCCCATCGATTTTGCCTTCTCGGGTGTGCAGGCACGCGCGATGCCACGACTGCTCATCACGGGCTGCGGCCACTGCGACGATGTCGACCGAGCTCGGGAAGGAAGTGTTCGCCTGATCCACAAGCCGTATGACTTCAATGCGGTCATGCGAACAATCGCAGGATGACTTGCCGAACTTGGTAGTGCCCTGGGGACGGACCTCGAAACCGAGAGCGATGTGATCCAGGGTGAGGCTGGCTGGGGGCCACGCGCTGAGGTGCAGGCGGCCAAGGACCGCATCGACCTCGTCCTTAGTGTTCTGCGTCCGGCATAGCGGTCTGCGCCGGGATCTATCTACTCGTCGGGTAGTTCGGTCACGAAGGCCTTTCGCAAGATCTGGTACTTGTCGTCCAATGATTTGCGTGCGAGTTGGGCGCTGGCCTTCTTGGCCCAGGCGACCTCGGCGGCCCTAGACTGTGTCGACAGCACCAAAGCCAGGTCAATCTAGATTTCGCCGTGCCCATACCCTTCGGCCTTGTCTGAGGCCGCGAGCTTCAGCAGTCGATTGAGCAATTTACCTTGCGGTGCCGTCCTGGGATGGGCGCCAACGAAGGTCTGAAGTGCCGTGGTTGCGGCCTCCATGTCTCGATTCCAACCGCGACCTGGCTGGTCGCGCGCATTGTCGTCTGCCAGCGCTGCGCCGGGCTGCCATATAGGGCCTGTTCCAACGCCTCCTGACGGTTCTCGGCGCCAGCGTCGCCATCCCCGGACAGAGCCAGGAGGCGGTCCGCGGCCTCATGTATGGAGTGTGAAGACATCACCCTGGCCGCTCTGAATGGAGCCGTGGGCCTCGGCGTTGGCCCCGGACGCCCCCGTGATCACCCAGCCAGCCTGGCTGTTCCGCACCGTGCCGGCGACATTGGCCGTGGCGGTGTCGTTCCATCCGGTCGTGCCAGTATGCAGCTTCATCTTGGTGGGTGTCGGTCTTTGTCTCACTTCATTGCTCCCAACCTACAATGAACCCGGTCAAGTGCTTACCCTATATGGTCCTCAGGTTGGCGACCCACCATCCGCACCCTACAGGTCAAACATCGCCGCGTAGTCGATCTCGTCGCCCTTCTTCATTGCGCTTTCCAACGCTCGAATCTGCTCGTCGGTCTGGCTGGGGAAGTTGGACGCGAGGTGCCGCATGACCCGCTGTTGGTTGTCGCTGCTCTGGGTGAACTGCACCTCGCCGTGTCCGGTGTTGTTGAACTTTCCCGGCCCCAGCGCGTACTCAAGATCCTCTCTGCCTGCCCATCGGATGGGGACGTCAGGCAGCGCTCGGCCCGTCTTGGCCAGCTCTCGGTTGGCAAGCTGCATGGCCTTTATCCGTCGGTTGTTCATGCTCCACAGCTTCGGGCGGCCGTTGGGGTCGCCAGGACTTGTCGACATGAAGACGGTCACGGGTGGCAGCTTGAGCACTGACGCTGGGTCGGCGATCAGTTGACGGGCGGTGCCTTCGACGGTGTGCACGCCGTCCGAGAACGTGGCGGCGCAGCTTTGGTGGGTGCCGGCAAGTTCGCTCAGGGGCACGGCGTGCGCTCGTGTGACCGGCGGATGCACGCCGACATCCCCCTCGATGCCTCGTTTCACCGTGCCCGGCCTGTTGTAGCTCAGTGCGCAGGTCAAGGCTTCACCCAGCGCTTCGCGCGTGGACCACCCGCTGGCGTCCACAACCGACTTCAATGCGGGTTTGGTGTGCACCATGAACATCGGCGACTGGCCAAGGTTGACCGCGGGCATTTGTGGCGTGGGCCGGTGGTCTCGGGGGAGTCCGTTCAAGAACTTCCAGCTCTCGGCGATGCGCTCCATCTGCATGCCGACTTCCCCAGGGTCCACCGTCGTGTCGGGCGGGGAGTTCCGCAGGATATGTTGCGTGACCTGCCTCGGGTCCGCCTTGGGGTGCGTGTCCAGGGTCTGAAGGATGGCTTTGTTGAGCTGGACGCCGGTCAGTTTCATCGTGCCTCAAACCAAAGCAAGGCCGGTGCCAACCTCAACGAGGGTGGGCGCAGCTAAAAGCATAATGATCTCCGTCTAACGGCCGGCGCTGCGTGACGTCACACGCCACGGCCGGCCTCAGTGATACGTCACCGCGACCCGGGGCTGGCAGGTCTGCTTGACGCCTTGCATGAGGTGCTTGAGACACGATCGTGAGTTACCGAAGCCGTGGCGCTGAGATCACCTGCACCTGTGCACAATGTGGTCGTGCCAATCGTGTGCCTGCCGCCCACCTGACGAGCCAGGGCCGCTGTGGTGAGTGCAAGACCCCTTTTGGACCTCTGGCGGCCCCTTTGGCCGTGGGCTCAGCGGCCTTCGATGCGGTCATCAAGAACGCCAAGGTCCCGGTGCTCGTCGACTTTTGGGCCGGCTGGTGCGCGCCCTGCCGCATGGCGGCGCCCCACGTGGACGAGACCGCCAAGACCATGGCGGGGCGGGCGGTAGTGCTCAAAGTCGATACCGAGGCGCATCCCGAGCTCGGGGCTCGCTACCAGGTCCGCAGCATCCCCTTCTTCATGGTATTTCACCAAGGGAAGGCGGTATCTCAGCAGGCTGGTCTGGTGGATTCCTCACAGATGCAGTCCTGGTTGCGCAACGCGGGTTGACGTGTGCGCCGAATCGCGTCGGTCCCCGCATCGGGCCGTGCCAGCGTGTTCATCCCCTCCGCATACGCAGGCACGTTCGCGCGGGGTCGAAATTAGGTCCATAGCAATATTCAATGACCCGGCCGGAGCCTGTTAGGCTCCACGCATGCGCCTGGCGCTGCTCTTGATCGCCCAAGTGGTGACGCTGGATGTGCCTGACCCTCAGACGGAAGGTCGCCTTGCGTTGCGCCTGCTGGATGAGGGCTACGAGGTGGTGGCCTCTCAGACGCCCTCTAAGAACCAGCTGCACCTACGCCAAACCACCCGGGGCTTCGAGCTACGCTGGCAAGGGCAGACGGAGGCCGTGCACGCGCGTACCCCGGCAGTGAGCGAGGTGGCCGCGATTCAAAAGGTGGTGCTCGCCCTTGCGCACGTCTCCCCGACTCCGAGCGTGTCTGCCCGCAGTCTGCGGCTCGCCTGGCTGCCCGGGCTCTCCGCCGCCGCCCGGGCCCAGTGGGCGAATCGGCTGCTCACCCAAGGGCGCACCCTCACGCTCCAGGAGAGGGCGGGTGAAGGGCTCTGCCTCACCGGCCCCACTCGGTCCCGCCCGGGGCCTGTCAATGAACCTTGCGCGTCCGTGGTTGCGCCGCCCGCGCACCGGCCTGCTGCCCCCGCATCGCCTGCCTCTACCGCGTCACGTGGAGCTGAGGCGTTGTCCGCCCCGCGCCCGCCTTCGAAAGTCCCGCGGATCACCGCTGCGCCCTCGGTCCCGCCCTTGATCAGGACCACGACCCTCAGCGCGGCCCGCCCGATGACTCCGCCCATCACTCGCTCACCTCCGCGCTCACCCCCTGCAGGCCTGATTGACGGTCCGGTCGCGCTCACTGCGACCGCTGCCGTCTCGGGCGGCACCGCCCCAGGCAGCCCGCAGGCCGGCCCGCCCCTAGGCCCGAAGGCAGGGCCCATGTCAGCCCGGGCCTTGCCTCGATCCGCACACCGCCTGAGCCTGCAGGCCGCGGTGGGCCTCACGCCTCACACTGAGGGCGTTGACCCAACGGTGGCGGTGCAGGGCACTGTCTGGTGGTCCTGGTTTGGTGCTCGGGTGGCGGGGTTGGGGCTCTTTGCCTCCGCAGGAGAGCTTTCGGTCTTTGAAGGGGTCTTGTCCTTGGGCCCCGCGCTGCGCTGGTCTTTGCACCCGGACTGGGAGCTCGGAGGCGGCCTGTTGGTGGGCGCACGCATGCACCGATGGCAGCTGGGGGAAGACGAGGGTCTGCGCACGGACCTTGCCGTCGACCTGCCGCTGAGCGTGCATTGGCGGCCCACGGAGCGGCTCTTTGTGGGGCTGACCGCGCGACCCGCCGTACATACCCGCTCTCGACGCCATACCTTGGGCGATGAGGTGCTGTGGCAGCGTGGGGTGCTTCGCTTCTCAGTCATGCTGAGCGTAGGTGGGGGCGTTCTTTGATGGGGGGAGGAAACTCGGGGGCCCTTCAGGAGTGATGGAGGTGGATGGCCGCGCACAGCCTGAGCTGGTCGACCTCCGTGCCGGCCCCAATGAGTGACTCGGAGCGCCTTGAGGGCCTGTACGTGGAGCACCGAGACCAGGTGTACCGGTGGGCCCTGCGTTATGGCGCCGGGGACTCCGAGTTTGCGGAGGATGTGACGCAGGAGGTCTTCATGCGATTGATGCGCGCCTTACCGAGGCTGTCCGATACCGAGAAGCTCGGTGGCTGGCTGTATCGTGTGACCGCCAACCGCTGCCTATCTCGGCTGCGCCGCCGCCGCCTGACCCAGACGATCTTGTCCGGCCTCGGCCTTCATCGAGCGCCTCCGTGCGTGCTCGAAGACCAGCTGGCGGCACGGCAGGACCTACAACACGTCCTCGAGACGGTCCGTGCGCTGCCCGCGCGGGAAGGCATGGTGCTCACGATGCTCCACCTTGATGGCCTCTCGCAGAGCGAGATCGCGCAGACCTTGGGCCTGTCCAGGGGCTACGTGAGCAAGCTGGTGGCGCGGGGCACCGCCAAAGTCAGAGCACGCGGCTGGGAGGTTGGGCCATGACGACTCCGCAACCAGACTTTCGGCGTGGCCTTGAGGCCCTGGACGAAGCGGTGGCCCAGGCTCCGCTGCCCCAGACCCTGCACCAGCCGCCCTGGGCCCGGCCCGCCTCCCGGCGGCCCGCATACTTTGCAGGGACGGTTGCAGCCGTGATGGCGGTGGGGCTCATCCTGATTTGGCCGCGGCCTGGGCCCGTACCGGTGGACCCAGACGCGACACAGGTCGTCTTTTCGCCGGCAAGCTGCGCGCCTGCGACGATGACGGCCAGGTTGAGTCTCGACAAGGGCTGCGCGATCGAACTCCCCAACTTCGACCTGGTGATCGAAGCGCTCGCAGTGGCACAATTAGAGCATACCCACCGGGGGTTTCGGGTCCTTCAAGGTGAGTTACAGTTCGAGCGCTCCGAAGCGCTAGAGTCATCGCCGGTGCAGGTGTGGGTCTCAAACGGGCGCCTCGAGGTGCTCGGAGCGCGATTCTTGGTGCGCCAAGACCGCGCGGGGCAGGGTTCCGTGCTGGCTCAACAGGGGCGGATGCGCTTTGTGGCCCCCGGTCAGGCGCCCATCGTTCTAAGGCCCGGCGGGACTCACAGGTGGCGGAAATCGCAACCAGAGTTGCCGCCCGCCAGATGGTCCAAAGAACGCATCGATGAGGAGGTCGCGGCGGCCAGCCATGCGCGGGCCGAGGGCCACTATGATGAAGCCCGCGCGCGGTTGACGAAGCTGCTGAGGGCCCCGGTGGGGGAGCCCGTGGCAGAAATTATGAGTTTTGAGCTGGGCGGCCTCTTGGAGAGTAAGCTCGGCGACCCTGTCGCGGCGTGTGGCCATTGGCGAGCCCACCAGCGTCGTTTCCCTGGGGGGCAGTACATGAAGCCCGTGGGCGATCGACTGAATGATTGCCCGTCAGGAAACTCTGCGGGGGCTCAGGAGTGACTAAGGTATGAGATATAGTATCGCCATCCTACTTTTCGCTGCGGGGTGCACCACAGATATCATTGACCACAGTCAGCAGGACGCGAGTGCGGGTTCATCTGACGCTGCGAACATGGATAGTGGAGATAAGGGTCTGGACGCGGGGCTTGTGGGTATTGACGCTGCTGTCGATGCCGGCTTGCTGGTCGATAGTGGTGTCGTCCCTGATGCGGGCGCGCACGGCTGCATACTCTCCGTCTCAGGCAACTTCGACTTCGGCACCATTGGGCAGAGCCGCCAGGTTCAGTCGCAGCGCATCAGAAATGTTGGCTTCGATCAGTGTGAAATCCTCTCGATGAGGATCCGTGACCCCGAGATGTTCTCCCTCGTGATCTCGAGTGGGGCCGCCCTGCTCGGGCCTGATGACGCAGTCCAGGTAGAGGTGCAGACCTCAGATCTCCTGGGTCACCTGGAGAGTGAACTCGTGATTACGTTGCGAGAGAGCCGGGAGGGCACGGAGGTCACGGTGCCCATCTCAGCTCTGCGTCAGGGTGATGAGTTGCCCTCCACCGAGACGATCACCTTCCGGGTCAACAATAGCAGCGGCCAGGATCGCTGGGTGCACTCCGCGGGATGGTCGTGCACGCCCTTTAGCCTCGGCATCCCGCTCGACATTGAGTTCCAGTGTGGCTGCGAGTGTCCGGCGCCGCCCGCACCCCAAGTGAGTCAGCTGGTGAGGGTTCCGGCAGGGGGGCAGGTCGATCTAACGTGGGACGGTCGCGCTGCGGTGACGTGGGTGCAGCGCATTGACTGCGGACCAGATCAGATGCAGGAGCTGCGTATGGCCAAGCAGCCGGCGGCGGCCGGCCCCTATGATGTGCGCTTGGGGGTTGAGGCGACCTTGCCCACCAACTGCAACGTCAGCGGTGACATCGCAGATTGCACCCCAGATACGAGCGGTGAGCCCGGCGGGTCGGGGGGTGTGGCTGACAAGTGCATCTCGACGGCCACGCTGACAGAGAGCTTTGTGTTGGTCGCGGGCCAAGATCAGGTGGTGCCGTTGACCATCACGAACTGACGGGTCGACACGCCGTGAAGCGTGCGGATGGCTCCTTCACCCTGCGGGCGCCACGAGGTCTGGACGGCAGGTTCACTCTGCACGTCATGGAGTTGTCCACCGAGCTGCCCGACGGCGACCAGGACGGTACGAAGGACCAGTTGCAGAGCCCCTCAGAACGCTGGAGCATACAGAAATCTAGGACCGCCCCGTGATGGTGGCAGTTTTGCGCGGTATAGTGCGAAATGTCTCAGGTTTGCGCTGAATCCGCCGAATCAGGCTCTGTGGAGTCATAGGTTTGGCTAGCGTGCGCTGGATTGATGCCGGGAACCCAGAGGCAGGCCCCGTAGAACGTGCTCAGGTGCGCGTTCAGCACCTGATCGTGCTCCTGCATGTCACGGTGGGGCCGGTCTACCTCGTGATCTTCGGGTGGCTGGGTCTGAAGGTCGCGGTCCTCACTCTGGTCTTCACCATCGCCGGTGCCGTGGTGGGCCTGCTGCGCTTCACGCGGCGTGGCCAGGCCCACATCGGGGGGATCGTCGTCTCCGTCGGCTTCTTCGCTACGATCACCACCGCCTTGGTGGCCCGCGGGGGCATGACGAGCAACTCAGCGGCCTGGCTGTTATTGGCCCCGGTGCTCGCCTTCATGATGGTGGGGCCGCGCCACGGGGTCCACATCGGCGCCGCTACCGCTGCGGTCTTCGGGGGCCTGTGGGGTATCGAGCAGGCGGGTGTGCCGTTGCCACCTGGCCTGCCGCCCGACGTCGCCCGCCTGATGATCCCTGTCGACTACCCGATCATCGCGGGAGTCATCGCCTCGCTCCTGTGGGTGCAGGCCGGCGTCTGGGATCGTGTGATCGCCCAGCTCGATCACAGCAATACGAAGCTGCGAGACGAGGTGGTGGAGCGTGAGCGGGCGGAGCGCTCTGCGATGGACGCGGCGCGCGCGCGCTACACCTTCCTCGCGACCATGAGCCACGAGATCCGCACCCCACTCAATGGTGTGTTGGGGTTGACCGAGGTCCTGCTGCACACCGAGCTCAATAAAGACCAGCGAGAGCTCGCAAGCACCGTCCGGGACTCTGGTCAGCTGCTGCGCGCCCTGTTGGATGATGTGCTCGACTTTTCGAAGATCGACTCAGGGCGCCTTGAGGTCGAAGCCGTCTCCATCAACTTGCATCAGCTCTGCGAGGAGGTGGTGGACCTGTGGCGGGGACCGGCCGGGGAGAGAAACCTAAGGCTGGAGTCGGTGCCGGAACCCGACGCGCCGAAGTGGATTCTCGGGGACCCCACCAAGCTGAAGCAGGTGCTCGGCAACCTGGTGAGCAACGCGATCAAGTTCACGGACCAGGGCCACGTACACATCGTCGCAAGCGGCGGCACGCAGCTTCGGCTGGAGGTGCAGGACACTGGGATTGGTCTGGAGCCCAGCACCGCCGAACACATCTTCGAGCCCTTTCGGCAGGCCGACAGCACCACAACGCGTCGTTATGGGGGCACCGGCCTTGGGCTCGCGATCTGTCGCCGTCTGGCGGAGGCCATGCAAGGTCAATTGACGGTTCGATCGACGCCCGGCGAAGGTGCCACCTTCTGCCTGACCCTACCGCTTGTTGAAACCGAACCTGATGTGCAGGAAGACGCCTCCCTGCAGCCAAATGCGCAGCCCAACTTGCTTGAAGGTCATCGTGTACTTGTCGCCGAGGACAACCCGGTGAACCAGGTCGTGGTGCGCCGGCTGCTCGAACGTTATGGGGTGCAAGTGGTCATGGCGGCCGACGGTGAGCAGTGCGTGCAGCTATGGCAGGAGCACCAGCCGGACCTCATCCTGATGGACTGCCAAATGCCAGTGTGTGACGGCTACGATGCCTCACGCCGAATCAGAGAGGCTCAGGGCGAGCTGCCCATCATCGCCGTGACGGCCAATACGATGCCGGGTGATAGGGCGCGCTCCCTCGACGCGGGCATGAACGATCACCTCGGCAAACCCATTCGGCCCGCCGAGTTGCAGGCGATGCTGGGGCGTTGGCTGGGGGCCGGCAAGAAGATCACCACAGTGTAGATTCGGGCGCGTTGGGCTCAGCCACAGCTCAAAGTCGGTGATCACTGGCAGATGATCGTAGCGACCCGCCCTCAGCACCTCTGCCTCAACGGGCACAAGTCCCTCGCCCCGATTGAGTCCTCGGTGCAAGCCGCCTTAGACCTCGCCCAGGCTCATAAGCAATAGGCCCAGCACGCGCATATCGACAGAGCTTGGCGCCGGCGCGATGCATTCCAGAGTGGGGCGCTGAGCGGGCGCGGGCGCCGTGTGCGGCGGAATCAGCCCTGGTATGAGTGTTGACGTGAGTTCTGAGGCGCCACCCACACGTCCGGCTGCACCGGCGCATATCGAGACTTCTCGGCTGCGTCTGGTGGCCTGGCGGCCCGAGGATGCGTCAGCGCTGCGCGCGGTATTGGATGCGAACGACGCGCACCTTCGCCCTTGGATCCCGTTCATGCAGCACGAGCCGCGTACCCTGGACGGTACCCGCGCCATGATTGCCCAGATGCAGCAGGCCTTTGTTCAGGGCACGGCCTATCGCTGGGCGCTGTGGTGCGCCTCGCACATCAACCTATATGGCGAGGTGATGCTGATTGATCGCGGCGAAGCGGGCAGCTTGGAGCTGGGATACTGGATGGCTTCGAGCGTGGTCGGTCGAGGTCTAGCGACTGAGGCGGCCCGACGCATATCGCAGGTTGCATTGCGTGACCTTGGCGCGCAGACCGTGCGCATTCGTTGCGACGTGAAGAACGCAGCCAGCAATGCGGTCGCTGCGAAGCTCGGCGCGGTGCGTATTGGGCAGGAGCGGGTGCACGATGTGCTGCCCGGGCTCCTGCAATTGTGGCAGCTTGAAGCGCCGGTCTAATCCCGCATCACCGACCGATTCGCAGGTTAAGGGATGCACCAGCTTCGCCGTCGGGGTTGAGGGGTCGCCATGTTGTGCACACTCCTGAGCACCTTGATCGCGGCCAGCCCGATCTCCACCTGGATGCAGACCCCCTATCCGGCGGCCGACGGCTTCGACTATCCGCTGGGGGATGCCGATGGGCGGGGCGCCTATACCGCGCCCGATGGGCGACGCCACGTTGGCTTCCGCGTGAGCACGACCTTCAATGAGCGCTACAGCCTGGGCCTACACCCTGGGGAAGACTGGAACGGCAAGGGCGGAGGCAACTCGGATCTCGGCCTGCCAGTGCACAGCGTGGCTGCGGGGCGCGTGGTCTTCGCGGGGCTGGTGCCTGGGCCCTGGGGGAAGGTGGTCATGGTGGAGCATACCTACTTCGAAAACCACCGGCGGCGGGTGATTCAGTCTAGCTATGCCCACCTCGACCGCATCGACGTGGCGGTTGGACAGGTCCTTAAGCGACGCGCGCGCATTGGAACGGTGGGTCAAGATCCCGACCGTAAGTACTCCGCTCATCTGCATCTTGAATTGCGGTCAGATCTTGAGCTGGTGCCCAACTATTGGCCGTCCTCTCATGATCGCAGCGCCCATTGGATCCGCAAGCACTATCTGCCGCCCTCGGAGTTCATCGCCGAGCATCGAGCGCTCTTTGTGCCAGCGAAGGAGGCTACGCTGGTGGTGGTACATCAAGGCTCCCACGCCCTGCAGGTCTTTCAGCGCGGGCGTTCGGTCTGGCGCACAGAGGTGGGTTTTGGCCAAGAGCCGGGCAGAAAGCGCCGCCAAGGTGACTTGAAGACGCCGCGGGGCATGTACTTTGTGACCGCGAAGTCCAAGGGCCCCTTCACAGGTAAGTATGGAGCCTATTATGGCGGTCATTGGATCAAGGTGAACTATCCCAATGCATGGGATGCTGAATACGGCGTATCTCAGGGCTGGCTCAAAGAGGCCGCCGCCCAGCGCATTCGGCGCAGGTGGAAACAACGCAAGCTGACTTCACAAAAGACCCCGCTCGGCGGGGGCATCGGCTTTCACGGCTGGGCGGGACCCTGGAGCTGGCAGGATACCGGGTGGCTGAGCTGGGGCTGCGTTGTTTTGCACAATGAAGATGTGGGGCGCCTGTACAATTACGTGCAGCCTGGCGCGATGGTTGTGCTGCTCTAGCTTTCCGGAAGCTTCACGTCGCCGCCCGCCTCCCGCCCGCGATCAAAGGCCTGGGCATCCACCCGGATACCGCGCCCCTTCTTGAGGTGCAGGGTCTGCTGCGCGTACTCGGCGACTCGATCTTGGCGCCGAGCCAGGCCGCTATTGACCACCACCAAGGCGCTGCAGGAGAGCTCGGCGCTCAACTCTTGCTGGGTAGCTTGCAGTCGCTCGATGATCGTCTGCACCGCCCCTATCCGAAAGGCGTCATGCCATCTCTTGTCATGGCCGTCCCCGTGTGTGGCGGATAGCCACTGCACACGATGGCATAGCCAATCCCATAGCGCGCGCACCGCGGCCTGGTCAGAGGCGGTGCCGACCAAGATGAGCTGCTGCTCACGCCCGACCTTGTGGGTGTAGGTCACGCATCCGTTCAAGGATGCAAGTGAGCCTGCCAGGACCTGCTTCCACTTTCGAATCCGCCGGGCCGTGGCTAGCGGTTCGTTGCGGGCGTCTTCGACGGGCTCTTCCTGTTTCTTTGCATCCAACAGCCCTTGTAGCCGGTGCTGTTCGATGAGGCGCTGGGCCTGTGCCGCAGCCTGCGCCGCCTCGTGCACGTTGGGGGAACTGGCCAAGGCGAGCAGCTTTTGAACCCGCTGCAGGATCTTATCGTCTTCGGCGTTCATCCGTGGCCGGGCCTGGTACTGGGGTGCCGGAGCGTGCCTGCCATGGCAAGCGGATCGCAGATCCTGACATTGATGTCCGGGTGCAGGCCCGCCCGGGGCCCAGATGTCCGGGGTCGATTCGTGACCTGCGAAGGCGCCCATGCCTCATGGCCTGGCACATGGGATGCATTGAGTGCGGGACCATGGCCTGCTCAGCCCTCTTTCGTCCCCTCAGTGTGCTCGGTGTCGCCGCCCTCGTGGGTTGTGGTTTGTCCGAGGAAACGAATGTCGCCTACGACCCGGGCGGCACCGCCAATAACTCGAACAGCAATAATAACAGCGCCCCGCCCCGCAATGGCAGCGCGTCGGACGCCGGGGTCTACGCCGGATCTGACGGGGGCACGGCGCCGCCCCCATCCTCTGATGCGTCGGTCTCTTCCTCTGACGCGGCCATGCCCGATGAGCCGGAGCCGCCCCACTTCAACCCCTACGTGGCCGTAGATCACGACCCCTTCTCCACCTTCGCCGCAGACGTAGATAGCGCCAGCTATGACATCTTCGCAAAGTCGATCAGCGAAGGCGCAGGCCTACCTGCACCCTCTACGGTGCGCAGCGAGGAGTTCGTGAACTACTTTGGTTACGACTACGGGCTGCCGTCGCTGGTCTCGCCGCATCCCTTCGCGATCCACATCGACGTGGGTGACTCCCCCGCAGGGGACACCTACCTGATGCGGGTGGGTGTGCAGGGCAAGGACCTGCTCGAGGACCGTGCGCCCGCGAACCTGGTCTTCCTCATCGACTCATCCTGCAGCATGGGGGCGTCGGACAAGCTGCCGCTCGCGCAACAGATGTTGCAAGAAGCCCTCGGTGAGCTGCGGCCGGACGATACCGTCGCCCTGGTGACCTACGCGGGCAGCACTCGGGTAGTCCTGCCGGTCACTCCGGTGAGCCAGCGCGCCGCGATCGAAGCTGCGATCGGCATGCTCGGTGCGCGAGGAGGCACCGCCGGCGCGGATGGCTTGCAGCTTGCCTACGATCAGGCCACCGCAGGCTTCATCACGGACGGAATTAACCACATCATCATGTGCACCGATGGTGACTTCAACGTGGGGCCCTACCGCACGGACGAGCTTGTGGGCATCGTTGAGCAGCGGCGCTCTACCGGGGTCACCTTCACCGCCCTGGGCTTTGGGCGAGGCAACCTGAACGATGAAATGATGGAGGCGATCAGCAACGCCGGCAATGGCATCTATCGGGTGATCAGCGGCATCAAGACCGCCCAGCGCTACGTCTCCAGTCGTCTTCTATCCGACGTCGTGCACATCGCCAAGGACGTGAAACTGCAGGTCGAGTTCAACCCGGCCCTGGTGCAAGCCTACCGGCAGGTGGGGTATGAAAATCGCCAGCTCGCCGACAATGAGTTCCGCGATGACGCGGTGGATGCGGGTGAGATTGGTTCAGGCCATCAGATGACCGCCCTGTATGAGCTCGTGCTGGTCGATGGGGTAGTGCCGATGCCCGCAGGCGCGCCGCCGATGCTGACGGGTGAGCCCGTCGAAGGCGCCCGCGAGATTCAGCCCGGAGAGCTGGTGCGGGTGAAGCTGCGCTACAAGCAGCCCGGGGCCACGATGACAGATCCAGCTACCGAGATGACGGTCAGCTTGCCGCCTCAAGACAGCGCAGATCTGCTCGATTCGGAGTCCGCCTTCGCGTGGGCGGTGGCTACGTTCGCGGGGCGCATGGCGGGCAACCCGTTTGTGCAGGCTTCGCAGATGTCTGCTGCTGACTCCCTCATTCGGGGTCTGTCAACCCAGGCTGCGGATCGCACAGGATTCATGAGCCTGTATGAGCAGGCCGCGCCTCTGCTGCCCTAGCTGCCCGCGAGCTCGCTTAGACGGCCGCCATAGCGAGGGCTGGCCTGGGCGGGCGCCGCTTCACACGTCGGGTCAGCGCGTGCCCTGCGCGGTGTAGGACGCGGGCCGCCGCGTCATAGGCGTCGGCGTCCTGGTCGTTCACCACCAGGGACAGGCCGGGGCCCCGGACGACGATCCGGCACGCCTTGTCTATGCCACCTCGAGGTCCATTGATGTCGGTCAGTCGCACCTCGACCCGGTCAATGTGCTCCGCAAAGTGCCCGAAGGCCTGCCGCACACGCTGCTGGATGAACGACCGCATGGCGTCGGTGATGGTGAAGGACTGGCTGCGAATGTCAGTTTTCATGGCTACAACCTAGGGGCAGTCATCCATGTCGGCAATCCAGATAGATTGATGCGTTTGTTTAGGATATATCTACATAATGAACAAGTGGCTGAACTACCATCACCTGCACTACTTCTGGATGACGGTGAAGGAGGGCGGCATTCAGCCCGCCGCCAAGCAGCTGCGTTTGTCGCACCCCACGGTCAGCGTGCAGCTCAAACAACTCGAAGAGGCCCTCGGTGAGCCGCTCTTTGACCGCAGCCGCCGTCGACTGGAGCTGACTGAGATTGGCAAGGTAGCCTTCAAGTACGCGGACGAGATCTTCTCTTTGGGACGAGAGATGGTCGATGTCATCGAGGGTGCGCCTGCGGCGGGGCGGGCGGTGCGCCTCGCGGTCGGCGTTACGGACGTCATCCCGAAGCTCGTGGTGCGTCGACTGCTGGATCCGGCGCTGCATGTGCCTGGGCCGGTTCGTTTGCTGGTCCAGGAGGAGGCGCACGAGCGTCTCTTGGGCGCCTTGGCCACCCACGATCTTGACGTGCTCATCTCAGATCAGCCCCTGCCGGGCTCCAGCGGGGTGCGCGCCTTCAATCACCTGTTGGGCCAGTGCGGGGTGACCTTCCTGGCGGCGCCCGGCCTCAAGAAGCGGCTCAAGGGGCCCTTCCCGGCGTGCCTGCATGATGCGCCGTTCATCGCGCCGCTGCCTACCACGGCTTTGGGCCGCAACCTCAACCAGTGGTTCCAGGCCCAAGAGGTGAGCCCAAATTTGGTCGCGGAAGTTGCTGATAGCGCCTTGGTGAAGGTGCTGGCCCAGGACGGCGTGGGGGCCTTTTGCCTGCCTTCGGTGGTCGAGGAGGAGGCGCGACGTCGGTATCAGCTGCGAGTCCTAGGGCGTACGGATGAGGTGACAGAGCGCTTCTATGCCATCTCGCCGGAGCGAAAGCTCAAGAACCCTGCGGTGGTCGCCATCTGCGACGCGGCCCGCGACGAGATTTTTTCCAGCTAATGTAGCTTTTCTCTAAGTTAGGACGACGTTTTAGCTGAATTGATAACACAAGCTGCGACCACCATGATGAGGTCATGATGATCGTAGCGCTGTTGGCTAACCTGCTTGTGAACTCGACTGCGGTCAGCGAGCCCAACCTGACTCTTCCCCCGCCGCCTGCGCCCGTGCTCGCGGCGCCCAGTCCGGTTGTTCTGCACCTCTCGCCCGCGCTCACCGTGCCCTTGGCGGCCTGCGCGGACGGCCTGATCAGCCCCTACGGTAAGCAGGCCGCGGGTACCCAGGGCCTGGTCCAGGGCTTTGCTTCACCCCTCAGTGAACGTCGAGCCGCGCTCACTGTGGTGCGATTTGGCAAGAGCAAGGCGCAGGTCGTCTTGCCGCGCTTGGATACGGGTCAAGTCACCTGTCGGTCGCAGTGAGGCCCCTGGCCAGTCAACATGTGCACGGTCCGCGTGGCGCCCGGGCATGGGAAGTGATGGTCCCGGTCCGGCGTACAGGCTAAGAGCCGAGCTGCCATGCTCACTTGTCAACGGCAGCTCTTCGACCTCGGCGAGCAGCACACCTACCTCAACGCCGCCTACATGGGGCCCTTGCCTCGCGCCGCCCGACAAGCCGGGCAGGCTGCCGCGGCCCTCAAGACCCAGCCCTGGAATGTATCCGGCGCGCACTTTTTTGAGCCCGTGGAGCGGGTCCGGGAGCTGTACGCGAAGATCCTCGGTGGCAATTCAGATTGCGTCGCGCTGGTGCCCTCGGTGAGCTATGGGCTGGCCGTCGCCGCGAAGAACGTGCCTATTCCTACGGGATCCACGGTGTTGGTGCTCGCCGACCAGTTTCCATCCAACATCTATGCCTGGAGAGAGGCTGCGGCCCGAAACGGGGCGTCGCTGCGCAGCGTGCAACGCAGAGAGGGCCTGGGTTTGAGCGATGGGGTGCTCGAGGCCATCGACGAACAGACTTCAGTCGTGGCGGTGCCGCACTGCCACTGGATGGACGGGGCTCGGTTGGACCTGGTGCAGGTTGGTCGGAAGGTGCGCGAGGTCGGAGCGGCCCTGGTGATTGACGGATGTCAGTCCGTGGGCGCGATGCCGCTGGATGTGCAGGCGGTGCAGCCTGATTTCGTGGCTGGAGCCTCCTACAAGTGGTTGCTAGGCCCCTACTCTTCGGGTTTTCTGTGGGCCCACCCCAAGTATCACGAGGGTCAGCCCATCGAGTTCAATTGGATCAACCGCGCGCATAGCGAGGACTTCGCCGGGCTCATTAACTATCAAGACAACTATCAGCCGGGGGCGAGACGATTCGATATGGGGGAGGTCAGCAACTTCGGCCTCTTGCCCCAGGTCGAGGCCTCGCTCACCCTCATGAATACTTGGCGGCCGGATCGCATCGCGGCCTACACGCAGGCGCTGACAGATCAGATCTGCGACGGGGCTGAGGCGCTGGGTCTGGGGGTGCTACCTCGGTCAGAGCGCAGCCCCCACCTCGTCGGCCTGAGGCTCAAAACACAAGATCCTAAGCAGGTTGCAGCCCAGCTTGCGGAGGCCCAGGTTCATGTCTCGGTGCGCGGGGATAGTATCCGTGTCTCGGCCCATGTCTTCAACGACGCGTCGGATGTGCAGCGCCTGCTGCAGGTCTTGTCCCAGGCTGTGGCTCTTTAGACTAAGGGTAGGACGCGATGCGCTGGTCGACAGGCGCCCAGGCCGCTGCCCAGATTGAGAAATATCGCCTGTGGCCGGTCCCGATCGCCGCTGAGGTGGGCATGCAAGGCCGCAACGGGGCACGCCACCTTGCTCCTACTCCGGTCTTCGTGGTTCCACTGAGATCGTGAACGTACAACCTCGTCTCGGTCTCTGTGTGCTGATCGCTTTCACCTTCGCCTGCTCTGGCAACGTCGACGACGCCGACGGGGGGCAGGATGCGCAGGTGGTGCTCGACTCTGGAGACCCCGCGGATGCCGGGCAGGCCGACCCTGATGCGGCTGCGATGGACGCAGGCGAGGAAGAGGATTCGGGCGCCGTCGCCGACACCGGGGCCAATCCCGACGCGGCCATGATGGACAGCGGCGTCATCGACATGGGCACGCCCGACACGGGCCCTGCGGACACCGGAACCCCAGATTCGGGCCCTGCGGACACGGGCGCACCGGACACCGGAACCCCAGATACAGGCCCTGCGGACACGGGCGCACCGGACACAGGAGCACCGGACACGGGAACTCCGGACGCAGGCGCGATGGACTCCGGCGTCGCGCTCGCGTGCGATGTGTTGGTCGTCCCCCCCCAGGTCAACGCGGGTCAGGTGGGCGCCAACGGGGGCTCGCCGGGGCCCGACCTGCAGTGCCCGCTTGGGGTGGAGGTGATCGGCGTGGCGGTGCGGGTCAGCGACCAAAACACAGCCAACGGCGCACCGTCCGCGGTGTCGTTCACGGTGGCGTGCGCTCCAGTGCAGGTTGGCGCCAGCGGGGCCACGGTCGGTCCCGAAACGCTCCCCGAGGTGGGGGGCAACGGCCAGTTTGGCTGGACCCCGGCGACGCAATCCACCATTACGCGCTGCCCGCCGGGGTGGATCGTCTCTGGCCTCACGGCCAACACGGGCCCCGGCGGCAACCTCTTCCTCGATGCCACGGTGCACTGCAGCGAGCTACTGCCCAGCGGCGCCACGAGCGGGGTCACGCAGAGCTTCCCCGTGATGGGGTCGGGCGTGGGCGGCGGCAGTGACGTCACGGTCAACTGCGCTGCGGGGCAAGTGGTGGGCCGGATGACCACCCGCGTCGGCGCGGGTCTCGACGCCGTGTCGCTGCTCTGCGGCACGCCGACCTGCGCTGGGCCCTGATGGGCAGTCGCCCAGCGGGGCAGGCGCTTGGTTGGCTAGGCGTCCGTTCGGAGTTCGTCCGGCGTTCGTCCGGCGGGGGCGCACTTCCGTGGGCCCGTGGGCCGGGGCGCACCACAACGCCTGAAAATCATTGAGCAAGCGATCTGTCCCAGAGCTTTGGCACCACGATTGCTTTGTCTGCGGGGCATGAAGAAGACTGCCCTCATCCTCACCACCCTCCTGCTCGGCGCCTGCGGCGGCGGTATCTCAGGCCTCGAGGCAGAACGGAGGGTTTCGACGCTCACAGAGTACGAGGCTGCCGGTCTGTGTGAGTCCGTCAATGACTACATCTCAACTGCAATGGATTCTGAGAGTTGGGTCAAATATGCCTGTACCCAGGGCGCATTGAATACTCACATCTCGGATGGCTGCGACGACCTGAGCAGCTGCAGGAGCGCTTGCGAAGATATGAGCTACGAGTGCCAAGGCTCTCGCGACAACTATGGCAAGACCTTTAGAGACTTCTCCGACTGCGGCGAGGTCGACGACTACGATATTGAGGACTGCCGAGCCACCGTAGCGGAGGTCGAGGCCTGCGCCGGGGAGCTGCGAGAGGCGAGCCTGGGCTGGAGTGAGGAGGTCAGCTGCAACGTTGACCGCGAGTGGCGCCCCAGTCGTCGCCTCTCTGCCGGTTGCGCGAGCATGCTCGACGACTATGACTGCAACGCCCTGTTCTTCGGCGATTGATCCCCAGGAAGGTCCGCGTTGGCACCATCCCTGTGGCCATCGTCAGCAGCTTGGGCCTGGCCTGCACAGATGACGGTCGGGAACCCGGCGGCGCACCGGATGCGGGCCGCCGCGCACCGGCCACGGAGAGGTGCCGGTCGTGGGCGGCACCTTCAATATCGTACGAGATGGGCTCTTTTTTGGGGGTGAGCTGGGCCACCCAGACTATCCCGTACCTGGGCCTGCCGAGCTCGGCCGCAGCCGCCGAAGAAGGTACCGGTGATCTGTTTGCGATCGGCCTTGAGGGTGGGCGTGGGCTGCTCGTGACCCGCACGGGCGGGCAATAGCCTCCCGTCTACGCAGAATGGGTTGCGAGATCTTGAAACCATCGATCCGTGGCGTCATCGGCGGGGAAGAAGGACTCCAGCGTGAGGTCCTGGGCGGTGACGTCCAGGGGGGTGCCGATCGTCGTGAGCATCGAGAAGAGGCGGGCCTCACTATCTCCCTTCTTGAGGTGCACCATGGCCACAGGGCCGCCGCCTACCGGGGCCGCCGCGGTGATCTCGCCCACCCCTGGGTAGCTGCGCACTTCGTCGAGCAGCTCGCCCCGCACCGCGTCATGCGGATACATGGCGCACTCCCTCTCCAGACGCTCCAGGGTGAGCGCGGCGACCTCGTGCCAGTTCACAATCGCCGGGCGCAGGCCCTGTGGATGCAACGAGGCGCGCACGAGGTTGCTCGCGATGTGGGGGTCAACGTCGCTCGAGGAGACAAAGCAACCCAGCATGCGCATCGCTCCCTGGTTGGTGTTCAGGATGTTCCAGCATCGGTCGATGAGCACCGCGCCATAGGGCTCCTGCTGGCGCAGCAGCAGGTCTACAGCCCGCCGCACCGGGGCCAGGGCGAGGCTCTCGAGGCCGCTGTGGGGGTAGACGGGCGCGAAGCCCGCGCTGCTTAGCAGCAGGTTGCGGTCTCGAAGCTCCAACTCCAAGGCGCTGGCGAGCACCAAGACCATGCTGCGGCTGGGCTGAGACTTGCCGTTTTCTAGGTAGCTAATATGGCGGGTGGAGATCTCCGCGTCGAAGGCCAGCTGCTCCTGAGAGAGGCGTCGGGCCTTACGGGAACGCCGCAGGAGTCCGGAGAAGGCGTGCTCACCCATGCGCCATCATAACCCCAGGGTGCGTGCCCACCATAACCTCTGAGGTCATGGGCATCCTGCGCCCCCGGGTCTATCAAGGGTCCCATGATGTTGAACTCAGCGCTCGCCTTCGGTGGGGCGGCAATCTTCGTTGCATGTGCCTTCGCTGTCGTCTCGGAGGTGCGGCCTTCCAAGGCCTGGATTCTGCCGGCGGTGGGCTCGCTGGTCTTCTTCGGCTTTTCGCTCGTCGCCGTGCTTCAAGAGGGGCCGACGGGCTTTTGGCCGGAGCACACCCGCAACTTATGGGGCAATCAGATCTGGTTCGACCTGCTCCTGTCGGTGCTCGTGGGCTGGACGCTCATGGTGCCCCAGGCCAAGGCCCAGGGCATGCGGCCCCTGCTCTGGTTGGTCCTGGTGATCGCCACCGGCAGCATTGGTTTTTTGGCGATGCTGTCGCGCCTGCTCTACCTCAAAGAGGCCCGCTAGCGCAGCGCGCCCACCACCATGTCTTCAAAGCGCTCGGCGTTCACGAGCCAGGCCGCGGCGTTCTTCACGAAGCGCGCGGTGCCCGCGTCATCCCAGTTGACGGCCAGTCGGGTGAAGCCGCCGTCGATGACCAGGCGCCGGCCGTTTCGTTCGTAGGCGGCGGAGACGAGGTTGCCGGCCGAGCCGTACATGAGGGGCGTGAAACCTCTGGGGATGGCGCTGTCCCAGGCGCGCCCCGCCTGCGGGAGCTTGGGCCCGTACAGGTGCTTTGGGCGGGCGCCGCCCTGCTCGTCGAAGAGTAAGGTCGCGATGGTGACGCCTTCGTAGAGGTGTTCAAGGCCGGTGGTGATGAGGTGCCCCACGGCCACGCCGGCGCTGCCCTTGTGGGCGAGACCGACGACGAGATCGCCGTACAGGTTGCCTTGCATGCGCAGGCCCGGGACCAGCGCTGAGGCGAGGCGGTTGGCGTCTGCGTACAGCGGGTCATTATCTCCCCAGATGTAGACCCCGTGGCCGGCCTCGAAGAAGTCCTTGATGAGCGCGATGTGCTCCTTAGAGAGTAGGGGGCGGCTGGTGGAGATCAGCCAAATCTGACAGGACTTACTCAGCGCCTCTTTGAGCTCCTCCACCGAGGGCGTGAGGCCGTGCGGGTAGACGACTGTCGACAGTCCCTTTTGAAGCAAGGCGGCTTTCGTATTTTCTAAAGTATTGCCGACCTGGTCGAGGATGAGCACGGTCTGGCCGTCGAAAGCACCGTCCACCGCGAGGTCGTATTGGTTGCCGGCGGCGTTGCCGTGGCTGTCCTTGGCGAGCGGCTTTTTGGCCGGCTTGAAGTGCACACGGCCGTCTGCGCTGCGTGTCTCTTCGTAGGCTTGTGCGGGGGCGTTCTGACCCGCGCTGGGCGTGTACTGGGCGAAGGCGGTGGACGAGGTGAGCAGGGTCAGGGCGAGGGCCAGGCGTTTCATGGAAGGCTACAACGCGCGGGACCCCATCGAGATCTTGAAGACTTTGTAAAAAGTGCGCTCGATGGGGTCCTGGCCCCTCAGTTGGCCTCCTGGCGATCCAAATCACGCATCAGGGTGGCAATTGAACTGTAGTAGTAGCGCTCGAACTCGTTGGGGCTCAGCCCGAGCAGCAGCGGGATCACGAGGTCCTCCTCGACCTGCAGGTGCGCCTGCAGCACCCGCTCATGCTCCTGCAGAGCCTTGACCACCGAGGCCCTGCGGTCGGCGCTTTCCTGGGTCCGCAGCCCACTGAAGGCGCTCAGCACCCCCGCGTGGGCCTCATGCAGGGCGTGGTGCCCGGCCTCGGCCTCGTCAAACGAGACGCCCCAGCGTCGGGCCAGGTAGGGATAGAGTTTGTGTTCCTCGTAGCCCTCGTGGCTGCGCATGGCCGCGATCCAGGAGCGATAGCGTGACTCCAGGTGCGCGGCCGTGCCGCCGCGCTGCGCCTGCTCGATGAGCCGCGCGTTGATGGCACAAAAGCTCGCGTGGGAGCCCAGCAGGAGCGCTTGGCCGGGAAAGTGGGGGTGCTGAGCCCATTGCTCGCGGGGCAAGCGGGGCGGGGACGCTCTGTGTGTGGCGTTCGTATTCATAGTGACCTCCGGAGGGTCAGCATGCGCCCCAGATCTGCTGCGACAAGGACCTAATTGAGAATCGTTGTCATTTGGGCCGTGGGCCAAGAAATTCGCCTGCCATGGGGCGATCAGGCGGCTCGGGGTAGTATGCTCACCGTGAGCACGGGCACGATGAGAGGCGTACTGACCTTCATCCTGATTCTCGTTGGGGCCGGCTGCTTTGCCTACTGGCTGCTATTCATGAGCTGGAGCCACAGCTACGCCGCGCCCTCCTTCCAGCTCCAGCAGACACTGGTCCTGAGCGCAGGCGGGGCGTGTGTGCTGGCCGGATTGATCCTTGGCGTGATGACGCTGGTCCGGAGGCCGGCGGAGGGTCGAGATGCCTGATGAGCACAAGGATAGTCGGGCGTTGATGCCCACACGGTCCGCGAGCAGGGACCATGCTTTGCTACGGATAGCATCAAGGTTTGCAATCTGTGCTGCGCTGATTCTGTCGGCTCTGGCATGCTCGGATGATGGGCTCGGTGATGCTGCGGCCCTGGTTATCCCTGGAGAGTATCGTGGCGTAGCGTATGATCTGCGTTTGACAAAGTTCGCGGACGATAATGATGAGTTTGCGAGACTGGAGTGCTTCTTCAACTTCGAGGACCCCGCGAGGTATGCGGGCGGATTGACGCCATCCGAAGTCGCCTGGACGACAGCGAGCGGTGGGCCGTTCATCGGTCCACTGGTGAGTGCCCGAGGGCTGGGCCCGGGCACGGATGATGACCACGTCGTCCGGTTCGAGGTCGAGGTTCCCAGATCCGCGTCTGGTGGATACCTGGCATTCAATATGACTGCTCTCGCGTTCCCTACCCTGAAGAGCGGATCGCGGGTGCTGCTCGTCGACCTCGCGGGCAAGGTTGTGCCCATAGTATTGGCTAGGTAGGGTGAAGAGTTTAAGTCGCCGCCGACCGTGAAGACTAGCGCCGTCTTGAGTGAGATACGTATAGGCCCTCGTTTCGCAGCTTCTTCTTCAAAGTACCATACTTCATCGGCCCGCCGTTTTGAGGAGCCGAGCCTGAATGACGACGGTGCCGAGGGCGGAAATTGTGACAGCCATAGCGCATGCCCGTGTCCGCCGTCGACTGGGCGTCGGCCTTGCGTCCCGTAGAACTACCGCAGATCTAATCTGCAGGACAGAATTCATAGTGGCGAGGACGCCGACGGCATGACCTCGGTACGGGTGAGGTGCTCGGACCGATCCTTTGGGATCCGATAGCGCTCCTGGATCCTCGCGTTGGCGGCGCGGCAGCGGGCCGGGTCGAGCAGGAGGATGGCGCGCTCGTTCGTCACGATGTCGAGCGGCCCGTTCGCACCGTCGATCATCGCCGCGAAATGCTCAAGGTCGCGCGGCGGCTCGCCATTCACCGTCTCCACGAGGTGGTTTGTGCGGTCCTCGAACCCGATATTTAGAGGATCTGAGAGCACCTGGGCGATCACGATGCGCTCGCTGAACTCGGGACTCGGGATCCCGAATAAGTACAGGTGCTGTAAGGCGGCGGGGGCATCCTTAAATGTATTCCACGTCCAAATGAAGTTCAGATCGACCGGCTGGAACACAAGCCCTCCGAAGACCAGGTATCTCGGTGCGAGCCCCGTCGTCTGACGATCCACGAGCATCCGGGTGGATATCATCGGCACTACAATGGTGACCTCTCGCCCGTCGCGGCGCACCACGAATTCGGTGGTATCGTTCAGCGTCTTTTCGCCGAGCACGGCGTTGAACGTCATGCGGTGGCGCTGCGCAAAGAGGATAGTGGCATCGTTGGCGATCTCGTAGCCGTCGACGTGGGTGATGATGTCTCGGACCCTCAGGTGATCGGAGCAGGCGACTCCGTGGCGGACCAGAGAGACGAGGACCCCAGTTTCCCCAGGTGCCATCTTCAATAGTTCGCGCTGCATCTCGTTGATGAGGGGCCAAGCGACGAACCCCCACGACGGGACCGCCGGGGAGCGGCCTTCGTCTACACAACGCAAGAATCGTTGCACAAACATGCTCGGCACGACCTCGCCTACGTTCTCTGCGTCGTTTCGCGACTGAAATGCGAGGCCTATCACCCGATCCTCGAAGAAGACTGGACCACCGCTATTTCCACGGTTGACGGCTGCGTCGACGGTGATGGCGATAAAATCACGCCGGGAGTGCTGGTACTCCTGAATCTCCACGCGTGAGACTACGCCTTCTGTTACCGATATTTCGCTTCCTCCGACAGGGAACCCGACGACCTGGACCGGTGAACGTAGGCTCGGGAGCTCGCCAAGTTCCGCTGGCTCGACCCCGTCGAGGTACGCGTTGTTTTCCAACCGGAGGAGCGCGAGGTCGTGGTCATGGCAGAGGGCGACGATGCTCGCCTGTACCTTTTCTGGCGATCCAGAGCGTTGGACCTGGATGAAGGTAGCGTCCGAGACGACGTGGGCGCCGGTCAGGATACGGCCTCCACTGAGCACGACGCCCGAACCCGTACCCTTGCGAGGGTTGGCGGCCTGCCAAGGTGCATCGTGGTTGGGCGCTTGGTGGGTGACGAAGACCCGCACCACCGAATCGAAGCTCTTCACAAAGGAAGCTGTGTCACTCTTCGGGCATTGGCTCAAGGGCGCGCCTCAGATTGGCGGGCCTCCGGTGCTGGCCTTGTAGCCTCCCTGCCGTCCAGTACCTGCACTGAAGACCATGTCTTTTGGCGCTGCGGATTAGGTCAGGGCCTCGGTGGCCTATCCCGGATAGTGAAGATCGGAGCGGCGACGCGCGATTCGGTTGATGGTGCGCCTGACGATCAGCGAAGTGAGGCGCATGGCGAAGGTAAGAGTCTCGGCCGGGAAGGTGTTGCAAAGGTCTGCGACGGACCGACACGGATAGGGGAGGACGTCGACCCGCCTGGAGACCGCGAGGGTCTCATCGAATTCATAGTTACAGTATCGCTGGGCCCAAAATTGGGGCTGCGCCGATCAGGGGCGGAGGCGGGCTTGCGGATGGACAGGTCGGTGCTACCAACACGGCTCAGGCCCTCGGTCTCTGCCTCCCCCTATGTACACCTGTAGTACCGACCTATCGGTGCGTGCCTTTACGCACCGTGTGCAGCCCTCGAAATCGGGCCTCTGGCTTTGACCGAGCGCTGTGCTCGCCTGCCACCGTATGGACTTTGACGGTGGGGATGTTTTCATCGCGGACAACGATGTACCGAATCAAAGCACTGACGGTCTGCGTATGCGCGGGCGTATTATTTGCGGCCCTGCCGGCGACCGCGCAGCAATTGGGTCCACCGGACCAGCGACGCGACTGGTACGAGTTGCTGCCCCAGGAACAGGACCTGCTTCGGTACGCGGAAGCTAATTGCATCGCCGCGAAATGGGCTGAGCTACGACCGGTTGACGCCACCACCTATGAGCTCCACACCAAAGGCTGGAACGAAGAGGTCCCCAACCCGGGCGCCCAGATTTGCCGTGGTACAAGGTTTTTGGGCCAGCAGACGGGTGGTCGACATTCGGCGGTGCTGGTTGGCCCGGACAAAGTGCTCACGGCTGAGCACACTTTCCCCAATGCATCACACTGTCGGGATAAGTGGTTGGTGTTCGACTATTTTCAGACGGGCCCCAATAGCCCACCGGTTTCTCCTGCGGGGGGGCAGCTACGACCACCGTGCCGGCTGCGAACGTCTATAAGTGCATTGACTGGGTTGTTATCCCCGATTCAGATCTCGTAATACTAACTCTGGATCGGAAAGTTGAGAATGGTCGGCGTCCGCTCAAAATCAACCGGGACGGCGGAGCGCTCGAAATAGGCTCCCCGGTGGTCACCCTGGGTCACCCGCAGTCGTTGCCGATGAAGATCGATCAAGGTTGGGTGACCTCCCACCCTTCGCCAGGCGCCCGAATCGGGTCGTCGATTCACGCTGCAGTCCGCAGCTCCGGTTCGATGCTTGTCGATAGGACCCGCGGCGTCCTTGCAGGCATCGTTGTTAGTAATCAAAACTGGCTTGAGTGCCCGAAAAACTCATGCTGCGCAGATGATTTGAATTGGTTTAATACTTCACCGAGGTCTGAGGACGTCTCGCTCGCGGCCCAGTACGTGCCACAGGTCGGCCTGAAGACCACTCCTGCGAAGGGGACGGTTGAAATGTACGGGCCGATCTGGGGCAACTTCACGAATGATTCAACCGAGTACACGATTTCAACGTCGCGGGACGAGCCCGGGAACGTCGCGTACGAAGTCTCACTCGCTCAGAATAGTGGGCTCTTTACCCTGAACGGCGGTGCCGGTCCCATATCCGGCGTCCTCGCGCCGGGGAGGTCACGTACTTTCAGGGTGGGCGTGGTGCCACGGCGCGGATTCTATCCGGTCGGAGTGCACGATGCCACCATCAATGTGCTGGACAGGACCTACGATACGATTGATTTCCGTAAGCACCGCCTATTCGTAGGGACGGATGGGTTCACCGTCGGACCCGAGGGGGGATTCTATGGTCCCGTTGCGGGCCGCGGCCCCGGCGCAGCCGCGAGTGAGACGACCCGTTATACTGTCGAGAATCGCTACGTCGGTGCTCAGGACATTCATGTGTCGACCTCGCATCCTTGGCTGCGCGTTAACGGTCTGAACACACCGTTTGTGCTGCCCGTGCCTGGGCAGAAACAGGGCGCAACTGAATTGGCTCAAGTCAGCCTCGATGACACGGGCTTGCCCAACGGCCTGTATCGCGGTGAGATCACCTTTGATTCACACCCCTTCGATGGCACTTTCGCGATGACGCGCGAAGTATGGCTTGATGTCGGTCGCGAGATCTACCCCACGACCGGTCCGGTCCAGATCCGGACCGACCCTACGATCAGTCATGGCTTTTCCAACGTAGAGATCCCGATAGTACTACCGTCGGGAGGGCGCCTGCAGGATATCGATGTGCAGATCCACATGGACTACCAAGACCCGTCTAGGCGTCCGATTCTCGTCGAACTCATATCTCCCCCTGTGTCTGGTGCAGACCCCATTGAGCTGCGCCTGTACAATTCTTGGCTCGCCAGGAGCATGGTTCTCAATGGTGTTTTTGATGACATCACTCATCCACTTGGCACCACCGACTCGTTGACCAGCTTGGAGAACATCCAGTTCCAATCCGGCGATTGGGCGCTGCGAATCTCTCATGGCGATGGTTCGGTCATGCAGGGCAGCGGCACGGTCCACAGCGCGTCGTTGCGGGTCACGCGCGCGGGTTCAACTCTTCAGTCGCAGCCTTGACCCGGTAGGAACCGGCGTCTCCATGGACCCTGAGGCCAAGGTCAGACCATGCGCTCGCGGATGGCCTTCGTTACTGCCTCAGCGACGCTGTGCACCTGCAACTTGCGGTATAGGTTCTTCACGTGTGAGCGCACAGTATCGATGCTGATACCAAGGTCTTCGGCCACGCCCTTGTAGGTTCGTCCGTTCACCAGACAGCGCAAGACCTCTTGCTCTCGCTCTGTGAGGGTGAGCGCTGCGCTACCTGTCTTTCGAGGCGTGACCGGCTCGTTGTTCTGCCTTAGCAAGCTGAGCACGGTGCGTGCGACACCGGAGGTCAGCGGCGCCCCACCCTCAGCGACCTGGCGCACCTGACGAATCAGCTCGCGGGCGGAGGTCTTCTTGAGCATGTAGCCATCAGCGCCCGCGCAGATCGCCTCCAGGATGGACGCCGGCTCCTCAAAGA
>Ga0193954_1000312_pt1 | contig 29042 bp, 28 predicted proteins | sample BB_5_MG_FD_140340 | JGI IMG/M metagenome (GOLD analysis project Ga0193954, IMG submission 140340) | Microbial mat bacterial communities from the Broadkill River, Lewes, Delaware, United States - BB_5_MG | ecosystem: Environmental > Aquatic > Freshwater > River > Microbial mats | place: USA...
ACTCCACCACGAGTTGCATCTCTCATTGCAACAATATTAATTCCTGAATCTATAAGTTTTTTTATTTCAGGATAAAGTGATGCACAATCAGTTTGCAAAGTACTTGTAAGTTCTATACCTTCACGTGCTGCAAAAATTGTAGCTCCATGTGTACCAATATCTCGACTTACTAAAATACTCATACCTTCTTTTAAACTAGAAGCGGAGATTTCTTTATGTTGAATTTCACCAATACCAGTGGTGTTAATAAATAACTTATCGACACTCCCTTTTGGAACTACTTTTGTATCACCACTTACAACAATAGCACCATTAATATCAAGTTCTTTCTTCATGGATTTAACTATTTTTTCTAATTCACGTGTAGAAAAACCTTCTTCAATAATAACAGAACATGTCAGATACTTAGGTTTAGCACCCATCATAGCAAGGTCATTACAAGTTCCACAAACTGCAAGTTTTCCTATATCTCCACCTGAGAAAAACAAAGGACTAACAGTAAAAGAATCAGTGGTAAAAGCAAGTTTTCCCTCTTCAATAATAGCGGCATCTTCACTCTTAGCTAAAATATCATTTTCAAAATGTTTATAAAATACTTTTTTTATTAGCTCATTATTTTCTTCTCCACCATTACCGTGGGCAAGTGTAATTGTTTTTGTCATCTCATTCCTTTTTTAAGCACTAGTACTAAAAGTTAAATTTCCATATTTATAATATGCAGCACAAGCACCCTCACTACTTACCATACATGAACCAACAGGTTTTGTAGGTTTACAAGCTGTACCAAAAATAGTACATTCTTGTGGTTTAGCCATTCCTCTTAATATATCCCCACAAATACATAGTTTATGGTCTTCTATCTCAGAAATAGGAAGTACATCTTTATATACTTTTTCTGCATCATATTGTGCATAAATATTCCTCAATTTTAAACCACTATTAGGTACATTACCAATCCCTCTCCATCTAAAAAGACTCATTTTTTCAAAGTAAGTATTAATCAAATTTTGAGCTTTAAGATTCCCTTCTGTACTTACCACTCTTTTATACTGAATTTCAAGTTCACATCTTTTTTCTATAAATTGCTTTATTATCATACTAATACCCTGCATTGCATCTACAGGTTCAAATCCAGTCACAACAACAGGACGAGCATAATCTTTTGGAAATTTATCATAAATCTTAGAACCTGCTATAACACTTACATGACTTGGTCCTAAAAAAGCATCAATTTGATTATTATAAGAATCTACATGCACATCACGACTATCTATTAGTTCAACCATTACTTCAGGAACGGTTACATGATTTATATGAAATAAGATATTTTTTAGTTTTCGGTTTATAACTTCTTGTACAAGTACTGCTGTCATAGGTGTAGTTGTCTCAAAACCTATGGCAAAAAAGATTACTGTTTTTTCAGGGTTTTCTTCCGCAATTTTAATACATTCCATAGGAGAATATACAAAACGAACATCTGCACCTTTTGCTCTTGCATCTTGTAAACTTCCATTTGATCCTGGTATTTTTATCATATCACCTAAAGTAACTAAAATAACATTCTCTTGCATTGATAAAACATATGCATGATCTATTCTTTCTTTTGGCATAATACACACAGGACAACCTGGTCCATGAATAAAATTTATATTTTTAGGAAGAAGTTGAGGAAGACCGTACTTCATTATAGTATGTGTATGACCCCCACAAACTTCCATAATATTAATAGGCTTTTCTAATTTTTTTGCATCTTGGGCAATAATTTTAGCATATGCTTTGATTGTCTCACTATCACGGAAATTATCATAGAGATTTTTAAGTTCAAGTTCTTCCATTAGCGCTTAATCTCCTCTGCATATTTTTGTCCACGGGATTCACACTCATCATCTTCTAATATTGCTCTTTGTCTTTCTTCATTATTCATATGTTCAAGTATTTCTTTGTAAGTATCAATGGAAGAAAGAGCTTCTTCTTCATCAATTTTATTCATAACAAAGCCAATATGTAAAAGTACATAATCTCCTAAACATACATCACCATCTTCCATCATCATTAGATTAGCATTTCTTTGTACACCCATTGTATCAACTGTACACATAGTTTGATCATCTGAAATTTTAACAACTTTACTTGGAATAGATAAACACATATTAAGCCCTCATTTTACGTTTAAATTCTATCCAGTTGGCAACTGCTTTAACTGAATCTAAATCATGTACATTTACTTCTAAAATATCCACACTTGGTTTTAGTCTTCTAGCTTCTGCTTTTTCTGCTTCAATATCATATTTAAAATGTGGTAATAAATCTGTTTTAGTAATAAGAACTAAATCAGCTTGTCTAAACATCACAGGATATTTAGCAATTTTATCTTCACCCTCAGGTACAGAAACAAGAACTATATTTAAATGTGTTCCTACATCATACGATGCAGGACATACAAGGTTTCCAACATTTTCTACAAAACAAATATCAATATCTTCAAGTGGCATATGGTGTAAACCTTTATGTACCATAAATGCATCTAAATGACAGGCTGTTCCTGTTTGAATTTGTTCAGTATGTATTCCCTTAGATCGTAAACGATTAGCATCTCTTTCTGTTTCTAAATCACCTTCAATAACTCCAAATTTAAACGTTGCCACATCACTAAGATATTCTAAAAGTGTAGTTTTTCCAGAACCTGGACTAGACATAAGATTAACACCTAAGATTTTATTGTCTTCTAAGTGCTTTCTATTATGGTTTGCTTCTTGATCATTTTTATCCAATATCTTTTGAATAACAGCAATAGTTTTAGTATCATTCAATTGAGGATTATGATGTAAATTTTCATGTGCTTGTTGATGATTATCAGAATTGCTCATCTCTTCTGTATTATTTTCATGAGAATGAAACGTTTTTCCTCCATCATGACTATGTTCTCCAACTTGTTCTTCCATACCTCTTATACTACATCCACAATCTGTACACATATCTACTCTCCTATCCTAATAAAATATTTGTTCCTACAATAAGAGAAATAATCCCTACTGTAGTAAATGTTCGTCTTACATTTGTAAGGTTTCCTAAAAAATTCTGGTTTATATAAAGCATAAGCATTCCAAATGCTCCAAAAACAATTATAACTCCTAAAGTAAATGATCCAACCATTGTAAGATCAACATTACCTCCACTTACAGCACCAAGAGTAATAAGCATACCTCTTACACCACCAGCTCCCATAAGAAGACCTAATGTAAGTGATGAAGTTTTTGAAACTGAATCATTACTATGTTCATGTGCTTTACCAAAGTAAATATGCATATGCTCTTTATTTCCATGTGTATGCTTATTTAATTGGATACGTTTTGTCACAACCATAAAAAGTAAATAAATACCCATAGCTATAATAACACTAGCTGAAACTATATCTCCATAAGATAATAACTCTTCTGATATTTCGATAGATTCTAATAGTTTTGCAAAAATAAAAAGACTTATACCATGTCCTAATGCAAATAAAAATGTAATGATTAATGTTTTTCTTCGATTTTTCCCAATAGAAAAATCTGCTATCGCACTTAAATGATCAGGACCAAAGGCATGAATTATTCCATACCAAAATATAACAATTAATGATAGTTCCATTTATTTCTCCAGTAAAATGAATATATATTCACTATGATAGTATTAAATATTTAAACATTTATTAAAAAATTGTTTTCTACTCTATTTTAGGAACTAAATACTATAATGTTCTTATGAAATGTATTTATTGTAACAATCCTCATACTTATATTCTTAGCAATAATCAACGTAAGTGTAGTAAATGTAAAAGAAAGTTCAGTCTAAAAAAAATACAAAGAGAAGAAAAACTTTTTGCCTATTTTAAAAAAGGTTTAACAGCAAGGCAAACAGCCATAGACTGTAAAATGCACTTTTTAACAGTTCAAAATTATTTTGAGAAATTTAGAAAAAATATTGCTATATATTCAGATAAACTATATCAACAAAATGCACATAGAGTAACAGATTATGATGAGTATCTTTATTTACCTCGCAGTCTTAATATAAATGAAAATACAGATAAACTTCAACATTTTCTCACCTTTTGTTATGATGATACGATTTATAATATTATGATGCCTAAAATAAAAGTTTCTTTACTTAAAAAAGAGGATGAAAAAGAGAATAAACTCTTATTAAAGTATCTAAAATTTAATACCATCTCAAAACTTTCAAAGTCCCAAAATACTATTACTAAATTTTGGGATTATTTTGAAGAATTTATTTGTCGTTATAAAGGTATAAGTAATGAAAAATTTATCTTTTATCTTAAAGAAGCAGAGTGGAGATTTAATCTAAAAGAAAACAAATCTAATAACTAAAGGAAAAGATATGAAACATCCTGTTCGAACATACCTTGAGAAAGGTAAAACTTATAACTTCTGTACCTGTGGAAAAAGTGATGATGGTGTACTTTGTAATGGAAATCATAAAGATACAGACTTTACACCTAAAGAATTTATTGCTACACGAAATGCTGAGTTTCACCTATGTTTATGTAAAAATAGTACATGTACACCTTTTTGTGATGGAGCACATGCAAAACGAGAAAAATTAGATTTAGATTTTTTATTAGAATAAGTAGGAGTGTTCATAATTTTTAAGGAAGATTAGATGAAGCTTTAAATAACTGATTTAAAAGTACTCTTTAATTGTTCCATAATTCTTTTACCGTCAATATATTCCATAATAATATACCCGGTAGTATGTTCAGGATACAGATAGTAATTGAATATTCTAACTATATTTTTATGATATAAAAGATGTAATAGTTTTATTTCAGATTTGAAATTATCAAAATATTCTTCTAATTTAAAAGGCTTTTTTCTTGTAAATTCAATAATCTCATCTACTGCCATTATATTTATTCCTTCTAGCTTTTCTTTTTATCTGGATATGTCTATAAAGTCTCTCGTCACTTAACTATTCATTCAAGGAACATAATATCACAAATATAAATTATAAGGTATTAACAGAACATAGAAGATGTCCTTTTATTTTATTGAAAACATGGCAATATGCTATATCTTCTAGTGTTCTGAAATATTTTACATTTAATCCTTAAAGATAATATGTCCCTTAACTAAGATGTATATATAGGTTAGAAAGAACAAGTTCATCAATCTGTACTTTTTACAACTTTCCTTAAATATGTAGCAAAAGATACACTATCATATAATTGTAATAACTAACGGTTACTTGCACAAAATTATGGACAATCTCGTTGAATTTCGTACTGTTTAAATAAAAATAAGAACTTAATCCTTGTCTATATTATAATTTTCATGAATCTTTCTTAACTCTTGTTTAGTATACTTTAATAGCTTGTCTTCTTGTAATTTTTCTTTGTATTTCTCTATCTCCAAATCTCTTAAAATATCTAGTTTCATGAACTCAACAATTTTTTGATTATAGAAATTTGCTAGTTTGATTATAAAGTTAGTATATCCATTTCTAGTATTGTTAATTTCAAGCGAAGAGTATTTTAAAAGCTCTTTAGACCTTTCTATATATGTAGGAAATTTTTCAATAAAAGTAATTAAAATTTCTTTTACAGCTATTTTAAATTTATCTTTATTGATTCCTAGAATATCTGCAAGTCCGTAAAAATCTTCAACTCTAAACTTAACCTTTTTATGCAAGTATCTACTATTGATAGATAATCCCAGTGCATCACTATTTCCATGATAAACACCAACTGATATAACATCATAAAGAGGAGCAAGTATATTTTTTTCTCTTCCTATATTTAACGCACCAATATTTTTTGCATGAAGATCACTATGATTAATAATACTAGAGTAAAAATAGAATCTCAATGCATCGAACTTTTCATCTTCACTATATATAATCTCATTTAGTTTAGTAAATAATAATTCACTAGTCGTTTTATATTTTTGAGTACTTTTAATACCAAGATATTGAGCGAAGTCTTTTTGATGATATTTATAGTTTTCATATCTGTCATATCTTCTGACAATATAATGAAACTCTTTTTCCCCTTCTATTAATGCAGTATATGGTACATTGAAACCCAATTCATTTTTTGCAAAACTCATAAATAGATGTTCATTAATTGCAATATGAGGATAATACCCTTTATCTCTTTTTTTAAACTGCTCAAAATAACTAGATAAATCTTCACTATATGGTTTTAATAAATATAAAGCAACTTCATCTTTTTTAACCTCTACAATATCTCTATTTTCAAAATCAATATTAATATCTACTTTATTCTGATTACCACTTAAAGCAGAGTGCTCACCTTTTGTTTTAGCTGTTAATATTTCTTTTTCTACATTAAGATTGAATCCATATAAAATATTTGGATAATCATTACTTCCTAAAATTTTATTTTTAACACTATACCAAGAAGGTCTATTTGAATAATCACTTACATACTTACTTTCTTCATAGCTATTTATAAAATCATATGCACCATGGGTATTTTTTAAATGTACTAACAGTTCAGATAAATACTCTGTATCATATTCATTTACTAACTTATCCCTTCTAGCATATTCAGGAATAAGATTCTCAAACTCGGGAAATAAGTCAGGGCTTTGCACGTTTTCTAAAAGGTCAGAAGGTTTCTCTCCTTTATAGTTTTTATCATATGTAAATTCAAAACCATTTGCACCAAATTGAAGTACTCCAAATCTAATACCCTCTTTAAATACTGTGATCTCTTTTGCTATATATTCATTAATAATCACTCTAGAGTAAAAAGTGCCTTTTCCTGAACCTGATTTTTTTACCAGTCCATGTTTAATTAAGAAGTTAATATTATCTAAAAAAGTTCTTCTAGGAAGCCCAAGTTCTTTTGTAAGTTCACTAGTTGTTCCCTCTTTTACTTTTTCAAGTATTGCAATAATATTTCTTTGATTCCTTGATAAATCATCAATTTTCATAATCTTCCTTTCTGTGCGGTGCTGTGCGAAATACTAGATATTTAAGTTTTTATTAAATATTAGCATAAAAATGGTGATAAATCAATTGTTCTTTGTGCGGTACTGTGCGAAAAGTATAATTTTTAAATTTAAATTAATATTTATATAAACTAACTCCAAAAATTTCGGACGTCTTCTTTTTGAAATTTATATCCTAAAACATCACAAAGAACATCAGATGAAAAAGACTTTGTTTTATTAACTTTATCACTAAAATATGTTTCTTGAAAACCAAACTTTTTACTATTTTGCATAAATATCTCTTTTTTTGTTGCTTGAATGGGTGCTACAACATTAAATATTTTATTTTTAATATTTTGATCTATTATACTTTCAATAACTCCTATAACATCATCACGATGTACATAGTTTGTAGAGCCATCTTCTATTGTTTTACCAGATGTAGATTCACCTGCTATTCTATCATATCCCATTAGTTCACCAAGTCTTAAAATTACTGTATTTTCATCTTTTATTTTTGCTAATTCTTCAGCATCGGCGATTAGTTTATTATTATCATAAAAAGAAAGAGAACTTAAAAGTATCATTTGTGTATTAATAGCCTCATTTAATGATACAGAAAAGTATACATCTTCTATAACATCCAAGTATTCATCTGAAGGTGGAACAGCAATAATTAATGCATCACAATTGTAAAAGCCTACCAATGAATCCATGTTAATATCACGACAAAGACAGTTTACTTCATCTCCTTGACTTTGCATTTTTCCTTTTAAGGCATTACCTACCCATCCACATCCTAAAATGGCTATTTTTTTCTTCTTTCTACTCATCTTTTTCCTTTTTATTTTCTTAACGTAGCCATGACTTGACCTAGAGCAATTCCGCCGTCATTAGGAGGAATTGCATTCGAGATTATAGCATTAGGGAATCTATCTAATACTAGACCTAAAAGTACCCTATTTTGGAATACCCCACCACTTAAAACTAATGGTAAATCATAAGGTTCATATACTTTAACTATTACTTCAACTAAAGTATAAAAAAACTTACTCACAGCAATTGAGATATCTTTTTCTTTTAACAGTAAGGGAAGAATAGGAAGTATATCTATTTTTTCATTTTCATAATTAAAAGGATAATATCCTATAACTGAACTATCAAATAACTCTTCAAGTAACATTCCACTTTCACCTTCGAAACTCACAACTTGGCAAATACCAAGTAAGGATGCAACTGCATCAAATAATCTTCCTACTGAAGAACTTAATGGCGAATTTAATCCTTTTTCCCATGCAGTATAATAAACTCTAAGTTCTACAGATGAAAATGCTCTTGTAGTAGGATTATCCAAGTTAAAAACATCTTTTCCATAAAGACTAAAAAGTATTGATAAAGCTACACGTCGTGGTTCTTTAATAGCTTTTGCACCACCTAGGAGTTTAAAGTATTCTAGAGAAGCAATTCTCTTATAGTCTTCAAAGTCACATACCATAAACTCACCACCCCAAAGCATACCATCATCTCCATAACCTGTACCATCAAATGCTACGCCAAAGACTTTACTCTTTATATTTTTTTCTGCCATTACTGCTAATATGTGTGCATAATGATGTTGAACTTTTTTAGCTATTATGTCTTTATTTGTATTTATTATTTTATTTGCAATCTTTGTTGATTCATAATTTGGATGTTTATCATAAGCAATAACTTTTGCTTTAAAGTTGTAAATACGCTCTAAAGTTTCAATATTTTTTTCATAATATTCAACAGATGAGATACTATGTAAATCTCCTATATGAGGAGATAATATCACTTGATTATCAAAGCCAATAGCTATAGTACTTTTTTGATTAGCCCCAAGTGCAAGAACATTATTTTTTAGAAAAAAAGGTAAAGTAACACGTATTGGAGCATAACCTCGAGAACGTCGAATCGCAACTTCTTTCTCTTTTACGACCATAAATACAGAATCATCACATCCATTGATAATATCACGGTTATGATCTAATACATAGTCATATATTCCTTGTAACTTCTCTAAGCTTTCAATATTAGTACAAATCGGTTCATCCGTGACATTAGCAGACGTAGCTACAATAGGAGACTTTAGCTTTTTTAGCAGAAGTAAGTGAAGTGGAGTGTATGGTAGGAAAAGTCCTATATAAGAAATATTTGGTGCAATAATATTTGAATGCTTATTCTTTTTTTTAACAATAACAATGGGTCGTTCTTTAGAAAGTAAAAGTTTTTCTTCTTGTTTAGAGATAATTGCAAGTTCTCTTGCCATTTTCATATCACTTACCATTACTGCAAAAGGTTTAGTTTCTCTTTTCTTTCTTGTTCTCAACTCTTGTATGGAATTTTCATTACTTGCATCACATATTAAGTGGTATCCTCCTACACCTTTAAGTGCTAAAATTTTACCTTCTTGTAATAATTTAACTGTCTTATCTACTTCGTTTTTTGTATTTATTAATTTGCCTAAATTATCCATTAATTTTAGTTTTGGTCCACAATCATAACATCCAATAGGCTGGGCATGATAACGTCTATCTAAGGGATTATTATATTCTAACTCACATGTTTTACACATTTTAAATGTTTTCATTGATGTTTGTTTTCTATCATAAGGTAAATTATAAATTATAGAGTAGCGTACACCACAGTGCGTACAGTTTATAAAAGGATATCCATATCGACGATTTTTAGGATCTAAGAATTCTCGTTCACATTCTTTACAAATACTTACATCAGGAGGGATATTAACAACTACATTGCCCTTACTTTGAGTTTTGATAATTTCAAAACTATCAAAAGTTTTATATTCAATCTCTTTATGTTCAATAGTATCAATCTTAGCTAAAAGAGGATATTCATATTCTATGGCTATTAAAAACTGTTTAAGAGTAAGGACATCACTATTAATAATTATTTCAACACCACTACTATTATTACTAACCGTACCTGTTAATAGGTATCTTTGAGCTAAAGTGTAAATAAAAGGACGAAAACCAACACCTTGCACAGTACCTGTAATATTTATTTTATAAGTACAAAGCTCCATGTGCCGCATTCTCCTTACCTATAGGGAAATTTTTACTCATAAGGGGATTTTTTACTCCAAGAGTTTTTTGTATTCTTCCATAAAGTGATTGATTAGCAAAAGTTTCACCTGTAAGAACTACAATATTACTTTCTACTTTATCACAAAGTTGAGGAACAAGTTCTCCAATATAATCACCAAAAGATTCATAAATACTATAACACATAAAATTATTTGCTACATCTCCTAGTTGATAAGACATAATACTTGTTAAAAATGCATAATTATCAAAACGGTTATCTTTAACTTTCGTATCTATTTGTAATCCACCTTTACCTAAAAAACTAACTGCCTCAGCTGATATTCCCTCAAAACTTTCATTTTCAAGGCCAAGCGTAATAGCTGTTACTTCAAAGATATCCATATTTCCTTCTAAATTATCTAAACGTTCCCAAACATCAGGATAAACCTTTTTATAATTATTGACTAATCTATCTGAGCCATCTCTAAGTGTACTTATTTTTTCCCATAAGTTATCAGATTCAAATGGTATAGCTGGCACTGCATTAATAACCTGTTTTCCATTATAATACAAAAAGTTCAACGTTCCATCAAAGTGAACACCAATAGCTTTTTTCCCAACTTTACCATGTTCTGCTAGTACAGATAACATCGAAGCTTTATATTGTTCAAATTGTTTTTCATTGGGATGTCCACTATCAAAACCTTCTGTATCTAATACATAAAGTTCTGAGGTAAATACAGAATCAAACAAGTTATATGAATCTATAATTTGTTTTTCATCAACACTTACACAAGCCAAACCATGAGCTACAGTAACTCTGTCTTTTTCACTCTCAACCAAAGAAGGATAGATAATACGTTCACCTGAAATAAAAAACTTTTTATCTTGATTTATAAACAGTTTTGTATCTTTTTGTGTGTTAATAGGCATATCAAAATCAACTAAGAAATCAGCTTGTTCATCACTACTACATTCTATATAAGCCATATACTCTAAACCATGTTTCACCGCTTCAGCTGCTAAAAGCATAGTCATTCCATCATCTGGATATTTAACTAAAGCAGAAGAACCATAAAGCTTTTTTATTACATCACTTTTTGTTGCAACTCTTAATAATGGACGTTCTATACTCATTAAGGCATTAAATTCTTGTTCAACAAGCATTAAATGTTGATTAAAACCAGAAGTACTCACCATAAGTAGTGTTGATAATCCAATACTATCTTTAGTAGACTTGCCTAAATTAGGTGCTAATGTATTTAAACCTAAATCAACTTTACTAGTTCCAAATTTCATTTTTTCTATTCCATCTGAATTATGATTAGGATAAAAAAACTTTCTGTACCCATGCATTGTTTTCATAAGAACAGTTTTACCTTTACTTATAGCACCCGTACTTACTTTAAAAAGGTTATGATAATCACCCTTATTTAAAGCCATATATTCTGTTTCAGTATTAAGCATACGTAAACCTATACCACATTCAATACATGATATAAGAGGGTAATCTTTACGTAAAGAATTATCTGCTTTCTCCTTTTCACATGCCAAACAAGGTACTAAAAACTTCATTGTTGTATTTGCTCGAATATACGGATATTTACTTAAAAATTGATGTTGAGAACCACAACTATTACATGAAGTAAAAGGATAATAAAAACGACGTGAACTTACATCAAACATCTCTTTTTGACAATTTGGACAAGGTGCAATATTAATAGGAAGATTCGCTTCCTCTAAAGGTAAGATAGATGGTTTATCTTCGCTAAAATAATGTTTTGCATTACCTAAAAACAATGAGGCAGGTAAAATATTTTCTATATCTAATAAAAAAGTTTCTAATTTTTCATCGTCTTGATTGAAAATCATAACTATTTTATCTTTTGTTTGAATTATATCTGCTTCAATACTTACTTTTTTTGCATATCCACATATTAAATTTGTTATATAATTCTTATTGGAACTAAATTCTATCTCAAAGATAAAGTACATTGATTTTCCTGATTTTAAATTTTTATTAGTTAAATAAACTTTGACATATCTGTAAAGTCTGCAATCTTAGGATTTGCATAGTCTTCAATTATACTTATAAAACTTACTTCAGCAGATTTTTTTCTTTTAAGTTCAATACCAGATTTTTTTAATTCATAAAGTGTTTCTTCAACAAGTGAAGGCATATATTCTAGTGCCTCTGGAGTCATAGCATTTTTAACATCAATAATATCGTGTGGGACCATTGTAATAAGTTGTACTTCGCCCATCTGTTCATGAAATGAACATATTTCAATCATCATTGTAATTTCTACTTCATTAGCAGTTTTACGTGTATCAGAATCATTTGCCATTACTTGCTCAGAATTTTCAGAGCTAATTGTACCAACAGGACCTTCTTTAGAGCCTGTTCCTACAATAATAACCTTGTCATATTCTTGATAATAAGTCATAAGAGTAAAACCTAAAGTACCACCCTCAACAATAGTTAGTTTAGGATGGTCTTCATAATTTTCTTCTATGTACTTTACAAGATATGCACCTAATCCTTCATCATGAAACATAATGTTTCCAATGCCAATAAGTGCTATTCTTTCATACTCCAATTTACGCTTCTTTATCAGTTTTTACAAATTTATCACCACCAATAACAATAGCAATATCTCCTTCTTTCCAAAAGATTGTACGCCATACTTGATAGTAAACATGAAAAACTATCCATGTAATTAAAAGCCACATAGTCAAATGGTGTGAGATACGTACATCCATTATATTTGCACCTGTAGCTGTTGTACCAACCATCCATGAACTAACAACTTGAGTCCAGTCTGTTGTTGCATGTAACATCCAAGGCCACCATGCTCCAATACTACTTTCTCCTGATCCTAAGCCATGCACATACATTTGTAGACCTGTAAAAAGCATCCATCCTAAAAGCAAATGGAAAATCAAAAAATAAACAGAATTGAAACTATCACTATGTGTCGAATCAAATTCCTTCCGTCGGTTAAGTGTTACTAAGTTTAACAATACTTCAGCAAACTCTTTAATATTTTTCCATGTAGGAATAACCTTTTTCCATGGTTTTTCGAAACGTGAAAAGAAAAAAAGATAAGCAATAATAACAGAAGTAACATCAAAAATAATAGCCACCATAAAGTGACCCCATCGATTCCAAGCCATTACATATTTGTCCACAGCATCATCAGCCATAAAAGTCTGATAATACGGTGCAGCAATATAAAGACCAGTAGCAATTGCTACTATCATAGAGAAAACATTAACCCAATGAATAATTCTCATTGCAGGAGTCATACGTCTTATACGTTTATATCCTTCTTTATTCGCCACAATTTACTCCTTAAAATGCACTAGTAGGGTCAACTTTATATACAGCTAACTCCTTACCATTAGTGTCCATTACATGTACAGCACAAGCAATACAAGGGTCAAAGCTATGTATAGTTCTAATAATTTCTAGTGGTTCTTCAGGATTGGCAACTTTAGTTCCAATAAGAGATGCTTCATAAGCTCCAATCTCACCATTAGGTCCTCTTGGACCTGCGTTCCAAGTTGATGGAACAACCGCTTGAAAGTTAGATACTAATCCATCTTTAATAACAATCCAATGACCTAATGCTCCCCTAGGAGCTTCTGCCATACCTCTACCTTTACAGTCTTTACTTACTTCATCAAAGTCAAACTTTGTCCAAGTACTAAGGTCACCAGATGCAGCATTTTTTGCAAGTTCAGCTGCCCAAACTTCCATACCATCAGCAATCATTTCTGTTTCAATAGCACGAGCTGCTGTTCTTCCAACAGTAGAAAAAAGTACTGTAATAGGTAAACCAGAACGTTTAAGAAAATTACCAACATACTTCTTAATATTTTTATCCCCTTTTACATATCCAATAACCATACGAGCTAAAGGTCCAACTTCTACCTTACGTCCATCATAAAGTGGAGATTTTATCCAAGAATATTTACCTTCAGTTTTTAAATACGCATATCCATCATCTTTTTTATCAAGTCCTGTATATTCAGGAACAGTTGTTCCAACATAAGGATGTTCTGGAGCACCAGTACCTTCAAACCACGAATGAGTAACATCTTCAGTAATTTTATCTTCGTCAAGTTCATATACTTTAGAGATATCTCCATCAAGAACTACACCAGATGGTAAAAACAGTGCTGAGTTATAAAAACCAGTATCATCAAGTCTAAAATCACCATATGACATATAAGATAATAGTCCTCCACCTGAACCACCTACACCTTTTCCTAGTGTACCTTTATGTTTTGTTCCATGAAAAGATTGTGATGCATCTGTTGCTTCTGGTGCATATGCTGTACCAGCCATGTAAATATCTGGAAGGTATGCTCTTTTAACAAAATCTGTTGTTTCTTTTAATAACTGTTGAAAAAGTGCTATACGAGCAGGGTTTTGTATATCTTGAACACATGTAACTCCACCTACAACTATTGATTGAGGATGTGGTGATTTACCACCAAAAAGTGCATGCATTTTAGACATACGTCTTTGTACATCAAGTCCTTGAAGATAATGAGCCACACCAATAAGATTTTGTTCAGGTGTTAACTTATAGCCTTTATTTCCCCAATATCCATTTCCAAAGATACCTAAACGACCTTCTTTAGCAAATTTTACAATTCGGTCTTGTATATTTTTAAAGTCTGTAGCACCTGATATATAAGGTGTTGTTCCTGCTGCTTTCGCCCATTTTACAGCTTCTTTTGCAGTAGCTTCTGGATCTGCTTTAGTTGCAGATATAATATCAACAAAATCTAAAGCATGTAAATGATAAAAATGAACAAAGTGATCATGTACTTGAAGTGCACCTTGAATAAGATTTCTTACAATACGAGCATTTTTTGGAATAGTTACATTAAATGCATCTTCAACAGCTTCAATAGATCTTTGGTAGTGAGTACCTGTACAAACACCACAAATACGCATCGTCATTAAACCAACATCTCTAGGATCTCTATTTTTTACAATAGTTTCAATCCCTCTAAACATTGTAGAAGAACTCCATGCATCAGTAATAGTATTATCTTTATCGATTACTGCTTCAATTCTTAAATGCCCTTCAATTCTAGTAATTGGATCAACAATAATATGTTTATTACCGTTTACATCTGTTTGATGGAAGTTACCATCTTTTCCATGTAATTTACTCATTTATTTCTCCTGCTTCTTTTTTCCCCGCAACTGCACTTGCTGCTGCATGTATAGCTATACCAACACCAGCTGCTGTTAATAATCCAAGTCCAAATTCATCTACAGTTTTTTCAACTCCACCCGTTGGAGCTTTAATATTAGCGTTTGCCATTGGTCTTTCATACGCATATTTATCCCAGAAATCTGGTTCAGAACATCCTATACAACCACGACCTACACCAATTGGCCAATTGACACCTTCGTTATATCGAATAATAGAACAGTTATTAAAAGTCATAGGACCTTTACACCCTACTTTATAAAGACAGAAGTTATTTTTAGCACCTTCATCTCCCCATTCTTCAACATACTCTCCTGCATCAAAGTGTGCACGTCTTTCACAGTTATCGTGAATTCTATATCCAAATGCGAATTTAGGACGTAAAAGTGAGTCAAGTTCAGGAATTGAACCCGTAAGTACATAGTGTAAAATTACACCAACCATGTTAGATGGGTTTGCAGGACAAGCTGGAATATTTATAAGTGGCTTACCTTTAACTACATCCATCACTCCAACTGCATCAGTTGGGTTTGGTGCTGCAGCTGGAATACCACCATAAGTAGCACAAGAACCTACAGCAACAATTGCAGCTGCACCTTCTGAAGCTCTATGTAAATGCTCAACAAAAGTTTCTCCTGTAGCACCAATAGTTCCATAATTTCCATTCATACCTAATGGTACTGCACCTTCAACAAAAAGTAAATACTTACCTTTAAAGTGTTCCATTGCATCATTCATTTGTTTTTCAGCTTGATGACCAGAAGCAGCTTGCAGTGTTTCGTGAAACTCTAAAGAAATAATATCTAGAATAATTTCATCAATTTTTGGTCCATCAGAACGTAAAAGTGCTTCTGAATTACCTGCACAATCTTGAAGCTCTAACCAAATAACTGGCACCCTATTCATAAGTACGGCAGCTTCAGCTACAAGTGGCGTAAAAGATGCAGGAAGCATTAGCATAGCAGTAGTTGCAGATGCCCACTTTAAGAAATCTCGACGTTCAAGGCCTTGCTCTTCTATACTCTCCGTAAAATCCATTCTGTTATTAAGAGGAGCGAGTTTTTTTAAATCCTCGATCCTAGCTTGACAGGATGCATATAAATTTTCATAATAAGTATCACCTTTATTTGTATCAACTTGTGCACTTTCAGCTGTAAAAAGTTTTTTGACAGATTCATCATTTGCTATATTCATTATCTTCCCCTTTTTTTAATCAATTGAATACTCATTCAATTGAATAACCATTCAGTTATAGTATTTTATAATAACTTAAGAATAGATTAATAATAATCATTTTTAATATTAAGTAATATTATTTTAAATTATTGGGAATAATCAAGAGAAAGAGATTAATGTGTTGTACATACTGAACATACATCAAATGTACGGAAGATAAAAAGTGCTTCATTCTTTGTGTTTCCAAGCATTGTTTTTTGAACAGGAGTTAATTTATTTTTAGATGAACTTCCAATATTCCACTGAGTAGGAGTAATAATTTCATAATTTTTAATCATTCCTTTTTCTATAGTGATTTTATGGATTAAAGGTCCACGTGGTGCTTCGACTATACCTACTCCACTCGCAGTTATTTTTTCTATAGGCGCAGGTTTATTGTATGAATTCTCTGTAATAGAAACTGAACTCAACAGTTCATTAGCATATTTCATTAAATGTGCTAATTCATATATACGTGCAAGTACACGAGAATAGGCACTATCTTTATAACGTCTATGAATATTTTTAATTAAAGGTATTTGTAAAGACATCATCCTGGACAAAGAACCAACTTCGTAATAATCATCTTTATACATGGCATTTCTTGCATAAGTTTTTTCATTTGGAGAGTATGACTTTACTGTGCTTACATGCTTAACATCAACACTAAAAGGACGTGTTTGTTTCATTCTAATAGGCTTAGTAAAAAGATGACTACCTAAAACTACAAATCTATCATAAGCTAATCCTTTTTCTTGCATGCCTAATTCCAGTAAATATTCTACGATTTTGGATACATCAGCCTTGCCTGAAGATAGATCTTTAGATGTTTTATATGCTAAAAAATCATCTAAATTAACACCTAGACTTTCTTTTTCAAAAAATTGTATAAGATCTTTAAGTAAACTTTGTGCCTGTAAAATCTCTATATAAGTTGGGTCAGAAGTGATTCCACCTGGAATCATATATGAAGAATGAGGCCATTGTCCTCCAAGAAGTGCTATTGCCTTAGTTGCTAAACTAGCTCCATAGGCACCTTTTAAAACTCGACTTTCTTCATCAGAATTTCTTAATTTTGAAAGTTCTGGCATCAATACCATATATACCCATTTTAAATGGTTTTGGATGATCTCCATCACTAATGTAAATTCTCGTATTTTTTTTGCTTTTGTACTTAATTGTACTTCATAACCAGCATTTTTATATGCATCTTCAATAGCTCTTACACTTGCTAGTAAATGTGCATGTCCACATATTCCACATACACGAGGGGTTATTACCAATGCATCAAGAGCATCTTTTCCTTTTAAAATATTTTCAATACCACGAAAATGAGGAAATGCAATAGTAGAAAAACTAACTTTCTCATTTTTCATATCAAAATAAACAGAGGCTTCGCCTTCAATTTGATCAATCAGTTGTTTTGTAATCAATAAGTTTTCCTTCTAATCTTTTAATACTAAATGTTTTTGTTATACCCGTTACAGTCAAATATGCTCGCTTAGGTACTCCAAGAGGTACTTCTTGAGGTATTGACATATTTGTTTTTGTACTGTAAAGGTTTGATCTTGGAAAATCAGGTTCTGTACAACCAAAACATGGCGTTCCAACACGTGTTTTAGAACTAACTTCATTCCAAAGAATTTTATTACAAGACGCATGAGTTACAGGACCACGGCATCCTTGTTCATAAAACATACAACCTTCTTTTTCTCCAAAACCTTTTGTATCAATTTTCCATTCAAAGTATTCATTTCTTGTACATCCATGATGAGCAAGGTTACTATACAATTCTAAAGGTCTATGAAGTTTATCAAGTAGTACTTCTCTTTTACTTATAATCATATTTAATGTATAACTAAGCCATTCAGGATGAATTGGACACCCTGAGAGGTTAATCACTTTAGTTTTAGAATCAAGTAATGGTCCATATTCTTCTTTTTCATTAAAAATAAGACCACTATTACGCTCAGGGGCAGAAGCCTTAAATATTCCACCAAAACTTGCACAACTTCCTAAAGCAATAACATATTTTGTATTTTTTGAATAATATTCCAAAATATCTTTAACTAATACGTCATTTCTTTTTAAAAGAGGATCATATGCTCCTTCAAAAATTAACACATCGCATGAAGTTTCTAACAAAGTAATTTCTTCAAGGGTATAGGAACACTCCAAAGAAGGATGATACACCATATCAATATTACTAAGTAATGAAGGAAGTGAGGGTAAGTTTAAAAAAGAATGTATATTTGCATTACAAGTAACCCCTTGTATCCAAATAAGACGAAGTTTAGTTTCTAGATTTAAGGGCATTAAAAATGTTTTCAGAAATATTTTTTTTATATTCATTTAAAGATTCAGGTAAAATTTCTTCGCCATGTAAAAAAGCCATACCACCTAAGTAACCCATAAAAAGTCCAAAGGCACTAAAAAAGTCTTGGTTATGTAACTTACCACACTCAACTCCCTCATCAAAAAAGATCATCATTTCAGTAACAAAAGAAGAAACGCAAATCATTCCTTTACATTCTTCTCCAAAAATTTCTCGATTTGATAAATAAACTCGTAAAAAATATTCTATCATTTCAGGTTTTTCTTCAACCATATCAAAATACATTGAAACAATTTTTGAAATTTTTTCTTCCGTACTTATGTCTTCTTCATTGATCTTTCTAATTCGTTTACCAAGGTATTCAGAGATAAATAAAACAAGTTCTTTTGCTAGTAAATCTTTTGACGTGAAATAATTATAAAAACTTCCAACACTCATTCCAACATTTTTAGCAATATCAGGGATAGTTGTCGTATAAAAACCTTTTTGCGAAAATAATTTCAATGCAGATAAAACTATAATACTTTTTCGTTCTTCTTTTGTAATTCTTGCCATATAAACTCGTTTCTTATAATTATTTAATTTTTTATTATAGCATATAATAGAAAAAAATTTGAATGCCTAAAGTATAAGTTTTCTAAGAAACAAATATTAAACTTAAGTTCTTTTAAATGTTATTTATAAAGTTTAAAAAAATGAATAAAAAGATATTTTTGTAAAAATCATAAAACTCTGAATAGTCTCTTTTTTAGACAAGAGCTTTTTTTGATTACAAAATCTATATATTTATTGCACTTTTACAAAGAGTTATTATCTCATGATATCTAAACTCTTCTATTTTAGTTTTTATATCTTCTATAAACTCTTTTTCTAAGTTTGTATTATTTAATAGCTCATAAATCTTTTCATTATCCATGTTATTACAGTGAAGAACTAATTTTTCTAAAAGCTCTTTATCAATATTATAGTAAGTTACAGGAATATCTTTTTTTGTTTCTTTATCATATATCAAATCTGCATCTACATACTTTTGCAAAATTAGTAAAAGTTCACTCTCTTCAATTGGTTTACTTATAAAGTCACTTGCACCATTATCTAAGGCATTTTTTCTATCTTCATTGAATACATTTGCAGAAACTACAACTATAGGTATTTTTTTATCTTCTATTCTAATTCTTTTAATACTTTCTATTCCATTTAGTTTAGGCATTAAAATATCCATGAAAATCAAATCAATTTTCTCTTTTTTATAAATATCTAAGGCTTCTAGACCATCTTTAGCTTGAATAGTTTTAAAACCATAATAGTTTAATAAATCAATAAGTAGTTTTCTATTTTCATAAATATCATCCACAACTAAAATAGTTTTACTAAACTCTTTATTTTTAATTCCAAGTATTAATTTTTTATCTTTTATTGTCTCAATTAAATCTTTTGTAGCATTTTCAAATGAAACACTAAAATAGAACTTACTTCCTTTTCCTTCTTGGCTTTTTACATAAATGGTACCACCCATTAAACTAATAAGCTCACTAGTAATTGCTAAACCTAAACCTGTACCATTTTTATTATAGTCATCTTGTTTAATTTGTTCAAAGGGTTTAAATATCTTTTTTAAATCTGTATTATTTATACCAATTCCAGTATCACTAACTTCAAAAAACAGTTTATTCATACTTTCATATATATAAAGATTTATTTCACCTTTTTGTGTGAATTTTAAAGCATTACTTAAAAGGTTAATTACTATTTGTTTTAATCTTTGTCCATCTAAAGTAATATATCTAGGCAGAGTTTCATCATATTTAATATTAAAATTCAAACCTTTTGCTTTTGATCTAAATAAAAATAAGGCCTCAATTTCCTCTATAGTTTCATAAAAATCAATTGTTCTTGGAATAATTTCTATTTTTCCTGCTTCTATTTTAGATAACTCTAAAATCTCATTTATAATATTTAATAAATAGTTTGCACTTTTTTTAACAGTTTGAAGATTGTCTTTTTCACTTGTATTAATATTTTTTGATTTAGAAAGTAGATTTGAAAAACCTAATATTGCATTTAATGGAGTTCTTAACTCATGACTCATTCTTGCTAAAAAAATCGATTTCGACTTATTTGCACTTTGCGCATCTTCAATAGCAAGTTTTAGTTCTTTTTGACTGGCTATTAATTTTTGAGTGTTATCTTTAAATATTTTAACAGCTCCTATCATATCACCTACTTCATCTTGATAAGTACTTTTGTCTAAATCAACATCCATATCATTTGATGAAAGTTTAAGCATCAAAATTCTTAATAAATCAATAGGATATACAATTCTAAAAAGAATAATAAAAGATGATAGTAAAAAGATAATTACTGAAAATAAAACAATAACATTTACATAAAACTCTAACTCTTTTACTTCTTCTTGTGATTCATCTACTGCTTTTTTAGTTCTTAGTTCTAAGGCTTTATAAAATTTATCTAAAGGTTGCATTATTCTAATTTTTGCTTCATGATATTCATCTGAATGCATAAGTTCACGTGCTAGTTTAAAATCTGGCTTATCTTTTATTGTAAATTGTCCCTTTTCATCTTTAAAAATTCCTTTTACTGCATTCATAGCAATTAGTTCTAAAGAGGTTAATGCATCAGACTCTTTTTGTGATTCAATAAGTAAAGTAAGCTCTTCTTTTGAGAAGTTTGCTCTTTTCATAAGTTCACGAAGAGATACCTTTTCTCCTTCTAATATTAGTTTTTTATCATCTAAAGTATAAAAATCCCAGAATATTCCTTTATATCTTACAGGTCTTGGACTTACACCATTTCTAATATCAAGTACAGTATTAAACTGCTTTTCAAACATAGGATTACCTGTAATTACATAAGTTCGAGCCATTCTTGTCAAGTCATCACTACTTTGTCTTAGTTCTTGAACTAAAAGTAAAGAGTTATATTGCATTTGGTATGCATTTTCTAATTTTAAAGTTGCTTTTTGATATTTATTAACCACTACTGCTACAAAAATAAATGAAACTGTATTTAAAATAAACAGAAACATAAAAAGTTTCTTTAAATTCAAGCTATTTCCTTATATCTATCTTATTAAATTTTACTTATAATTTTAACAATAAAAAACACTCAAGAGAAGTTAAAATGGATAAAAAATATACAATACTAATAATTGATGATAAAGTTGAAAATTTAAAATATCTAAATGAAGTATTAAAAGAAGAAAAATACAAAATCAAAGCCACTATAGATGCACAATTTGCAATAGATTCAATTTTAGAAAACCCTGTTGATTTGATTCTTTTAGATATTAAAATGCCTGTATTAAATGGCTTTGAAGTTTGTAAAATTTTAAAAGAAAATGATAATTCAAAAGATATTCCAATAATTTTTATTAGTGCATTAGATGATGTAGATATAAAAGTTAAAGCTTTTGAAAATGGAGGAGTTGATTATATTACAAAACCTTTTGAAGAAAAAGAAGTAAAAGCTAGAATCAAAACTCAGTTAGAATTATCAAGTAGTAAAAAAACTATTGCAAACTTATATAAACAGCAAGATTTCTTCTTAAAAAAAATCATCCACGAAATGAATACACCTCTTGGAATAATCACTTTAAATGTAAATAGTTTAGAATCTAACATAGGCTTAAAAGATGAATTTGAAGCTATTAAAGCCTCTTGTAAATCTTTATCTTCTATTTATGAAGATATATATTATTTAAGTAAAAAAGAGAAAAGAATCTTAGCTTTAGAAAAAATTGATATGATGATGTATTTATCAAAAAGAGCCTCATTTTTTGATGAGCTTGCAACTGTAAAAAATATAGATATTGAATTGCACTTAGAAAACAACTTTTTTATAAATATAAATAAGTATGAACTTGAAAGAGTAATTGATAATACTCTTTCAAATGCAATAAAACACTCTTTTAATGATTCTACAATAGATATTTTTTTAGAAAAGAATCAAATACGAGTACAAAACAGTGGTCATGAAATAAAATCAAAGGATGAAATTTTCAAAGCTTTTCATCAAGATGATAATGAAAAAGGCTTAGGCTTAGGATTGAGTATTATAAAAGAAATATGTCAAAAATATGATATAAATATACATTTACAAACAAATAAAAAATATACAGAATTTTCTTATGACTTTTCTAAAATATTGATAGGATAAGTTATGAAAGTTTTTTTATTAGAAGATGATTTTGCTTTAAACAAAATCATTACAAACTCACTTAAAAGTAGAGGTTTTTTTGTTCATAATTATCATGATGGATATAAAGCCGTTGAAATGATTTTAAATAATTCATATGATCTTTTTATACTTGATTTAAATGTAATTGGTTTTGATGGACATCAAGTTTTAGAAATTATTAGAAAAAATGATAAAGATATCCCAGTTATAATTATAAGTGCTCAAATTGATATTGAGAATATACAAAAGTCATATAATCTTGGCTGTAATGATTATATAAAAAAGCCTTTTGATTTTGAAGAGTTATTTTTAAGAATACAATATCATGTACAAAAAATAAAAGTTAATGATAATTTCCTTACAAATTTAGATAATTCTTTTACATATGATTTATTAAAACAAGAGCTTTATTATAAACAACAAGCAATAGAATTAAGTATAAAAGAAAAACTTCTTATGACTCTTTTAGTTCAAAATTTAAACAATATAACCTCAATAGAAATGATTCATGAATATGTTTGGGATTCTAAGGAAATGGAAGCTGTAAGTATGAGAAGTTTGATTCATAAACTAAAGAAAAAACTTAAAAGTGGAATGATAATAAATGTAAGAGGAGAAGGTTATAAACTGATTAAACACTAGGTCTTTTAAGTTTTATTAAAAATATTATAAAAAAGAGGTATAATCACGTAATTATTACAAGGAGACATTATGTCGTACGAAGAAGAAATCCAAATTGATGATATTGTTGAAGAATCATCTGAAATCATACCAGCACCTGCTGTTGAAAAAAAAGAATGGGATGTTCCAAAAAAACCAAGAAAACCAAAAATTACAAAATTAAATAAAAAAAGAAAAGCTAAAAAAGAAGATAAAAAAGCTTTTGAAAAAAGAAAAGAAGCTAAGAAAAAGAAAGCTAAGAAAAAAGCTAAACTTAAAAAGAATCACAATAAATAAGCATTAATAACATGCTTATTTATAAATAGTTCTCTATTACATAACTTACCTCATCTACTAATCTATCTTTATCTTTTGGTAAAGTCCCTGCAAGTCCTAATGAATTTGAAACATGATTTGATCTAAATATTACTTTATTTATAGGTTTTAAAAGCTCTAAAAAATACTTTTGCTCTTCAAGCATTTCTTTTGTATTTAAAAGTTCAAACTCTCCATCAAAATTTTTTACAAATTTTTCTTTAGTATGAGATTCAAGCATTAATTGTAAAGTAGAAAGATATGTGATTTTTATTTGATTTAAGATTTTTGCACTTTCTTCAATATGTAAATTTGAGTATTTTTTACCAGCAACTCCAAGTATTACAGTTACTGATGTTTTCATTCCAGCCTCAAAGGCTTTATTTAAACCTTCAATCATTTTTGAAGATGAAATTGGCTTTTGTATTCTTTTTAATACTTCAAAAGAACCACTTTCAATTCCATAATAAATTAAAGTTAAACCTTTTTCTTTTAACAATTTTAACTCTTCTATACTCTTATCATGTAAATTAAAAGCAGATGCATAAATAGACACTCTTCTAAGCTTAGGAAACTTACTATATGCATATTCTAAAATCTTTACTAGATGTTCTGTTTTACAAGCTAGTGCATCACCATCTGCTAAAAACATTTTATTTGCATCAGAATAAAAAGATACCATTTTATCAATATCTTTAAATACATCTTCTAAAAGTCTTATTGAAAATTCTTTTGATTCGTACATAGTACAAAAGGTGCATTTATTAAAACTGCAGCCTAATGTAGCTTGTATAATTATAGAGTTTGCTTCTGCTGGTGGGCGATATAAAGGTTGATGATATTCAATCATTTAACTGTTAAATCTGCTACTTTTTCTTTTTTTTCTAAGCTAAGCTCTTCTTCTAATGCTTCTTTTCCTTCTTTTTTACCAAATAAATATCTTTGAGAAGTTTTTACTGAAAGATATCTAACTCCTAATAAGAAAACAATAACTCCTGCTAGAACAAATAAGTTTAGATTAACCGCACTTGAAAATAGTTCTTCTATAGTTGAAAGTTCTTCTTTATTTACCTTTACAACATTTACAATAAACTCTCTTAGTGCTAATATTATAAAAGCATCAACAAGTAGAGATAATGCAACTCTCTCTTCCCTGACGTAGTTTACAACTGCTCGTACTATTTCTAAAAAAATAATAAAGTAAAGCATATAGATAATAAAATCCATAAGCATATTTGTAGCAAGTGCAATTATAAATAAAACACTTGCTATTGATATCTCTATATATAATTTATCAGAAAAAAAGTTTAATATTGTCTTTTTCATACTATCCCTATTTTTTATATTACTTTTTTAATTGCTAGCCAATTTTGTGGTATTTGACTACTTGGTTGATTTGCCATAAATATTACTGATGCAATCATTCCTCTTGCACTTGAATCACCACCAGCTTTTGCATTACAAATCAACATATCTTTTAAGTTTGTATATTTACTTAAAAGGTGAATAATTCCAGAGAAACCTTCAGCCACATCACATGCAGGTCCAAACTCTCTTATAGTTTTAAAAGTATCATCATTCTTACTCTCAAGTCCTTTTTGAACAAAAGCTTGTATTGTAGTATTTGATTCTTTCTGTATACTCTTTATTGCATTTATTACATCTCTTCCATTTAAACACTCTAATAATACTTTTGCAAAAAATATTGCAGCACTTATAGATTTTTCTGAATTATGAGTAAGTTTTACAAACTTCTCTACATTTTCTAAAAACTCTGCTTTTGAGTTTGAAACTAATAATAAAGGTGTAATTCTCCCAATTATAGATAAGTCACTTGAACTTGAACCACTTGAGGTCTTATTATTTTTAATATTTTCTAAAGTTTCTCTTGTAGCTCCATCAACATAACCATCATAAGATTTTATTTTTTCTTGCCAAAACTTTAGATACTCTTTTTCATCAAAAGTTTTTTTATCTTCTAAAAACTCATATAACCAATAAGTTTGGTCACCATAATGAGTAAATTCACCTACATTTTTTCCTTTATGCCAAACAGATAAAGGCTTATTTAATTCATTCCAATTTAAATCATTTTCTTTTAATTGTTTTTCATCATAAACCCAATGTGCTCCTAAACAGTACGCATCTGTAACTAATGATATTAATATTAATTCTTTTATTTTTTTTTCATCAAACATATAAATCCTTTTTATTTTTTATAAGGTTTTTCAATTGTATATCCAAAATCAAATGTAAACTTTTCATTTGATTTTAGTTTAATATCATAGCTAATTTTTCCATTATCTTCTTTTTTTGTATATTTAGTTTTTGAAATTAATTCTACTTTTATATCTTCATGCTTACTAATAGGTAATCTTTCAACTAAAGTTATAGTTTTTTCTTCATTAGAATTATTTGTTATTGTATATTTCCATGATTTTTCAGTTTTTAATTTAGATATTGAAAAGAATGGTTTCTCTTTCATATCTTTGATTAAATCTTTTTTAACATCAATAAAACTATTAATACCTAAATAAAGTGAAGTTTCCTTATCATTTTTAATCTCACCTATGTAAGATTGACCAATAAATATTCCATCTAAATAAAGCTTAGTATTTTGAGTACTATATAATTTATCACTTTTAAAATTTACTTTATAAAAAGCATTTGAACTTGAATAACCATCAATTTCAATTTGATTATTTGCTTTATACTTATCATTTGAAAAAGTAACTGCCTTTTTAACACCACTTTTTAAGTCAATATGGGAAGCTTTAAAAAATGCTTTAGTTGTAGTTTCATTATATGAAAAAGATGGAGCTTTTCTTAAAGATTTCATCATTGAAGGTGCTGACATTTCCATAACCATAGCATCTGCTTGAGCATAACTCTTTTTTATAACTTTTGGCTTTGCTATATCTAAATACTGAGCTCTAAACCTTTGTGGATTTACTGCATTTGTGTAGTTATATGTGTACATATTTATATCAATATCTTTAAAATCATAGCCTGAAGATTGTGTTATAAAAGATTTATTTTTAATCTCAACATTTTTATCTTTTGAACTTACATTTATTTCATAAAAACTATTTTTTGATACATTATATGTAGGATAAGAAACTATCAATTTTGAAGTATTTTTACAACTTACATCATAGTTTAGTTTTGAATATACATTTGAGTTTTTTTTATTTGTTAATTTTTTTAGTTCTTGATTGTATTTTGTTAATTCAAGTTGTAATTTATAGATTAAGTTTGAGTTAGTTTCAATCTCTTTTTGAGTATATGTTGATACTTCTTTAATATTTTTTAAATTTACTGCATCTTTTTCAAATTTAATTGAACTTAGATTTTGTATTATATTTTTTATACTTGTTATTTCATTTGTTTTAAATGCAATTTTTTGTTTGTACTCTTCTATTTTAGAAGATAGTGAATCACTAGAATAGTTATTTGAAATAACTGAAACATTAGATACTTTACACTGCCCATTATTTAAAAATCTAATATCTTCAAATCTAACTTTACCTATTAAATCAACACTGTTTTCGCTGCTATCTAATTGCTGATTTATAAAAGTTCTATTTTCATAAATATCTAAACTTTTTACATCTATATTTGCATATACACTAACACTCAATGAACTTAATAAAGATACTATTAATAAACTATTTATTTTTTTCATAACTTTTACCTATTCCAATTTTTATAATTTGTAAACGAAGGAAACTGTTTTAAAAACTCTTCTTTATCAAATGAAAAACAGTAAGAATCCATATATGCATTTAATAAATCATAAGATTCTTTTATTTCTAAAAACTTTTCTTCACTACCTTCGGGCATATCAGGATGATATCTTTTTGATAGTTTTAGATATTTTTCTTTTACATCTTTTTTTGATAAACGAGATAAGATACCTAAGGTATCAACAGCTTTTTCAAATTCTTCATAATCCATATAATATTTCCTTTAAATTATGAATAACATTCTACAATATTTTATTTAAACGAATATAGTATGTTATTATTATGAAAAAGGAATCTTTTATGATTTATACACTATACCATGTACATGACCCAATGTGTTCTTGGTGCTATGCATTTAAACCGACACTTGATGAATTGAGAAAAAACTTAAAAGATAATATCAAATTAGTTCACGTTGTAGGAGGTCTTGCAAAACATTCAAATGAAGATATGCCACTACATCAACAAGAAATGATTTCAAATATTTGGCATGAAATAGAAGCTAAAGTTGGAACTAAATTCAATCATGATTTTTGGAAAGAGTGTAAACCACGACGTTCAACATATCTTTCATGTCAAGCAACTATGCTTGCACGTTATGAAAATAAAGAAGATGAGATGATTGAAGCTATTCAAGAAGCTTATTATTTAAAAGCTATGAATCCAAGTGATTCTTCTACTTTAATAAAACTTGCAAAGCAAATAGGAATGGATGAAGTAAAATTTGAGAAAGATTTACACTCAGAGAAGATTGAAAAAGATTTAATGAAGGAGTTAAATTTAAGACGTTCAATAAATGTACGAAGTTTTCCCTCTTTAGTATTAAAATATAAAAAAGAGACATATCCTATAAATATTCAATTTGGTGACCATAAAGCAATGCTTGCTCAAATTGAAGATATGATTGAAAATACATATTTTTAAAAAGAAAAGGATAGAACCTTTTCTTTTTAGTTTTAAACAAAATAGACTATTTCATTAAAGGATCAGTGATTCCTAAAACATACATTCCAATTAAACCTATAATTCCAGCAAGTAAACAATAATAAATAGTAGGAATTATTGTTCTTCTTAAAGTTTCACCTTCTTGATCAAGTAAACCAACAGTAGCACTTGCTGCAACAACATTATGAATTGCAATCATATTCCCTGCAGCTGCTCCAACAGCTTGTAAAGCTACCATAAATGCAGTTGAAACACCTAAAGCATCTGCCACACCAAACTGATATTGAGATAACATCATATTTGAGACAGTATTACTTCCTGCAATAAACGCACCTAAAGCTCCAACCATTGGGGCAAATAATGGA
>Ga0193954_1000317_pt1 | contig 28857 bp, 27 predicted proteins | sample BB_5_MG_FD_140340 | JGI IMG/M metagenome (GOLD analysis project Ga0193954, IMG submission 140340) | Microbial mat bacterial communities from the Broadkill River, Lewes, Delaware, United States - BB_5_MG | ecosystem: Environmental > Aquatic > Freshwater > River > Microbial mats | place: USA...
AAATTTGAACAATTAAATTAGAATGAACGTTCATACTTAATAAAAGAGATTGGTTAATATGCAACGTACTCGCGTGAATATTTTTACTGTCATCGTTTTGGCAAGCGCAGTTTTTTTATCTGGTTGCGATCAAAATCAGCAGGTAAAAGCACCTGCTTCGCAACCTACCCCCGTTGGTGTTATTACATTAACGAATCAACCATTAATGCTAACAAAGGAGCTGCCAGGTCGAGTGACAGCATCACAGGTAGCGCAAATTCGTCCACAAGTAAATGGCATTATAAAAACTCGCTTATTTACTGAAGGCACTGAGGTTAAAAAGGGCCAAGCGTTATATCAAATTGCCCCTGAGGTTTTCGAAGCACAAATAGCAACTAGTGAAGCTGCTATAGCTAAAGCCCAAGCGAGTATTGCTAATGCCAAAGCAAAAGCAGAACGTTATGCTGATTTATTAGAAATAAAAGCCGTTAGTCAACAAGACTTTGATGAAGCGAATGCCAATTATAAAAGTACACAAGCGGATTTGTTAACAGCAAAAGCACAGCTTAAAACCGCACAAATCAACCTTAACTACAGTAAGGTTGTGTCGCCTATTAGTGGTCAAATTGGCAAGTCTAGCGTAACAGCGGGGGCTTTAGTAAATGCAAATCAAGCAACCGCATTAGCAACGGTTACTCAGCTTGATCCTATTTATATTGACCTAACCCAGTCAAGCAGTGAATTAACGCGTTTGAAAAAAGCCATTGCGAATGGTGAGCTGGATAAGGATCTAGCAATTCACTCTGCTGTTGAATTAACGATGGAAGACGGTTCTGCGTATCCGCATAAAGGCACATTACAGTTTTCTGAAGTGACTGTTGATCCAAGTACTGGCTCTGTTACCTTGCGAGCCGAATTTCCAAACCCAGAAAAACTATTATTGCCAGGCATGTATGTTAGGGCTGTGATTGTTGAGGGGGTTAAAGCGAATGCGATTTTAGTGCCGCAGCGAGGTGTTAGTCGCAATACGAAAGGTGAACCTACTGCTATGGTGGTTAGTAAAAACAATACCGTTGAAGCTCGTGTATTAGAAATTGACCGAACAGTGGGTGCTAATTGGTTGGTGACAAGTGGTTTAAACGATGGCGATCAAGTGATTGTTGAAGGTTTACAAAAAATAGCACCAGGTGCAACTGTTAATGCTGTGCCAGCCGAATCAATTGCTAAAACTCAATAACGGAGCATTGTAATGTCACGATTTTTTATCGACCGACCTATTTTTGCATGGGTACTGGCCATTGTGGTTATGCTAGCAGGAATACTGGCAATTAAAGGTTTACCTATTGCTCAGTATCCGTCTATTGCACCACCAGCAATCAGTATTCAAGCGACTTATCCTGGTGCATCAGCACGTACCTTAGAAGACACTGTTACACAAGTTATTGAGCAAAAAATGAAAGGGTTAGATGGCTTGTTGTATATGTCATCAACGTCTGAATCAAATGGTTCAACCACGTTAACGCTGACTTTTAATGCCGATACCGATCCAGATATTGCGCAAGTTCAAGTACAAAATAAACTAGCATTAGCAACGCCATTATTACCTCTAGAAGTACAGCGCCAAGGTGTGGCTGTGGCTAAATCAGCACGTAACTTTTTAATGGTTGTTGGTTTTGTTTCAGAAAATGGCAGCATGAATAATATCGACATTGGTGATTATGTTGCATCCAATGTGCAAGATATTATCTCACGGGTGAATGGCGTAGGTGAAGTACAATTATTTGGTTCGCAATATGCGATGCGTATTTGGTTAGATCCAAATATGCTGCAAAAATATAAACTGACACCTTCCGATATTAGCGCCTCTATTAGTGCGCAAAATGCTCAAGTATCAGCAGGCCAGCTAGGTGCTTTACCTGCTATTGATGGTCAACAGCTCAATGCGACAGTCACTGCGCAAAGTCGTTTACAAACGCCTGAGCAATTTAGAGATATTTTTGTAAAAACGAATGCAGACGGTTCAGTTGTTCGCTTAGGTGATGTTGCAAAAGTTGAGCTTGGCGGTGAAAGCTATGGGGTTGTGGCACGCTATAATGGTAAACCAGCGTCAGGTTTAGGTATCAAGCTTGCCAGTGGAGCAAACGCGCTAGATACCGCTGCTGGGGTAAAAGCAGCTTTAGTTGAATTAGAGCCTTTTTTTCCTGAGGGATTAGCCTCGGTTGTACCTTATGACACGACACCATTTGTCTCATTATCAATTGAAAAAGTAGTGAGCACATTAATTGAAGCGGTGGTGTTAGTATTTTTAGTCATGTATTTATTTTTACAAAATTTCCGTGCAACGCTAATTCCTACTATTGCAGTACCTGTGGTACTTTTAGGTACGTTTGCTGTACTGCATGTTTTGGGTTATTCAATTAATACTTTAACTATGTTTGCTATGGTATTAGCCATTGGTTTGTTAGTTGATGATGCAATCGTTGTGGTTGAAAATGTTGAACGTGTAATGACAGAGGAAAAACTGTCACCGCTTGAGGCAACACGTAAGTCGATGGATGAGATCAAAGGTGCACTAGTTGGTATTGCTATGGTGTTGTCGGCGGTATTTATACCTATGGCGTTCTTTGCTGGCTCTACTGGTGTTATTTATCGTCAGTTTTCTGTGACCTTAGTAACCGCGATGAGTTTGTCTGTTTTAGTGGCACTTATTTTAACGCCAGCATTGTGTGCAACAATGTTAAAGCCAAGTCATGTTCATAATGATTCATCATTTATTGGTCGATTTTTTATAGGTTTTAACAACGGCTTTGATAAGACCAATAGTGGTGCTCAAAGTTTTGTAAGTCGTATGATCAAACACAGTAAACGTTATTTATTGTGTTATGGCTTAATCGTTGGTGGCATGATTTATATATTCTCACAACTGCCATCTGCATTCTTACCAGACGAAGACCAAGGTATTTTATTTAACCAAGTGAGTTTACCTGCAGGATCTACGACAGAACAGACATTAAAGGTTGTTAAGAAAATGGAAAAGCATTTCTTAGAAGATCAATCTGAAGCGGTACGATCTGTTTTTAGTGTTATTGGGTTTAGTTTCGCAGGCTCTGGGCAAAATTCAGCTATTGGTTTTGTCGGATTAAAGCACTGGGATGAACGTCAACGTGATGATTTATCTGTAGGTGCGGTTGCGGGTAAAGCGATGGGATATTTTTCTACTATTAAAGAAGCCTTTGTATTTGCCTTTCCACCCCCTGCTGTTGTAGAACTTGGTACAGCTAATGGTTTCACATTATTTTTGCAAGACCGTGTGGGGCTGGGTCACGACAAACTACTTCAGGCTCGTAATATGCTGCTAGGCATGGCTTCACAAAGTCCCGTATTAGCTGGCGTTCGTCCTAATGGCCAAGAGGATAAACCAGAACTTGAATTAGATATTGATTTAGCTAAAGCGCAAGCGTTGGGTCTGACACAAGAAGACATTAATAATACTTTGTCTACTGCATGGGGTAGTAGCTATGTAAATGACTTTATCGACCGTGGTCGAGTGAAAAAAGTGTACTTACAAGGTACGCCTGAGTCTCGTATGGTGCCAGAAGACTTAGATAAATGGTATGTGCGTAATAGTAATGGCGATATGGTGCCGTTTACTGCCTTTGCTCACTCTTATTGGACTTATGGCTCGCCACGTCTTGAACGCTATAACAGTTTTTCATCAATGGAAATTCAAGGAGCATCAGCGCCAGGTTACAGTACGGGTCAAGCGATGGATGAAATGGAAAGGTTGGTTAAGCAGTTACCTAATGGAATTTCCTATGAATGGACAGGTATTTCGTATGAAGAGCGTTTAAGTGGTGGCCAAGCACCATTGTTATATGCGTTATCGTTATTAGTGGTGTTTTTATGTTTAGCAGCATTGTATGAAAGTTGGTCGGTGCCAGCAGCAGTAATGATGATTGTACCTTTAGGTGTTTTCGGCGCGGCAATGGCAGCCTTTGTCGGGAATTTATCGAACGATATTTATCTACAAGTTGGCCTTTTAACTACCATAGGTTTGGCATCTAAAAATGCTATTTTAATTGTTGAATTTGCCATTCATAAAATGGATGAAGGTATGCCATTAGTTGAATCAGCCATTGCTGCTGTTAAGTTACGCTTACGCCCGATTTTGATGACTTCGATGGCCTTTATTTGTGGTGTATTACCGTTGGCTATTGCATCAAGTGCTGGATCTGGTGCACAAAATGCGCTAGGTATTTCAGTGATTGGTGGCACACTTGCTTCGTCAATTATTGTGGTGGTATTTGTGCCATTATTTTTTGTATTAGTACGTCGTGTTTTCCCTGGTAAATATAAAACTGTGACGCAGGAGTAATCAAAATGACATTAAAAGTGTTAAGTTTAGCTAGCCTAAGTGTCATGATGCTGAGTGCTTGTCAAATGGCACCACAGCGTGAAGATTTAGTGTTACCAGTACCTGATAGTTATGCCATACAGAGTGAACAAGGAAACACAGCGGATTTAAAATGGCAGCAGTTTTTTGTTAATGAAAAGCTGCAAAAGCTAATCGAACAAACTTTGATTCATAATAAAGATATTCAATTGGCCGCACTTAATGTGCAGCAAGTGCGTGCGCTTTATCAAATTGAAGATTCAGCCTTATATCCATCAATAGATTTTGTAGCATCGGGTACACGTCAACGTTTACCAGCTGATTTATCGTCAACGGGTAATGCTCAAATCAACGAGAGCTATTCGGCTACTGTTGGAATGACGGCATATGAGCTAGATTTATGGGGTAAAATTCGTAATCAATCAGATCAAGCCTTGCAAACCTTGTATGCCTCTGAACAAACTCAAATGAGTGTGAAAATTAGTTTAATTTCTGAATTGGCAAGTGCTTGGTTAAATTACGCTGCTGATAAAGCGCAGTTAGCGCTTGTGATGCAAACCTTAGAAAGTCAGCAGGCTTCATTGGCTTTAACCGAAAAAACCTATGCTCTAGGTGCTGCATCAAAGTTAACGTTAGCGCAAATTCAAAGCACAGTGGCCGCTGCAAAAGTTGATATGGCTAATTATCAGCGTTTATTAAAACGTGATAAAAATGCCCTTGATTTATTAGTGGGTAAGCCAGTTTCAGCGGAGCTATTGCCCGTTGAAAGTTTAGATGAAGTGTTAAACCTACCTAATGTGCCTGTTGGATTACCGTCAGAGCTACTTGAGCAACGTCCTGATATTAAAGCGGCAGAGTTTCGTTTGTTAGCTGCCAATGCGAATATTGGTGTGGCTAAAGCTGCATTTTTTCCAAGTATTACTTTGACTGCAAATGCAGGAACTGCATCGGCTGAGTTTGATAATTTGTTTTCAGGCGGGACTGGCACATGGAGTTTTATTCCGTCAATTACACTACCTATATTTAATATGGGTCGTAATCAAGCAAATTTAGAGGTTACACAAACCCAGCAAGAAGTTGCCTTAACAACTTATGAGCATGCTATTCAACAGGCGTTTAAAGAGGTTTCTGATGCGCTTGCTGATAGAGAAGGTTATAGGCAGCGATTAAGCGCGCTTGAAGATTTATATCGAAGCAATCAAGAGTCGTTTGCGCTCTCTGAAGCGCGCTTTGAAAAAGGGGTTGACAGCTATTTGCAGGTACTAGACGCACAACGTAATTGGTATAGTGCAGGGCAACAACTCATTAGTGGTAAACAAGCTTATATCACTAGCCTAATTAGTTTATATAAAGCAGTTGGCGGTGGTTGGCAACAACCTATTCATCAAAGTGAATAGCTATTAGGTTATGACATTAGTAGTGTATCACTAGCTTAAGTTCTTTGATTTAACACATAAGATCAGAAGTTAAAATTTGGTAAGCTAGTGATAATATTTAGGTTAAATAGAAAAGTTATCCTTTTCGGAGTTATGATGAGAGAGAAATCTAAAAGACAATCAGATCCAACGGTTGCTCAAGCTCGACGTGAGCAAGTGCTTTGTGCTGCGGCCGATTGTTTTAGACGCAAAGGATACCATGGCGCAGGAATGGCTGAAATCTCTAGAACGGCAGGAATGAGTGCGGGACATATTTATAATTATTTTGCCAGTAAAGAAGCAATAATTGAGTCAATTATAAAACGTGATATGGATGAATTATTTACGATATTTCAAGAGTTCGAAAATACCCCCGGTGATTTGGTAACTGTTTTACTTGACGGTTTAGATGAAGGCGTTGACCATCATTTTGATATAAACCAAGGTGCGCTTGATATAGAAATGCTTGCAGAGGCAGCACGTAATGACAAGGTTGCTACTTTGTTACGCGAATCAGATATTCAGGCTCGTCAAAAAATGTACAGTTTGTTAGTTGGTGAACGTAGCTTAATTAAAATGGCTGAAATAAAAGAAATAAATAGCCGTATTGAAGTCATTTTTGCGATGATGAGCGGGTTGTTACTACGCAAAATAGTTAATCCAAGCATTGATAAAGAAACAATATTATTAGCATTGCGCCCTGCAATGCGGGTACTTTTAGTGCCATTTCCTAGTGAAGAAGAAATAGAATAGGTAAGTTCTTCTAGCCCATCGATAATATCTGCTCTGGTTTAATCGCGTAGTGTCAGATCTATCATTTATGCCCAGCTAACGTCATTATGTCCGACGTTAGTGGCAAAATTTACAATTTTATTTAAGAAAAACACTATTTAGTTGAATTGCCTTGGGTGCTTAGGTAGAATTCGCACCATTATTGCTTGCTATTTTTTCGCATATCATTCTCATCAAGGGCAGTCTCCGTGGAAATTCATATTGAAAAATGTTCTGCTTGGTGCGGTAATTTACGCACAAGCCAAGATTGGCAGCAGTGGTCATTAGGCGATATGACGTATCAGGATGAAAATGATTTACCATCATTAAAAGAAATTCCAGCTATGCAACGTCGTCGTTTGAGCAAATTTGCAAAATTAACAATGCAGTGTGTGCTTGATGTGGTTGCCGATGAACAAGCTGATTTGCCTTGTGTTTTTTCATCTAGGCATGGTGATTTACATAAAACTTCAAAGCTCATAGAAGATGTCGCACAGAAAAGTGACTTATCACCAACACATTTTGGTTTGTCTGTTCATAATGCTGTGGCGGGGCTTTATAGTATTTTTTCTAATAATAAACAACCAATGACGGCCATTTCGGCAGGTGAAGATTCTTTATTAATGGCGCTTGTTGATGGCTATGCAAAGTTAGAGAGTCAGCAATTAGATAAAATTTTAGTGGTTTATACTGATGAAGTAGTACCAGAAAAATATAGTTCTTATGTCTCTGATGCAGAAAAGACTATGTCAGTTGCTTTAATTTTAACGCGACAAAAAAGTGAATATGGTTTGGCATTAAATTTTAAACCTCAAAAAAATCAAATTAACTCAACTATTTTTCAACCATTAGCTTTTTTATCGTTTATGTATGGTAAAGATAACCAAGTTACGATTGACTCTTTCCGTTATCAGTGGCATTTGAGTAAAACATGATTAACCGCTATTGGCGTATTTTTGCCACAGGGTCTGCATTTTTTTTGTTTGGTTTTGGTGGTGTTATTCTGTCATTACTAGTTTTCCCTATAGTGAGATTAAAGTACCGAGGTAAAGAACAGCAGCGTCGAGCAAGTGCCCGTAAAGTAGTGCATAAAACCTTTAAAATGTTTATTGGCTATATGCAATTGATGGGTATTATGAAATTAGAAATCGACAATGGTGAATTATTGAAAGCAAGTAAAGGTACTATTGTTATTGCCAATCATCCCTCTTTGATTGATGTCGTTGTGTTAATATCTATTATTGAAAATGCAGATTGTGTGGTTAAAGCTGATTTATTTAAAAACCCTTTTTTAAAAGGTGTTGTCAGTAATACCGGCTACATTAACAACGAGGCAGATCCTGATAAGTTTATGAAAGATTGTCAATCAACCTTTGATGACGGAAACAACTTAATTGTTTTTCCTGAAGGAACGAGAACGACTCCTGGAGAGAAAATGAAATTTAAACGTGGTGCTGCTAATATTGCACTTCGTACTAATACCGACGTGACACCTATACTGTTATTTGTCACGCCAACGACGTTAAGTAAAGAGCTTGCTTGGTATCAGATACCAGAAAGTCGTTTTACGTTTAAACTAGTGGTGAAACCTGAAATATCAATTAAAAAATATGTAGCTACAGATGTTGTTTCAAATTCGGTAAGAGCGCTTACCAGAGACTTACTTAAATATTATAATGAGGAACTCAGCCTTTATGAAAGAGTTAATTAACCAAGTAAAACAATTAATTATTGAAACTTTAGAGCTAGAAGATATTGAGCCTGAAGATATTGCCGATGACGAAGCTTTATTTGTTGACGGCTTAGGCCTTGATTCAATCGATGCGTTAGAATTGGGCGTAGCAATTAAAAAAGCGTATAATGTAAAGATTGATGGTGATTCAGCAGACAGTAAAAAGCATTTTTACTCGGTAACATCATTGTGTCAATTTATAGCCGAAAACCGATAACTAGGTATATATTTTAAATGAAAGATAGAAACGATATTTACAAAATGATAAGTGACATTTTGGTAACCATGTTTGAAATAGAAGCAGAAGATATTTCAATGGATGCTCATTTATATGAAGACATGGATCTCGATAGTATCGACGCAGTAGATTTAGTGGTAAAACTGAGAGAAATTACTGGTAAAAAAATTGAACCTGAAGATTTTAAACAGGTGAGAACAGTGAAAGACATTGTTGATGCGGTTGAAAAGCTTACCATTAGTTGATAAATCGTTGATGAACAATTAATTGTGATAAAAAATATAGCACTAGGGCTTGTTTTTCTTTTATACCCATTCATTGTTTATGTTGGGCTTAGTTGGTTTGAACCGTCGATACTTGCGTTAGCTTTAGTGTTTTTAACTTTAATAAGAGTTTATTTTTCTAAAAATAAAACGGTTTCACCGTTACTTAAAATCGTCGCTATTAATGCTATTTTACTGCTTGGTTTTAATGTATTTGCTAATTCAGCTCTTTTACTAAAATTATACCCAGTAGTCATTAGTTTTAGTTTTTTTAGTGTTTTTATTTATTCCATTTTTAAACCACCAACAGTCATAACGCTTGTTGCAAGTGCAAGAGATAAATTAACTGAAAATGCTGTTATTTATACACGAAAAGTCACCTTGGTTTGGTGTTTTTTCTTCATAATTAATGGGTTGATTGCTTTATGGACTGTTTTTCAAAGTGATGAATATTGGACTCTATATAACGGAATTATCTCCTATATTTTAATGGGAATATTATTTGCGTGTGAATGGCTAGTTAGGCGAAACTTCAAAAAACATGACCGATCAAATTACATTACCTAATTCAAATACTTTATTTGTAGAACAAAATATTAGTTATCCTCAATGGTTAAGTTCGGTTAATTATCACAAAGAATGTTTTACTAATAATCAGGCCAAGACATGGCTATTATATTGCGATGATGCTTATCAATTTTCAGTATTATTTTTTGCTTTATTAACGGCGAATAAAAAAATTATTTTGCCGCAAAATGGCACCGTTAACCAATTACACTGGTGTATGGAATTAGCAGATGGTTTTGCTGGTGCAGCTGAGCTAATGCCAGCAGTTGATAATATTGTTTCTTACTGTCCCAAAAGCACATTACCCATAGCATCGCCATTAAGTATTGCCAGTAATACGGAAATTACACTGTTCACATCAGGCTCTACTGGTGATGCGAAAGCTATTAACAAAAATTTTCAGCATTTATTAACAGAAATAATGCAATTAGAAAAATGTTTTGGCGATAAGCTTGGCCATTCAACTGTTGTTTCCACTGTATCTCATCAACATATTTATGGGCTTTTATTCAAACTAATGTGGCCTATTTGGTTTAGTCGCGATGTGATATTGCAGCCTTATGAATACCCTGAACATCTTTGCCATGATCATCATAAATATAACCTAAAAAGCATTACAATAATTAGCAGTCCAGCACATTATCATCGATTGATAAAAGACAATGTTTACACTAGTATCCATGACCATATTAAGGTGATGTTCTCTTCTGGTGGTCCGCTAAGTGATGAAGCAAGTCAGCAACTTAATGAGCAGTTAGCACAAAGTCCTGTTGAAGTTTATGGTAGTACAGAAACGGGTGGTATAGCATGGCGACAACGCTCTGCTGGGCAAAGCAATCGTTGGCAACCCTTTGGCGATATTGAGCTTTCTTGTCAAGATGTTAGTCAATGCTTAATGTTAAAATCTCCGTATTTCGATCATAAAGGTTGGTATGTTACTGATGATCAAATTAGCATAGATACCGAGGGATGTTTCGAGTTACTTGGTCGTGTTGATCGTATTGTTAAAATTGAAGAAAAAAGAGTTTCTCTTGACCATGTGCAACAATGTTTAAAAACCATTGATTTTGTAGAAGATGCTTTTTGTTTAACTCAGTTAAATAAACGAGGCTTACAAATTGTTGCTGCGATTGTTTTAACCGATGAGGCTAAAAAAGAATTATTAAACAGTAGAAATCTTGTGTTTAATCGCCGAATAAAAACATATTTAATGAATGATTTAGAAGTTATCGCTATACCAAAAAAATTTCGTTATTTACCTGCTTTACCTTATAATTCGTCGGGCAAATTAAATAAGTTAGCGATGGAGAAATTTTTTGAATAGCAAAGTGATGTTTCCAGAAGTAGATCACATAGAGCGCCATGAAGATACATTAACTTTATCGTTAAGTATTTCTGAGGATGTTTATTATTTTGCTGGTCATTTTCCTAATGCACCTATTTTAGCTGGGGTTGTGCAAGTACATTGGGCTTTACATTATCTACATAAACATTTTGCCATGCAAATTAGTGACTATAAAGCTATTGATGCATTAAAATTTCAAGTAATTATCGCGCCTAATAGTCAAGTTAAACTGTGTCTTAAAAAAATTAATGAGCACAAATTTAGTTTTAGTTATAGTTCTGAAAATGGTAGCCACTCGTCTGCCCGGGTTGTTTATCAATAATGAAATGCTGCTTTGTTATTCCGTGTTATAACCATGACCTCGTCATTCGTGATACGGTGCTTGCCTTAACACAGTATTCATTTCCTATTATTATTATTGATGATGGTAGCCAAGCGTCAACAAAAAAAGTATTAGAACAAGTGGCACAAGAATTTGAAAACGTACAGTTAATTCAGCATAGTGAAAATGGTGGTAAAGGCGCGGCTATGCAAACAGGCCTAGCTGCTGCTATCGAAAATAATATGACGCATGCTTTGCAGGTTGATGCCGACGGCCAACATGATTTAGCTGATTTACAGGCATTTATTTGTGCAGCAGAACAATACCCTAATGATCTTATCAGCGGTCAACCCGTTTACGATAACTCTATCTCTAAAGGCCGATTTTATGGTCGCTATATTACCCATTTTTGGGTAGCACTAGAAACCTTATCATTTAAAGTTATCGATACCATGTGTGGTTATCGTGTATATCCTTTAGCTGAATATGCAACACTAATTAGCACCGCAACTTTAGGTAAGCGCATGGATTTTGATATTGAAGTGATGGTAAAACTGATTTGGCAAGGGGTTAACGTGCGTTTTGTAAAAACCAAAGTGCACTACCCTGAATTTGGTTTATCACATTTTCATGCATTTAAAGACAATGTACTAATTACTAAAATGCATACACGTTTATTTTTTGGCATGCTATGGCGTTTACCCAAATTACTATTAAGAAAACTGTCATCAAGTCAATCATCAATAAAATAATCAAGGTAGATGTTATGAACGAAAAAGAAGATCTACATTGGTCAAAATTTAAAGAACGCGGTTCAATGCTCGGTATTGAAGTCTTGGTATTTATTCATAAATACTTGGGAAACTGGGTATTTAAAGTGATTTTATTTCCTGTCATGGTTTATTTTTATTTGTCGGGCAGTGTAGCGCGAAAAAGTATCCATCATTATTTAAGTAACCTTAATAAACATCAGCATAATAGGGTACTTACACAAGGGCAATTGTTTAGAAAAGGTTTTCGTGTTTTCTATAACTTTGGTTTAGCCATTGTGGATAAGTTTGATGCTTGGTTAGGTAAAGTCAGCATTGATGACATAGATATTGTCAATAAAGATGCTTATCAGTCTTTACTCAATGCTAATGGCGCAGTTATTTTTAGTGCGCATTTGGGTAATATGGAAGTTTGTCGTGCTATTTTTAGCTCAGGTGAACATAAACGAAAACTCAATGTAATCACCTACAATGAACACACACCAACGTTTAATAATTTTTTAAAGAAAGTGAATAAAGACGCGGCAATAAATTTTATTCATATTAATAATTTTGGTCCCGCAGACTCCATTCAATTAAAACAAAAAATAGAAGACGGTGAAGCCATTGTTATCTTTGCCGATAGAACGTCTGTGAATAATCCTGATAGTGTTTATCAAGTACCTTTTATGGGGGAAGATGCACCTTTTGCTAAGGGGCCTTTTGCACTTGCTGCTATTATGGAATGTCCTGTATTTTTAATGTTTTGCGTGAAAGAAAAAGGCCGATTTAAAGCCTGTATTGAGGAGTTCGCGCAACCGAAAAAAGTAAAACGTAAAGAACGCAATGACTATTTTACTGGGCTTGCAATAAAGTATGCCCAACGATTAGAATATTATTGTCAAAAATCCCCATATCAATGGTTTAATTTTTTTAATTTTTGGCATAACACCAAAAAATAAAAATCGTCCTTATTATAACAACGCAGTAGAACAAAAAGTTGAAATAGCTTTGGAGAGCAATCAGTGACCCCCCCTAAAAATAAAAAGATTTTATTTGGAGAAGGTAATTTAACGATTGAAGATATTGTTAATGTCTCAAAATCATCAGAACCTGTTGCTTTATCCAAAGCAGAAGACTTTAGGCAGCGCATAGATTCTGGCGTGAAGTTTTTAGAAAAAATATTAAGTGAAGAAGGCCATATTTACGGAGTAACCACCGGTTATGGTGACTCTGTTATGTTTGAAGTGCCTTATGATTTAATTGATGAATTACCTATGCATCTAACGCGTTTTCATGGTTGTGGTTTGGGTGATTTTTTCACGCCAGAACAATCTCGCGCTATATTAGCAGCTCGACTTGCGTCATTAACTCGTGGTTATTCAGGGGTTAGTTGGAATTTATTAGACCTATTAGTTGAATTACTCAACCGTAATATTTTACCTGTTATACCTCAAGAAGGTTCGGTAGGAGCAAGTGGTGATTTAACACCCTTGTCGTATGTTGCAGGCACTCTCATTGGCGAACGTGACACGTATTATAAAGGTGAAGTGGTACTTGCAGCTAAAGCATTTGAGCAAGAGGGATTGTCACCAATCAAGCTGCGTCCTAAAGAGGGCTTAGCAATCATGAATGGCACAGCTGTCATGACAGCTTTAGCCTGTACTGCTTATAAACGCGCAGAATACGCGACTAAATTAATGGCAAGAATTACTGCGTTATCAAGTTTAGCCTTAAAAGGTAATAGCAATCATTTTGACGATATTTTATTTAGTGTGAAACCTCATCCAGGGCAAAATCAAATTGCCAAATGGATACAAGGTGACTTGAACCATCATGAACACCCAAGAAATTCGCATCGCTTGCAAGACCGATATTCAATTCGTTGTGCGCCACATGTTATTGGGGTTTTAGCTGACAGCCTACCTTGGCTGAGAAGTATGATTGAAAATGAATTAAACAGTGCTAACGATAACCCGATTATTGATGGTATTGGTGAGCACATTCTTCATGGCGGTCATTTTTATGGTGGTCATATTGCCATGGCAATGGATTCAATGAAAAACTGTGTTGCCAATTTAGCTGATTTAGCGGATAGACAAATAGCGACCTTGGTTGATATTAAAATGAATCATGGTTTGCCACCTAATTTAACCGCTTCTCAAGGGGTAAGAAGGCACATTAACCATGGCTTTAAAGCAATCCAAATTGGTTGTTCTGCATGGACAGCAGAAGCATTAAAGTTAACGATGCCAGCCAGTGTTTTTTCGCGCTCAACTGAATGCCATAATCAAGACAAAGTCAGTATGGGTACTATAGCGGCTAGAGATTGTTTAAGAATATTGCAATTAACAGAGCAAGTATTAGCGGCAACGTTATTGGCGGCTGTACAAGGCATCCGTATCAGAATACTCAATGCTGAACTTTGTCGTGATTCATTAACCGCAGAGATTAGAAGCATGATTGATGATGTATCAAGCTTTTTTGACTTGTTAGAGGAAGATCGCCCAACTGACGTTATTTTGCGTCAAACCATTGAATATATTCAAAACCAACGTTGGACACTATATGAGGAAAGTTAACGGTATTTTAACGGTAGCTCATGAAATAGATATTCAATTTTATGATGTGGATGCCATGCGTGTTGTGTGGCATGGCAACTATGTTAAATATATTGAGGATGCTCGTTGCCAACTATTGCGTAAATTTAATTACGACTATAACGATATGGAAGACTCGGGTTATGTGTGGCCTATCGTTGATATGCGACTTAAATATGTAAAATCAGCACAATTTGGTCATAAAATTCGTGTTGAAGCAACACTGGTCGAGTATGAAACGCGGTTAAAAATATCCTACAGAATATTTAATGCAGAATCGAACCAACTTTTAACAAAGGCTTATACTGTGCAAGTAGCGGTGAATATTGAAAGCAATGAAATGCAATTTGAATCGCCAGCAGTATTGTTGGAAAAATTAGCACCTTTTTTAGCCGATGTAAGTTAATCATCATGACTGTATTATTGCGTTTTTTATTGTCTGTATTATTCGTTTTCTCAGTACAAGTATGGGCAAATGACAGTAGCGAAGTTAGCCATAATGAAAAAAAAACCAGTATCAATAGTCACAAAAATAAGCAAACGGATACCGACGCCAATATATCTGACCCTAATATCCGCTTAGAACGTTTTTTAGCAAGGTTACAAATAAAGCAGGGAATTGCGAGTTTTACACAGCAAAAACACTTGAGTTTTCTTGCTAATCCTATTGTGTCAAAGGGGATATTAAAAATTTATCAAAACAGTATTATTTGGCAGGTTCAATCACCAGTTTTTTCTAAATTGGTTATTGTTGGTGACCAAGTATGGCAATGGATGGCACAGGAAGATAATAATGCACCTAACTATCAAGTAGTGGTGAGTAATGCCAGTGTAGAAACACTCATTCGTGCTGTATTTACTGGTGATATTAGTCAGTCTCAGTGGAATATTTCAATGGATGAACAGCAGTGTTTGCAATTATCACCTAATGATCTAGTTTTGTCACAAGCTATTAATTATATTAATGTTTGTGTGTCAGATAACCAATCACAACGGTTTGTTACGATCAGAGATGCCCAAGATAATTTGACTGAAATTGAATTGATGATAACCACTAAACAACTTTCAGATGAAGATATTCATGAATTTGTCATCAACCCATAAGCTTTACCTTTGGCTAACACAATGCTTGTTGTTGGCATTGTTTGGGGTATTTATTTTTATTGAAAAACCAATTACTTTTAATGCCAATTTAACCTCACTTTTTTCGGTTGAACATCATAACCAATGGCAAGCTGTTCAAAAAAAAATAGATGCTAATTTAAATACCAGTTTACTTTACCTTGTCGGGCATTCACAACAGCGTGTTGCTATTCAAGCTGCTGACCAATTAGCTTTACAATTAAAGCAAATTGACGGTATTGAAAATGTTTCTGCGCAACTGAAAAACATACCCAATCAGCAAAGCCTTATTGATAGCTACAGTGGCTTTGAACAACAACTGCTTACCCCTGCATTCACAGAATATTTAGTACAAAAAAACAAACAAATATTTGATTTACAATTTCAATTATTAAATCAATTAGGGGATCAAATCGTTGGGCAAACTATAGCAAAAGACCCCACGCTAGCTTTGGCGCATTATTTAAATCGTTCACCTTTTCCGTCTAATAAATTGACGATTACCTCAGACGGTTATTTAACGTTGAACTACCAAAATAACCATTATGTTTTAGTAACAATGAAAACAGCGGAAGGTGCGTTTGACCTAAAAACGACTAAAAGTATTGTTTCACAGCTTGATAATATTAGTGCCCCTGAACTTGCGACAACCTTAACAGATACATCAAAAGTTTTACCTCAAGATCAGGCGATTGATTATATTCGTACTGGCGCCATATTTTATAGCTATGAAGCAAGTGAACAGGCACAACAAGAAATGCAATGGTTAGGTGGCCTGTCTATTTTAGCAACCTTGTTACTTATTTATTTTGCCTACCGTCGTTTTGTTACTTTGTTTTGTACCATTTTTTTAATTGGCATTAGTATTGTTTATGGCTTTTTAGGGTTAAATCTATTTTTTGATGAAGTAAATGTTTTATCCCTTGTTTTTGCTGTTACCTTAATTGGCATTGCGGCTGATTACAGTTTTCACAGCTTGACTGAATTACAATATGTTTCAACCGCTCATTTGAGCCCATTAAAAAATATTAATGTATCATTGATATTAAGTTTTCTGACCACAGCATTGGGTTATTTGCTCTTGGTGGTAGTGCCTATTGTTATTTTTAAACAAATTGCCGTATTTACTATTTTTGGCTTGTTTGGGGCACTTATCACGGTATTACTGGTGTTTCCTTACTTACATCAACGAATTAACTTTGCTAGTAATGTTAGTGGTGAGCAAGACAATAACACTGTTTTTTTCAGGGTAAATAAACAGCATCAAGCAATGCTAAAAAATTGGCGAGGTTATTCATTTTTCATCTTAACCCTATCATTACTTTCACTGGTTATTTTAGGTAAAACTGTTTTTTCCGATGATGCAAAATCTTTTTACCAAGTACCAGCACAATTACTTGAGACCGAAAATAAAGTGAAAAAGATGTTAGGCCAGAAGTTAGATAACCAATACTTACTTCTACAAGCTGAAACTCCACAAGCGTTACTTGAAAATGAAGAGAAAGCCCTTGTTATACTAAACAATTTACAAGCTGAAAATGTATTTGCTAGTTATCAGGCCGTGGCAAACTGGTTACCTTCAATTAAACAACAGCAACGTAATAATGCCTTGTTAATTAGTTCAAAAAAACAAGGTCAGTTTGACAAGTTAAGTGTATTACTAGGTAATAATGATGTGATAGTGCAGCCTATTAACCATTATTTATTGCCCAGTCATTGGTTTAATAGTTCTATAGGCAAGCTATTCAAGCATTTATGGCTACAAGATAATAATAATTATTACTCCATGATTAAATTTGCTGGTATTCGTGATGTCAATACGCTTTCTAACGCATTGAGTGTGCTTGAAAATGCAGTTTTTGTTGATAAGCTAGCCGATACTGAGTTGGAATTAGGTACATTTAGATTGGTACTTGCTTATATCTTTGTGGCTGCCTGTTTAGCAGGTTTTGTTATATTCTATTTGCGCTATGGGTTTAAAAAAGCTTGTTTAGGGGTTGTGGTTCCTGCCTGTGCTTTTGCTATTGCATTGGCAATAAGTGCTGTTTTGCAAGGTAATCTCACCTTATTTAATCTTGCCGCAGGGTTAGTTATTTTAGCGTTAGGGCTTGATTATTCTATTTTTTACGCGGAACATGGTTTTTCGATATTAATTACTAAAACCACATTAATGTCAGCATTAAGCTCTATTTTTGTATTTGCTATATTAAGTTTTAGCTTAACGCCTGCAATTGCAAGTTTTGGGCAAACCGTATTTTTGGGGATAGTGCTTACTTTTATGTTAGCCCCAATTATGACTAAAATTTCAGGAAAACGAGGTCACAATGCCAGTAAATGAAACGTTTGATGTAGTAATTATCGGTGCAGGACCTTCGGGTGCCGTTGCTGCTAGTATATTGGTGCAACAAGGTTGGAAAGTGCTTGTTATTGAAAGAGAAGAGTTTCCTCGTTTTTCTATTGGTGAAAGTTTATTGCCGCAATGCATGCGCTTTATTGAAGAAGCTGACATGCTTGAAGCCGTGCAATCGCAAGCTGATGAACTAGGATTTCAATATAAAAATGGTGCGGCCTTTTATCGAAACGGTGAGCATTCCAATTTTGATTTTAGTAAAAAATTTAGTGCAGGGGCAGGCACAACGTTTCAAGTAAAACGAGCTGATTTTGATAAAGTACTTGCAGACCGAGCCGAAGAAATAGGCGCTGATATTCGCTATAAGCATGAAGTTACCGCCGTTGACTTTAATGATGACGCTGCTGTAGTTTCGGTAAAAAATGAAGAAGGTACGAGCAAGTTTTCAGCAAAATTTTTGCTTGATGCCAGTGGTTACGGTCGCGTTCTGCCAAGATTATTATCGTTAGAATTACCTAGTACGTTGTCTGACAGGCGTGCTGTATTTTGTCATCTAGAAGATGGCATAAGCGACGAAAACTATGACCGAGATAAAATATTAATTACGGTACACCCTGAAATGAACGATATTTGGTATTGGTTAATTCCCTTTTCAGATGGCACGGTAAGTTTTGGTGTTGTGGGCGATGTAAAATATTTTGACCAGTCTCAATCCAATGAAGCAGTATTTGATTATTTTTTAGCACAAGAACCTTATTTAGCTGAATTGCTTAAAAAGTCAAAAAAGACTACGCCAGTAAGCGCGTTGCAAGGTTATTCTTCTGATGTCACTCGGTTATACGGTGAGCGATTTGCTTTGCTCGGTAATGCGGGTGAATTTTTAGATCCTGTCTTTTCATCAGGGGTCACTATTGCCATGTATTCAGCATCACTAGCTGCAAACTTATTAAATAAACAACTGTCTGGTGAAAAGGTGTCTTGGCAGGCTCAATATGCTGATAATTTAAAAGCAGGCGTTGAGGTTTTTAAACACTTTGTTATGTCTTGGTATGATGCTGAATTACAAAATGTGATTTTTTTCCAAAAAGAAGACAATGATGTAAAAGCCATGATTTGTTCTATTTTAGCAGGTTATGCATGGGATCAAGAAAATCCGTATGTTAACAAAACAGAGCGTAGACTCGCGGCGTTAGTTGATATTTGCCAAGAAAGTGATGAAAACGAGTGATTGCTTTGTTGACTGTTTTCCGTTGGGCGGTATTAATAATCACGTTCGCTAGTGTGCTTTCTTGTTCTTCAAGTTATAACAATAAACATAGCAATATGTTTTATCAGCTACAGGCATTGCCAGCATCATTACAAAATAAAGTTTTTTTAGAAACGTTAACGTTTCAACAAGACGAACAACGCTCGTTATTAACGCAAATTGAAACAGATGAGCAAACCTTAAGTTTAGGTGCTATGACCTTTAGTGGCCTGCCTGTTATCCAAGCAAAATGGCATAGCAGCGAGGGACTTTTAGGTTTTTCAAGCATGACATTCGATAAGAGCATGGTAATGCGTATAATACGAGATATTCAATTGGTTAAATGGCCCGAAGATAATATTAGAGCGGGGCTTTTACCCAACTTTGAACTATTTACAAGTAAAAGTAGCATGACTGAGCAGGTAAGAGAAATACGACATTCAGAGCAAATTATTGTTAAAATTACCTATGTAGAAAACAAAATAATTTTAATAAATGCCATTGAGCATTATCAATTAACGATCGAGCAAGTTAATGAATAAAACAAACACTCTTGATATTTTCTTAAGTGACTTTGCCTTAGTCAATCCACTTGGCAGTAACTTAAGTGATATTAAAAATAATATGTTGCTAGGTAAGCGAGACGGATTAGTACAAAATGAATCCTTCCCAAATGAGGGGAGTTTATTTGTAGGCGCAGTAACGACAGTATTACCAGAACTTCAAGATAAAGCTAAGCACTTCAATACGCGTAATAATCAATTAGCTAAGCTTGCGTTACAGTCACTTCAGGCAGAAGTGGATGATCTAAAGTCAACCACCAGCACTGATAGAATTGGTGTTATTGTTGGTACGAGTACTTCTGGTATTTATGAAGGTGAAAATGCGGTTAAAGTTGAATTAGCAACAAAACATTTTCCTGATGATTATGATTACCGTAAGCAAGAAATGTTCAATTTAGCTGAATTTATTGCCGACGACTTAGGGCTTGAAGGCCCTGCTTTTACTATTTCAACCGCGTGTTCGTCTAGTGCAAAAGCATTTGTAACGGCAAAAGAACTTATTCATGCGGGTGTTATTGATGCCGCTATTGTCGGTGGAGTTGATGCTTTGTGTGGTATGACCGTAAATGGTTTTTCTGCACTTGACTCAACATCAAGCGGCTTATGCCAGCCGTCAAGCATAAATCGAGATGGTATTAACCTAGGCGAGGCCGCTGCGTTGTGTGTTTTGCGTAAAGATAAAGGGCAAATAAAGCTTTTAGGTTGTGGCGAATCAAGTGATGCTCATCATATGTCAGCACCACACCCAGAAGGTGAGGGGGCGGTTACTGCAATGAACCAAGCCATAGACAGTGCGGGTATTTTACCTAGCGATGTTGACTATATTAATTTACATGGCACGGCAACCCAAAAAAATGATGCCATGGAAGCAATTGCTGTCAATGCGCTTTTTGGCAGCGATACACCTTGTAGCTCAGTAAAAGGGATGATTGGCCATACGTTAGGTGCTGCAGGAGCTACTGAAATTGGCTTGTGTTGGTTAATGATGCAAGATAATAATCAATACTTTATTCCCCACTGCTGGGATAACGATAAAGATCCTTCATTGGCAGAAATAGCATTGACACAGATAGGCCAACAAAGTAAAAAGCCGTTTAAATATTGTCTATCTAACTCATTTGCCTTTGGCGGCAATAATGTCAGCATTCTTATTGGGGCTTAAAATGTCAGAGCTTTCTACAACCGATATAAAAAAAACAGAAATACCAAAATTTACAATTGAACAAGTATTACCGCATGATCATCCCATGATATTACTTGATTCATTGATTAGTTTTGATGACGACAGCGCAACCTGCAGTCATTTAATAACTGAGCAAAGCTTACTTTTTGATATCACGCTTCAAGGTGTACCTAGCTATGTTGGCATAGAGTATATGGCACAAAGCATTGCGGCTTATGCTAACGCAAATGAATTAATAAATAACCGACCCGTTGAGATTGGTTTTTTAGTGAGTACACGAAAATATAAATGTGATTATGCTGTTTTTAAGTTGGGCATGGTCTTACAAATAACGGTGAAACTGTTATATAAAGATGAATCAGGGTTAAGTGCCTTTGATTGTGCTATATTCATTGACAATAAAGAGATCGCTTCGGCACGGGTTAATGTATTTCAACCCGAAAATCCGACAGAATTTTTAGCTGAACAGTTATAAATAGTTTATGTTCGAAGAGATAAAGTTTAATTTCCTAAGGGGCTTTTTGTAAGAATGAGACGTGTTGTTGTAACAGGAATGTCGGCTATAACGGCATTAGGACATAATTGGCAAGATTTCGAACATAATTTGCGAAAAAAGCAAAATGTTGTTCAAGTTGATGAAACCCTAAAAGGTATCGACGGATTAAATACGCATTTGTCGGCACCTATTTTAGATTTTACTAAGCCTGCTCATTATAGTCGTAAACAAGTTCGTTCAATGGGGCGTGTTGCTTTAATGGCAACAAGAGCCACCGAAGTTGCTCTTGAAGACGCTAAGCTGTTGTCGGACGATTATTTTAAATCAGGCCGAATGGGGGTAGCTTACGGTTCGTCTACGGGGTCAACAGACCCTATTATGGCTTTTGGAGACTTGTTAAAGTCAGGTAACATGCAGGGTGTTACCGCAACTAGCTATATTAGAATGATGAGCCATACCACGGCCGTTAATATTGGTGTTTTTTTTGGTATCTCTGGCCGTGTTTATACCACAAGTTCAGCGTGTACTTCTGGTTCTCAAGCGATAGGTTATGCTTACGAAGCCATAAAATTTGGTAAACAAGATATTATGATTGCTGGCGGAGGAGAGGAGCTTTGTCCAAGTGAAGTTGCGGTTTTTGATACCCTCTATGCCACCTCAACAAAAAACTCACAGCCAAAACAAACCCCTCGTCCTTTTGATAAAGATCGAGACGGTTTAGTTATTGGAGAAGGCGCAGGAACACTGATTCTTGAAGAATATGAACATGCGGTTGCCAGAGGTGCTGATATTTACGCTGAAATAGTGGGGTATGGCACAAATTCTGATGGTGTACATGTAACGCAACCCACCAAGGAAACAATGGCGAAAGCAATTACCGAAGCCATGAATGATGCTAACATAAGTGCTGAAGATGTTGGTTACGTTAATGCCCATGGTACTGCAACCGACAGAGGTGATATTGCTGAAACTCATGCGACGGCAATGGCTATTTCAACCCATACTCCTATTAGCTCGTTAAAAAGCTATTTAGGTCATACTTTAGGTGCTTGTGGTGCTATTGAATCTTGGGCTTGTATTTCAATGATGAATAACGGTTGGTTTTCACCCACGATTAATTTAGATAATGTTGATCCCGAATGTGCCGAGCTTGATTATATTACGGGTGATGGCCGCATGATTGATGCGCAATATGTTATGAGTAACAACTTTGCTTTCGGTGGCATAAATACCTCACTAATATTCAAACGAATGGATTAAGTCATTGAAAAATGTTTTAGCACAAGCCCATGTACCTGAATCTAGCTTTGGTAAGTGGTTCTTACGTAGTGATACTTGGACCAATTACGTGCTTGAAGTTGCTATGGATGATTTAACAAGGTTGCTGAATAACGATACTGCAACCTATGATGTTATTGCTGATGTAGGTGTAGGTTATGGGCGTTCACTTAAAAAGTTAAATGAGCGATTCACCCCAAATAAACTTATTGCCATCGATATTGACCCTGAAATGATTGAGGCAACCAAAAAAGAAGTTGAAATAGCGCAATTAAAGAATGTTGACTATGTTTGCTGTTCAAGTTCTATGATTGATTTGGAAGATAACTCGGTTGATATGTTGTTATGTCATCAAACATTTCATCATTTAATTTATCAAGAACAAGCTATAAGCGAATTTTATCGTATATTAAAACCCGGTGGCGTTTTATTGTTTGCTGAATCAACAAAACGTTATATTCACTCATTTATCATTAAGTTATTGTTTCGTCATCCAATGAAAGTACAAAAAACAGCAAGTGAATATTTAGCCTTAGTGCGTGACGCTGATTTTTATGTGCCTGATGATAAAATATCTTATCCCTTTTTATGGTGGAGTAGAGAAGATCTTGCCATAAAAGAAAACTGGTTTGGCATAGCACCACCAAAGGATAGAGAAGAAACGCTGATAAACCTTATTGCACAAAAACCCTCAGTTTAATTTGAGAACTGCAAGTGTAGTACTGCACTTGCAGCCTTGTACTACAAGCCAACCTCAATAGTGCCATGCCAATCAAATACCGTATTGTTTAAGTGTACTTGTGTTAATGATGCATTGAGGGTTGTAGGTAGGTTACTAATAACTAAAGCGTTGCTAGCATAGAGTTCTACACCATTAAACTCTAATTGGCTGTTTTCAATATACGCGATGGTTAGTGCGGTTAAACTTCCACCCCAAATTTCAACATCACTGTTATGCAAAATCATGGCGTAATTGTTGTTATTGTTAATTTTTAAATGATTAAAGCTCACTGCAGAATGGTTGAGTACTATTTTTTCAGCATGTAAATGCGTAATTTGTTTTTGTTGGCAGTTATTGATAGTAACTGACGTAAACTGTGTATTATTTAGTAATGAAATAGCATCATTTCTATCACAATCGATCGTTATATCTTTGTTTGATATTGCTATTTTAGGTGCTGGAATAGGTTGATTAGTGTTTATAAAGTTATCAATTTTATTAACAATGTCATTAGGATATTGTTTTTGAGGTGAGTGACCCGCCTCTGGAAAAATGAATACCGAATGTGTATTGAGTAAGTAACTTAACATGGTAGAAACTTGCACTGGCATTACCTGATCTTTTCCTCCCCAAATAATGAAGGTAGGAGGTGATTTTTGTCGAATAAGCGCAGACAATTCTTCATTCATCACGGCAAGTGCTGAAATGGCATTAATATTATCATCAAGTATTAACGACCTGCCTGTTGAGCTGAGTAATACTCCTGTTGGGTCTGGTAAAAATTGATTTAGCGCATTCACTACGCTTTTTACGGTTGATGAATATTGTTTGGCAAGAGGTAGTTGATTGCCAACGTAATTCGCTGCAACATGCTCGCTATATGAAAACTTATTCAAAAAACCTGCGGCATCTATCAATATTAATTTTTTAGCTAAAGTAGGTGCTTGCAGGGCTATTTGTACGGAAACATTCCCCCCCATAGAATGCCCAACAATATAGTTTGTGCTATTAACGAGGGTTGGTAAAAGATCAATTAACAGTGTTGCATATTTTTGTGGTGAGAAAATGTTTTCTTGACTTTGAGAAAGACCAAAACCGGGGAGATCAAGCAAGAGCAAATCATAATTTTTAGCTAAGCTAGAGACAATTTCTTTAAAATCTTCTGCTGAACCGCCTACCCCATGAATCAAGGTAATAGAGGCTTTAGCGGGATGTTTAGAGGTTTGGTAAAAAGTTACTGAGGTATTATATTTTTCAGAAAACACAACATGCTCATTAAGCCCAAAGTCTTTATACCAATCATTAGCCATTGCAGACGCGCTAACACACTGAAAAAGTAAAAAGAAAAGCGGTAAGAATTTTCTGTTAAAACAGCGCGTATTTTGATTTGATTGTACTGAAATAATAAATACCTCCTTATCTATTTATTTAAATTTTTATTGCTAATAACGCGGCTTCTTCTATCGCTTTTTGCGCATCTATTCCTTTCGCCAGATGTGCTCCTCCAATAAGATGACACGGTTGTTGCTTAAGTGCAGTTGATAATTGATTATTTTCTGTTTGACCTGCGCAAATAATGATGGTGTCAACTTTGAGTAAACGCGGTTTTTTGCGAATACTAATGTGTAAGCCGTCATTATCAATTTTATTGTAGGTAACGCCTGCCAGCATAGACACTGCTTTTCTTTTTAAACTTGTTCGGTGAATCCAACCTGTGGTTTTGCCTAAATCAGCACCCGATTTTCTAATTTTTCTTTGTAACATGGATACCTTTCGGATGGGAGGTTCATTATGTATTGTTTTTAAACCGCCATCAAATTTCATACTTAGGTCTATGCCCCAGTGATCTGCAAAAGCGTCTGCATCTACTGATTTCACAGTGTTGGTAATAAACTCAGCTACATCAAAAGCAATACCACCAGCACCAATAATTGCGACATTATTGCCAGCGATCTTTGTACCTGAAAGAATATCAGCATAAGAAACTACACTAGGGTGCTCAATTCCCTCAATGTCAGGCAAGTTAGCTTTAGTGCCTGTGGCAATAACAACTTCGTCAAATGTTGACAAAACTTCAGGTGTAACGTGCGTATTAAGGTGAATATCAACCTTATGTTGTGCTAATTGGTAATTAAAATAGCGCAGTGTTTGATGAAAATCTTCTTTGCCTGGAATTTTTTTAGCTAAATTAAATTGGCCACCAATGCGATGAGTTGCTTCAAACAATTGTACTTTATGACCTCGTTGAGCTGCATATAAAGAAAAAGCCATTCCAGCAGGTCCCGCTCCCACAACGGCAATTTGTTTAGCATTATTTGTTGGGATAAGCGCAAGTTCTTTTTCTCTTGCGGCAAAAGGGTTCACTAAACAAGTAGCGACTTTGTTTAAAAAAATATGGTCTAAGCAAGCTTGGTTGCAGGCAATGCAAGTATTAATGGCTTGCGGTTTATTTTGCTGAACTTTGACAACAAAATGGCTGTCTGCCAGTAAAGGTCTTGCCATGGAAACCATATCAGCCCAATTACTTTCTAAAATATTTTCTGCTACCTCTGGGGTGTTAATTCTATTACTAGCCACAATAGGTAAAGAGATAGCTGATTTTACATATTGGCTAATATTAGCAAAGGCACCAGGAGGAACCATACTTGCTATTGTTGGCACTCTAGATTCATGCCAACCAATACCCGTATTAATAATGGTGGCACCTGCCGCTTCTATTGCTTTGGCTAAAATTATAATCTCTTCAAGAGAGCTGCCATGCTCAACTAAGTCGAGCATTGATAGCCTGAAAATGATGATAAAATTTTCTCCAACACGTTTACGTGTTTGTTTTACTATTTCAACCGCAAAACGTATTCTATTTTGATAACAGCCGCCCCATTCATCTTGCCTATGATTGGTTGATTTAACAATGAATTGATTAATTAAATACCCTTCCGAGCCCATTATTTCAACACCATCATAACCTGCTTCTTGTGCTAATTCTGCTGTAAGCACAAAATCCGCTATTTGTTTTTCTACCTCAGTACTAGAAAGCGCTTTTGGGGTTAACGGAATAATAGTTGATTGCAGAGCAGAAGGAGCAACGAGTTGTTTTTGGTAAGCATATCTACCTGCATGCAAAATTTGCATACATATTTTACCTTCAACATTATGCACCGCTTGCGTGATTAACTGATGATCTTTTACATCATGTTTTGTTGTCATTAATGCGCGATTTGGTGCCAGTTTTCCTTCAATATTAGGTGATATACCTCCCGTGACAATTAGGCCAACGCCACCTTCAGCTCTTTGCGCATAAAAAGAAGCCAAACGTTTAAAACCATTTTCAGCTTCTTCAAGGTTTGTGTGCATAGACCCCATTAACACCCTATTGTTTAATTGAGTGAAGCCAAGGTTTAAAGGTGTTAAAAGTTTAGGGTAGGGCATATAATATTTAATTGATGAACGATATACGGTATTTTATCAGGTGGCGGCTGACTAGCAATAACACGATTGCATTTTGTTAAAGTTATTGCCAATATTGATACTTATTACGACATATAACTTCAAGCTTAAATAAATATCATAGAAGGAATTAATCATGAAAAAATGTAAACCAGCATTCCAATTTAAAAACGCAGTTAATAAACTTGCCTTATTATTATTGGCAGTGACGATGGTTGGGTGTACATCAACCTCCTCCTCATCAGACACTCAATCGTCAACTAATAAACGTAATTCAGGTTTTGTTGAGGGAGCTACTGTTGAAGCGTTAGTTAATATTCATGCAGACTATGCTAATAACCGCCTTTATGCTTTAAACTATCAAATGTCTAATTTAATTCCTATGTGTAGTAAGTTTGTGATTGAAGATATTGGCAGTAAAGAAATTGAAATATCTCACCAAGGCAAAGTTTATCGCTATCTTTGGGATAAACATACGCGCTCAGCAGGACAATCACTTGAACAGAATTTTAATACCTTTTTTGGTAAACGTTGTGATAGTGATAGGGTTAAACAGCTAAGCAAAATAGATCAAGAAGGCATAGCAAAAGGCAAACCATTGATAGGTATGACAAAAGAAGGTGTTAAATATGCAATGGGTATACCACCAGTTCATGCAACAATGACACTTGACGAAAATAACTGGACTTATTGGATTAATCGATGGGCTAGAAATATTTTAGAATTTGATGAAAAAGGTAAATTAAAGCATATTGTTAAATAATCTGTGTGCAAAAAATTTTGCATTCACTAAGAAAGCTATCCGTAGTATAGGGTAGCTTGTCATGCTTTTGTTTGACTCCGTGTTTACTCATATAAATAGCGCCTTTATTAACAATTCAGTTAGTAAGGCGTTGGTATGACTCCTCACGTCAAGTTAAATACACTGATCCATATTTATTAATTTAAGAATTCTCTGTATTCATTTCTATTATTAAGTGAGTTAACGCACAGAATGAAACAAGTAATTTCGTCGTGACACCTAGCTTTGGTCTATGTTCGTGGTTCAATAGTCGATAGGCTATTGCAATCCTAACGCCGTTGGTGGTTGAGTAAACTAATTTGATGTGAGCGGAGTTTAGGCATCATAACGACCTACGCGTATTTGTTCACTAATTGTTTTTTAACCGCATTTGTTCGGTTATATATGCTATATAAGGAGAAGACATTTTAATTCCTTTTTATAAATTGTATACTGTATGTGCATACAGGGTAGTATGATGCCGCCTTTCCACAAGCTTACATAAATTAAAGCGTTTGATTTTTTAAATAAAAAATCGAATATTTAATTAAATTATTGATTAAAATAATAAAATAAATTAGCATAATTTTTAATTTACAAAATGTAGGCGAAAGTTACCTTTGTAGAAAGGCGGCAATTTGCCTACTATTAAACTGTTATGCGTATAGAGAGTTTCAATGCAACTTGAGCTGTTATCTAAAGATCATTTGGAGAAATTATTAGCTTTCGAGCTAGAAAATAGATCATGGTTTGAATCATTAATTGAGCCTCGAGGACATGATTTTTATTCGGCTAAAGGTGTCGGAAAGCACATTGATGCAGAACTTAATAAGGTAAATTCTGGTACAGCGTTTTGTGGTTTACTTATTAAAAATAATGAAATTGTCGCAAGAGCCAATTTAAGAGATATTAGCACTAATAAAGCTGTTGTCGGTTATAGGGTTTCAAAACGTTTTTTATCTCAAGGCTATGCAAGCTTTTGTCTGGCTTCACTAATTGATATTGCAAAAAGAAAATTTTGCATTCGTTCCTTAGAAGCTAAAGTATTAGAAAACAACCCAGCTTCAAAGCATGTATTGTTAAAACAAGGCTTTGAGCCTATTGGTAATGTCCCTAACTTTATTGTATTAAATAATAAGCAGTTAGCTTGTACAGAGTTTAGGTTAAAATACGCATAACACATATGAGCCCATCTCGCGTCAATAGGCAATAGTGTTCTTTTAGCTACCGCTAGGTAGCTAATTGTTTTCAATCAGTAAATTCGTCTTCTTCGTTATGTCAGTTAGCCATTAAACG
>Ga0193954_1000319_pt1 | contig 28657 bp, 25 predicted proteins | sample BB_5_MG_FD_140340 | JGI IMG/M metagenome (GOLD analysis project Ga0193954, IMG submission 140340) | Microbial mat bacterial communities from the Broadkill River, Lewes, Delaware, United States - BB_5_MG | ecosystem: Environmental > Aquatic > Freshwater > River > Microbial mats | place: USA...
CCCGTGGTGCCAACCGATGTCCGCACCGAGCACCCCGTGGCCGAAGACCACGAGACCCGCCACCAGCAACGCCATGCTCAGTGCGTACAGGCGCCAGCCGCTGGTGCCTTGGTCCATCACCACCTCGCACTGCACACCCTGAGATTGCAGCTCATCGGCGATGGCCTGCGCCTCGCGCTCGTCGATGAAGGAGACCAGGCGCTGGCTGTCTTGCTGTAGCGCCGACAGCCGCTGACAGAGGTGATCCAGGTGAGGCTGCACGGCCCGCTCCGGAAAGCGTTGAGCCCACCAGTGCGCAAACTGCTCGGGCCTCTTCACGTTATGCAGGTCCACGTGGTGGGAGCCGGGACTGTAGGCAAAGGGATGGTCACAGCCGCACTGAGGACAGAGCACCGAGGCCGGCGCCAGCCCTGTGCCACAGTGCAGACAGGGCGGCAGACTTCGTCGCCGAGTCTGGAAGGACAACTCAGCTTGCGGGTTGTCGAGGGCCCAAAGCGCAAGGCGACAGCTGGCGTAACGGTCCGAGGGCGCCCGCTCCAGACAGCGATCGATCACCTGGGCCAGCCCCTGGGGCACGTCGTCGCGCAGGCTACGAATCGGGGCGATGGGCTCCTTGGTGCGGCGAAAGGCCAGCTCAGTGAGGGAGTCAGCCACTTGGGGTGGCTGCCCGGTCAGCGCCTTGTAAAGGGTGGCGCCCACTCCATACAGATCGACCCGCGGGTCATAGGCCGAGCCCGCAAAGAGCTCGGGGGCCATGTAATCGGGGGTGCCGACCGAGGTACCCGCGGCGGTCAGCTGCGAAGAGGCATCAAATCGCGCGGACCCAAAGTCCAACAGGTGAAGGCCGCCATCGAGGTCGACGCGAATATTCTGTGGTTTGACGTCCCGGTGCACAATGCCTGCGCCGTGGGCCGCAGCGAGCATCTGGAGCAGGGCCCTTGCAAGTTTTCCTGCAAACTCGACCGATGTAGTGCCTTGCTCCGCGATGCGGCGATCGAGGTCCTGTCCCTCGATGAAGTCCATGACCACCGTTGGATCACCCTGCCAACGCAGGACATCTCGCACCGCGACCAGACCCGGATGATGCAGCCGACTGAGGGCTTCAAATTCACGACGGACTCGAGCGAGCCCCTCATCGCTGTGCAACAGCTGACGGTGCAGGCGTTTGAGGGCCACGACATGACCGCTGCGGGCCTCGACGGCGCGAAAGACTCGGCTGGTCGCCCCGCTGCCGCATAGCGCGACCTCTATGTAGCCAGGAGGGCCGCGCATAGCCCTCAGTGTACCGCTTAAACGGGGGTCGATATTCCGCCCTCGGCAGATCCCCTAGTCACGAGCCCGAACCCGACGGGCCCGGCGCGGGGCACCATTTGGTAACCGATGCAGGCGCTAGGACTGCAGGGTGGATTCTGGGCCCACAGGCACCGCAGCGACCAAGCCAATCGAGACAAAGACGGCTGCAGCGTCGATCCAGGGCGTGAGCGCGGCCGTAGAAGGGTGCAGGCGACAGGACACGTCGAGCGCGACGAGCCCCAAGAGGGCCCAAGTCCACGGAAAGCGAGCAGTAGCACCAGTCATGAGCTGCATAACGAGACCTACCCTAAGCAAGTCCCCGGCCAACTCTATGCTCTAGCTGCGCCGACCATCCCGCAGCACCCGGGCCACCGAGGTCGGTGCGCCCAGATCAATCGTGAGCAGGCCGGCGTCGCGGGCCAGGGCCTGGCACCAATGCCGAACCAGGGCGCGCATCGCGATGGGGACCTGAAGCTCGACCGCGAGCGCGGACACGGGATCATCCACCGCCTGAGACACGAGGTCCGCGTGCAGCAGCCGCTCGCCGCGCGGGTCCGCGAGGTGCACCCAAAAGCGCCCCGCCTGGGCATCGGGTGGGCCATCGGCGGGCACATTGTCGGGGCTGACACCGCAGGCCGTCATGTCGTCGCGCACCGCGTCCGGGGCGCGATCGGGGTGGTGCAATCTCAACGACAGGTCTAAGACTTCGGCGCTGGCTCTGCGCACCGCCTCGGCCTCGATGGGTCCGTGACGACGGGTGAGCAAGCGAAGTTGCGCCGAGGCAAGCTTAGCCCTCAGCGTGTCATCGTAGATGCAGAACTCCAAGTAGGTCCGCAGCTTGTCCATGCCCGAGCGGGCGTACTTGAGGCGGGCGCGTAATGCCTCCGAGGCACCGATGAGCGGCGGCCCGAAGCCGATTTGATAGCTGGCCACCCAGGGATGGCTGAAGGCACTTCGCAGGATGTGGGTGAGCTCCTTCAGCTCAGCGCCCAAGAAGACGAACGACGTAACGCCGGAGTGAGGCTCGCTCATCAGAGCCGCAGGTTACAGCTTCTTGGTCCGGCCCGACACCGTCGTGTACTCAAGCACCTCAAGCTTCAGATCCCCGATGAGGGTCGCGGCCACCAGCCCGGCCTCGCGCAGCCCGTCCGCATCGGACAGGCCCTCAGTGAACTTGATGTGGGTGGGATCCGCGACGTCCTGGCCAAAGGTGGGATCCATCGCGACCCAGCGACCGCCGATAAAGACCTCGACCCACTCGTGGTAACCGAAGGCCCGACGGGACGGTCCGACGTAGACAAGTCCCGTCACCAGCCGCGTGGGGATGCCCGAGATCTTGGCCAACGCAGAGAAGAGAACGGCGTGCTCGGTGCAATCGCCCTCCTCCGCTTCCAACGCCTCCACTGCGGTCGCGAAGGGTTTGGTCAGCGACTTATTCTTGATGTGCTCGTGCACGAAGCGGTTGATGCGCTTGGCGGCGGACCAGGCGTCACGCTCCTTGCCGACGACCCGCTGGGCGGCCGCCTTGAGGCGCTCATCCTCAAGCGGCTCGTAGGGCGTGCTCTGCAAGAAGGCCTTCGATGCCTTGCCGCGAACCGGCAGCTTGGTGCGCCGAAGCGGCGGGTCTTGGGCCACCAGGACCAACTCGACGGAGGACTTCGTCTTCTTGCGGGGTTTCTGAGCGTTGCCACTGAGATAGGTCGGGCGCTTACCCGAGCGCCCCGTCAACCGCACCACAACCCGCTCAAGGTTCGAGCCGCCCGGAATGCCCGCAGGCACGGAGAACATGCCCGAGCTGAAGATATCGAGCACACCATCGGGCATCTCGATCGCCTTTTCTTTGGTGGTGCGCACGATGCTGGCGCGAATCGGTGCGGTGTGACTCTCAAGCACCTCACCCTTGGGCGTAATCCACATCGTCGTGGTGAGCGGACCCAACTTCTGCACCGCCTCGAAGGCCGGCTTGCCATGTCGCTTGCCCAGAGCCTTCACCTGCATCTCATAGGGCTGCAAGGTGCCCTCCGCTTCATCGAGGGCCTGCCCCTTGGCGCTCCAACCTTCCTTCAGGTTCTGAGCGATGAGCACGTCCAGGCTGCTGGCGAGGCGCACCCCAGCGATCGGCACGCTGCTGCGTTGCACGTTGCCGCCCACGTCATTTTGAATGATGAAGTTCTCGCCATCACGATAGCCCTCAAGGCTGCGCCGCTCGTTGGCCTCCTTACGCACCTGGGTGAAGCGCAGGGGCGTGCCATCTGGCTTGAAGTACACGTCGGTGGTGAACTCCATGCGCACCACCGAGGTCTCGCGGCGCACGGTGATGACAGACCAGCGATGCGAGTGAATCGCGGGCTGACCGTTGATCTGGGTCATCTCGTCGCGGGCGAGCACGAAGCCCACCTTGCGGTCGAGGAAAGTGAAGTCGAACCAAGCCTCCTCGGTCAGCACTGGGGTCGCCGCAGCGGCAATCCCAAGCTGCGGAGCCAATAAGGCGGCGACGAGACCGAGGGTGGGCAGTAGATTGCTGGCTTTCATCTGGATGACTCAGGCGGTCGGCGCCGTCGACGTGCCACGCGCACCCCGACATAAACAACGAGGGCCACACCGGCAACCGCGTAGACCACCGTCTGGTAGACGCTGAAGGCGGCCTCGATCTTCTCCCAGCTCTCTCCCACACTCACGCCCACCCCCAAAATCATCAGGATCCATGCAGTATGGGAGATCAGGCCGGCGATCATCGTGCGAGCAAAGGGCAGCTGCGCCGCACCGGCCGCCAAGAATGTGACGGCGCGTACCCCGGGCAGCGCACGGTTAAAGACGATCACCCACATGCCGTAGCGCTGGAACGTGGCGAAGAACTTCTCCATGCCGCCGGGGCCCGTCAGTCGAGCCACCCATCGGTTGTCGGCCAGCTTGCCATGAGCCAAAAAACGCCGGCCCAGCCAGTAGTGGCTCATCGCACCGCACATACCGCCCGCAACCGCCGCGGCGAAAACGACAAGGAAGCTGTGGTGCCCCGCGATCACGAGCAGCGCACCAGCGAGCACCACGGAGTCTGCCGGCAAAGGCGGCACCATGTACTCGGCCGCGGCGCCGCCGAAGATCGCGAGCAGGGCCCACGGTCCGGCGTGGGTGCGCACCCATTCTAGGAGCAGCTCCACGGATTAGACCTCGCCTCGCCCCAGCAGCCGGTCGAGGCGTTTGGGATCCATGCGCACCAAGAACGTCTTGCTCTTGGCGACGCCCACCGAGCCCGCGGGTGCGCCCTTGGTCTTCTTCACGTGGCGGACTTCGGTATGCATGACTTCAACCTTAGAGTCGTTCTTCGCGGACGAGTAGTGCGCAGCAAGATGCGCCGCGTCGAGCAACGCCTCCGGACTCGGAGATCTTCCTTTGCTGCTGCTGAGGATCACGTGGGCTCCTGCTGTGCCGCGCGCATGCAGCCAGATGTCATCGCCATGCGCGCCCGAAAAGGTGAGGCGGTCGTTGGCCTTTGCACCCTTGCCTACCCTGATCTGAGTGCCGTCCGCCGCTTCGAAGCGCCGCGACCACTTGTCGAGCGGATGAGCCTTGGGCGCACGCCTGCCCTTGGCGGTCGGCGGGCGGGCATCCGCGGCATCCGCCCAAGAGGCTGACCACTCCACCAGCTCCTGGGAGCCTGCCGACTCCAGGGCGGCAAGCTGGCCATCAAGTGCCTCGACCTGAGCGCGCACGTCTCGCAAACGCGCCTGCACCCGAGGCAATCCGCGCGCGGCCCGCTTGGAACGCGAGAAGAGCCGCTCCAGGTTGCGCTTGGCACTGAGTCGCGGGTCCAGCTTCACGGTGCGCGTCGTGCCGGTGGCCCAGTCGGTCACATCGACCTCACTGTCCCCGCGCTTGACGCGGTGCAGTTCCGCTTTCAACAGCTCACCATCAGCTCCCGCGTCCTGAAAAGACGCGTGCTTTTTCTCATCGCCCTCCAACTTGCCGAGCAGTCGCGTCAACTTGCGACGACGCGACCGCAGCGTTCGACTCAAGGCAGTGCGCAACAGGCGGTCGGCTTCTTCCGGCGCGTGGTCAGCGTGGGCCTGACCAAATGACTGCGCCATCGCGAAGCTCTCGGGGATGCTGATCGCCTCAAGCTCTTGAGGCAGGTCGTCTGGAGGCGGCAGCATTTTGAAGGCTGACTTGCCGCCATCGATTCGCACAAGGATCTGCAAACGCCGCGTGGTCAGCTCGACGGTGCGGCCCTCAACACGCAGTCGAATCAAGGCCTGACCAATCAGGCGGGCGCGCAACAGGGCCTGCATTTGCCCGGGCGGCACGAGCCTGCGTGGGCGCTTGTCGACCAGGCACAGGGCACCGAGTTGGGTCCGCGCCGACACCAGCAAGCGGAGGGTGCGACCGGGCACCCTCAGCTCCAACACAACCTCCCGTTCGGCGACGACATCGACCCGCTGAATGCGCGCTCCGATCAGGGGCTGTAGCTCTGAAACGACCAGCTCCAACTGCTGCGCGGTCATGGTCATGGCGAACCTCAGCCTTCCCTACAACCCATTGAAATCAAACAAAAAAGCCCGCCTCTCCGTTGTGGAGAGGCGGGCCAAAGATAGGAGCCTAGGGGCTCAGCTCGAGGCCGCAGCCTTGGAGACTCGGCGACGCGCCGGAGCCTTCTTCTTGGCAGGCGCCTTCTTACGAGCCGGCGCCTTCTTGGCGGGAGCCTTCTTCTTAGCCGGCGCCTTCTTCTTGGCGGGAGCCTTCTTCTTGGCGGGAGCCTTCTTCTTGGCGGGCGCCTTCTTCTTGGCGGGAGCCTTCTTCTTGGCAGGCGCCTTCTTCTTCGCCGGGGCCTTCTTCTTCGCCGGGGCCTTCTTCTTGGCGGGCGCCTTCTTACGAGCCGGAGCCTTCTTCTTGGCGGGCGCCTTCTTCTTCGCAGGTGCCTTCTTCTTGGCGGGCGCCTTCTTCTTGGCAGGTGCCTTCTTGCGAGCCGGAGCCTTCTTCTTGGCAGGCGCCTTCTTGCGAGCCGGAGCCTTCTTCTTGGCAGGCGCCTTCTTCTTGGCGGGTGCCTTCTTCTTCGCGGGTGCCTTCTTCTTCGCCGGTGCCTTCCTCTTCGCCGGTGCCTTCTTCTTCGCGGGTGCCTTCTTGGTTGCTGTCTTCTTGGTCGCCATCCGTAACCTCTCTTGCCACGCGCTTAGGCGGGCGAAATCGCTTGAAATGTAAAGACGCCCAGAGACGATGTCAACAAGTGCAGCGCTCCTTGCTCACCTCAAACCTGCCTTGCGCGGCAAAGAAACGCACTTGGCGGGCTCGGCAGTGCAACGAGACTGTCATCAGACACCACCACCTGCGTGCGCTCAACGTCTTGCCAAGCGACTTGCGGCCCAGCCGGCTGCGCCACATGAGCAACCGTCGAGTGTGATGGATCGTGTGTGCTGCAAGCCAATCGGCACTTCTCGTGAGAGCGCAAGACAACCGACAACTGGTTCAAAACAGGCCGTTGCACAGCAAATTCAAAGGGCTTCACGAGACGAAAGCGAGCCTTCGCGGCGACACGGATCAACGAAACTGTGTTGAGGACGAAGCAGTCTCAAGCGAAAGCGCGAGCGCGGACCAGACGCACATGGACCGCGTCACCTTCGGCCGTCACTTCAATCTCAAAGCGCGCGCCGAGTCGCTCGGCCCACCGACGCACACACGTCTGCGCATCTTCGCCCGCACCCACCACTTGGGTGAAGAGCAAGCCATCAACCCCGAGTGACAGGGCCGGCGTCTTCGGCCCGCTGCTCGCGCGTCGACCGGGCGCCACCGGAACCATGGGGACGCATCCTGTCGCGCGGCCCGACACCGTGAACGTATCCGGGCCGGTGCGCTCCACGCGCAGGCCTGTGTCGCGAGCTCGAACCCAGTCGACTCGGACCAGCGTCATCGGCTTCACCGAGGAGGCACGGCGCGGAGCGCGCTCCGCACGATCGATGGTGTGGTTGCGACGCACGATCGCTTCGCGCACCCGCACCGCAGTCAGCGCGGAGCGGGCCATGGTCGCGCCGGGGTTGCCGCGGCGACCGAGCGCATCACAGATCGAGTTCTGCTCTTCCTGATCTTCGGGGCGGGTGTTTGCAAGGCCACGTGCACGGCGACGACGGCGCAATCGCTGCGGGTCGACGACGGTATCGCTGTCGGTCTCGAGAAACGCTTGGCGAACTTGAACGTGCATGGCCGAACCTGCCACCGCGTCCCGCGGGACCACTCAGGGGCGTTTCCCCCGATGTGGTCCTAGGTAGGACAACAGCGTACTAGAGGTATCGGCAGTAGGCGGAGGTAGTTGCGTGTAGGATACGAGAAAAGTGCCGCGGGTCTACAGGCAGCTGCAGTTGCCCAAGATGCAGGAATCATTGGGGTCTGAGCACGGCTGCATCAGCAAGGAGGAGCACTGCTCATAGCAGATCTTCCCGGTAAAGGGGTTATCCACACAGCGCGCGCCGGCCGGGCAGTCCGTATCTACCATGCAGGGACCGCAGAACTGGCCGGTCGGGTATTCGCACTGGTTGCTCGCGTTGCAGACACCACCCGGGCACTCCGTGTTGTCCCGGCAACCCACCTGGCAGGTGCTGCTGGACGTGTTGCAGTAGTAGCCAGCCTGGCAGTCCGTGTCCTGGGTACAGGTGCCGCCCTGGTTGGGAACGCACATCAGGGTCACGGGGTCGCAAGTCTCGTTGGCACCGCAGAGGGCCGGGTTGTTCTGACAGTTCTCTCCAACACACACCCCGGCCTGGCAAACCTGGCCTGCACCACACTCGGTACCCATCGGACAGGGCATTCCGTTTTGGCAGTAGCCCATGCTGGGGCTGCCGGCTTGGGTATCGCAGACCAGGCCGTTGGCCACGCAGTCCGCATCGCTGACACAGGTCGGCGCGTCGACGCAGCGACGCGGGGGGTTCGCGATGGTGCAGAACTTGTTTACGAAGGCTCCGTTGTCAAAGCAGTCCATGTCGGTCTGGCACTCATCGGGGCGCTGACGACACACGCCGGGCGGCGCACCTTGAATGTCGCAAAAGCAACGGCCGCCCGTGCAGGCGGACTCGGACTCACAGTCGCCGTCCTGGAAGCAGCCGCTGCCACCGAAGCACTGCCCGGTCGCGCCGTTGCACTCGGGCGTGGACGCGGGACAGTCATTGGGGGACAGGCATCGCGCGGGGGGCGGGCAGCACTCCCCGCCTGCGGAGCAGACCTGATCAACGGCGCACTCATCGCGCGTGGCGCAGGTTCCACTGCACGGGTTCACGCCAGCGTCCGGGGTCCCGGTATTGATCGCGACACAGGTGAAGTCGCTTTGGCAGGTCTGGCCCTGCGCACACTGACCCGGACGGCCGTCACACTCGACGCAATAAAAGCGGGCCGCGTGACAGACCTGACCGGCGCTGGCGCACTGGTCATCCATCTGACAGGACATCACGCTTTGGCAGATGCCGCCGACGCACACCCCGGTGCCACCACAGTCCGCGGTCTTGGTGCAGGTCGTGGTCACCGGCCCAGCGTCCATGTTGGTCGCGTTGTTATTGCCGCTGTTGTTGGAGGAGTTGGCCGCGTTGCGACACCCCGCGCCCATCAAGAGGACCGCGAAGAGCGATGAAATAAGCGCAGAGCGTGCGAGTGCCGACATATGCCTCGGACTTTCGCCAGGGATGCGCACAGCGCGCATCGGATGCACTACGTACCGGGCTCGCTAGATGTATGGGCCGCAGCCAGCACAACCACCCGGTTTGCCCCCGCAGCGAGCAATATCCTGCACGCAGCCTCTGCGGTTGCGCCGGTGGTCACCACATCATCAACCAGCAGCACAGAGCGGTCTTTGACCGGCTCAGGTCCGGGCTCGAAGGCATCCCGCAGGTTCGCCAGCCGCTCTTGGCGCGTCAGCCCGACCTGCGTCACCCCCGGTCGGCGAAGCAAAGCGCGAGGCAGGATCGGTCGCGACAGGCCCCGCGCCAGCTCGCGGGCTTGGTTGTATCCGCGGGCTACGAGGGCCGCAGGCGCCAAGGGCACCGGCACCACCACATCTACCGTGGGCAGTTGAGGCAACATCAACTGCATCTGCGCGCCGAGCGCACGACCCAATGGCCAGCGCCCCTCATACTTGAGGTCGCGCAACGCTCGCGCCACCGGCCCCCCGTAGGCCCAGCAGGCCAACGCCGCTTGCGCGCCCTCAATCTCGAAGGGCTGCGCCGGCAACAAGGCCTCGGTACAGATGCGGCAGAAGGGCTCCCGCCCCACGTCCTCGCAACCGCCACAGGGCGGTGGGAAGAGGGCCTCCAACAGCCCCACGCCGAGGGCCCGGGCGTTCATTTATGATACGGCTCCCCGCGCAGGATGCTGACGGCGCGATAGATTTGCTCGCAGAGAATCAACCGGGCCATGCGATGCGGCAGGGTCATGGTCGATAACGCCCAGCGCTCGCGCGCCTGCTTCATGAAGTCCGGGTGCAAGCCACTGGGACCGCCGATAACGAAGGCCACGCTGCGCAAGCCCTCCTGCATCCACCTGTCAAACTTTTGGGAGACCTGCACAGAGGTCAGGCCTTTGCCCCGCTCGTCCATGACGATGACGAGTTCGCCAGGCTCCAAGACCTTCTTGATGCGCTCAGCCTCCTCGGCCTTCACCCGCTGCACCGACGCACCTTTCTTCAACGGCGCCTCTTTGACCTCCACGACCTCGACGGGGAAGGTGTGCCGGGCCCGATCCAGGTAGACTTCTGAGGCCTCGATCAGCGGGTCATTTCGATCACGCCCCACCAAGACCACCCGCACACGCATGCGCGGAGCATTGGACACTGGCGCCAAACCCCGCAAGCCCTCGCGCTTGAGCCTTGGGCCCCGCGTCGCGTAGAACCCGAGTCGTGCCCAGGCTTTCACATACGCTCTCCCTTTCATTGAGTACGCTCGTCGCGGTCGCCCTGCTCTCGAGCTGCCGCAGCAAGACACCTCCCAACCCCAAGGGTAGCTCGGCGGGTGTCTCGGAGGCGGCCGCCAGCGCGGGCCTCAAGCCCGTCTATCCGCCGACCCCGGCGCAGATTCCGGAAGGGGTAGGCACGCTGTGCGAAGCGCTGCACACCCTGCCCAACCACCGCAAGGCCACCTGCTGCCACACCACGCCCGGTGTCGTGCTCACGGATGAGTGCATCCGCAACCTCTCCGGCGCCATCACCCAGGGCGGCCTGAAGCTTGACCTCGCCCTGGTCTCAACCTGCACCACGGCCCTGGGCAAGACCTATGAGGGCTGCGACTGGGTGGGCCCGCACATGCCCGAGGTGCCGATGGTCTGCACTAGCGCGCTCAAGGGTCTGCGCAAGGCCGGCGAGGTCTGCCACTCGGCCCTAGAGTGCGAAGGCAATCTGCGCTGCGCGGGCGCCGGACCTACGGACGCTGGGCGCTGCCAAGCCCCTGCGGCCGTCGGCAAGGTCTGCAGCACCGGCACCGACGCGCTCGGCGCCTACCTGCGCATCGACGCCGAGGCCCTTCGCCCCGGCTGCGCCGAGGGCTTCTGCGACCGTAACATCTGCCGGGCCGGGATCGCTCGAGGCGAAGCCTGTCAAGCCAGCGTACAATGTGCGCCAGGCCTACGCTGCGCGGGCAAACAGTGCATCGAGGGCGAAAAGGGGTCCGTCAACGCACCCTGCACGGGTGGGGACTGCGCCGAGGGGCTGCGCTGCGTGGGCCAGGTCTGCTCGGCGCCACGTGCCATCGGCTCACCGTGCTCGGTGCACGCGCAGTGTCAGGCGGGCTGTGTGCAACAGACCTGTCAGCAGGTGTGCAGCGTCGCACAGCTCCTTCAGCAGCTGCCCGCCGCCAATACGCCGCCAAAGCCGGTGCTCAAGCCGGAGCTGCGCCTCAAGCTCAAGTCGCCGGAGCAGCTCAACAAGATGAATAAGCGCCCCTAACTGTCGAGGGCCGATTGCAGCTCTGCCGTGACGGAGGGTGGCAGCGCGCCCTTGGCGGCCAGAGCCTGCCTCAAGCGGGACTTGGCGCCCTCCGCGTCCCCTTCCGCCAGCTTCAACAGACCGTCTTGAGCCCACAACCAGGGCTCCGGGGTGCCCAACTTGAGGGCCTCATCGAGCGCAGCCCGCGCCGAGCGCAGGTCACCCTGCCGATAGCGCACAAAGCCATGGATGCCGTGGGTGAGGTGATCACCGCGGGTCTTGAGCTCCCCTTCGATCTTGTCGGCGGCCTCGCCCAATCCCCGGCCCTGCGTGGCGAACATCGCCGCGAGCACCCGACCCTCGCCGTGGCGGCCCAGCTTGATCGCCTTGTCCTGGGCAACGCGGGCCTGCTTTGTGCGACCCGCCTTTGAAGCGGCCTCGAACCACAACCACGCGGTCTCGGCCAAGGCACCCCGCTCAAAGGACTGTTGCAGATGATCTGCGGCGTCATGCCAGCGGCCTTCGGCCATGGCCACCTGCCCCAAGCCACGCTCCGCCGCTGGATATCCGGGGAAGGCGTTGAGCGCGCGCTGAAAGCCGGCCTGCGCTCCCTCCAAATCGCCCTCCTTGAGGAAGACCTGAGCGGCCTCGGAGATGACCCAGGCGAGCGGCTCTAGGTCCTTGGCGCCCCGACCACAGTCCATCGCGAGCGCATACGCGGCCTTAGCCCCCGCGATATCTCCGTGCAGCCAGCGCAGGTGAGCCACCCGTGCATAGGTCGGCAAGCTGGGCTTCAGCCCGCTCATGTGCTCCACCGCCTTGAGGGCCACCGCGGCTTCGCCGAGCTCCAGCGCCGCGTCCGCCAAGGTGCCCAGGGCCAACATGTCATCGGGTTGGGTCTTCAGCACCCGCTCGGTCAGAGCGCGGGCCTCGCCAAAACGGTGCTGGTTCATCAGCACCATGGCCTGAAGGTCCAACGCCAGGGAGTAGTTGGGGCGAAGGTCCAGGGCATGCCGGGCGCAGGCGTTCGCATTATTGTAAAAGCCCGGCTCGCTGGCCTGACGGGCCTTTTGCACAAAGGCCCGGCCCAGCAAGATCCAGCTATCCACCTTCTTGGGGTGGCGCTTCACCGAGGCCTGCAGGCTGCGGATCTTTGTGTCCGCCGGGCCCTGACCGCCCGGATCTTCAAAGACCAAACGCTGCAGGCGGGAGCTGCGCGGGGCCGGCTCGGCCGTCGGCGCGGGCTCCGGAGAGCGGCAGGCGGCGAGACCAAGGAGCACGGAGAGGCAGATTCGAGGATAATCCAGGCGCATCACGCACGCAGTACGTGCCCCAGGACAGATCGGATCCTAATCAAAACGCCGGACCGCGGGCCCCCCGCTTCAGCTAAGCACCGCTAGGCGCCGATCTCGCGGTCGCGCACGCCAAGCAGGTACAAGATGCTGTCGAGCCCCAACGTCGAGATGGAGTGCCGGGCGTTGTCCCGCACCAGCGGCTTGGCGTGAAAGGCAACGCCTAGCCCCGCGATGGACAGCATAGGCAGGTCATTGGCGCCATCACCGACCGCGATCGTCTGGCGCATGTCGATGCCCAGCTCGGCGGCCATGCTCTGCAGCAGCTCCGCCTTCTTGTCTCCGTTGACGATCTCACCCTGCACGCGCCCCGTAAGCTTACCGTCCACGACCTCGAGCTGGTTAGCCGCGACTCGATCGATGCCGAAGCGCTCCTTGAGGTGCTCTGCAAAGTACGTGAAGCCACCGGACAGGATGCCCACCTGATACCCAAGCTTCTTCAGAGTTCCGATGAGTCGCTGCGCGCCCTCGGTGACCGGTAACTTGCGCGCAATCTCGGGCAGCACAGCGGCATCCAGGCCCTTGAGCTGGGCCAGACGGCGCTCAAAGCTCTCGTTGAATGGGATCTCGCCCCGCATCGCGGCCTCGGTGATCGCCGAGACCTTATCCCCCACCCCCGCGGCGGCAGCCAGCTCATCAATAACCTCACACTGAATGAGCGTCGAATCCATATCGAAGACGATCAGGCGCCGGTTGCGGCGATACAAGTCATCCGCCTGGAAGGCGAGATCCACCTCGTCCTCGCGGGTGATGGCCAACAAGTCATGGCGCATCTTATCCAAACTATCGGGCTGACCACGAATCGAAAACTCTACGCAAGCCCGGGTCGCGGCATTATCTTCCCGCAGCGAAAAGCGGCCGCTCAGCCGAGTGATGGCGTCAATATTAAGGCCGTGACGCGAGACCACATCCGCGATGTGACTAATGTTGGCTGCGCTGAGTTTGCGCCCCAATAGGGTCACGATGTAGCGGGGGCGGCCATAACTCTGTACCCAGTCCTCATAATCAGCCTCAGCGATGGGCGAAAAGCTCACCTTGAGGTCCTGCTTGTGCGCAAGGAAGAGCAGCTCCTTCATCACAGCGCCGGACTCACTGGGGCCGGGAGTTTCAATGAGCATGCCGAGGTTGAGCAGGGAGTGAATGACCGCCTGGCCGATGTCCAGGATGTTGACATCATGCTTGGCCAGCAAGTCGGTAAAGGCCGCCGTCACACCAGGATGATCGTGGCCGCTGATCGTAAGAAGGAGGATTTCACGCATAGCCGTGCTCGGGAGATAGGTCGCGTGGCGCCCTCGGGCAACGGGTGCGCAAGCACATGGGCCTAGTTGAAACGGGCAAACACTAGGGCAGCCACCACGTGTACCAGCGCCGCCTGGGGTTGCTGACGCTCAGCCGCCACGTGCGCTTGTCGTAGATGAGCCACACCCAGAACGATACCAGGCCGGGCAGCCCAAAGAAGCCGCCCATCACCAGGCCCACCAAGCCCCCGAGGCTCACGTCCCGGCTCGTCTTTTCGTGCACCAGTGCGGTTCCAAACGCCCCGAGCAGAGCATTCATCGCAGTGTAGACCCACCACGGCCACGCGTCGTGCATGACACCACAGTAGCGATCTCGAGGGCCCCAAACAAGGCTAGCCACCCACAGAGCCCACGCGGATGTCCTCGGGCGACACATACGCAACACTACTTGCGTTCTGTCGCCCTGATTGGGGGATGTGGCCGGGAGTCTTGCGCGCAAAGGGCGAGTTGGGGCCAGATGAGGCTATGCGTAGGTATGTCGTGATCGGGGCCGGAGCGCTGGGCGCGGGCATCGGAGGCCGACTCAGCGAGTCAGGCGCTCGCGTGCTCTTTGTGGCGCGCGGCGCACACGGGCGGGCCCTGGCTGAGCGTGGTCTTGAACTCGCCGAGCCCGATGGCACCCGACAGCTCCGCATCGAGGTCCTACTCGGCGCTGAGGGTCTGCAGCTGGGCGCCGACGATATCGTGCTGCTGTGCGTGAAGTCTCAGCATACCAAGCAGGCGCTTTCGCAACTGCGCCTGCCTCGTAGCGTGCCCGTAGTATGTGTGCAAAACGGGGTCTCGAATGAGGTCGTCGCGGCACGGATGGTCGACCAAGTCATCGGCGCCCTGGCCTGGGTACCGGCCACCTTGCTGCACCCCGGCCGGGTCGAGATTCACGCGCGGCCTCCGGGTATGCTGATGTTCGGAGTCTGGCCCACCGGCCAGCATCGGCTCGCCGAAGATCTGCAAGAGGCCTTTCAAAGGGCGGGTTTTATTGCGCGGGCGGTGCAGGACATCCGCCGCTACAAATATAGTAAGTTGCTCAGCAATCTGCTCGGCACCGCTCAGGCGCTGTGCGGCCCTCAGGCCGAGCTCAGCGCGGTTCGAGACCGCCTGATCGCAGAGGGTGAGGCAGCCCTACAGGCCGCGGGCATCGCGTACGCTCCGATGGCGGAGCTGCTCGAGGCCGCCAGCGCCATACAATCCGCGCACGTCGATGGTGCGCCGCGGCGCGGGGGCTCCACTTGGCAAAGCGTAGCGCGCGACAGCGGCAGCATCGAAACGCAGCACCTCAACGGCGAGATCGTTCAGCTCGGGCGCCGCTTCGGCACAGATGTGCGCCTCAACGCACGGCTGGTGCAAGGGGCGGCGCAGGGTTTGGTGCAAGGCTGGCCCGCGGTGCAGACCACCCCCGAGGCCCTGCTCGCCGAACTGCCTGCGGGGCCATCAGCTTAATCGTCGTCATCCTTGAGCGTCGGTGTCGGGTCTTGGGCGGCGCGAAATGAATCCACCGATTGAGCGGTGTCCTTGACCAGCTCGCCGTAGGCCTTCATCTGCTCGATGCTCTGATCAACAACCGCGTCAAAGACCCCTCCGATCAGCTCCGCCACAAAGGGCGGAAAGTCCACCTGCTGCACCACATCCTGAGTGCTGGGCCTCGAGTCCAAGGCTCTGGCCTTTGGCGGCGTCGTGGGCAGAGAGGCGCGGGCGGTCCGCGGGCCATCAACTTTCATCGCGTGCTCCTACGAAGCACAGGCCGTGCCGCAACCAGGACGGTGCGGATTTGCGTGCGGCGGGCCTATGCATCATGCCAGGCGCGCAACAGTGCCAACTTGCCTGCGCCCGAGACGCAGGAGCTGCAGCTCAACGGCGCGGGCGTTAATAGACGCCCTGCAGGGCGACCCTATCCCGTAGCCAGATCTGCAGGTCTGGGTAGGCCTGCAGGACGAAGGTACGTAACCAGAGCACGGCTGGACTACGACTCCAGCAGCGAAGCCTACAAGCGAACCGTGGCGGCTCAGGTTCGGGGAATGCGCATCCACCACAGCGCTTGCGCGGCGCCCTCGCCCAGGCAGTCGCGCGATGCGTTGCCGTGCTCGGTCATCATCGCCTGCCCACAGTCGGGACCGTCTTCGATCGCGCTCTGTGCGGGGGCCGCGCCTATACCGCCCCGCTCGAAGCCGGTGATCAAGCGGTCCTGGACGTAGCGCCCCGGCTCATCGTCGCTCCAGTAGAACTCACCGTTGTGAAAGCGATAGCGCCCCTCATCGTCCTGCGAAAAGCCCGAGAAGAACTGATTCAGATCCACCCCATCCGCATCGAAATTACGCCCCCGAGCCGCGAGCACCGAGCCATCCTCGCGAAAGGCAAAGGTCGTCACCAAGCGCTGCTTCAGGTCGATGTCCACGGCCTGCAATAACTCAGGGCTCGGCGCGCTGGCATAGGTCTCTCCGACTGGCAGCGCTTCTGTGGGATCTTCGCTGACCCAGATAAAGATAGGTAGGTAGCCAATGCCAAAGGCGGGCACGCCGGAAGGGAAGAAGGCAGAGGCATCAGAAGCATTGTGAGGGTGATAACTAAAGGGCGGCAGGCCCTGCCCCGGCCCTGCAATGGGCTGCGTGCCGTCATAGCAGGTCGCTAGGTGTGAAGTATCAACCAGCACCGCCAATCGAGGACTGCCGGCGGCAGACACGGAGAAGGGCTCTAAAGTCTCTTCTTGGGCCTGGTCAGAGGTTGAGGTCGGCCCCTCATCGGTGGTCACGTAGATAAACTCATAGCGATAATAGTCATAGTCCGCTGGCAGGCCACCGTCGCAGCGATCGATGCCGCAATCTACCCTGCGCACCTCGCTCGCCGTCGTGTAGACGAGGTACCGCTGCGTTCGGCAATGGGCCTTGATGGAGTACGACGCATCAAACTCCAGCTTCGCAGAGCGAAAATCTCCCACGGGTAGGGTCACGTCTTGCTGAAAGGCAAGCTGCTCTGCACCCGGCACCAGCTGCACAACCTCATTGATGGATACTCCATGGCGTGCACCATCCGTTTGCTGCAAACCCAGCGAGAGCACTTCGAGCTGAATGCCATCGAGTTCGGCAAAGCTGAAGCCCTGCATAGAAGGCCCGGGTGGTCCGTTCAACGGGCCGTCTGCGGTGCGTAGCGCTTGGGGGTCCGGGTCTGCTTGGCCCAAGGACGATACCGCCAGCTCAGCGGGTACTCCTCCGCCGCAGGCGAGCAGCCAGATGGTGGGCGTCAAGACTGCAGTGAGACGAAGCATGTCTGCCCGGTTCGTCGGACCGCTGCGTCGCGTTGAGCCCCGCTTCCCCTCTGTACCAAGCCGAGCCTCAACCACCCGACGCCGCCACCGCGAAGTCGGCTTCGCGCCTTTACGACGCACTGCGTAACGTGCTTCTCGATCTGCGCGAGACAACCTGGGCCGAGAGCGCCGGCATGGCTCGTGCTTACTCAGCGCCCATGGTCGCCCTCGTCCTCGACGCCGATGAGCGCCGTATCGCCCACCGCTTCGCCCTGCTGGCCCTACCGATGCGCAACATCGCTAACCTCCTGAGCCTCACCAACCTGGTCTGCGGCGTGATCGCCATTCTGCTCGCGCTTCAGCAGCAGTTTGCGCTCGCCTTGCTGGCCTCCCTCATCGGGGCGGCCTTCGATGGCATCGACGGGGCGGCCGCGCGACGCTTTGGCAGCACCCGTATCGGAGTGCTCGCGGACGATGTCGCGGATGCGGTCAACTTCGCTTTCGCCCCCGCCGCGGCCCTCTTCGCTGGCCTTGGCGGTCGCACGGGGGTCGGAATAGGCGCGGCGTATGCGCTCTTCACGCTCGGCCGCCTTATCTACTTCACCCTACGCAAGGAAGATTGCGACCCGGCCTACTTTGACGGCGCGCCCAGCACCATTGGCAGCGTCATCGTGCTTTCGGGCTTGGCTCTGTTTCAAGAGCAGCCCGCCGTGGTCGGTGCGCTGGCGGGCATCGCCATGGCCCAGATGGTCTCGTTCTCGACGGCGTATCGGCACCTTGGGCGGTGGCTGGCCAATCATCGACGCATGCTGCTCTTGGTGCCGCCAACGGCACTGGCCCTGCTGCTCGCTGGTCTGCGCCTCGGACCAGAGGTCCCGGCCGGAGTCTTACTCTGCCTCTGTATTGTCTATGGGTTTCAGCCCGTCTTACGAGCCTTCAAGCAGGCGCTGCGGGCGCGACGCCATCGGCCCTAACACCGCCGAGCTTAACGCTCAGCGCACCCACATGCTTGCCGTGCCCGGGTTATTGGCCTGGCTTCCCGGGTAGTAGTCTGCGCCCGAGTAGTCGTAGATCGCGTTGGCGCGACCCCAGGAGTTCCGATAGCCAAACCACAACGAGTAGTCCGTACCTGTTCCGCTGCAGCCGCTGTTTTCATTGTGGGCGAGCATAGGGGCCGTCAGTGAGGTCGCTAGAGGCTTGCAATTAGAATTGCGCAAGCTGGCCATATCCGCGACGATCTGCGTGCTACCAAAGGTCGCCATGGCCTGCGTGGTCGAGCCCCTCAAGAACTGCCAACGCGCGTCGTTGAGCGCGCTCTGCGTCAAGGAAGGAGTCACCACACCATCGATGGCCGCCGTCGACGCAGTCTGCCTCCGGTTGGCGATGGCCAAGATCCAACCGCCGCCTTGTACGGTCTGCTCGCAATAGGCCTCATAGGGCGCCAAACCGCCGGTGCCATCGGGGTCGATCCAATATACGCCGCTGCTGGACTGACCGGCGGCAAGCAGCGCGCTGCACGACGAGCCGGCCGCGCTAGCGTTCTGGCCGGGCTGGGCGACGCAAGAGGTGTCTGCGGGGGTCGCGATCAGCGGCGCTGCGACAAGGGCCCGATAGCCCACAGAGGTATTGATTGTCGTGGCGTAGAAGTCAGCGGCCTGAGTACCGCCGGTAGCCGCATAGGTCAGCACGTCGGGGAAGAGGGCTGAAATCGCGACGGCCTCCTGAGGAAAGTAGGCGCTGAAGGGCAGGTCGAAAACAAAGGGCAGGCCGCTGCCTTCGACATACCAGCGGCCCGGTGAAGACTGGTCGGAGTGCGTTCCAAACAGGGTCTGGTCGACGTTGGCGGTCCCTCCGTAGGGGCTGCGGTGCACTTGCAACCCTGGTTGACCCACTCGGAAGATGTGAAGATCGTGCGGCGCCTCGCCCACCGGCAACGGCGCGGGGCTCACCATGTCGATGGTGATGCGCAGGGGCACACCGGCCAGCGAGAAGACGGGCCCGGAGCCCGCGTTCAGCATGCCACGAATGTCGTCGATGATCGTGACCACCAGGTTCGCGTCGGAGGTGCTGGGCAGGAGCGTGGTGCTCGCAAAGCCTCCGCCGATGCGAGTCACCGATGCCACCTGCGAGCGCGGCACAGGAAGGGAGAGCGCCAGACCGTTATCGTAGTCGCCGCCCAGCGCGTGCACGTTGAGGTCGAGGTTCAAACGCACCAGATCTCCGTTGCCGTCGAGCAAGTACTCGTACCCGTAGGAGACCACCGTGTCGTTGAAATCGAGGTCGCCGCTGCGCGGCCACTGGTCCTCGAACATCAACAGGCCCAGGCTGCCCTCGGCGGGCGCAAAGGCAACGGCGGCGTAGCGGGCATCGCAGGGAAAGGCGTCGGCCGCATCCGCGACGCCGTCGGCGTCAGCGTCCTGGCCGAGGGCCGGTGCAGAGAACAAGACGGCGGGCACAGCGAAGCAGGCGAAGAGGCGGGGCCACATGGCGCAGAGCGTCGGCTTTTTTCAATATCAGATCAACAACCATCACTTCTGAGTCGTTCACACACCACACTCTCCCAGAAATAACGCCACACCTGCGACACACGAAGCGCACCCGCCCAGGGTATGCACTAGGCCACGATGTGCGCTGGCGGAGTGAAGGTCGCAACTTAACTTGCGCGACTCAGTCAAGTCTGCGGCAAAAGCAATAGACAAAGGACTGCGTGGCCCCCCAAGGCGTCGCGTGCACCTCAGAGGCGTCCGACACCTTGTTGAAGTGGTCCCCGAAGGCGTCATGGATGCCATCGGCGCTGTACCTAGCCACCGGCAAGCCGCTGCACTTGTCGGGCCCATCGAGCCCAAAGGTCGCGACCAGGACATGTGCGCCCGGCTTCACGGCGCGCAAGACCTGGGCGAGGTATGCGCTGCGCGCTGCGTCATCCACCAAGAAGTGGAACACGGCCCGGTCGTGCCAAAAGTCTACGCTCTGCGCCGGGAGCAGCTCGGTGGTCACATCGCCAACAATCCAGTCCACCCGTTCGGCACGAGCGCCGAGTCGCCTTTTCACCTCAGCCAGCGCGGAGTCTGCGAGGTCTATGACAGCCAAGTTGCGGTGTCCCTGCCCAAGCAAGTCATCGACGAGGGTTGATGCCCCACCGCCCACATCGACGATGCGTGCATCTGGCGACAACTCCGCCTCACGAATGAAGCCCAGCGACTGCTCGAGGTGAGGTCGATACCAGCTCACCTCGTCCGAAGACTTGCTGGAGTAGACCCGCTGCCAGTGCTCCCTTTCGTGCATGACCCGCGCCGATAGTCTCACAGGGGATACAGACAGCAAAACGTCGGTCTACTGAAAGCAGGCTCCATCACGGGGCGCCTGACATGCGGAGAAGTTGCTCGCGGCAAGGCAAGCGCTCAACGCGGCGCCGACCGCAGCGCAGTCGTCAGAGCTCGGTTCGATCATGGGACATCGAAGCGAAGCCAACGCCTCCACCGGACAGGCTTCGAAGGAGCACGACAGGGTCTGCCATTGCAGGCAAAAGCCGCAGCCCAACGGCACACTATCCGGCCCGACAGCTATCGATGCTGCAGGGGTAGGATCAGCTGCAAAGACAGCGGCCTGACAGCTTGCGGGGTCGCTGGCCATTCGACAGTCAATGGTGGCCTGCCGGGTCTCGGCGGTGCAACGCGGCAAGCAGGCTTGCGGCAGGGGCTGATGCCCCGGGCGACCAGCAATATCACACGTAGATGGCTCGGGGGGAACGGGCACCGTCACATCGGGGCCTCTCGCGGCCCCTAGCGCAATCCACTGCTCAATGGTCTGTAGGCCGGCCAAGGTGAGGTCTCCGGCAGGCATGTTTGCATCACGGCCGTGCACAAAGAGCTCGCTGGCCTGTGGCATTCCGGGCACAACGAGGCGGCGAGTGCTCGTCACTGCGGCGCGCTGAAGGTCTAAAAAGGCGACCTCAGGACTCGACAGCATGAGCACTGAGCCGCCCGCCACCAGCAGGGATCCGTGGCACTCCACACGCCCGCAGCCGCTCGCTTCGAAGACCGGCCAGACATGCTCGGTGAAGGTCACGTCGGGCATCGCCGGCCCTGAATCCTGGGCTCCGGTGTCCGCGAGGCCCGCGTCGTCGGTGCCCGTATCTGACGGCCCGGAGTCCGCGGGGGCCGCGTCCCCAAAGCCCGCGTCCGCGAAGTCGCCAGCATCGGACCGACCGCCATCCTGACTCGCGATTCCTAGATCGGCGGGCCCGGAGTCCTGCAGCTTAGATTGCAGGGATTCTCGATCAGATGATCCACAGGAGATGATAAAGATAGGGGCTAGGAGCAGCAGAGCAAGGGATCTCATGGAATTCCGGCTAGTGCACACACCAAGCCAAGTCGCCGGGCCGCGCTGAAGCACGCTGCTGGACCTCAGTGAACTCCTCTATGATTCGCGTGTCAGGGTGTCAGCTTTCGAACGCCACTTGGCATAAGCGGCAGTGCAGCTCGCAGCGGTGCGGCCCACCGACGGTTGACTCCTTCGTGAGCCCGAGGCACCGCCTTGGGGACAGGTCTAACCATGGCGCACTTCTATCCCATCGGCACCCCCGGTCAGCCTTGGACCCAAACAGAGCGGCAGGCCTGGCTTGAGGCTCGAAGCCTACAGCGCAGCTACCGCGACGAGGTGCGTGAGACGCTGGAGGACCTGGGCGATGACCTTGAAGTCATTCAGTACGGCGCGCTGAGCGTGGACCCGTCGCGCTACCCCCTGTTCGCTGTGCTGACCCGTCGGGCCGGCGCCGATGCGCCTTGGGCTCTGGTGACCGGCGGCGTGCACGGCTATGAGACAAGCGGAGTGCAAGGTGCCTTGTCTTTCCTTCAGCGGGAAGTGGAGCGTTTCGCGCCTCGGATCAACCTCGTCGTGGCGCCCTGCGTGAGCCCTTGGGGTTATGAAGTCATCAACCGATGGAACCCGCAGGCCATTGACCCCAACCGCTCGTTCAGCGCGGGCAGCCCCTGCGAGGAGTCCCAAGCGCTCATGAGCTTCGTGAAGCAGTTGGCGCAGGACTTCGTCATGCACGTGGATCTGCACGAGACCACGGACAGTGACGAGCACGAGTTCCGCCCCGCGCTCGCTGCCCGGGATGGCCTGGAATTTCACCCTGGCCACATCCCTGACGGCTTTTATCTCGTGGACGACGCGGCGGCGCCCCAGCCCGAGTTTCAGGCCGCCATCATCGACGCCGTCGAGCGGGTCACGCACATTGCGCCCCCGGATCCTCAAGGACAGATTATCGGCTCTGATGTCACGCAACGGGGTGTCATCCAGTACCCCTGCGCCGAGCTTGGGCTCTGCGCCGGCATGACCGCGGCGCGCTACAAGACTACGACCGAGGTCTACCCAGATAGTGCCCGAGCGACGGACCAGATCTGCAACGCAGCGCAGGTTGCGGCGCTCCGGGGCGCCCTAGAGTTCGTCTTAACCTCGGGAGCCTGAACGCAGACCGCGCGCCATGCCTATCCCAAGGCTCGGTTTCGGGGTAAACGCGAGATATGGGGCCGCGCCACACCCTCGTTCACCAGGCTGCCGACTGGGCCAGCCGAAAGCCCGATACGCCCGCGATTTGGGCGCGCGATGACTCGGGGGGCTGGAAGAGTCAGTCCTGGTCCGAGTATTGGCAGGCCATTCGCGCCTTCGCCAAGGGCATCATGGTGCTGGGGCATCAGCCCGGCGACGCGGTCACGATATGCGGCAATAACCGTCCAGAGTGGGTCATCGCACAGCTCGGTACGATGGCCGCAGGTGGTGCGCCCGCGCCCGTCTATCAGACCAGCACCCCCCAACAGATCACGCACATCATCAAGAATTGCGGAGCAAAGATCGCGGTGTGCGAGTCCAGCGAGCTGCTCGAAAAGTTCGCCTCGCTGGACGCCCAAGGCGCCGTTGAGCTTGAGCACCTGGTCCTTATGCAGCCCGCTGAGGCGGGCGCGGACAAGGTTCAAAGCTTCGAGGTCATCTTGGGCTTGGGGCGCGATCAAGGTGATGACGAAGCCCTCGATGACCGAATGCGCGGCCTACAGCCGGATGGCATCGGACTATTCATCTATACATCGGGCACCACCGGAGTGCCGAAGGGCGCAGAACTCAACCATCGTGGCCTCGCAATGATGGGTGAGAGCGTCGAGCACGACTATCCCAACCTGGCAGAGCAGGACATTCGGGCCGTAAGCTATCTCCCGCTTTCCCACATCGCGGAGCAGATCTTCACGAACTTTTTGCACCTTCGAATGGGCAGCCAGGTCTACTTCTGCGACGATATCAGCAAAGTGAAAGATGCCTTGCTGGACGTGCGCCCAAGTATCTTTGTGGGCGTGCCGCGAGTATGGGAAAAGTTCGAAGCGGCCCTTCGCGCGAAACTGAGCAAGGCCACCGGCGTCAAGGCCAAGCTCGCCAGCTGGGCCCAGCGCACAGAACTCGCCGCCTTTGAGCAAAGCGTGAAGACGGGCCAGCCCGTGGATAACTTCAGCCGCCGGATGGCTAGAAAGCTCGTCATCTCGAAGGTGCATGAGGCCTTGGGTTTTGACAACGTGCTGATGGCGGCATCGGGGGCGGCACCGATTTCGCGCAGCACCCTCGACTTCTTCGCCTCGCTCGGCATCGTGATTCATGAGGGCTACGGCATGACCGAGACCACCGGGCTGATCTCGGCCACCCCCTATATGCAGCCGCGCTTCGGAAGTGTGGGCACACCTTTGAAGGGTGTAGAGGTCAAAATCGCCGAGGATGGCGAGATCCTCGCCCGGGGCGATAACATGACCCGGGGCTACTTCAAGATGCCCGAACAAACCGCAGAGTTACTCGATGACGAGGGTTGGCTGCATACCGGCGACCTGGGCCGACTCGACAACGAGGCCTACCTTTGGATCACCGGCCGCAAAAAGGACATCCTAATTACTGCGGGCGGCAAGAACGTCGCGCCGGCAGAGATGGAGCAGCTACTCACCGCCCTGCCCGGCGTCGCTCAGGCCGTCGTCGTCGGTGACGCGCAGCCCTACCTATGTGCCCTGCTCGCCTTGGATCCGGAGAACTTAGACCCTCTGCGCGCGGTCGCGTCACAGCCCCAGGCCAGCTTGGAGCAGCTCGCGGCCAACCCCGCGCTGCACACCCATCTGCAGAGCCTGGTCGACAGTGAGTGTAACGCCAAGCTCGCGCGCTACCAGACCATCAAGAAGATCAAAGTATTGCCCACGCCCTTCACGATCGAGTCTGGCGAACTCACCCCCTCGATGAAGGTCAAACGCAAGGCCGTCACGGCAAAGTACGCGGATCTCGTATCAGCCCTGTACGAGACTCAGTGAGGTCGATAGGCCCGGACCAACATATAGCGGGCCACCTTGGCACGACGTACTGTCCGACATAGCCGCGCGCTCACCTTGAGGGCGAGGCCGCTTACGTCTGGCCCCGCGGCGGCGCCAGACGCAACCCAGCCTGCGAAACCGTCAAGCACCGACGCGCTGAGATCTTCCGCCCCGGCCAGAGCAAGCCCCGCACGGCGCAGCCGATGCGTCAGCGTGGACCACGACATGGGCGCGCCCGGACCAAAGCGGCACAGACGCGCCGCCCCGTTGAGCAGGCCCCGGCGTGCCCCGAGGTCAGGCTCAGCCACGAAGTCCGTGAAGGCGAGCCAGCCACCGGGGGCCAATACCTGGCCCGCAGCATCAACCCATCGCTCGGCGTCAAAGTGGTAGGCCGCGTCGACGGCGAGCACCGCGTCGAAGCTTCCAAGGCCCAGCTCGGCGGCCGCCGACGCCTGCTGGTTCAAGACGGTGACCTTCGGCTCATCGGCATAGCCGCGAGCGGCCTCGAACTGGCCCTGATCCGGCTCCAGACCCACTACCCGGGAAGCCCCAAAGGCCTGCCGCCACAAGGCGAGCGCCGCTCCGGAGCCACAGCCCAGCTCCAAGACCCGCGCCCCCTGAGCTAGCTCCGCGGCCGACCCGACCCGGTGCGCGAGGGCCCTCGCGGCGCGCGCGTAGTCGGTCTCGCCGGGAGTCCAGAGGCCGAGGTTACGGTAGGCGCCGTGCACCCGGTATGAGTGCCCGTTGATGCAGTTCCAGCCAAGGCCTGAAGACGACGTCGCGGGCCCTCTATTCTGGGCTATATGTGACTAGCCCTCAGGATAGAAAATCAGAGCACCGGGTCGATGCAGCTCCGGGCTGCAGGTCGGCACGGCATCTGCATTGGGCTAGGCTCGAGACGACGGCTCCGTGGGACTTCGGTGCGACTTCCGAAACATTGCCTTGAACGCGATTGCTCATGTCGCACTACTACTCCCCGGGGCCGTCGCTCAGCGAGCCGCCAACCATGAATCTCCGCGCCAAAGTCGCCTACGAGGACGCCGTCACCTTCATCAACGCAGCCTTCGTCTGTACTGGGCAGCGCGAATACTATGGAGACCGCACTGGGCAGCGTGTGAGCATCGGCTTTTTGCATGAGTACATGTGCGTGAACTACCGGCGCCTGTACGTGCGCTGCTTGGCCGTGGACATCAATCACTTCAACCGCGGCCGCATCATCACGGAGCTGCTGTCATCTCACAGCGAGGAAGCCGCCGATGAGCGCGCCTTTGAAGGCCTCATGCTCAAGCAGGCTCTGCGTCGTCTGCCCGCGCCCCGCGCCCTGCGCGCACTCGACGGGGCGCGGCGGCGAAAGGTCAACAATCGCCGCCTTCGCGCGGTCATCCGCGACTACCTCGCCGGCCGACCAGATCCAGACTTCGATGCGGTCAAGTACCGCGGGCTCGTACGTGCCCTCGTAGCCCATGCGCATCTGCGCTTGCCCAAGGAGCGCGCCCGCTTCCTGTTCGAAGGTGCGCGCAAGACCACTTTCGCGACCCCGATCTTTGAGGCCTACCGCCGAGCCCACCACGAGCAGGAGGCCCTGTACAAGCTGCCCTTCAGCGTCGCCGAGGGCTTTGCAGTGCGTCACCGAATCCCACGCGAGCGCTTTCTCGCACGGGCCCAGGCGACCATGACGGTACGAGAGCGCGCTCGTGCGCAGGCAAGGTTGACACGCGCCAACAAGAAGCACGACGTGGACTTTTCGACGGCGACCCTGGCCCAGCTCACGAGCTACCTCGTCAACCTGCCGATCGATGTGCGCCATGAGGACTTGGCGGTGTGGCGCGCGCGCCTCGACGAGGCGGCGCGCCGCACCCTCGCGGTCGCGCCCATGCGCCTGGGTCGCGTCGCGCTAGTCCTGGACCGCAGCCGCTCTATGCAGGCCAGCTCACACAAGGCTCGGCGCCCCTTGGCGGTCGCGCTGGCCGTGGAGAGCCTCGTGCGCGCTGCAGCCAGCGCTTGCACCTCGTTTTGGACCGCCCCCGTGGAAGACTCGGTTCTCGTGGTGCCCTATGGTCACTCGGACCTCGCCACCCCCTTGCTCCGTGCGCTCGCAAGCGAGCCAGAGCTGCTCCTGGTGGTCTCGGACGGCTTCGACAATGATCCACCGGGTGGGGCCCACTTGGTCCTCGACGGGTTTCGCCGTCACCTCGACCCCCAGCAGCGCGTGGCGATCGTGCATATGAACCCCGTCTTCGACGACGAGGGCTACGCCCCCCGGGCGCTCTCCTCCGCGGTGCCCACCGTAGGACTTCGGGACGCGCGCAACCTACCGGCCGCTTTGAGCTTTGCTCGCCTGGCCGACGGCACCGCCTCGCTGGAGGAAGTGGAAGCCTACTTGCACCTGCGGGCGGAGGCCCTGCTGAAGGACAACCGTCATGCCGCCTAACCCCCAGCTCGATCTCAACTTGACAGACCTTGAGGTCGGATCAAGCCAGGTTCTGGGCGCCGTGCGACTGGTTCCTCTACTCCGGGCCGCGCCCCTTGAGGGCCTGCAGATTGCACCTCAGGCTCTCGACGCCTGTGGAGCCAGCCTGAGCGAGCACAACAGTGGACAGGTGAAGCAGGCCTACTTGGGCTATGTGCCGCACGGGCTGGTGCTGCACTTCGGTGAGCAGGCGACGGTCCGCGCCACCCGCGGTGCTCAGCTCGTCTCCCGCAAAGAGAAGGTCCGCGACGTGCCGCTGGTCCGACGCATGGTGCGCAAGCTAGACGGCCAGAGTCTGCGCCTATTGCCCTTGCACCTGGCGATGGAGGGCCTACTCACCATCGGCTTCTCCGGGCCGGATATCGCGTGGCGCGCGTACTCAGAGCAGGTCCTGCGCTATGGTCTAGGCACACGCAGCGAGACCGTGTGGGGCGCGGATGAGGTACGATGTCTCGAAGATGCGGTGCGTACCTTTGAAATCTTGCACGGCCAGTGTGGGGTGCTCGTGTACGTCAATGAGGCGCTCGCCTCCGCATTCATCGTGCCCAGCGCCGATGACTATCGACGCCTGCACTACTCACTGTTGCAGGACTTCTTCAGCGAGCTGATTGTTACCTATGCCGCCCTGCCCTCATTTGAGCTGCAGGTCGGCCAGCCGGCGACCGCGCCAAGGGAGCTCGGGGACCTTCGGCTTCGGCTTGAGCGTGCACGCTCTGCGTGGACTGAGCACGCAAATAGCCAGGCCAAGGGCCTCTTCGGGGCGCCGATGAGTGCCGAGGTTCTCCGCCGCAAGCAGGGCTTCGTTCTTCGACGCTTTCGCTCCTCCCTACTCCGGGGAGAGGAAAATCATATCGGGGAGTGCATTCATGATGAGGCCGGCCACCTTGCCTACCTGAAGACCTTTCGACTCTCGACCGCACAGACGCGGCGGGCGCGCCTATTGTCGAGCCTCGCCGAGGTCAACTGGAACCTCCGCGCGGCCGCGGCACAACTTCAGGTAAGTACGCCGGACCTTATCGGCCGACTGGAGCGCGCGGGGTTTGGGTACTTACTCAAGGAGCAGGTCCGCCTTCGAGGTATGTAAGGCCAGCACGGCCAAACACGGCTCAGCCCTGATCGTGGCTGAGGTTCAGCATGTCGTCGATATGAAGTCCGTGACCGGAGCGTTTCGCCCGCTGGAGTTCGTATTCGAATTGGTATTCGAGCTTGTGGTCCTCGAGGGCCCGGCCTCGTCTGCGCAGGCAGTAGTCAACAACAGCAGGCTGAGGGCAGCACGCTTGAGCATGTGCTCGCGGGTGCCTTTGAGCACACCACCGACCGACCTCGGAGACTGCGATCACGCGGCGAACTCGACTGGCCTGGACCGGACTCAGCCACGCTCGACCAAGGTATGCATGGGCACATAGGTACCCTCGACTGGCGGCTCTGCCTCAAAGACCAGCACCCAGGCGTGCCGGTGGTCCGTGAGCAACTCGCGCAGTTCACCTTGCACTAGGCCCTGGGGGGCAGCGCCTGTGGCGGACTCAAAGATCCGTCTCGCAGCATCAATGGCGCTCTCTGCCTTCTTGACGCGCCCTCCGGGTACGCGCGGTGGCTCGCCACAGACCAGCACCGCGTCGCCTCGGCGCGCCTCGATGCGAACCTCCGCTACAGGTCGATCGGCGCGCTTTGTCCACTGGCGCTCCGCTTTGGTAAAGCGCCGGGCTTCGGCCCCAAGCTGAGCCCGAAGGGCCTCGATCTGCTTGTCCCGGTCTTGCAGCGCCTGACGGTCGACAGCGGCATGGGCCAGCAC
>Ga0193954_1000322_pt1 | contig 28446 bp, 30 predicted proteins | sample BB_5_MG_FD_140340 | JGI IMG/M metagenome (GOLD analysis project Ga0193954, IMG submission 140340) | Microbial mat bacterial communities from the Broadkill River, Lewes, Delaware, United States - BB_5_MG | ecosystem: Environmental > Aquatic > Freshwater > River > Microbial mats | place: USA...
AAAGCGTTTGTTACCATTGAGATACTTGTCGCCATGATGATAGGATTTTTAGCCATTATTATGCTTATGAGTTCGGTTAAATCCTTGCAAAAAATTATACTGCAACAACGTCTCTATGAAAATTTATACCTTACCGTGCTTTCACTCAAAGATACTATAAGAGCCAAAAGCTGTATGGAGTACCCTAACTTAGAAGGGGAGATGAATGGATTTAAATATACCATTGTTTGTCAAGAGAAAAAAGCCATTAAAAATTACCGTGAAAACTATGATCCTACTACAGATAAAGATATAGGGGGGAATTATGGTATTCTTATGATCTATCTTTTTGATGTGAATATTAATCTATCCAAGGGCAAACTCAAAAAAGAGTACCGTTTTTACCAAAGTGAACAAAAAAGACTGATTAGTGATGAGGAGTTACTCAATGAGATGCTTAATAGTATGTAATAAGAAAGCATTTACACTTATTGAGATGTTGATCTCTATTTTGTTGCTAACCTTAATCATCGCTACCATGATGTTTGGCTTTAAACAGAGCATTAATGAACTCCAACGCACACAATCCATTACTCCTCAAAAAGTCATTGAATACTCACAATTACGTTCCCTCATTAAAGGGATGTTCCCCTATGTAATAGAAGTACAAAAAAACTTTGGCAATACAAAACTTGAAGCCTACATCTACCCAAAAGATCAATCTTTGGAGTTTATTAGTAAAAACCCAATCTACAGTGATGAGATTTCCATTGCCAAATTAGTATGTGAAGAAGAGCAATTAGTCTATTATGAGAAAATACTCTACTCAAGAAAAAGTGATTATTTAAAACCCTATATTAATCAAAGCAATCAAAAAAAGATTTTTTTTAAAGAACTCCAAGAGTGCAACTTTAATTATCAATTTGAACCCATACGCAATACCCCTTCCCTTGTAACTATTAATCTAACTTTTAAAAACCATCACCAAAGCTATAGCTTCGCTCCCATGGTGGACTTTAACAATACACGTCTTATCTCTATTGTCAATGAAACGGAGTTGTAGATGAAAAAAGCCTATGCACTCTCAATTGTTTTATGGCTTGTTGCTGCCATGGGAGCCATTACCCTCTTTTTAAGCACTTTTGCTAAAGAACGTATCGCCATAGCAACAGGTATTGAAAATAAACTCAAAGCAACTTTACAAGCTGAGGAGATGCTTGACTTAATCTTTTTTTATGGGTCAACTGGTCAATTTTATCTTAATCAGATCAATAATACTCAGATGAAAGACCTTAATCTCTCCGATAAACTCTCTATTGATGGAAGAAAACTCTCCATCAATCACTCCAAAGTAGAACTTACTGATGGAGGAGCACTCTATCATCTACTCTTTCCTTATACACAAATAATAGCTAAAGAACTCAATAATGAATATATTATCAAAGACAGCATCTATGACTGGATGGATGATGATATTTTTATGAAGCTCAATGGTGCGGAGGATGATTACTACCGACAGATAAGTGATGATGGATATGAAGCAAGAGATAAAAGAGCCATTCAAGATGTCTCTGAGCTTTACCTCATTAAAGGTATAAATAAAGCAAAGCTTCACAGCATTAAAGATGATTTTCTCTACACATGGTCAATGCGTTCAAACCTTGTAACGATAAATCCTCAACGCCTACAATATATCTTAAATATCCCTCAGGTAGCAATGGAAGAGATAATAATGCTAAAAGAAGAAAATCTTATAGAATTTATTAGTACAATAAATAGTCAATATAGTAATAGCGAGGACTTTCATTACCTCTATGGTTTTATTCCCTCAAAATCACTCCGTGTTACGATCAAATCTACAGCTGGAAATGCTCAAGCCAAAATAGCAGCAACCATTGAACTACACTACAAAGGCAAAGAGCGATACATTTATAACTACAAAGCGTTTTGATTATTGTAGGATTTTAGATAGAATATCAAAAAACTTTAGGACAATAGGTGCTTGACTCCCTCAAAGATCGGTATGTATCCCATGTAGATATGCAAAAAAGCTTCTTCTATACCACTACTATTGAAGAGAATAAACGTTTTTCTGCGGATGTATTGCGTCTTAATTTTTCCCATATCTCACCCTATAAAACATTTGATATTCTACCCCTTTATGACAATAATAGAGTTTTATTATGGTTTATACCCAAAAATCTTACACTAAATACAGCAATTATCATTCCAGAAGCTTACCTACTCTATTTGGAGTGTAAAAAAACCGATCTCAATGGAATCTTTATTGTCCAAGATGCAATGGATAAACTTTTAGTGATTAAAGAGGGTCGATTGGAGGCAGCCTATTGTGGTTATAACTTACAAGCTCAAAAAGAGGCACTCCTAGATGAGTACAGTTTGGAAAATATCTATCTTCTCTCCAGTTCAAAAGCCAAAACCCTTATTCAAGAAGCATTTGACAACTACCCTCTATGGCAATACTACCATTGGTATCACTCCAATACTTCGCCCAAAGAACAAATAATAGAGTATCTTAACAAAGCCACTCTCCCCATAGCCATTTTAATTGCACTCTTTATCACAAGTGAATATGCCAAAGATCGTTATATCCAAAATCACTATCAAACTTTACAAGATGAATATGTAGCACTTAAAAAACAAAATGACCCTTATCGCAAAGAGCTTAAAGCCTTTAAGAAAAGTATCACATTTAATAATCTCTTCTACGATGAGACACTACGCTACCCTAATAGCATTGATGTGATGGATACTCTTTTTACCATTGTTTCTCATGATCTTAACAACACCATCAAAAACTTTAAACTCTCAGGAGAGAAGCTAAACCTCACCGTTGAAACCAACGATGTCATTGGCATTTTAAACGATGTTTTAAAGAGTGGGTATGTCACCGAGTTCAAGGTTAAATCTAGCCGTAAAATACGCAGAAAAAATAAAGAATATGTTGCGTATGAAGGAAAACTTAAAACACTAAAGGATAGAGATGGAGAGTAAAAATATCTTAATCTTGCTTATCTCTATGACCCTACTGATTAATTTTATCAATTACGTTGATCACGATGAAGATAAAACCATTAAAAAAATCGATACCATTAAACAACGTATCGCCAAAGAAGAGGCTCTTCTTAAGCAAAAAACCTCTATTGACAAACTTGACCACAGCAAACTCTTTTTTGATAGTAAAAAAGACAACAACACCCTTTTGGGAGAGTTTCAAAAACTTATCAAAACGATTGCTAAAGAAAGTGACTTTAAAATCACCAATATTACTTGGGGTGAACCCACACATAATGAAGAACTTTCACTGACTACCATCCCTCTTAAACTTGTTGCCAAAAGTACACCACATCATTTTGAACAATTTGCCAAAGCCATTAAAACTCAAAAAAAGATTATTAAAATCGATATGATTACAATGGGGAAAAGTCGAAAAGAGATCTCTTATCAAATGTATCTTTTTGCCTATAAAAAGGTAAAAAATGAAAAGTAAAATACTCTTTTTTACACTTATTGGCATCTATTTACTCTCTATAATTACTACTACCCTATTGGATTTTAACACAGATAATACAGTCATTAAGGAAAAAAATAAATTGTCCAAAGCAAAAGATCTACAGCGCTATATGCATCTTGATCATAACCTCTCTGCCCTAAAACTCCACAAAATCTGGGATATTCCTGAATATGAAGAACCTAAAAATAGTGAGAATAATAGTAGCCAAGAGAAAAACTCTTTTGAATTAAGAGATAGCAATGGATTTTACACTATAATTATAGGTCAAAAAGAGTTGGATTTTTTAGGTGTCATCAAGAGCGATAATGAACGTTTTACCGTCCTCTTTGATCATAACCAAACTAAAAACAAAAAAATTACACACTATAAAGTAGGTGATCGTATTTACAAGAGTATAAAACTTCATAAAATTGAAAATAATTTTATCCTCTTAGTCGATACCCAAACACATCAAAAAATAGAAGTACCCTACTTTTTTGTAAATGAAGATGAGTTTAAACCAAAGGATAATAATGCATCATAGACTACTCCTCTATATCATCGTATCGTTTCTATTTCTAAATAGTTGCAGTCAATACAATAGCCTAAATATCAACCCAGAAGATAAATTAAGTGCCAATCTCTATTTAACAGGTGAGATGAATCTTAGCCAAAGTACGGAGAGTAACTATCGACTTTATAAAAAGCGTTATGTCAAAAATGCCTATAATGCTTCGGTAGAGAAGATCACACTCAAAGATAATTTTAAAAATATGAATTTTTCCAAAGAGAAGCAGATCCAACGAGCCAAACTCAAACCCATCTTCCGCGATCGTCAAGGGGTAAAGGTATCAGTGGAAAATATCCCTGTAGGAAAGTTTATTGATCTGGTCTTTGGTTCTGTTTTAAAGCTTAACTACTCCTACAGTGACACAGTCAAAAAGTCCAAAGCAACCATTAGTCTTAATATGCAAAAAGAGACCTCTCCACGTGAGCTTTTTGATATTGCTTTAGCGATGATTAATAAACATAATATTGGCATTGAACAATTGCGTTCCCTGTTTCAATTTGATATCCGATCGCAAACAACCATTAGTAAACAACAACAAAACTTCATCTACGGACGTAACTTTGATCTAAGCGGACTTGAGGGACAGAATGTAACGGTACTCTTTCCCTATTACTACGTTCCTATTCGTAATATGCTTCGTAGTGGATTTACGAAGAGTTCCCCTGTTGTCAAAAGTATCACTGAGATTGCAGGAGCTAACGTCATCTCCATTACAGGTGAAGCCAAAGAGGTACACCGTATTCTTGAAGCGGCACGACTATTGGATCAATCCACTATGCAACACAAACGGGCTGTTTTATTTAAAATGAAATATATTAATAGTGGTGATTTTCATAAACGTGTAACTTCACTCCTAAGTGCAAGTGGTATCCCCATTGCAACAAGTGCTGCTACACGAGGTGTATTAATGGTAGATGTACCTGAACTTAACTCCATCTATGTAGTCTCAAGCAAAAAATCATGGATCAAAACCATTAAATCATGGCAAAATCGTTTTGATAATGTTGCCGTACTTGGAGATGAATCACACCTCTTTTTCTATAAACCTGAGTTTAGAAAGGCTGAAGAGCTTGTTAGCATTGTCAATCAACTTTTAGGTAACCTAGGAGGGACAAATAATAAAAATGACAACAATAGTAGTACGACTACAGAGATCAAAGAGAACTTTGCCATTCTTGATGCCCAACAAAACAACATTATGATCAATACCACCGCTTCAAAATACAAAGAGATCCTCTCACATCTTGAAAAGCTTGATAAGACACCCAAACAAATTCTAATTGAAGTCACCATTGCCGAAGTCACTCTTACCAAACAGCTCCAATACGGTTTGCAATGGTACTTTAGCAAAGCAAATAATGTGACTCCTTCACAAAAGACCTTTAGCATCAATAGTGGACTTTCAGGTTCAATTTTTGATGGTAATATTAATGTGGTTCTTGATGCTTTAGCAAAAGATGACCTTATTCATGTCCTCTCTTCTCCCAAACTTATTGTACTAGATAGAGAAGCAGCAAACATTAACGTTGGTTCACAAGTCCCTGTCCTTACCTCTGATACTGTTTCAGCAAGTACTGCATCAACCGATACTACACGAACTCAGTCAGTACAGTATAAAAACACAGGTATTATTCTCAATGTTACCCCTTATGTCAATTCACGTGGTATTTTAACCCTTGATATCTCTCAAACAGTCAGTGAGGTTTCTACCGACACCACAAGTTCCATCTCCTCTCCAACCATTCTTAATCGAAGTATCCAAACCAAAGTAGCACTAAAGTCTGGTGAAACAGTTATGCTTGGAGGATTAATCAAAGACTCCAAAAACAAAAACGTAGCCAAAGTACCACTTTTAGGGGATATTCCTCTCTTTGGAGCACTCTTTAACTCTACAGGACACAACAGAGATAAAACGGAACTCTTTATTACGGTGAAACCTACTATTATCAATAACACTGAAGATTCTAAAATCGTAACCAATGAGATGCGTAAACTCTTTACAAAAATAAAAAAATAGAACAAAGGCTTTAAGACCTTTGTTCTTAGAACCTGTTACACAATAACACTAATAGCTATTTGATAGATAAGAGCTAGTGTTTTTCCTAAGTTACTGTATGGATTTTTTATTGTACAATATATACAATGAGAACACTACTATTTTTAACTCTTTTTTTTACAACACTCTACGCTGAACCTATCTCAGCCATCCCCCAAAGTATACCTGTGGATAAACAAAAGGTATCCTTAGGAAAAGAGCTTTTTTTTGATACTATTTTATCCATTGACAATACTATCTCTTGTGCCTCGTGCCACAATTTAGACAAGGGAGGCGATGATGATCTCAAGTTTTCTTTTGGTATCAAATCACAAGAGGGAGATATCAATGCTCCTACTGTCTACAACGCGGTTTTTAACTTTCGGCAATTTTGGAATGGTTCAGCCAAAGACCTTGCTCAACAAGCCAAGGGACCTATTCAAAACCCTATAGAGATGGGAAATACTTTTGAAAACTTAATTAAAACACTCAATCAAACCCCTTATCAAAAGAAATTTCAAGCCATCTACCCTGATGGCATTACTAAAGATAATATAGCTGATGCCATTGCCGAGTTTGAAAAAACACTCATTACCCCAAATTCACCTTTTGATAACTATCTACGTGGAGACCAAAGTGCTTTAAGCCAAAAACAAAAAGATGGCTACACAGTTTTCAAATCCAAAGGGTGTATCTCTTGCCACCATGGTGTCAATATTGGAGGAAACCTCTACAACAAATTTGGAGTCCTCAAAGATATTAAAAGCAATCGAACAGGACGCTATGAGGTCACTAAAAAAGAAGCAGATAAATACTATTTTAAAGTACCCTCTTTGCGTAATATTACCCAAACAGCACCCTACCTACACGATGGACGCTTTGAAAAACTTGATGATGTTGTAAAGTTTATGGCACACTATCAATTAGGACGTACCATATCCCAAGAGGAAGTGAACCAAGTAGTTGCTTTTTTAGACTCTCTTACGGGTGAAATACCGCAAAGTGCAAAGAGACCATAATGAGAAAAGTTGATTATATTACGAGTTTAATGCTCTTTTTGATTGTTTTTCTAGGGATACTTTTAATCTATCTTATCAAAATTGATCGTAATATGAAAGACCATGACCTCTACTATAATACCATTGTCAATATGAAACTTTTGGATAAATCTTTTGATAACTTCTTACTCAAAAGATCCACCTTTATCAATTATGATACTATTAATCTACAACTTAAAACTTTTGAGAAAAACATTCATTTTTTGGATTTGCCCTCATCTCATCAACTCTTTAGCTCTGAGTATGGCGTACTTCTTGAAACAATTAACATTGCCTTTAAAGAGAAACAAAACTTTATTGAACACTTCAAATCCAACAGTGCTTCACTGCTTAACTCCATTCACTATATTTTTGATCTTAAAAAAGCCATTGAGAAATATGGCTCCAAAGATCAAACAACCCTCAAAGTTGTGAATGATCAAACACTGCTTTTGATGAAATATTATATCAATAGCTATATTGATAAAAAAAAGATGCAAACAAATTTAAATTTTTTAAACCAAGCAATAGCCAAACAGAACAATCACATCGAACTTGAACTCTTTGTGATGCATATGACTCGCAATATCAAACGTATTGAAAACTACAATAAAATTAAAAACAGAGTCTACAATGAGACAACCCTTAGTGATACCATTGATCATCTCAATATCTTTGTGAATAACTACCATCAAGAGAATATCTTTATTCAAAAGATTATTACCACAATCTTTTTCACCATTGCTTTAAGTATCTTGATTGTTCTCTTAATCATGCACAAACGTGCCTTACTTATCAAGAGTGAACTTCTTGGCTTTAAGACAGCCGTTGAGAACAGTGATAACTCCGTCGTCATTACCGATCCTGATAAAAACATCACCTACGTCAATGATGCCTTTCAAAAAGAGACAGGCTATACACAACAAGAGGTTTTTGGACAAAATCCTCGTGTATTAAAATCAGGTGCGATGGATCAGTCCATCTATGACAACCTTAACCGAACACTCGACAATGGAAAAAGATGGGAAGGTGAGTTTGTCAATATGCGTAAAGATAAATCCCTCTATTATGAAAAAGCTTCAATATCCCCTATCTATATCAACAATGAACTCAAACACTATTTAGCCATTAAACTTAATATCACAGACTATATCAAGCAAAAAGAGGAGTTGGAATTTTTGGCTCTCTATGACTCCTTAACAGGTCTACCCAACCGAACCAATATTGAAAAGTACATTAAGAAAAAAATTTCTCAAGGCAAAGACAGTCACTCCCCAATTACACTGCTCTTTATCGATTTAGACCGTTTTAAGATTATTAACGATACTTTGGGACATGATGTAGGTGATGAACTCTTACTGTACACCTCAAAACGCCTTAAACACTCACTTAAAGACAGCGACCTACTTTCACGTTTTGGCGGGGATGAGTTTTTGATTGTCTTAGAAAATAGCAACACCAAAGAGTATGCACGTGAAGTGTGTGAAAAGATCATTCAAACCTTTACCAAACCCATAGCCACACAAAGGCATCAATTAAATATCACCTTAAGCATTGGTGTCTCTATCTTCCCTGATGATGGAGAGGATTATCAATCCCTGTTAAAACATGCCGAAGTTGCAATGTATCAGGCCAAAGATGCAGGGAAAAACACCTTTAGGTATTACCAAAAGCAACTCTCTGTAGATGTCAAAAATCGCCTCAATATTGAACAAGCCTTTAACAGTGCTTTTGCCAAAAATGAATTTTACATGATGTACCAACCCCAGTACACACTTATTGACAAAAAAGTTGTAGGACTTGAAGCACTTGTACGATGGAAAAGTCCTACATTAGGCTTTGTTACCCCTGATCAATTTATACCCATTGCTGAAGATACAGGCTTTATTTTAGAACTTGGAAGATTTGTCTTCACACAAGCGTGTCAAGATTTTTTGACTTTTCAACAACACTTTGATGCGTTAAAAACCATCTCTATTAATATCTCTGCTGTACAAATCTACCAAGAGACATTTTTAGAAGATATTGTCTCTATCATCCAAGAGATTGGCATCTCTCCACAATCCATTGTTTTAGAGATCACAGAAACTTATATTATGAAAGATGTCAATCACAGTATGAGGATACTCAATGCCTTTAAAGCCGTTGGTTTTAATATCTCTATTGATGATTTTGGTACGGGATACTCTTCACTAGGATACCTCAAAAAGTTCCCTATCAATGAGCTTAAAATTGATAAATCCTTTGTTGATGGTATCCCTAATGACCCTAGTGATATGGCATTAACACAGGTCATTATCGGTCTTTCAAAAAACTTGGTCTATCTCAATGTTGCTGAAGGAATCGAAAATGAACAACAAGAGCAGTTTTTGATTGAAAATGCCTGTACTCTTGGACAAGGCTACTATTTCTGTCGCCCAAAAATCAAAGAGGAACTACTGAAGTTTAAAGCTTAATAATAGCTTGGCGTACTATCTTTGACATTAATCAACACCTTGATATGCTCCACCACATCAACGAGATCTTTTTGAAGTTCCATCACCTCAAAGATATTTTTATAGGCAAAGGGTGACTCATCAAGAGTGTGTTCATCAATGGTGCCTGTGATACCTTTCATTGATGTCTCAAACTCTTTTAGGCTTACACTTTTTTGTGCTTTTTTACGGCTCATCACTCGCCCTGCACCATGGGAAGAGGAGCTTAGTGACTCCTCATTGCCTTTGCCTACGACGATAAACGAACCATCACGCATATTACCTGGTATTACCCCTCTCATCCCCTTTGAGGCGTGCGTTGCCCCTTTACGGTGAATCCACTCACCTCTTGACTCATCAAACTCGGCGTGGTTGTGGTTTTTGTTGATAAATCGCTCCGCGTCTTGATACTCAAAAGCAAAATCACCACCCAATGTCTCATTGAGTATTGTATTGATGCTTTCAATCATCTTTTTACGGTTTTCAAGAGCAAAAGCAAGGGCAAAGTTTTGATCGATGATATACTCTTGTCCTAGTTTTGAATCGACATCCAAGCCCCAAATCCCCTCTATGTTATCAAGATTACTCTTTTTATTAAGTTGATCAATCTGCTTAAGTCGATATTTAGCTAAAGCCTTTTCATATCCTTGTGGGTTATGTTTGATAAACCCTTCATTTCGTTTTGCAAAATCTTCCAAGAGTTGTGTCAATTGATCTTCATGTGCATTTTGTGACTGATAGGCTTGGAGCATATAGTGGCTAGCTATCTTATGCCCAAAGCCACGACTCCCTGAGTGAATCACAATCCATCCCTTTTCATTAGAGTCGTACCCAATCTCGATAAAGTGATTACCACCACCCAAAGTGCCTAATTGAAACAGCCCCGTTGTCACCAAAAAGTGCTGAGCTAAATCCGTAAGTGGCAAATCAAGTTCAAGCTTTTGTTGCTTGGCATGCTTTTTAAACCCCAAGGGGATACGCTCATTAATTTTTGCATAGATTGCGTTTGCATTTGCCTCAATATCGCTTTTGCTATACTCCGTTTGATAGGCACACATCCCACATCCAATATCAAAACCCACAAACTGCGGTACAATCACATCTCTAGTCGCACACACCCCACCAATTGGCATAGAGTAGCCACCATGAGCATCGGGCATCAACGCCCCATAGGTGACATAGGGCTGAGCCAACACATCAGCAAACTGCTTTTGTGCTATCTCATCAAGTAGTTCCGCGTAGATTTTGTAGGGTGTTTTAGTTTTTTGTAATGCTCTATGGTCAATATCCAAAAACCCAAGCTCTTTTAAATCCATCTTTGTCTCCTTTGTTGTTTCTTGATGCTATTATAGAATATTGACTTGACGTATTTTGTCCAAAGTATATTAAATATTTCGTATGCAAAAACCATGCTATAATATGGTAAAAATATATGAGGAGAATAGTATGCATAGTTATGGTCAAGACTCGCTTGAAAAGGTTACCTTTAATATCTCTTCTTTACTCCAAGAGCAAGTAACACAGCTCAAAGATGAACTAGAGGTCTCGCTTTCAACAATCTACAATGAAGCCATTGCCAACTATCTCAAACAAAAAGAGTTAGAGAAGTGGCACAAGGGTGTAGCGATGGCACTTGAAGATGAGGAGTATCTCCAAGAGATAGCTTAGTGTTATTATAGTAATATGAATTATTGTAATGGTGGTTACTATATTATAAGCATCTTATACCATATCATCTAGCGATAAGCCCCGATACTCAAACTGATAACTTTTATATTTATTTACAAGTTTTTGAGATTTGGCTTCAAGTATATTTAAATCAATCCTTTTGGGGTTGCGTTTAACCTCAATGGCTACTATTTTTTTGGCTTCTTCATTCAAAGCAATTATATCAATCTCATTTTGATTACCTCTCTCCCAGTAGGTGCCAAGAGCAGTGTATTGATAGGAGTGTTTTAGTTCCTCCATAAAATATCGCTCCAAAAATCTACCACTGTAAGTAGCATAGTCTCTATGGATAATATTTTTGATATATTCATAGTTTTCTATCTCAATGGTGCTTTTGTATTTGTAGATAAACCTAAACCAAAAGTTAAAAAAATTATCGACTATCTCATACTTAACAACTCTACTCCCCTCTTTTGCAAAGATGGGCTTAATCTTTTTGATAATTGTATATTCATGCTCCAACCTATCAAGATATCCGCCAATATTTTTACCCAAAATTGACTCAATCTCACTTCGTGAAGTCTTAGAAGAGGCAATAAGAGAGAGTATTGAGAAGTAGGTACTATACTCCTTACCAAACTCCTCAATCAAAAGATTTTTACCCTCATCCAAAAACAGAGATGCATCATTGAAAATAAGCTCCAATTGCCTCTCCAAAGTAAAGGCATTGGCATCTACAAATATCTCTACATACTTGGCTACTCCTCCTGTCAGCATATAAAAACTCAAAAGATCATCAGGAGCAAAGCTTGGGTGGTAGTGTGATAAGATATTTTGTAGTGTCGTTGTAGAGAAGGGCTTGAGATGTATTTTGTGGTTAGCCCGTCCAAAGAGAGGTTCTTTTTTATCTTCAAATATCTTTTTCATAAGTGAATAGATTGAGCCACTCAGCAGTAGATTAAGATGAGTACTATCTTTATAACTATCCCATATATTTTGCATATCACTATAGAGCGAAGGATTAACCGATAAAAACTCTTGAAACTCATCAATGATAAGTGTAAAAGCTCTCTGCTTTGAAAGCTCCATAATATATTCAAAAAGCTCTGCAAACTTTGTAATTGTGCCAAAAATTTTAATATCAAGGGTATCTTGAATAATCCCTATAAACTCTTCACACAATAGAGCTTCATTTTTTTTGGATACAAAGAGATAGACCTTATCTCTAAATGCCTCTTTAATGAGGGTTGTTTTCCCTATCCGTCGTCGCCCTACAATGATTGTCATTTTTGAAGTTTGTTTTGAACTTGCCTCTATCTCTCTTAAGCTCTTTAGTTCGTTTTCTCGATTATAAAATTTCATATCTAGCCTTTATAGTAATGCCCATTACTGTAATGTATATTACTATAACTACAATAAAATAGAGCTAAAACGTTATGTTTGAAACCCCTCCCCATAAAAACACCTCACGGGACCACCTCTCTCCACTCCTTTGGCATCTCTCCATATTCCTTGTTGGGTTTGGTTTTGCTCTACTTGGCTATGAGCCTCTATCTTTTGCAGTAGTCTCAGTAGGGCTACTCGTTTGTTTTGCTTTTGACTGCGTTCATCGTAGCTAATGGCTTCCCACTCATTATAGATGGCTCGTACACCGCTGTTGGTGGTGTTTACCTTTTGTCCGCCTTTTTTGGGACTTCGCATCACTTGGTAGGTGATTTGGCTCTTATCTATTCCTATGGGTTTTTGCTCATCATAACATTTGAGGCTAAAGTACCAGTTTTTGCGTCGATGTTTGGGGCGAAAGGGGCTTGGGCTTTGCCATAAATGACTCCCCTCTAATTCCCCAAATCGCTTATCATCACTTTGCAGTACAATTGAGCGGTAGCATTTGGGGCACTCTGCCTCTTCGAGTTTCACTACCTCAAAGCTATATTCTTGCTTCTCTAGCCATCTTAAAAAATGCCACAATGCACGGCAGACTTCATCTACTCCATTGCCACTGCTTATCATTATCAACATCGCTACTCCTTGTAGGTGAGTATGGGTTTAAAGGAGGCGATGATAGTGGCTAACCCTGCCTCAACTAGATCATCAATGACAATGTCAATATTTTTATACGCCTCACTCGCCTCTTCGTAGAGTAGCTTTTTATCCTCACAAATCACCCGTGAGCCAATGGCAGTGGTGAGCAGATCACTTTTGGTGTAGCGATTTTTGAGCTTGGCTTGGGCAGAGCTTCGCTCCCATTTGCGTCCTGCTCCATGAGCCAAAGAGTAGTTGGAGAGCGTGGTATCTGATGATGGCATCACAAGATAGCTCAAACTCCCACGACTCCCTGCGATAATCACCGCTCCTTGGTCGGTGGGTGTTGCCCCTTTGCGATGCAACCACCCCTGCTTATACTTGATGATAGAGTTATGTGCCGTATCACTTACCAAGCTTGGTCTATCTCCAATTTTGATGGCTTTGAGTAGCTTTTTAGCAATGACTGCACGGCTCTGTTTGGCATAGCTAATGGCTTGATGGTGACTCGCTAGATACTCTTGTGCCTCATTTGAGCTAGACTCCATCCCCTGCGTGGGATCATACTTGCCCGATACTCTATCAAAGACAATCTGCCCAAAGGCACGTGAGCCACTATGCACCAAAGTATAGAGCGACTCAATGCTAAGTCCTAGCTCATCAAAAAGCCTACTATCGTGTACGTGGTTGATGCGGTGCAACTCTGCAAAGTGATTGCCTTTGCCAATGCTACCTAGGTTGTACCCACTCACATCACTCTCTACCTCTATGGCATCAAGTGAGTCTAATTTGCTAAGATACTTATAAAATCGCTCTGTTTTAATCTTTTTGGCTTTGATTTTAGTTTCAAACAAAGCCATCCCACAGCCAATATCTGAACCTATGAGATGGGGATAGATGCGATTCGTGCAAAAGAGTGCCATACCATTGGGCACACGCCCCACACTCAAATCAGGCAGACCCACCACAGAGCTGATGCCTTTGTAGGTTGTGAGTTGTTGAAGCGTCTCTACACTTCGTGTATCAATCCAATTCCTCTTTGAGGCAATTAGGGTTAATTTTTCCATTTGTTTCCTTATTGTTTGCAATATTTTGTTTTTTGTGTTGGTTTAGTTTTATCTGTTTCATCTTTGCTCCTTAAATTTATATTGTTGTAATAGTACAAAAAAGCTGTGACATATTTTGTCAAAAATAAATTTTGTGGAAATTTTATATTTATGTTAGTAATTAAATTATATTAAAATCAAAAGGGATATAATAATTGTAAAGATATTTGAGGAAATTGAATGGATAAAAAATATTACAAAGGAGCTGATTTTTCATTCGATAATTTAGCTTTTATGATTATAGTTTTAGCTTCTTTTATATTCTTTATTTTGACGATTATCTCTTTAGAACTTTCTTCTATTTTAACTACATTTCTATGGTTGGCTTTTTTAGTTTTTCTTTTTATACGACAACGAAAGAGAGACAAAGAGAGCTATATCCACATTACAGATAATAAAGTCTCCAAAGTAGTGGCAGGCAAAGAGCAAGAGTCTATAGCGGTTGATATGATATTTGACTATTATGAAACGCCTAATCGAAGGACATTGACCATTGTTGGTAAAGATGCAAGTAAAACATTAACAATAGAACGCTTTTATTTGATTTATGAACAAGATAATATAGTAAAGAGTTTAGCAAAGTTAAATATTAATGAAAACTTATCATGCAATAATGAGAATTCTTACCCTAGTATCAATAGTTACAAACAAGATAATCAAGGAGATAGTGTTTATATCGACCATGACTTTTCATCTACTATCTTATATCCCTTTTTGTTGTTGGGATTTATTTACCTATCTATCACTATCCATCCAACAATGTTTTTGATAGTAGTTGTCATTTTTTTAGCTACATTGAGACACTTTTACAGTGTTCATAAGATTATCTTAACAGACTCATCACTGATAGAAAAATCATTATTGGATACAAAAATTACCAAATATCAAGATATTCAAACACTTGATGTAGAATATGTCGGAGGAAGGGGAGTTTATCAAAAATATCCCATAGTGAAAATAAACTCCATAAATTTCATTGGTTTTAGACAAGATTGCGAGATGAATAGAAAGATGTATGAAGATATTTCTGAACGATTAGAAAAGTTTCGAGAAAAAGAAAGTGATTAAATATAGTGAGGAAATCTTACTAATATAAAAATAATCTTGCCAAGTCAAGTATAAACTATTTCCTATATATAATAAGAAAGTGATTTGTCAATTGTAGATAATTGTATATTTTATAAATATATACTTTTCATTGAAAACTAGTTAATTTAATTTATATATTTACTTAAAAATACTATAATATCTCACTTTTATATTCAAAAAGGAGTTAGATATGGGTTATAATATGGCATCAAGAGTGACACGTTTGGTTTCGGCAAGTCTCAATGCATTGATTGATGAAGCTGAAAATATTTCTCCACAAATAGTCATGCAAGAGGGGATTCGAGAGATAGAGAATCTCGTCGATGAAGTTAAGATTTCTTTAGGTAAAGAGAGTGTCAAGAAGCTTCAAGCACAACAACAAGTTCAAAACATTACCAAAGAGTACGATACCTTGGCTTCACAAATTGAAATTGCCATTGAAAAGGAGCGTGATGATCTAGCCAAAAGTGCCATTGCCAAGCAGATTGAGTTGGAAAATCAAGCTCTTTCCCAAAAAGAGGAGCTTTCTGGCATTAGTGAAAACATCAGCAAGCTTGAGGGCTACATCGATGCACTTGCTAAGAAAAAAGCTCAAATGAAACAAGAACTTGAAGAGTTTATCAAAATCAACCAATCGCAACAAAACCAAAGCTCTGTAGACTCAACCATTAATAAAATTGACAATCTATTTGATCGACTTGGTAATAGTGTTAATATAAGTGTATCCAATGACGATGTTGCACTCACACAGCTTGACACTCTAAACAAAGATCATGAAGTTGCCAAACGACTCAAAGCCATTAAAAATAAAAAAAGTTAAAAATAATGATAGAGTTTATTTTTCATCCTCATAACGATATCTTTAGCTCTGCACTCATATTGATGCTCTTTATCTCTCTATTAGAGGGGCTTATGAGTATCTTTGGAGCAGGAGTTTCGACCATGCTAGAGAAAGTGATGCCAAGCTTTGATATCGATGGAGATATTGGAGGAGATAGTAGCCCTAACATAGCCCTTTCAAAGTTTTTTAATTGGATTCGTGTCAAAAAAGTACCCGTTTTGATGCTCATAGTTATCTTTTTGACTGCATTTGGTATTGTAGGGCTCTCTATTCAATCTTTTGTCTTTAACACTTTTGGAAGCTTTTGGAATCAATGGATAGTCGCAATCCCTACACTCTTTATCGCTTTGTATATGCTCAATATTCTAGGTGGTTGGATTTCTAAAATTTTGCCCAAAGATGAGACCTCCTCGATTTCAAGTGATGATTTAATCGGGCATATTGCCACTATTACACTTGGAAAAGCCTCCCAAGGCTCTCCTGCTGAAGCCAAAACACAAGACCAACACGGGCAAACCCACTACTTTATGGTCGAACCCAATCAAGAAGAGGTGACCTTTTCCCAAGGTCAAGAGGTTCTTATCCTTGCTAAAAATGGCATACACTATTTAGCAACGGATAAAATCCCTGATAAATTAAGAACTAATTAAGGAGTAAAGAATGACACAAGAAATTTCCATGGTGATGGTCGTCCCTGTAGTCGTAATTATTGCACTTGTTACACTTGGATTGATATTCGCACGACTCTACCAACGAGCTACTAAAGAACTCTCCTTTGTACGGACAGGGCTTGGTGGAGAAAAGGTGATAATGAATGGAGGGGCAGTGGTATTGCCTATCTTGCATGAGATTATTCCTGTCAATATGAATACACTACGACTTGAAGTACACCGTGCCAATGAACAAGCATTGATTACCAAAGATAGAATGCGTGTAGATGTACTCGCAGAATTTTACGTACGGGTTAAACCTGTCAATGAGTCAATTGCTTTTGCCGCCCAGACACTAGGGATTCGTACGACAAAACCTCAACTGCTCAAAGAGCTGATTGAGGGCAAATTTGTCGATGCACTGCGTTCGGTGGCTGCGGAAATGGAGATGGTAGAACTGCACGAACAGCGTGTTGATTTTGTGCAAAAAGTGCAACAAGTGGTCTCTGAGGATCTACTCAAAAATGGATTGGAGCTTGAATCAGTCTCACTCACAGGGCTTGATCAGACCAACAAAAGCTATTTTAACCCTGATAATGCCTTTGATGCGGAGGGGCTTACCAAGCTCACTCAAGAGATTGAAGCACGACGTAAAATACGCAATGATATAGAGCGTGAAACCTCTGTAGAGATTGAGAAGAAAAACCTAGAGACCAAACGTCTAAGCTTAGAGATTGCCAAAGAAGAGGAGTATGCCCAACTTGAACAAAAGCGAGAGATTGCCGTACGAAAAGCCTCTCAAATGTCACAAATCTCCAAAGAAGAGGCAGAACAAAATAAGATAGCCCAAAATGCTCAAATTTTTGCTGCCCAAGAGATTGAGCAAAAACGTATCCTCTCCGAACAAGAGGTCGAAGAGGCAAAAATTCACAAAGAGCAACTCCTACAAGAAAAAGGAGTTGAAAAAGAAAAAAGTATCGAACTTGCCAAACAAGACCGAGAAATCGCCATCAGTGAAAAATCCAAACTCTACTCCATCGCTCAAGCCCAAGCCGATGAAGCACGAGCCACTGCGGTAAAAGCTGAAGAGCTTGTCAAAACTGTGCGAGAGACCGAAGCAGCCCAACGGGTCAAATCTATTGAGCTTGTCCAAGCAACCCAAGAGGCCCAAAAAGAGGCAATTAAAATCAAAGTAGGAGCAGAGGCAGAGAAAGTTGCTTCAGAGGATCAAGCCCAAGCTCAAAGAGTATTGGCACAAGGTCTAGCAGACAAAGAGATTATTGCAGCCAAAGGGCATAATGAAGCCATTATCCTCAAAGCCCAAGCCAAAGCAGTCGAGTATCAGACTGAAGCCCAGGGTAAAGAAGCGATTCATAAGGCTTCAAACATCCTCTCTCCTGAGCAGATAGCGATGCAAATAAAGTTACGACTCATCGAAGAGCTACCAAAAATCATTGAGCAAAGTGTCAAACCAATGGAGCAGATTGATAGCATAAAAATACTTCAAGTCGATGGACTTACCCAATCAAGCGAAGGGGGTAGCATAAGCACAAACAATGGCTCATCCGATGCCCTTCCCGATCAGCTTGTCAGCAGTGCCTTAAAATACCGTGCACAATCACCCATTGTTGATTCTTTGCTCAAAGAGCTGGATTTAGATGGTAAAACACTCAATGGATTTACACAAAACTTGGAGAGCAATCAAGGTGGAGAGGATTAAAACCCTCTCTTCATAAAAAATTCTAAAAATAGCCTACGTAGATATTGGGTAGGTACTTTGCAAAAGCAACAATTCCAATGATTGAAAGTGTAATGTATCCCAAAAATATTTTGATGGAGTAACTCGCCAAAAATCCTGCCACAACACCAAAGATAAGTCCTGCGATATGGGCAACCATATCCACACTAGGAAAGGCCAAACCAATACCAAGATTGATCAGTAAAATAACACCGATATTTTGCATTACAGCTTTAAATTGATGCATCATCACACGACGATTGGCGATAAAAAATCCTACCAATGCCCCAAAAACACCAAAAATCGCTCCCGAAGCCCCAATCAATACCCCTAGCGGATGAAAATAGATCGAAGCCAAGACACCTATCACCCCACTGATAAAATATATAACAAGATAATTGAAAGTATAAAAGTACTCCTCAACCACACGTCCCACAATAATCAGTGAAATGGTATTAAGTGCTACATGGGTGAGTCCACCATGCAAAAAAATAGATACCAAGATACGCCACCACTCATTTTGCAGTACGACAAAAGGAGCATAAACGCCTCCTATAGCGACAAGGTCTCGACTGTGCATATCAATAGCATTTCCCGTTGTGATCATACTATAAAGATAAAAAAGTACAATGACAAAACTGAGCGTATAGGTGATCTTATAACGTAGAAACTCCTGCATCACTACTCAATGACATTGGCAAAAATCACACCATCAATGCCTTGAAGAGCAAGTTTTGCAATATCTTTTTCATCTGATATTAAGACAAGCAACTCCGTATCAAAGAGATACTGCTGTGCAAGGGGTTGAATGATAAAACCGTTCTCCTCTTTGCAGATCATATACGCAGCACCCAAAGCATTGGCAAAAAGTGCCTCTTTGATCGAACCTACAGGAATGGCATAGGGAATAGCATTTTTGTGGCAATATTGAGCCAACTCTATAGACTCTACAAGAGGTTCAAGCAGTACAAGAGCATTGGAAGAGGCGGTATTGATCTCCTCTAAACTGTAAACCTTATTAAACTTTTCACTCTCAATCCATGAGTGTCCAAAAATTTTCATCGTTTATCCTTTTAAGCGTTATTGGCACACTCTAATGAGCAGTAGTATCGCCCTTTGGCAATAATGGCTTCTTTGGTTGTGACAAAGGTAGAACATTGCTCACACTCTATGAGTGTATCCTCTTCAAGTTTTTTTTCCTCTCTGCTTTTGAGCGAGGGGAATTTACCACCTACAAGCTTGTATACTCCTAGTAGTGCAGCGACTAAAACAATTAATTTTAATATCATTTATGACTCTTTATGTATAAATAGTTTCGTTGTTGTTTTTGTACTATATCATAATCTAACTGATTTTTGAGACCTTTCATCTCATCAAAAAGACGGTTGCCTTTATAAAATAAATACCGTGTTTGAGGAGAGGAGAGGTGCGTCGTAAGACCAAGAAGCATCTCTGTATTGGTCACTGCTCGTGAGCTTATCAGCTCAAAAGGTTCATGCTCCATATCCTCTACACGTGAGGCGACTACCTCTACATTGTCCAGTGCAAGAGAAGCGTATTTTAAAAATGAAACTCTCTTTTTGAGTGGTTCACACAATACCACTTTGGTATCTTCAAGTACAATGGCTAGTGGCATCGCGGGAAACCCTGCCCCACTCCCAATATCCAATATATCTTTGGGTATATCGATAAAGGTAATGGGATAGAGTGAATCGATGATATTTTTATAGATAGCCTCTATATTCTTTGCCCCTGTAAGATTGTGTATCTGATTCCATTCATGCAAAATTTTGGCAAAATCTTCTAAACGTTCTATTTTGGCATCGCTAATGTTAATATCATTGGATTGTAAAAGTTGTTTGAGCATTAGAGTATCTGACTTCCTCTTCTAGTTTTTAGGAATTATTATAGCATATTCTTATCTATATATTTTGGCTTTAACACTAAAAAAGCTACAATATTGCCGTGAAAAGAGAAAGAGCTTAATGATATGATAAAACAGATTAAATTATAAGTTTAATATTGAGTAGTTTAGTATCAGTTTATTTTTATTTCAGTATGGCTCTATTGTATTGACAATGACTATCAAAAATATGCAAGCTTCCATTGAGGCTAATAACATACCTCATGGAGTAGAGATGAAGATTATACTACCCTGTAATAACCTAGAGCAGATGTCCCATTGAGCTTTTTTTGACAAAGAGGTAATTTTTATTAAAGGGATTGGCATCCATTTTGATCTCCAATCGCTCAACGATCTCAACCGATTGCAAAGATTTGATTTTACTTGGATTATTAGTGAGTAATTTAATGGCACTAATATCAAAATGGTTGAGAATAAACTCAACCACATCGTAGGTACGTTCATCGGCTTCAAAGCCTAGTTGATGATTGGCTTGGATGGTATCCAACCCTTCATCTTGAAGTGCGTAGGCATTGACTTTGTTAAAGAGTCCAATATTTCGTCCCTCTTGGCGATGATAGATGACCATCCCACCATGCTTACTAATATGGTTTAGAGCATATTCCAACTGCTCTCCACAATCACATTTGAGTGATCCAAGGGCATCACCTGTGAGACACTCAGAGTGAATACGTACAGTGGGAACTGGAGGCAGTTCCTCAGTAAAAATGACTAAGTGTTCACGTATATCGTTAGGGAGGTGTTCTTTAAAGGATTGTATTTTAAATTGACCATATTGTGTTGGCAAATTTGCTGTATTGGATATCTCTATATTTTTCATTTGCAAATTATAGCAAATGATAATAAAGAATAGGCAAACTTTATCCTGCTTAATAGGAAATAGAGTATAATAAATATATTTAAGAGGAGTAAAAATGATGATAAAAACACAAACAAAGACATTTCTTTTTGTTACTGTCGTTTTTGTACTTTTTTCTTCTCTAGGGTTCTACAGTTTTCATCTTTATGAACACAAACGCCTTCAAAGTATTCAAGTAAAATCTTATCAACATCTTGAGATTTTTTACAAACATCTCTTAAAAGATTATAAATTTTTTTATCGCCATATGCTCCAAGAGATCAGCACTTCGGATGCGATGAAAGCCTCCATCGCCAACAAAAACCGTGAAAAACTTTTTCAACTCAATATCCCTTTTTGGAGTCGATTAAAACAAGAAGATCTTCGCTCCAATGTCATCCACTACCATCTACCCAATGGTAACTCATTTCTAAGAATGCATAAACCCAGTAAATACGATGATAATATTTCGCTTCTTAGAGCCATGCCACGCTATATGCATCAGCACCACAAAATTATTTTTGGTTTTGAACAAGGGGTCTATCAGTTGGCTTACCGTGCCTTTGCTCCACTTTTTTATCAAGGCAACTATATTGGAGCAGTAGAGTTTGGTTCACGTCCTGATTATATTTTGGATCATCTAAGAGAATTTCAAGATATCAGAGGTTTTATTTTTGTCAAAAAGAGTGCTTTGAAGCTTTACAAAGAGGCTGTTTCTCCTCTATCGATTGGTAGGCATGTCTTGCAATACAGTAACTTTACTAAGGGTAATCAACTCGCCATCGCACTCAAAAAACAAGGGTATGACTTTCAAAATCTCTATGGATTTGAATTTCAAAATAAACACTACAATATCTATAGTTTTGATATGAATGACTTTCAAAATAAAAGTATCGCAAAGATCCTGCTTGTTCAAGATGTCTCTAAAGTCTATCGAGACTTTGCACAACAACTACGCTATATGGTTGTCGTTGTTTTTTTGATTACAGGCTTGATTCTCATTATTATTCACTTTGGATTTAAAAGCTTGATTGGCAAAATTGATCTACAAAACACACAACTCCAAGAACACCAAAAAGAACTTACAACAAAAGTAGACAAACAAGTAGAAATCATCAACCAAAAAGAGTCGTTTATAAGGCAACAATCCAAAATGGTTGAGATGGGCAATATGATTGGAGCCATTGCCCACCAATGGAAACAACCTCTGCATATTGTCGCAACGATGGTAACAGACCTCTCCATTAAGCTAATGATTCAGCAGTGCCATGAAGCAAGAAGTTGGCAAGAGTGTATGGAGGAGAGAGATGCATTGATCCAAAAATATCTTGAAAACATCTCAATGGAAATAAAATTTATGAATCAAACCATTGAAGATTTCAAAAACTTTCTCAAACCCTCCAAAGAGAAAACAGACTTTTCCGTTCTGACTGAGATCAAAGCAGTGGAGCGTATTCTCAAACCTATCCTTGAAAAAAACAATATTACCATTATCATTGAAAACAATGAGATAGAAAATGATACTATCCAAGGGTACCCCACAGAGTTTGCTCAGGTAATTTTAAATCTTATCAACAATGCCAAAGATGCGATTATTAGCAATAATCCAGACAATCGCAACATCCTCATTAAACTCTCTCAAAACAGCCACAGTTTAAAAATTGCCATACAAGACTATGCAGGAGGGATGAGTCAAGAGGTCTATGAACACCTCTTCCAAAGCTACTATACCACCAAAGGCGATGAAGGGACAGGCATAGGACTTAGTATTGTCAAAGACATTGTACACAATATGCACGGTAAGATATATGCCCAAAACAGCCAAGGTGGAGCATTGTTTGAAATAGAGATTGCATACCATAATTAGCTATTAGCCCTTTTTTTGGGTAAAATGGCATTAATGATTGTATATTTATAATAAATATGAAAAAATAGAACAGTAGGAAAACAGAATTTAATGAAAAAAGTAGCCATATTGGGTCGCCCAAATGTCGGGAAAAGTTCACTCTTCAATCGATTAGCAAGAGTGCGTGACGCCATTACCTCAGATGTGAGTGGTACAACACGTGATATTAAAAAACGTGTTGTGACCATATCTGAAAATAGAGAGTTTGAAGTCATCGATACAGGAGGGATTGACGATAGTACAGAGATGTTTTCAATTGTCAAAGCTCAGAGTCTCAGAGCTGCAGAAATGGCCGATGTGATTATCTACGTCGTTGATGGTAAAAACATCCCAGAAGAAGAGGACAAAGAACTCTTCTATTCACTGCAAGCCCAAGGCAAACCCATTGCTCTTGTGGTCAATAAAATTGATAACGAAAAAGAGGAGCATACGCGCTTTTGGGACTTTTTGGAATTTGGGGCGGAGACTACTTTGCCTATTTCCGTCAGTCACAACCGAAGTATGAATGCTTTTTACAATTGGCTAGAGAACTATATCCCAGTCAAAGAAGAAGAGCAAGCCATTAGCATAGAAGATGAGCCAACACTTGAAGATATATTAAATAGGGAACTCGACCAAGTGAAAGAGCAAGAGGTAGAGGCAGAAGATAAAGATATGCGTGTGGCGATTATTGGACGGGTTAATACGGGGAAAAGCTCCCTTCTTAATGCCTTGCTTCAAGAAGACCGTGTGGTGGTAAGCGATGTAGCAGGAACGACCATTGATCCTATTGATGAGAGCATTGAGTACGATGACCACAATATCACCTTTATCGATACTGCGGGGATTCGAAAACGAAGTAAGATTGTGGGCATTGAAAAATTTGCCCTTGGTCGAACTACTACCATGCTTGAAAATGCCAACATTGTCCTGCTTGTCATTGATGCAAGTGTTGGAGTAACGGAGCTTGATGAGAGAGTTGCAGGATTGATTGACAAACACCGTTTGGCGTGTCTGATTGTTGTCAATAAATGGGACATTCGAGGAGATAAAACCTACGAAGAGGTCGTTGAAGATACCCGTTATGCACTCAAATTCTTGCACTATGCACCACTTATTACCATTTCAGCTAAAAGTGGACAGAGAGTGCATAAGATACTTGATGAGATGATCAAAATCTACAAACGATACAAACAACGTATCCCAACAGCCAAACTCAACGATGCACTCAAAGTAGCTATGAATCGTCACCATGTCCCCTCACATAATGGAGCCGTTGTCAAGATCAAATTTGCGACCCAATATCAAGTCAAACCACCCAAAATTGCATTGATCTCCAACCGACCCGATGGCTTGCACTTTAGCTACATTCGCTATCTCTCAAACTTCTTACGCGAGCAATTTGATTTTGAGGGTGTGCCACTTGATATGGTTGCCCGTAAACGCGGAGAGCGATTTGAAGAGGATGAAGAGTAGCTTTGTCTCTTATCAGTATCGATATTGAAGCCGATGGGCCTATTCCATCAAAATACTCAATGATAAGCTTAGGTGCGGTGGTTGTAGATGCTACGCTTGATAAACGCTTCTATGCCCAAATCAAGCCTATTTCACAAGAGTTTGTCCCTGAGGCTCTAGCAATTAGTGGTTTTTCACGTGAACAGACCCAAGGCTTTGAAGACCCCAAGCATGTGATGATCGATTTTCGTGATTGGATCAAAGTACACAGCAAAGGCAAAAAACCTTATTTTATCTCAGATAATAATGGTTTTGATTGGCAGTTTGTCAATTGGTATTTTCACACCTTTTTAGGCGAAAATCCCTTTGGCTTTAGCTCTACTAATATTCGTTCACTCTATCAGGGTCTTAGTGGGGATATGAAGGTACACTTTAAACACCTACGTCAAACCAAACATAGTCATAATGCTCTTGATGATGCCATTGGCAATGCTGAGGCACTTCTCTCTCTTCAAAAAAAATTTAAGATTAACAACTTCATACTTTAACACATAAAATAGTACAATCTCTTAAATAAATAATTATTTAGGATCAATAAGATGCAGATTGAGTTACAAATTTTTCCTCTTCTTAAAATACTATTTTTCACCTCTTTATTGCTAGGTGCAGGATGGAGTTTGTATCAAAAGAAGATTGTAGCCTCTCTAATTCTTATAGCTATATTTGCCACACTACTTCTTTTAAATCCTCTTGTTTTATCTTCGACGAGCGATCAACACAATATACAAAATAATAAGAGTATACAGCAAAATAAAGTTTTACCCCAAAAGATAGAAGATCACTCTTTTGAAGAGGGAAATCAATACAGGGGTATTGAACAAGAGAATTTAAAATAAAGGATACAATGATGTTAAAATTTAAAAAGTTATTCCCAATCTTGCTCCTTGCGGGAGTCACACTTTTGGGGCTATCGGGATGTAATGAAAAAGTCCCTCAAGGCTACAAAGGTAAAATTCTCACTTCATCAGGTTTTGCTCCTGAGATATACAAACCCTCCCTTGTCTTTGTCGGATGGCGAGAAAATCTTATTTTGATTGAAACCACTACAAAAGTATGGAGAGAACAAGTCAAAGTGCTACTGCAAGACAAACTTACCCTTACCGCCGATGTGAATTTTCGGGCAAGAATTACAAGTGATCTCAAAAAACTCAATGCACTCTTTAACGATATTCCTGTAGCAGATGGGGATATTACGGTAGATGAAGTGTATAAAATCTATGCACAGATGCTCGTACGCAGTCACTCTCGCGAGGTTCTCTCACTCTATACTGTTGATGATGTCAATAAAAACTACAAACGTATCTCTATTGAAATCTATAACTCTTTGCAAAAAGCGATGAAAAATACGCCCATTGATATCTCTGATGTCACCCTTGATAATATCAAATACCCTACTATTGTCACCGAAGCCATCGAAAAAGCAAAACAGCGACGTATGGAGATTGAGGCTACCAAAGCAGAAGCCCAAAAACAGTTGGTCAAGATCAAAGCCCAAGAGGAGATCGCCAAAGCCAACTATAAAATCAAGATGCTTGAAGCAAAACGTATTCGCGATTATAATAAAATGGTCGCTGAAGGCGTCACCGATGATCTGCTCAAACTACGGGAATTAGAGATCAAAGAGAAGATGGTTGATGCCATACAGAAAAATAAAAATGTTATCTATATGCCACTGGATATGATGAACAATATATCGCACATGAAAAGCATTCAATAAACCATGAATATCAACCTCTACTTTATCGAATATGCCCTCAACTCTCTTTTGCGTGAGAAGGGCAAAAATATTGCTATTTTTGTCATCTTTACACTGCTAATCTTTTTGCTTAGCTCCATGCTCTTTATTGCAAGTTCCATCAAACATGAACTACTCCTTACACTTAATAAACTTCCAGATATTACTGTGCAAGAGATCAAAGCAGGACGAGTTGTCGAAATCGATGAATCGCTTGTTGATGAGATCGTTCAGATTGCAGGGGTCAGTGATGCTATGGCAAGAGTCTGGGGATATTACTATTTTGAAAATGTAGGGGCTAATTTTACCCTTGTAGGGATCGATAGCTACGAAAATCAATACAAAACAACACTCTCTAAAATAGCCACCCTACACGATAGCGATGAACTTGAAAATTCGATGATTGTAGGCAAAGGAGTCAAGGAGATATTGGAAAAAAGCTACTACAAAGATTACTTTAACTTTATCACCCCAAGTGGTAAGCTTAAAAAGATGCAGATTGTGGCGACTTTTGAGAGCGATACGCAACTGGAATCCAATGATATGATAGTGCTTTCAAAAAGCAGTGCCAAAAGTATCTTTGGACTTGATGAGCATCATGCTAGTGATATTGTAGTACGCGTTGCCAACCCCCGTGAAATCCCTACGGTAGTAAGCAAAATCAAAGAGCATCTACCCAACGCTCGTATTATCACCAAAGAGGATTTATCTATCAGCTATGCCAATATCTTCAATTATAAGAGTGGAATCTTTTTGAGTATCTTTATTGTGGCACTTTTTAGCTTTTTTATGATTATCTACGACAAAGCAAGTGGGCTAAGTAGCCAAGCACGTCATGAGATTGGGGTGCTTAAAGCCATTGGTTGGAGAGTTGATGATATACTCAAAGAACGCTTCCTTCAAGCCTCTATTATTGCCATTTTAGCCTATCTTCTGGGGACACTTCTTGCCCTTGGTTTTGTCTATCTTGCCAATGCTCCACTTTTGCAAAATGTTTTTGTAGGGTATAGCAATCTCAAAACCTCTTTTGAGTTGCCCTTTGTGCTTGATTTTGCCACGTTGGCACTTATATTTCTTACCACCATTCCTATCTACATCGCAGCCACCCTTATCCCCTCGTGGAGGGTAGCTACCATGGAGAGTGATGAAGTGATGCGTTAGCTAGTGTACTTCATGTGTCTCATTATGATCAGAGGTCTTCTTAGCAAGGTAGCGTAACAAAAATAAAAAGAGCAGTACCCCACTAAACATCAAGACATTAAAGTTAACCACATTGGAGAAAAAGGTACTTGCCGTAGAGGCTTCAATATTATTAATCTTAACTACATTGACAATAAACTCTCGTAGTGTTAAAATAATAAAAGCATCAATGAGTAAAAATATCTTGACACGTTGCTCCCGAATAAACGAAGTCACGGCACGTGTAATTTCCAAAAAGATAATAAAGTAGAGCATATAGATAATAAACTCTACAATAGTATTGGTAATGGCCGCGATACTAAAGAGAATCACGGCAATCCACATCTCTAATGAGAACTTATTTTTTAATAGATCAAAGCTTCGTTTCATATAATAAAATCCTAATTTAATTTTGAGCGAATTTTAGCATAGAAAACAACACAATGCAATAGATGCAATAGGTAAATGAATATTATCCAAAGCCAATACTTTGGATAGAGGAGGAAAGAGTTATTAGATTCTTTTAAAACAAATATATTTTATTTAGTGATTTTATAAAAAGTAGTGGCGCGGCGGACGAGACTCGAACTCGCGACCCCCTGCGTGACAGGCAGGTATTCTAACCAACTGAACTACCGCCGCACCG
>Ga0193954_1000325_pt1 | contig 28292 bp, 21 predicted proteins | sample BB_5_MG_FD_140340 | JGI IMG/M metagenome (GOLD analysis project Ga0193954, IMG submission 140340) | Microbial mat bacterial communities from the Broadkill River, Lewes, Delaware, United States - BB_5_MG | ecosystem: Environmental > Aquatic > Freshwater > River > Microbial mats | place: USA...
GGCATCCCCCCGGATACCGGCATCCCCCCGGATACCGGCATCCCCCCGGATACCGGCATCCCCCCGGATACCGGCGTGGTAGACGCAGGACCACCTGATGCAGGCACGGTTGCATGCACCAACGGCGGTGGACGCGTCTTGTGGCGGCTCACCTTCCCCAATAACAATGGTGGATACGCCCGCGTCGAGGAGTGGCAGGCCTCTTGTGCCTACTCGGTCGGCAATCAGGCCTGCTCGCTCTCGGGTGAGCCCCATAACTATGCAAACTGGGGACCCGGCGTCGTCTTTAATAGTAGCCGAGATTTCTTCCGGGTCCGCTTCAGCGTGGCGGGCATGCAATTTACGCAGGCCACCCTATACATCTCAGCCCACGCCGAGCTCAGCGGCATCCCCAACGCCGTCCTAGAGTCGCCGATCTATGGGTCGCTGCAGTTCGCACCCACCGTGCCGATCAGCCAGCACCGCACCTACGCGGTGAACTGGAGTAACTTCCTGAGCCCCAGCGACTCGCCCTCACTCACCGCCGTAACTCTGCGCTCTATGCCCATCGGGCTCGCGGTATCTGAGTTGGAGCTGTGCGTGCAGTAGGCGGACCTGGCCGCTCTACGGATGGCTACTTAGCTTCTCGTCGGCCTGGGCGGAATGGTGACGCGTACTGGACCTCCATGACCACCCTTCGGTGGGGGCGCAGTCCGACGCGCAGCTTCGCGCCGTGGTCGACAGCGCAGCACACGGCCGGTGAGGCGCGCCTTCGAGCGTAGCCCCAACGTCTGCGATGTTGTCGCGCCCCGACCCAAAGCAGCGCCCCGGCTGGCAGCAAGCGGGAAGGGCAGTAGCGGCGATCACACGGTGCTCATGCCGAAGGTTGCGCTGTGATTCAGCCCCCCGGGCGTGTGACTCTGCGCGCATGGTCCTTGCTCGCCATCACCTGCCTCACAGCGTGCGGCGACGGGAGCCTTGTGACGGGTGTCTTTGCGCACGACGGGCCGGGCGTTCTGTTCAGCGAGCAGGCCTACAACGACAAGAGCGGTTGCATTTGGGCGATAGTTGCCAGTCGGACTCGACCGGCCGTCGAGGGACGCGCCCATAGCTGCTAAGCTCCGGCCTGGCCATGAGAGCGCTACGAACCATGATCGGCCTGCTCGTCGCTGCTGCGGCGAGCACCGGGTGCGATCGCAGCCCTCGACAGCTCTACGCGCCGCCACCGTGGCCCGCCTCGCACACGGTCGTCTTGACCTGGCTTTCGGACCAGAGCGAGGCCGTGCAGGCTCCAGAGGTGTTTGGCCCCGGCGAGGTCGTCTCTGTCGATGTTCCGCAGGACGCGATGCGCCTGCTGGCGCTCAGTTATGAGGATCAGGGCGGCGATCTGAGGCGATGTGGCGCGACCCTCGGTGGGGCCCGCGCGCCCTTGCCGCAGGCCGCCTCTGTCTTTGAGGCGCGCGCGCTATCGGGAGCGGGGACCCTGGAGTTGAGCCCACGCAGCATGGCCCCCCCGCTCGACCTGCGCTACGCCACCTGCGAGCCGGACCCTGCACCGGCCTGCCCCACCCTGAGGCTGACCACCTACCCGGTGTCGGACGCGATCGACCGGGATCTGCACGCCACCACGGTCTTTCGCGATGAGATCCTCACCAGCCCCACGGCCGGTGAGGGCCCTGTGGCGCACCAGCTCTATCGATTGAAGGACGGGCAGATGGAGCCTGTGGTCCTGCCCCAGCCGCTGGGCGATGGAGTCGATGGGCTGCGCGCCCTGACCGCGGATGCCACGCGAATCTGGGGCGCGCAGGGTCGACGGATCTACGAGTTGAACGAAGACTACGAAGTACAGACCTCAAGCGTGGCGCACTTCTACGTTCAGCGATTGATTGCGGAGGGCGATGGCGGCCCCGTGGTGGCGACGGCAGACGATGATGGCAACGGCGGGATCTTCGACGTCACCGGACAGCTACCGTCGCTCTACGAACCCTCGGACGGCGCGGTGCTCGCGGGCCCCGACCGCCGCTTCGCGCTGCTCAACGGAGCCATCCAACAATGGCAGCCCGGGGGGTGGGTGGTGGAGTATCGCTTCGACATCGACGAGAGCTACTATGTGATCGGTGGGGATCAGACCGCGATGGCGGCGGCCAGCGTGCTTGGAGAGCTGTTGCTCCGGGATGAGTCCGCGGGAGCGTGGCGCAAGGTGCCTGCGGACCCCGATTTTGTCACTAAGCTGCGTTTGGTCCTCTCGATGGGTCAGGGTCGGCTGCTCGTGGCCGGCAACGACGGTTTCATTTCCCTATGGGACAAGGACCGCTGGTGCACGCCGCCCAACCGCACGTTCACGAATATCCTGCTCAGCGGGGTGGTGCACCAGGGCGCGGCCTATCTCGGCACGTCTCATATCGCGGCCTCGCCGGGTGATGCTCCGCTCATCGTGAAGGTGGAGATTGTGAGATGATGTCGTCCTCCGTGCTGAGGCCATCTCGTGTAAGGTATGCTTGCGGATGAGGGCCGAGCCCCCTGCCTCGCGAGCAGGACCACGAGTGCAAGTGGCATTGCGTTTTGAATCTCGCACATCAAGCCTACAGCGCCCCAGCGTATGTCAGCGCTCGCGACTACGTGATGAAAACGGAGCGTGGTGGGACGGTGGTGGGTGATACAGCGGGCGACACCATCGTGCGGTTCTTCGACCCGATCGACGGCAAGGTCATCGAGCCGTCTGCGGTCGCACTGAGGAGCGGGCAGCTCCCACAGGCTGGGCGAGCCCGGGCCCCCCGCGCCTGCCTTGATCAGGATCTGCCTGCGCGATCAATGCGTGTGGTCTTTGGAGGCCGCTGGGGGCTTGGGCACCGCGCCGACCTTGTGGACTGCGTACGTACGGTCGGGGGCGAAGTCGACCACGTAGATCGGCAGGCCCGCCGCGAGCCGGCGTAGGGTCTGGTCGAGCTGTTTATCGGCCAGCTCACGCATACGGGCCAGGATGAGGGGCTGGGTCACGTCGAGACGAATCAGCCAGGGGGCCTCCTTGAGCAAGACCTTGACCTCCGTGACACGCACGAAGTCGGCGACCTGTGGGTGTTGCACGAAGACCTGTGTGCCCAACCGGTGAGGGGTCACCATCGGGACCAAAGCTGAAGACCTGACCGGCTCGGGCACCTTGATCTGCACGACCGCCTCCTCGCCGTGGCCGCCATCGAGCACTGTGAAACTCACCGCGGGGTGCCCATCGAAGTACCGGCGATAGATGGACCGGAGGACCGCGCGGACAAGGCCAGGACGTACACCGTAGTCGTGGCCGTGCTGGAGCATGAGCTTGAGGTGACCGCAACCGACATTGCGAGCCTCCACCAGATGCTCGATCACCTTTTCGCGTATCGCCTTTGGTGGGGGCGGGAGCTTACGAAGGAGCTTCTTCGCGTAGGCCGCGGTGGAAGGGTCTTTGGAGAGCTCTTCTCGGAGATGCTTGAGCGCGTGCGTATCCGTATGCAGATAGAAGTCGTTAAGCGCGCCAAGCTCCGCGCTCACCACTCGGTCGATCTGGCGATCGAGCAACGGCCGCTTCGCGACGCTCTCCACTGCGGAGAGGGCAAGCACGAGCTCTCCGGTGTCACCGCCGGGCGTGCCGAGCACGCCGTGAGAGTCTCGACCATCGACGCAAGACTCGTGCTGCATCAAGAACAGCTCGGACACCTCGAGCCACTCGACGTTAGCCCCGAGATGGGTCTCGATATCCTCAAGGATCGGGTCTGCGGAGCTCGGGGGGGCCGCCGTGACCACCTGTGGAGTTCCCAAGAGGCCGAGGGATACGATGAACCCACACGTCGTGGTTCCTGACATGCCCCTCACTGTCCACGTTCCGTGCCACCCAAGCCGACTCACCGATCTCCTGCTCGGGGCGTCAATGGCGTGACAGCGTCACCGAAACCCGACTCCAGACCGTGGACGGTGCCGTGGAAGCAGTGGCACCGATCGCGGCCGATCGCGCGCCGGCCAAGCTCAGCGAATCGGTACTATGGCGACGGAGGTACAACCGCTGGCCACTTGCCGTCCTTGATGCGAGTGCGAATCGTCTTCTGAAAAGTCGGCATGTCCTTCATTGCCTGTTCCTTGAACAGAAGGCGCTCGACCGCAGCGCACAGAAGGGTCTCCTCCGCAGCGACAAGGTTTTCCATCGCATAGGCAGTGCCCGTGCCCCCCAGAGACTTGATACCCGCCTTGCGGACCGCGACCGCACGGCCAAGCAACTCGCCGCCCGTCGCTTTCATCACGGTGTCGATCGCGCTGCGGTAGGCAGCGGTCTTCTTTTTCGGTTGGTCGTAGGGGTAGCGGCAGTGGGTCCCGAGGGTCTTGATGTCGTCGGCGACTGTGGATGGGATGGGCTTTTGTTTGAGTTGACCGGTCGCCAGCTTGTTGAGGTCGTGCACGCCGAAGGCCTCAATAATGTAGTCGATGAAACCGTCGAAGGCCCCCGTCACGAAGTAGTAGAGCTGGGGCTTGGTCCAATTCAACTTATCGCCGAAGCCATGAGTCAGTAGCGACCAAGCGGCTAGGCGCACAATATACGGGGCCGGATAGTCACCGCTGCTCGTCGTCTTCAATGTGTGCACGTGGTCGGACTTGCTCTCGCGGATAAAGGCCGACTCAGCCTCGGTACCCTTGCCGTAGGTCGTAACAAAGACATCATGCCACGAGGTATCTCCGACGTCGCGCAAGACAAATTGCTTGAGTGTGGATCCCTTGAAGCCAAGCACGAAATTCTGGGCGTTCGCCGAGGTGTGGATCAGCCCGTAGTTAAGGAAGAGTCGCGCCTTAGCTCGCCCGAGTGGGTAGGTGAACTGGCTGCGCCAAAAGTCACAGTGGCGCTCGGCCTCGGTCTTGGCGACGCTCTCGTGGTCGAGATCTTTGTCCGCCAGCGCCCTGCCAACCTCGCTATCGACGGGTGTATTCAGACGCAATCGTCTTTGAAGAGCGAGGACTTCGCGGCTCGTGAAGCCGCCGTCGAAGTCGTGGCGCACGTACGGAATGGACTGCCCGGGCAGGTAGACATGTTTGGGCAGCATGCAGGACAAATCTCGGACCTGGAAGCCGTCTCGAATATCGTTACCGTGCTCATCCTTACTCTTGTCGGCCTCGTTAACGGCGAGTGCGGTCACCGTCAGGACCTCAGTCTGGATGCCGAGCGACTTATCTTTGTTGGGCAGCGTGTCCATAACCGAGGAGCGCAACATGGCCATGGTCGAGTTGGCTTCGAGACGATTCTTGTGAGCACCCAACTCACTCTTGCTGCCCACGAAGCTGATACCCGTCTTGACGGAGTACAACCGCCACGTGACACCTTTGACCTTGAGACCGCTCGATGCCGCCTCGCCGGGATCCTTGACGACGGTATGGAAGCGCCGACCTCCGGACTTTTCCTGGACCGACTTCTTAAGCGCCGACCACTCGACCATGTGCAATGCGCCTTCATCTTGGCCGATCGGCTTGTCGGGGATCTTGAAGTCGTAGCGGTTCTCGGCCACACCCTCTGCTTTGACGAGCGCGTTGACGGCTCCGCCGTCGAGCTCCTCGAGCGCATCGATGTCGTCGGGAATGAGCGCGAAGCAGCTTCGTGAGGCGGTGCTCCAGCGCGGCAGGCGGCGGAAGACGATCCCCTGACCATCGACGCCCGAGGCAACGATGGCGTCATACCAGCTCAGGCTCTTGCCTCCGCCGAGCTCAGAGTCGGCGACGTTGAATGGGAAGCGGACCACGTCGGGCGTAACGAAGAGCTTGTAGAGCGCCTTGTGATCGGTTTGAACGTTGTCTCCCTCGGTGATGACAATGCCCTTTGTCTTCTTCGGAACCTCCCAGAGGATGAAGGACTTCTCGGTGTCCGGCTTGGCGTACAGGGGGTCATTGGCCAGGCACTCATAGGCGACGATGTCGCGGTTGGCGTCGACCGCCAGCTTGACCGTGTTGGCTTGCGCCCAGGCCCAGGTCTTGAGTTCATCCATGCCTGCCCTCTTCATAACTATGTACTGCCACGAATGAAGGCCCCGCCGCTAGACTCAGACGTGGGTTTGGGTCGCCAAGAAAAGCGTCAATCGCGATCCAGCTGTGGGTGTGGCCTGCGCCCAGACAGGGCCGAGGCCATCAAGACTAGGTCTTGGTGAGGGCCTCAAGCAGCTCTTCCATGCGCTCAAGATGCAGCAGCAACTCAGCGCGCGCCGCTTGGGGGTCGGGCACGGGCTCTGCTTCGACTTCGGCCGCCTCACCGTCTTCGCCGGCGGGCTCCACCTTGGGGGCAGGCGCGACCGGCTCGGGCCAGGCTTGGTAGGAGAGTTGGGCGGCCATCTCGAAGAAGGCCTGTAGGGCCTCGGTCATGGTCGGAAAGCGCTTCAGGGCGAGGACCCGGGCACGGGCCAGTATCTCGTCGAGCGCGACACGATCCGCCGGAGCACCGGGCGAGGAGAGGCTGGGTGGGCCGGACGTATTCATCAATCAGCCGGCGTGCAGCCATCCGGCGCCAACTAAGACGGCCCCGAGGCTCAGCACCGTGGCCGCGGTCCAGGCATAATAGCGAAAAGGAAACTCTACGAGGTCTACGTGGGCGTCATCGGATTCCTGTCGACTGAGCTCCTCCGTCTCGACCACCAGGCGCATTTCGAGACGTTCGCGGTAGTCTTCGATACGGGCTGGGTTATCGGCGTACAGGCCCAAGAACCCATCGCGCAGGCAATAGTAGTAGACTTCGAATACTGCGGTGGGAGTATCCGCCTGGCCCAGCAGCTCCTCGAGCTTTGTATAGAACTGCACGCCGCCATCATCGAACCCGAAGAACTCCAACTGCAGCGGCGCCCAGGGCCCAGCACGCCCCCGGGTGGCCGTCATCATGCGCTCGTCGCCATGAATGACCAAAGGATGCATGACGTTGCGGATGTGGGGCTCGCGCATGTCCTGAGCCAGCCTGCGCTCCAGTCGCTTGAGACCCTCTCGAAGTTCGCTCCTCAACATTACAATGTCGAGTCCTTCGGCGCTGTCCTGAGGGCCCTGGCCCGTCGTCGACGAGGTCCACGACAGTGGCTGGTTAAAGCCCATCACCTCAGTGACCTCGTCCCTGCGTTCGGTGCCGCCCATGCCAGCCGGAGAAAGCACCGCCGTCTTGGCCTGAGCGAGTGCGGCCTGTGCGTCGAACCGACGTACAACGCTCAGCACAGGCTCGACGTGAAACCAAAAGGGAGACTGTTTATTGATCACAACGCAACTCCAAGCTCGCGGTAGGTCAGCTCAAGCTCCAGAGACGGGACCCGGATCACGAGCTCAACGACCTCCTGGCTGCTCCAGGCCTGCAAGACGTCTTTCAAGCGTGGCCCCATGAGGTCGAGCACGGCCACCAGCCCGGCATCCAACGCACCAATGTCGACCTCGTAGATCTGTTTCACCCCGGCGGCAGCATGGGCGTAGGGCGCAGAGGATACCGTGACCTTATCCATGACTCGCAGAATCTGAGCGAAGACGGTGTCTCCGCCGCACAGAACCTCGAGCAGGGTCTTGAGCCGAGTCCGATCCAGGATCGGTTGGTTCTTGATTGCAAGCAGGTCAAGCAGCGCCTCATCGTCTCCCTCGATCGTGCTCGCGACCGGAGGCGTAAACGGGGCGAGCGCACGCCACGCCACCCCCTCCTGGTTGCGCTCGGCAGGGCGAACTATCTCGGGCAACTCACGGTCCGAGGTGAGGTTGGGCTGATACCAGTACGTGTCCACGGCAACTTGTACGGGTTCTTCGAAGGCGCCGGGCGTATCGAGAATCGCCCACGCGCGCCGGCCTTGGCTGCGCCCCTCGTACTCAATCTCGTACGTAGACGCAGACTCCAGGCCCGCGGGCAGGGGCATCGCGCCTGATAGGAGAGGCACCATGCCCTCAGCAGGGTCGAGCAGGTATGCACCCACGACGCTATGGGGCTGCATCTCCCCCACGGGATCTGGGTGAAGAAGTCGGTAGCGATCCCGAGTGCCGTCGCAATCGATTGGGTCCGTGAGCTCCCGAGACAGATTCACGACCGGGACGGTATTGAGTTTGAAACTCTCCCGCGACACCGCGAGACCGCGAGGCCATGCCGCATCAAGCTCTAGGCAAATGGTGAACTTCTTCCAGTTCTCCTCGTGCGGCGGCATCTCCACGTTCATGAACATGTACTGCTGCGGAAGCCGAAAGAACATGCGCGCCTGCTGCAGAGGGTGCGAGACCAACTCATTGCCCGTCTTAAGGCCCGCTGGTCGACCGAAGGATACCTTGCAATCATGATCTCCGACGCCATCTCGCACATCGCGATCAAAGGCGACCGTCGCGCGCGTTAGGTGGTTGTGCAGGGCCCGAAAGACGGTCGCGGACGACTGCAGCTCCGACAGGTGATCAATCAACAACGCGAAGCGCTCAACCTGCCAACCCCGGCGCTGAGGGCTGGTGAATTCTAGATGCAGCAGCCGTCCCCCCGCCTCACGTCGCACGCTGCGCACCGACTCGAGCTTGATGGGCAGGACGTCGAGGGGACGCAGGAGGCGAAATAGGGCCTCAGGCGCGGGCTGTAGCGCACCCTCCACGAGCCGGCTGGGCCCTTGCACCAACATATGCTCGCCCTCTTCAAGGGCCTCGGCCTGTACAAAACCGGGTTGAGGTTGAGCCTGGACAATCCCTAGCGAGGGTACCGGCGACAAGAGATAGGGCAACTGCTGAGCGAATAGTCGCCCCGATACTTTGGACGCGGTGCGCTGGCCAGCGAGCCGTGCCCGAGCACTGAGTACCGCCATCGCCTCAATCAGGCGCCGGACGTCGGGGTCATCCCGCTCAAGACCGACCTCTGGGTGCAGACCCGAATAACTGATTCGGAAGCGCTCGAGGCCCTGAAGCTCCTCAAGGAAACTCTGGTATAGGACGCTGTCCATCTCCATGACTTGGCTTGCAGTCAGGCTCAGCCGAGCTTGACCATCGCTCCTTCAACCTTCACCAGCTGACCCTTAATGGTCGTCATATTCTCGCCGACGGTGGTCATAGCGCCCTTCACGTTGACCTGCGCGGAACCCTTGATGTCGACGGAGAGGCTCTCCACCGATGCCGAGGTGCCACCCTTGACCTTGGCCGACATTCCGCCGTCCAACGTGGCGTTGGCTGTGCCCTTGGCGACCAGGTTGCTCGTCGCTTGGGCATTAAGATTGGTGCTCGACTTGAGCGTCATGTCGAGCTTCGAAGACGCCGCCAACTTGGCATTGCTGGCCAGCGTCATGTCCTTGGTGCTGTCCACAGAGTAGGTGCCCTTGGCGTTGTGGCTGGTGTTCTTGCTGGACTCCACCGTGACGGTCTCGGCCGTGACCTTGAACGACTTGACGTCGACGCTGAACAGATCCGCCTTTTGGATGAAGGTGCTCGTATCGCTCCCTTTCTTCACCTTGGTGGTGATGACATCCTGCTTCTGTTCGACGGTGCTGGTGGCCTGATCACCCTTGACGAGCATCGTGATCGCGGTGCCATCCATGGTCACCTTTTGCGTGATCTTGCCCTGGTCATCGACGACCTCGATGGTGATCCCCTTGGTCTTGCTCAGCTCAATGGAGCACACCAGCTTCTTGGCCATCGAAAGTGCCTCGTCCTTGATGGGCCCCGCACAATGAAGCCCATGCAAACGCTAGCAAGCGCCCCATGGGCTGTCCATTTTCCGGCCCTCGCCAGGATTGGGCCCAGTATTTGCGGAATCTAGGGAGCAAGGCTAACGTCCCGTCGTTCGCTTGAGCATCATGGCGGGTCACCACAGCACCGCAGTCGGACTGGCCCTTTGGCTAGGGCTGCTCGTAGGGCCGCAGCAGGTCCAGGGCCAAGAACCGCCACAATTCGAGCTTGAGATGCCCCCCGAGATCTCAGGCGACGACGAGGTCGAGGAGATCGAGTCGGACGAACTGACTATCCAAAAGCTCGTCAATAGTCTGGTGCTGTCCGCATCCAACCGGGAAGAGAACGCCCTGTCCGCGCCCGCCTGGGTCATCACAATCACGGGAGAGGAGCTTGAACAACGAGGCTACCTCGAGCTCAGTGACCTCATGGACGACCTGCCCGGGATCGAGGTGGCTCGCGCCCACGGCGACACCTACTTCCGACCCTATTGGCGAGGCTACCGCAGCACGATCGGGGCCCCCTATTTGCTACTCGTCGATGGGCTGGTCTTCAACCATCTGTGGCTAAACGAGGCGGAGATTATGGCCGCCTTCCCCCTGTCCAACATCAAGCACGTCGAGATCTCGTACGGGCCCGCGTCTGCGATCTACGGGCCGAACGCCGCCATGGGCGTCATCAACGTCATCACCCGAACCAAGCGCAAGCAGGATGGCGTGATGAGCAAGGCGCGCTTCTTCCTTCGCAGCCCCCAAAGCTCCTTCGGGCGTTTTTCGGACATGACCAAGGTCGCCGATGGCTACGCGTCCTACCAAGGCAGCGCGCTTCGCCTATCGCTGACGGGTCGGGTCGACTTCGGCGTGCTCGACCCGGGACTGGCGGACCGAACCGAGTACACGCGCAACCGCTATTACACGGACCGCCGCTTCTACGGAGACTTCTTGGACCGCCCCGAGCTCGCTGGCCCCTTCAGGTCCGAGTCGCGCAAGCAGGCCCTCGACGCCCGCATGACCCTGCTCGACAATACCGAGGTCGGATATCAGTTCTTCCGCATGCGCAACGGCGAAGGCGTTGTCTACCCAGCGGACCGCGTCCCGAACCGAATCCCGTACACCCAGCTTGAGCAGAGCCTGTGGGCGAGGCATCGCATCCAGATCTCGGAGAGCTTCTCCACGACCAGCCTGCTTCGGTACCGACAAAGCAACATCGATTCGCCCTCCACGTGGCTGGAGTTCGAGCACGGCTCGCAGCAAGTTACCTTTCAGTATTGGCAGGCCACGAACTGGAGCTGGACCGCCTCTCAGGAGTTCAGCCTCTCTTTGGGCTCTTTGCGGGAGTCGGGGGTAGACGAGCTGAAACTCGACTTCGGCTTCAAGTACGAACGCAAGGACCTAGAGCAAGACTACGTGCGCACAGGAGACACATCGTACTGGGATCCAACGCAGCCGTTCACCGGCAGCGGAGGCAATAGCAGCTACATGTTCCCCAATCCGACCGCCCCGGAGCGCTTCTTGGAGAACCGAGACAACGTGGACACCGTAGGCGCCTACGTCATGGCCAGCTACCAGATTTTCGAAGGCCACGTTGTCAACGCGGGGCTGCGCATCGACCACAACTCGTTCTTCGGTGGCGTGCAACCCATCTTTCGTGGCGGCTACGTCGGACGCTTCTTCCAGGACTACACGGTCAAGTTCCTGTACGGGCAGGCCATCCAGGAGCCGACCTGGCGAGAGCTCTTCGGCACATTCTCCGCTACAGGCTCGAACCCCGATCTGCGGCGCGAGCGGTCCCAGACGTTTGAGCTGAGCCTCGCCTACACGATCGACTGGCTCGCCGTGCAAGGCAACTTGTACCTGGTGGACTACACCGACGCGATCATCAGCGTGCCCGAGACCTCGATCAATCTTGGTCGGCGCCTCGTGCTCGGCGCCGACCTCAGCGCCGTGGTGCTGATTGATGTGCCGCGTATCAAGCAGGTGAAGGTCTGGGCGTACTACTCGCCGTACTTCTTTGCCAAAGAGACCAAATTCCCCGATCCCGATGGAGATGGCGCGTTGGTCAATGTGGGGGACCTCGCTGCCCACAAGGTCATGGGCGGCGTCACCGTGGAGCTCAACTCCCGCTTCGACTCGACCTTGCTGGGGCGCTGCTTCACTGACCGAACGACCGTCGCATCCAACCCGATCCGCTCGGTGGCAGGCTACTGCGTGATGGACCTGACGGCACGAGCCCACCTGCTCGACAATCTCGCCACCGTGACCTTCCGTGTCAGCAACCTATTGGACGCCCAATACGTGCACCCAGGCGTCTTGAACGCGGACGCTGGTGACACGCCTGGCCGCTGGGTCGATGATCAGTGGGTGGGAAGCGCCGGCTACTTCAACTCCGTGCTTCCACAGCCGGGCCGCGCCTTCTCGCTCACCCTCGACTTCAAATACTGATCTCGACAAATCACTGCACGAATCGCAGCGCGGGAGTGCCATCGTCTCCGATGTCGAAGACCGCAATCTGTCCTTCAATATCGTACGTTACGTAGAGCACATCATCCTTGGCGCGAAGGCCCCATGGGTGCGCCGAAACGGCGCCAGCGTCGCTAGGTGCCGCCGCACAACCGCCGGCCTCATCAACGCAGACCACACCCGCGCAGACCGCAGGATCCGCGAGGCTGGTGAAGGCCGTGACGCACTCCAGCGGGAAGTGGGCGATGAACCCGCCATCGGCGGCCGCCGCGTAGACAACCCCCTCGTGGACCTCGATATTGCGCAGCCCGGCCGCAGAGGCCACGGTGGCCGTGACCGTGGCGGCCTCCCAGGGAGCCACGATGCGATACACGCCCGCGTAGTCGAGCAGGTCATCCGAACGGCGCTCAAAGGCGGTCACGGTGCCCTGACATCTTGAAGCCACCAGGACGTACTCAGCGCCGCTCGAGGTCACAGTGTGGGCGACACCAAAGCCTCCGATGAGCCCCGGAAGTGCGAGGTCATCCAAGAGGCAATCCTGAGGATCCTCGGCGGTCTCGCAGGTGAAGGCTTCGGGCGAAGAGGAGATGCCTTGCAGGACCCGTGGGCCTAGCTCCCCCAGCCCCAACCCGATGATCTGGGTGTCGTCCGCATCGCAGGTATCCGCGCTGCCACCCAGCACGTACAGTACGTCAGGGGCCGCGCTCGCAGTCGCAGTTGCAGTCGTCGTTGCGGTCGAGGCACTAGGCAGCGCGATGATCTGGCGCGGCGCGGGCAAGTCTGTGAACGCCCCCTGATAGGTGAGCCTATCGTCGTTCAGGCCCAACCGAGCAACCGCGTCATCGCCGTAGCCCGAAACATAGACTGCGCGCCCGCTAGGGCTCAAAGCCACACCTCTGGGCCGATCCAAACCCCGCACATTGAGGTTGGCCAGAATCTCGGTCCCGCCGCCCTCGACCGGAATCTCCAAGGGCGTCTCCTGCCCATCCTCAAGACTGTCCCGGATGACCCAAGTGCCTGCGTCTTTGTCTAAACGCACCACACGGTGAGACAGTCGCCCGGACACCACCGCGCTCATCCCATCAGGAGTGAGAACGACATCCCATGCTCCGGCGAACAGCGGTGAGTCGACGAGCGCGGCGCCCGTCTGACCTTCGGTGGGATCCGAACCGAAGCCGGCCCAGAACACCCTTTGTAGCGCTAGATCTGCGTCGTTAACTCTGTAGATCCGGAGGGTTCCGTCCGCGAAGCCGGCCACGTGCACAAAGTGCACGCCCGATACGTCGACCTCCACATCCAGGTTCCTGGGGAAGAACGACTCCGTCGCGTAGTCGGGTTCGTTTCGACACCCAGTCAGCGCGGTGATGAGAACGCTGATCGTGACAATGACGCGGCGGTGCACTCGAAAGTCGTACCGCAGTCGGGCCGTCCTGCCCAGATGTCGACCTCAGTCGTGCCCCCGCGAGGGTCTTTGAGACGGGGCGCGCGTTCGTGGTCAAAAAGTTGATGGGCCCACAGACCCGAGATATGACGAGTCTGCGGTGCCCTTGGGGGCCACCGAATGCGAGAAGCCAAGGAGACCTGATGTCCGTGAGTAAAATGCCGCACTCGATTAACGACGAGATTCCAAAGTCGAGAATCACGCTGACCTACCGAACTGCGGCGGGTGGCGAAAAAGAAAACGTCGCCCTGCCCTTTCGGCTGCTGATGATGGGTGACTTCTCGAATGGTACGTCGAAAGATCGAACAGTCGACATCGACCAACGTACGATCCGCAACCTCGATGGCAAGAACCTCAATGAGGTGATCGAGGACATGGGCATGTCCTTCACATTCGATGTGGAGAATAAGGTCGATTCGAGTTCCTCGGATATCAAGGTGGAGCTACCCATCACCTCGATGAAGTCCTTCGGGCCCGCAGAGATCGCCAACCAGATCCCCAAGGTCAAGGCACTCCTGCTCCTGCGTAAGCTCCTGCTCGAAGTTCAAGCCAACCTCGACAATCACAAGGAGTTCCGGAAGCTGGTCCGGACTCTCGCGCAGACGAAGGGCTCTGATGAGCTGAAGGCGGAGCTGGCGAAGCTCGGCGACTTCTCAGACTTCGAGGTTCCCACCCCGGCCGCCCCCGATGCGGACGATGCGGACGGTGCGGACGGTGCGGACAATTCCGGCGAGGCCAGTGAGCCCGACGCCAAAGACGCCCCGGCGGCGAAGTAGTCGGACGAGCGAAGGGAGAACATAGATCATGGCCGAAAACGAAACCGGTGGCGGAAGCGGAACGGGCACTGAGACCAAAGACGTGACACTTGCGCGTCTTCTCAGCTCCGTGAACATGGAGACTATCGACGCGGCGCGTCCCCTTATTCAGAACAAGCGAGAAGTAGTTCTGGACGAGAAGACGATCGAGACCCGCAAGGAAGACGAGGTCAGCTCCGAGGAGCGCTTCATTTCCAGTATGGCCGCAGTGGCCTACAACCTCGATGATTCGGAAGCGCGATTCGACAAGCAGAGCATCAAGCACCTCGTCGAGCGCCTCGACGGGATCATCGATGCCCAGCTCAATGAGGTCCTGCACAACGAAGTGTTTCAGCAGATCGAGGCGAACTGGACTTCGCTGTACGACCTGATCAAGAACACGGACTTCAAGGCCAACATCCAACTCAGTCTCTTGGACATATCCAAGGAAGAGGCGGCGGAAGACCTTGAGCTGAACTTCACCGACATCGCGGGTTCTGAACTTTTCAAGAAGCTCTACATCGCGGAGTACGATCAGTACGGCGGCGCCCCCTATGGCGGCATCGTCGGCCTGTATGACTTCAAGAATACGCCGGGCGACATGCTGTGGCTTGAGAGTATGGGGAAGATCGCGGCGGCATCACACGCCCCCTTCGTCGGAAACCTCTCACCGCAGTTCTTTGCGGGCTGCGACACGATGGCGGACGTCGCCCAACTGCGCGACGTCGAGGGCATGCTCGATACGCCGCGATACAGCCGCTGGGCCAAGCTGCGCAATACCGATGTTGCGGGCTACCTGGGGCTGACGATGCCGCGTTACATCGTTCGCGAGCCGTACAATAACGACACGAACCCAGCGGATACCATCAAGTTCACAGAGAAAGTTCGGGGCGACGATCAGTCCGAGTATCTTTGGGGACCCTCCTCGATGCTGTTCGCGCGAAACCTTGTGAAGTCGTTCGCCTCGTCAGGTTGGTGCCAGTACATCCGTGGTCCGAAGGGCGGCGGTCTGGTCGACGGGCTTCCGGTCCACCCCTATAACGTGCGCGGAGAAGAGGAACTGCGGCTGCCCGTAGAGATTACGATTCCAGACTTCCGTGAGCTGGAGCTCGCGAACTCCGGTATCATCCCTCTGATTCAGAAGAAGGGCTCGTCAGACGCGGTCTTCTTCAGCGCTCAGTCTGTGAAGCGCGCCAAGCGGCTCGTAGACCCCAAGGACGCTGAAAACTCTCAGCTGAACAGTAACCTATCCTACACCTATTCGATCAGCCGGATCGCGCACTATCTTAAGTGCATCATGCGCGACAACATCGGTAGTACCGCGGACGCTCAGTACGTGTACAACCAGATTGATCGCTGGGTATCAGGTTACGTGACGGCCTTGGTCAATCCGGATGACCTCACCCTGCGCTACTACCCCTTCAAGGCCTACAGCCTGGAGGTCAACGAGATCGAAGGCAAGATTGGTTGGTACCACTGCAACCTGTCGATCCTTCCCCACATTCAGTTTGAGGGCATGGATGTCGACCTCCGTGTCGACGCCCGCCTGGCTTGATTTTGATGGGTCCGCGGAGCTGCTCGGCTCCGCGGACCATCGACCGCCATGACCGTGGAAAACAGACGCCTCAAGACGGCTCGGGTGAAGTGGCGGATGGGCCAGGCCCTACTGCCCGACCACTTCAATAGCCAAGAGGCGAGCCTTCGGGCGGAGAGCGGTCTGCGATTCGAGCAACTTCCAGGTCCAAACTGGGGTGTCGCCGAACTCGCATGGGAGTTCAACCCAGAAGGACGAGTGCGAATCCGACGCCTCGTACTCATCCACCGCTCCGGCGAGATCATCGACATTCCGGGCAACTGTGACGCGCCCGACGCGATTGACGTCAGCAGCGAGCAGCAGGCGGAAGTCTCCATCTATCTGCACTTCGATTCGGGGCCACGTTTCACGCATGAGTCGCCTCAGGGTGGCACCGACAAAGTCGAGCGCTCCGTACTGCAACTCAAGTTATCGCTCTATCCCGACTCAGCGCCGGACGCCGAGCCCTTCAAGCTCGCTCAGCTTGAAAAGTCCCTCGAAGAAGAGTGGGCGCTGGCGACGGCCTATATTCCGCCCTCTACCCGGGTCGCCGCCCTTCCCTTTTTCCGCCCCGTACTGAACCGGCTGCAGCGGGTCGTAGCCGTCCTGCACGAGGCCCTGGTCGAGGAGGTGCGAGACGCCTTTCTCTCCGCAGAGACAGTTGCGTCCGCGCGTCAGTGCCTTCGCGGGGTCTTCGAAGTCCAGGCCGTGCTGGCCGACATCAAGGGTGATCTCGATCTGCATCCTGCGCAGCTGTGGAGGGTCCTTACCGGGCTGTACCTCGACGTTTGCGTGCATCGCGGGGTGAGCCCATCCGAGCATACCTTGCCCTATCGACATCGCCAGATCGGCGATTGTTTCGAGCGAGTATTGACCGCCCTGGAAGAACAGGTCGCGATTCGAAAGGCGGAGACACCGCACGCCACATTCGAGCAAGACGGCACTATGCTGGTATGCAAGTTGCCGGACGAAGCGAGACGAGCCCACCAGGTATACTGGCTCATCCAAAAGGACCGCATCGGCGACTCGCTGCATCTCAATCAGGTCAAACTGGCTAGCCCGCAGCGCCTATCCACAGTGCATCAGCTTGCACTCCGCGGCATTCCATTTCGGCCCATCATGAACCCGCCCTTCCATCATAGCTTCACGTCGGAGGTGGAGTTCTTCTCGCTGGAGCGCGGTGACGAGTGGGACCACGCCCTGCGAGAGGGCAAGATGGCCTACTACGTGCGTGATGAACTCAAGTCCGTGCGCGCCTTCATCTATTGGCGCAACGATTAGCGGACCACTTAGGCCGAGCCCCGGCTACTCGCCCCAGGTTTTGACCAGGCGCCGACGCGGCCCCGTCGCGAACTCCATGGTCGCCTTCTTATTGTCCGCTGGCACCGCCTGGAACTCCAACGCGTAGACCCCGATATCCAATGTGTCGTTAATTGGGGTCGCGTCGTTATCCACGAACAGCTGCAACTCTCCCCCTGCGCTGTCGAGGTTGGCATCCGCCTTCTTTGTGGGGGCCTTAAGAAAGGCCGCCTCGTACCAAAGCTTGGAGTCATTATCGAAGTCGATGATGTACCAAGCGACCTTCAGGCTGGTATTATTCAAGGGTCGCGCGAGCTTGGCCCGTACATCTGCCGCATTTCCTTTGGAGACAAAGGCGCGGATACGAATGGGGTCCCCCTCCCCGCCCTCGTACTCGAAGCTCTCGACAAGGCCGATGCACTTGATGCGGTCGCCCGAGACAACCGTCTGACCGGCGGAATCGAAGGGATTCCAGACTTCGAAGTCCTTCTTCAACGTCAGGCCTCCGCAGCCGCTGAAATCCATCAAGTACCCGACCGAGTTCTTCTGAGACGGGTTGAGGTTGAGTCCGTAGCGCCAGTCACACTTGAAGTTGAGCGCGTTGGGTGCGTCGCGGCTGGCCATTAGGTGGGTCTACGTCTGGAGTCGGTGGAGATCATAGCCAAATGCTCGGGTGCCATATCAGAACAGGCGGTGTCTGCGTACGAGATCAGCCCTTATCCTCAGGCGGCGCCTCGACCGCCTCGAGCTGTACGGTCAGCCCGGCATCGCCCTTATCGACGATCACACGCCCGGAGGCACCGAGGTTGCCCCGGATGAGGGCTTCGGCGAGCTGGTCCTGCAGCTCCGTGCGGATCGCTCGCTTGAGCGGCCGCGCGCCGTAGGCGGGGTCGAACCCGACTTGGACAAGGTGGTCCAGCGCCGCGTCGCTCAGCTGCAACGAGATGTCGCGCTCCGACAATAGCGCCACGAGACGATCGACCTGCAGCCGCGCGATCGGCTGCATCGAGGCCCGAGAGAGAGCGGAGAATACGATAAGGTCATCGAGGCGATTAATGAACTCTGGCCTAAAGTGCGACCGTACCGCCGTCATGACCGAGCGCTCAAGGCCCTCGTGGCTGATCTCACCTGACTCGGGTAACTTCGAGCCGAGGTTCGAGGTTAGGATGATCACGGTATTCTTGAAGTCGACGCGTACGCCCTGCCCGTCCGTTAGATGGCCCTCGTCGAGCACCTGAAGCAGGACATTGAAGACGTCGGGGTGCGCCTTTTCGACCTCGTCAAAAAGCACAACGCAATACGGCTTGCGGCGCACACGATTGGCGAGCACGCTGCCCTCTTCGTGCCCAATATATCCCGGTGGAGCGCCGACGAGGCGAGCCACGGAGTGCTTTTCCATGTACTCACTCATGTCGAGGCGTACCAAGGCGCGCTCCGAGTCGAACATGAACTCAGCGAGGGCCTTGGTGAGTTCGGTCTTTCCGACCCCGGTGGGGCCTAAGAACATGAAAGATGCCAGCGGCCGGTTGGGATCCTGCACTCCAGCCCGTGCACGACGGACAGCCTTGGCGACATGAACCACCGCCTTCGTCTGCCCGATGACCCGCGCTCCAAGCAGGGCCTCGGCCTGCAGCAGGCGATCCGCCTCGGCGTCGAGCAGCTTGTTTGCCGGCACGCCCGTAGCTTTGGAGACAGCCTCCGCGACGTCGCGCTCTAGGACCTCCTGGCGCAAGAAGCGGACCTCTTGCACATCCTCGTCCTGGAGCATTTCGACGCGGGCGGTGCGCTCAGGCAGGATCTTGTATTGCAGCTCCGCCACACGTGCATAGTCCTCCTCCCGCAATTTTGCTTGCATCTCGCGCTTGGCCTCTTCCAGGTCCTTCTTAGCCTCTTGGACTTCAAAGACAGCCCGTCGCTCCCGCTCCCAGATCGCATTGAGGTCGTCCCGCTTGGCCTTGAGCAGGTCGGCCTCCTCTCTTAGCCCTGCGGAGGCCTCCGTCGGCTGGTCAGCGTTATCCTGCTCAAGGGCGCGAATCTCGATCTCTATCCGCACCAACTCTTCCGATAGATCCTCGATCTCTTCGGGTCGGGAGGCCAGCTCCATACGAATGTTCGCAGCCGCTTGGTCTATGAGATCAATCGCCTTGTCGGGCAGGAACCGGTCTGTAATGTAGCGCGTCGATAGACGAACCGCAGCACCGATCGCAGCGTCCGTAATCTTGACCCCGTGGTGGACCTCATAGGTCTCCTTGAGGCCCCTCAAGATGGTCGTCGCCTGCTCCGCGGAGGGTTCCTCAACGAGCACCAGCTGAAAGCGTCGACTGAGGGCTGCATCCTTCTCGATGCGCTTTCGATACTCATCGAGCGTCGTGCTTCCTATGCACCGGATTTCGCCACGCGAAAGCGCCGGCTTGAGAAGGTTAGAGGCGTCGGTCCCGCCTGCGTTGGCGCCCGCGCCCACGATCATATGAATTTCGTCGATAAAAAGTAGGACGTTGCCCGCGTCCTGGACCTCTTTGAGCAGCTTGTCGAGCCGCTCCTCGAACTCGCCCCGCATCTTCGTGCCGGCCAAGAGCGCGCCCACATCCAGCGCGACCACGAGGTGGTTCTGTAAGTTCGACGGCACCAAACCCTGCACGATTCGCTGAGCGAGGCCCTCGACCACCGCGGTCTTTCCTACCCCCGGCTCACCCACGATCACCGGGTTGTTCTTGAGACGGCGTGACAGGACCTGGATCACCTGCCGGATCTCCGCCTCGCGCCCGATGACCCGGTCCAACCGCCCCTCGCGGGCCCGCGCCGTCAGATCCACCGCGAACTTGGCCAAGAAATCGTACTCGTCGAGCCCGGACGCGCCCTGGAAACTACCGACACGCAGCGCCTCGGAGAGTTCTCTAAGGGCATCCGCCTTTGCACCCGCCTCTTGCAGGTCCACCTTCACTTCGTCGGCCCCAAGGAGCCCAAGCAGCAGGTGATTGAGGCCAATATAGCGGTTGCCCGCTGACTCCAGAGCCTCCTCGGCTCGGATGAAGACCGCCTCAAGGTCCCGGTTGATCGGCGTATTCTGAGCCCCCTGAGGGGCCGGCGGCTGCCCCTGCAGCCGAACCTTCAGGCGGCTGGACAAGCCCTCCAAGTCCAGACCGGTCATGTCGAGCCAACGCCGGGTGGAGCCATCGTCGCCCTCCAACATGGCGTGCAGTAGGTGGCAGGGGGCCACGAAGCGGTGCCCGCGTTTGACGGCGGCCCGACCCGCGCGCTCCGTGACACCTTGGGCGGATACATTAAATCGCTCGATGAGCATTCGGATTCCGGACTGGATTGTGCGGCCGGGCGGGGGAGCACCGCAACCATCGTTCGATTTCTTGCTCTGCCACCGCGACACGCTACGATGCGCACGTACCCGGCCCTAGTGCTGGGCGCGAGCCCGTATGAAGGGACAGATCAAGCAGATACTGGCGGCCTTGAAGAAGGCCGGCGTGTCCCCCGAGATCCTGGCCATCCTGGCCATCGCGGTGATCCTCGGCTTCATCATCTATAAGGTCTGGAGCAGCCGCAAGCAGGCCGCAGAAGACAAAGAAGACGCCGCTGCACCCGCCGCGGCGCCCGACGCCCAACCGGCAGCCGCCGCGGTCAAGAAGGTCCCCAAGGACCGCTTCACGTCAGTGTGGGAGCGTTTTCGTAAAGAGCTGCCGTCCGTAGTCCGGCGCTCCCTGGGCAACTTCGCCCCCTTCGTCGTGATGGGGACCGATCCAGCGGCAGCCGCGCGCCTGATCAACGGCTACACCGACTGGGAGAGGCAAGCGCGCTTCCTCTTTGGAAGCCACGTCGACGATCCCAACCTTAAGATCTACCTCGGGTCGAAGGTGATCGTGCTCGATATGCCCGAGTCGGTCCTGAGTGAGACCTCCAGCTCCGCCCGGGTGGCCCTTTTGCGTTTGTGGAGCCCTCTATTCAGGCGCCGCACCCCCACGGTTGTGGTGGCGATCAGCCCCACGAAGCTGGCCGGACTGCGGCCCGAACAGATCGGAGACCTCGCAGATACGATTCGGGGAAAGGTCAACCTACTGTCTTGGGTGCGCAAAAAACCCATCGAAGTTCGCGTTGCGTTGACCAATCTCGACGAGGTTCCGGGCTTCTCGGAGCTCGCAGACCTCGCGGACCGAAACAACCTGCCGCTCACCATCGACGTCGCCGAGGGCACCTCAGACTATGAACTTGAGGGCCAGCTCAACGAGCGCTTCGCGGAGCTGTATCGGTTCTTGCAACTCGGCCTGACAGACCTGCCCAGCACTCGCTTCGCTGGACACTTCACGGAGCTGGTCGGCTTCCTGAGGAATGCACCGGCCAATCTCTCGCCGCAGATCGCAACCTTTCTTGCCGCCCTCATGGTTCGGCAGCCGCTTGGCGAGCAGCCCATCCTGCGCAAGATCCACCTGACCGCGCCCGATGGCAAAGCGGGGCCCGCCAGCCCGTTCACGACTCAGCACAACGTCGACGGCACGCGCGGTCCGCTCTTTTGGCATCGGATCGCCGCAATTGGCATTGCCGCAGTCCTGGGCATTGGCCTTATCGGCGGCTACTACTACGAGCGTAGCCTCTACGTTCCGGCGAAGAAGGCCCTGGACAAGTACATGGTCCAGGACCTGGAAAAGCAGGGCCTCGAAGAGCCTGACCTTCGACTGAAGATATCGGAGTTCGCCAACCGAACCACCTTCCCGGGCTTCTTCGCTCACGCCCAGGAGAAAATGCAGGGAGACCTGCGCCAGCGCATCCTGGAGCTGCACATCAACGGCCGCCTGCAGAGCGCGTTGGAGCACGCCCAAGGGCTTCGGGCCGCCATTCACCTCGTCGCCCTCGCCTATGCTGGGTCCGAGACCGATCTCGGGCGCGCGATGCGCAAGAATCCAGAGATGGCGAGGCGTTGGAGCAAGGCGACCGGCCTACCCACGGACGTCCTGCTTGACTATGTCGTGGCCGCCGAGTTCCCGAACCTGGCCCAAATTCATAGGTTTGTGGATCCGGAGACGCTTCTCAAGCGACGCCACTCCTCGTCACGCTACGCCTCCGTTGAAGTCTGGCGCAGGTTCTTTGAGGAGACCGATCGCCTATTGAAACGGGACACCGCGAGCCGGATGGAGTTGCAAGAGATCCGGGATCAATCGGGGCTGCTCATCTCGGAGCTTGCTCGAATCCAACAGTATCCCGATGCGGCCATGCTGCTGAACCTCGTGAGCAGCGCCGATCCTGAGCTCAAGAACCTTAAGTTGAAGTGGGGCCGCTACATGCTCGAAGAGCAGCAGCCGAAGGTCTTCGGCGACCCCAACAAGCGCGCCAAGATAGGTCGCTTCTTGGCCTCGGTGGTGCGGACCGACTTTACCGAGACGCCCGAGGTCGACCAGCTCCATGACCTATGTCGTTGGCTGGACCGCACCCTCACCGCCAAACAACGCGCAGAAGCTCGTGAAGAGATGGGCATCTTGGGCATGTTCGTGTCGACGTCGACGGCTCAGGGTCTGGTGCACTTTCGCGTCGATAACTTCGCCATTCAAGAGTCGGACTGGCTGCGTCTGACCCGGGACAACACGGTCCGCGACGCCCTGCGAGGCTTCGAGCAGCGCGCGCGCAGTCGCGATGAGCTCTTTTTCGCGCGCGGCACCGCACCGCCCTCTCTAGAACTCAATCGCCGCACCAAGGGCCGGTACCTCTTCGCCGGCAAGGCGACCATACCCGGCCGCTTCACGATGGAGGCGGTCGCCAACCACATCGTGCCGCCTTTGGAATGTCTCGGTCAGGTGTGGCCACGCACGCGGAAGATCGCACCTCAGGAGACCGCAGAGATCGACAAGCTCGTTCGGCGCCACCTCGAAAACTACGCGGTGCAGTACGAGCGCTACCTCACGGACTACTATCGCGCCTTCCGGCTGCACGCGGACGGCTCCGTCGACTCGCTGCGCTCCATACTGGCTCGCCTGCAGCGAGGCGACTCCCCCTTCACTCAGCACCTTATCCAAGTCGCAACGAATAGTCGGCTGCCCGAACACAGCCCTTTCACTCGTACCTACTTGGAGCCCCTCAAGGGCGGCCTTGAGTCTTTTGAGGCGCTGCAGGGCGTGGCCACGAGCACGATGGCGGAGGGTGTGCTGGGCAAGTACCTAGTCATCGTTGCTCAGATTCAAGAGAAGATGGAGCCCGACCCTCTCGCGGACATCGGACGCGCCGCGCCCCTGGTGCCGGCGGCCGAGGCCCCGCCCGCGACGACCTTAATGGAGCGATTGTCCCCTGCCGGCCAGATGGCCCTGCAGATGCTGACCTGCAGCAAGGACTCCCCTCTCATCGCTATCGAGGCCTTGGTCGCGGACGTGCAACTGCCCCGCGAATTGCATGGCCCCTTCCTAACCCTGGCGCGCCAACTCTACCTGGTCGGCCGCAGGAACATCGAGCACGTCACGGCTGAGGTCTGGTCGCAGGAGATCGTGACCAGCGTGCAAGGCCTGACCCTGCGATTTCCGTTCCTACGTCGATCCGGGACCGACGTGACACCAGAGCAACTCACCGACGTCCTGCATCCCACGACTGGCCGTTTCGCCCGCGTGCGGCAAACCTACCTCGATCCCATCTCGGCGATCCCATCGGGGTGCAAGTTCCGCTACGCCAGAGAGGCCCCCCTGCCGCCTCCTGGAGCCACCCGCATGATGCCCAAGCTACAGGCGCTCTCAGGCCGCCTGTGGGATGCGGACGGCCAGCCCCAACCCATCGAATTTGTGGTGAGTCCGGTCGAGTTCCAGTCGAAGCTGCGAATCTTGCGTACGGATGGTGAGGGATACGTAGAGCCGAGCCGGTACCTTGAGGATCTCATGACCCTTACCTTCATCAGCTCGGGCGCCACGACACTCGTCAACTTCAACCAGCGCCCCTTTGCGAGCCACCTGAAAATGGATTGGACGGTGCCCCACCTGGCCCAGGTTGGGGTGCGTTTGACGAACCCCGAGACACGTGATGAGACCCTGCCCGACCGACTCGGGGAGAGTTCGAACTGGGCTTTGTTGCGACTCTTGGCCCGCGCCGCAGAGCGCGACGGCGTCTACACCTGGCAGGTTCCGCATACTGCCGATGCGACCGGCTCCCAACGCAAGCCAGTGCGTGCCGAGGTCTCATTCGAAATCCCGGAGGACCCCTTCGCGCTCTTCGAACTATCGGAGACCCTCAAGGCCCAAGCTAGGCTGCGTCAAATCAACGAGGCCACGCGGTGAAGATTTGGGGACTCCTCGCAGTGCTACTATTCGCGGCGGGGTGTACAACCTCGACCCGCGTTCAGGTGCTATCTCGCAAGTCCACGAATGCAGGCCAGCCGGTCTACATGATGGTGCGCACCGGCGAGCAGCTTGACCTCGAAGAGCCGTACGAGCGTGCCGCGCAGCGTATGTTCACCCGGGACAAGGACGCAAAACGAGTTGAGCGTCAGGTGATACTCCCGGGCTCCACGTTCAACGTGACCTTTGAGACTCCGGAGGAGGACGTGGGGATCTACTTCTTCTTCACCAAGTACCAAGAGAAGGTGCATCGGTTTCGGCTGGTTGTCAGCCGCAGCAAACTGCCCGCAGAGATCTTCATAGAGCTGGGCGACAGCGAGATCGATAACAGCACCTATCGGGAGCGCTAGGATGGATGAGGACGTCGACGTCGGCTTCGAAGCCCGCCATCTAGCGGCCCGAATTCAAGCCGGCGCGCCCCTAGGCGAGCTGCGAAGCGCTCTGGAACCCACCTGGAAGACGCCTGAGCGACTGGTGCACTCGCTCGTCGGTGCCGTGAATCTGCGCGGGCCCTCGTTGGCGAGCCGGCCGGACTTCTCCACCAGCTTCTATCAAGATCTCGTCACCCGCCACTTGGGCCGTGGCGCCCTCGCGCTGGTCTTTCGGGACCCGATCGCAGGGTGGCAGGAGCTCACCTATGAAGCCCTTCACGAGCAGTCTGCACGTCTCGCCGCGACTTGGATAACGGCGGGAGCCACACCCGGACAACGCATCGCCCTCGTGATGCCGGTGGGCGGTCCGCTCGCCCTGTGCCTGTTAACCGCCCTGCGCCTTGGGTTGATCGCTGTCTACCTACCGCCTTTGGGGCGCTCATTTGTGCAACATCGTTTGCAAACCGCCGCCGCCGACCGGCTCGTCCTTACAACAGGGTACGCGGCCTGGCTTGGGGCCGACCCCGAGATGATGCTGCCCGATGTCCCCGATCCAGGCGCCGTCCCGCAACTAGGCCTGCCGCCCCATGGCTACGCCCCAGACGAGCCCGCGCTGGAGGTCTTCTCGCTGTTCGGTCCCGCCTCCGTGGACCCGGTGCCCCGAGGCGCGCAGTCCCTGCTGACACGTCTGGCAATAGACGCCGAGCTGGTCCTGGGCCTGCGAAATACAGACCGCCTGATGGCGCCGGACCTCGATCCGCTTCAGCACCAGCCCGCCTTAATGCTGACAACTCTGTTCGCCGGCGCGTGTTTTATCGAAGCTGGCGCCCGCGCCCTTGAGGATGAGGCGCTCGCGAACCGCCTGCGGCCCACCGTGGTCGGCGTGACCCCCGCGCTTCGAGAGCGCATCTTGGAGGGTGCGGTGGCGACCAAGGGCTGGCGGCGCTGGTTTAAGAACCCGTGCGACATCTACGATTGGCATCGCTGGGAGACCTTCGGACGGAGGATGACCCGCGCAGGCGCCTGGGGGCAGAACCTCGTGGTGAGTGCCGCCTACGGCGGGGCAATCCTGTTTGGCCCTCCCCAACCCGAGCCACAGCTTGAGGTGCTGCCAGGACCCGGCATGGCCTGGGCACTGGCAGAGAGCACGCTCGGGCGCACCGTCAGCTCCAGTGATAGCGGTGTGCTCATCTGCGACGAGGAGGGGGCCGCGGAACCGACCGTCGGGCGCTTCATGATGGGCGATACCGGACCGGCGCTCTTCGTCGCTGGCTCAGCGGACGAGGGCCGCAGTGGCACAACCTACCCGGTTGAGGAGATTGTGGCCGCCGCCGAGCAGCATCCCGCCGTCGATTGCGCATCCGTGGTCGTCAATCGAGCCGTGCGCCTGATGAACGACGCACGCATCGTCTTGCTGATCTTCGTCGACCCCAGCCGTGATCCACGATCCAGCGCCGGGCAGCTCTCAGATGAACTGCAAGAACTCTTGCGCATCGAGATGGGCGAACGACTCGTGCCCGACCAAATACGTATCTACCCGCTGTGCCCCCAACGCACCGAGGATGACACGACGGACCACAGTTGGTGCCGCTGGCAGTTTCTGACCGGAGAGCTGCAGTCAAAGGCCGATGACGAGTTGTTTCGGCTCATGTCCATGGCGCGTCGAACCGTCGTGAGAGCGCTGTCAGAGGCTTGAGGATAAGACATGGGTATCGCCGTCAGCATGGGTGCGACCATCAAGTGTAGCTTCGGCGCGGCGCCCTCCTCCTTGGTTGTGCTGCCCACAAACCGAGTGCTCAACCCCGTCCCCGTCGCCAACATCATGGACAACAAGCCGTTCTTGAACATCTTGCCGTTCGGAGTTTGCAACACACCTTCCAACCCCATGGTGGCGGCCGCGACCGCAGCGGCCCTCGGCGTGCTGACTCCCATGCCTTGTATCCCGGTCACGCTCGCGCCCTGGATTGTCGGTAGCCCGACAGTCCTGGTCGGCAACATGCCCATCCTCAACAACAGCTCCACATGCATGTGCAACTGGGGCGGCGTCATTACGGTCATCAGCCCCGGCAGTCCAACCTGCCAGGTCCCCTGATGGGCCACCGACAGGAGCCTCAATGCGAGACCTCAGTTTCCTGACCGAACCGCATGAACCTCAGACGTCACCGGGCCTCGAGACCTCGGACGAACAGCTCGCCAGCATCAGCATGCTCGCGGACGAAGGGGACTTCGCGACAGCCGCAGACCGCGTCGAGGCTTTGGTATCGGAGAAGGTCTTCGATATCCGCCTGATCGTTTTCCTGCTGCATGACGCCACGCTGCAGGGAGGCTTTGACGCGCTGGCGGCTGGCCTTGAGGGGCTGCTCAGGTTCCTGCAGGACAACGATGGTGCGCTTGGACCCGCGGAACGCAAACAAGCCCACATCGCGCGAAGCGTACGGTGGCTGCTCGAAACGACCGCCGACACGATCAACTACGAGCAGCAGCGAAGCACCGAGCGCTGGCATATTTGGCAGTCCAAGGTAACCGCGGCGACCTGCCGGCGCGTGCTCGACGCCATGCAAGCGCTCATCTACGGCGCGGGAGAAGCGACGGTCCAAGCGACCGCCGAGTCCAGCGCACGCATCGCTCGATGGCTTCGCGATACCACCGCTCAGTTGGACGTGGAGGAGGCGCGACACATGAGCTCCGACGAAGAGTCAAAAGTAGCACCTGAGGCCCAACCACCACAGGAGGCCGCGGCGCCCGCGAGGCTCGACGTATCCGCCGCGCCGCTCACGTGCGAAGTGCGAGGCTCTACAAAGCTCGTGGACTTACTGCGAAAGCTGGAGGCCTTTGAAAATTTAGTCGATCGTAAGGCCTACGAAAGAGCGGCTCTGGTGGGAGATGACGTCATGGGTCTGCTCGATAGTTTTGACCCCCGTGAGTACTTCCCGGAGCTCTTTTCTCAGTTCGGGGCCCTGCTTTCGGCCCACGTTGAGGACATTACTCCGCACTGGCAGCACAAAGATTCTGTGCGGTGGCGAATGCTGGAGCAGTTCTACAAAGTAGATCTAGAGCGCTTCGAGAAGGAGACCTGATTTGCCCCCCCGAGTGGCTCGACAAGACTGGTTGCCAATTCAGGAGCGAATTCAGGCCCGCGCGGCGAGCTTCGATATCGGCGCCTTGATGGTGCTGCTTCGTCGAATCGAGATCTCGCGGGAGGATGTGACGTTCAAGAGCAACCCCGACCCCGTCTCCGGACCGGGGATCGTGGAGGCCATTGAGTTCTTTGACTCGCCAAGCCGCCGAGCGGAGATCACCTTGAACCTAGGGTTCGCCGGTCCGAACGGGCTTGTGCCGAGCTACTTTCAAGAGATCGCCAGAGAAAGCCGCGACCCCGACGTGATGGAGGCCTTCCTGCAGTTCTTGGATCACCCGATGCTCTCCA